>Ga0207646_10002780_pt1 | contig 20440 bp, 16 predicted proteins | sample KBSK5502metaG_FD_184343 | JGI IMG/M metagenome (GOLD analysis project Ga0207646, IMG submission 184343) | Corn, switchgrass and miscanthus rhizosphere microbial communities from Kellogg Biological Station, Michigan, USA - KBS K5-50-2 metaG... | ecosystem: Host-associated > Plants > Roots >...
AGGTTCGCCGGTGCCTCCAAGGACGAGCCGACCACGATCCACGCGATGGAGCCGACGATGACCGCCGGGATCAAGCTCGCGACCAGGACCCTCCCACAGACGCGCAAGACGCTTCGACGGTCGAAGTCGTCCTCCGCGATGGCGAGCCTCCACCCGAGGAACGACATCAACATCAGCAAGGTGATCGAGGTCGAAAGCGCGACGCCGGCGACGCCGAACAAGCGACCGAATGCCAGGTTGAAGACGAGGTTCAGCGTCGCATTCGTGACCGCCGTGGTCGCCAGGAGAACGCCGTTTCGACGCGCGTTATGGGCGCCGGTCAGGATCGGCTGGATCATCGTCAGGGCGAGCATCGGCGCGAAGGCGGCGACCACAAGCGATGTGTCGGCGGCGGCACGAGCGTCGAAGGCGCCGCGTCGATAGACCACATCCACGAGGAGCGGAGCCAGTGCCGCGACGCCGAACGCGACCGGGATGAACGTAGCCAGCGTATAGCGGAGCGCGAGCGCCGAGAGCGCGCCGAGTGACCGCTCAGCCCCCGACACGCCCGACCGGACGAGCGAGGGATAGAGCGATGTCGTCCATGCCGAGGACACGGAGGCGAGAGGCTCCGTGACGAGCTGCTGGCCAAACTTGAGGACGCTCACGGCGCCGACCGACAGCAGCGAGGCGATCGCCCGGTCTGCGAGGAGGTTGAATTGTAGAAGGGCCGAGCCCGTCGTCAGCGGGCCGGCGTGGCGGAGGAAGCCCGCAATCTCCTCGCGCGGCGCAGAGAAGGTCACCGGCGGTAGGACCCCGATTCGGGCCGACGCGACCGCCATCAGGCCGACACCGACGGCCGATCCGACACTCATGCCGATCGCGACCGCCGACAGGCCCAGACGGTCCCAAGCCGCGACCGCAATCCCCAGGGAGATCACCGGCCCGATCAGCCAGGACAGCGCGATGGGCGCATAACGGCCCGCGATCTGGCAGATCCCGCCCAGGAGTTGGCTCAGCGTCCCGAGAACGACCAGGGGTAGCAGGAGGGGGAGATACCCAGCGGCGGATGCGCTGTTCTCGGGAGCAAGGCCCGGGCCAGCGAGCCCGATCCCGAAACCGGGCGCCGCGAGCATCACCACCGCGATGATGACGGCGGCGATCGTCGTCCAGGTCGTAATGGCGCCGACGAACCGCTGGGCCGCTGCCGGGCCCCGTGCCGCCGCGATCTCGGCATGAGCGGGGATCAGAGCCGCCCGGATCCCGCTGGTCAGCAGCCCTGATACGAGCACGGGAAGCACGAGTGCCACGAGCAGCGCATCGAGCGAACCCGACGCCCCAATTCGGCTCGCCACGAAGAGTTCGCGAACGAGGCCCGCAAACTGGCCGCCGAGCGCGCCGACGGTCAGGATCGCGGTCGACCCACCCACCTGTCCAAGGACACGCTCCGGGCGGGATCGGTCGGCCGCTGTGGAGACGGCGACGTTCGACTCAGGGTCCGATTCAATCACGCCGGCTGACTTGATGTCTCCACATGCGGCCGCAAAGCCTCGATGCCGGCCTCGTGGACGCGGAACCATTCGACCGTGCGCCGGATTCCCTCACTGAACTCGACGGTTGGCCGATACCCGAGGCGCTCCCCCGCCAGGGAGATATCGGCCTGCGAATGGGGCACGTCACCCGGACGAGCCGGGCCGAACGTCCGCGGGAGCGTGGTGCCCAGGTTGCGCTCGATCTCTGCCACCAGGTCGAGGAGGCTGAGGCGACCGCCGGACCCGACGTTACACGTCAAGCCGCTGATCGCGGGCCGTGAGGCTGCGGCCAGGTTCGCCGCGACGACATTGTCGATGTACGTGAAGTCCCGAGACTGATGGCCGTCGCCGTCGATCGTCATGGGCTGGCCTCGGAGGCCAGCCACGATGAATCGCGGCACGACGGCGGCGTACTCCGACGCCGGGTCCTGACCGGGCCCGAACACGTTGAAATAGCGCAGGGCCACCGTCTCGACCCCGTGAAGGCTGCCGAGCGAATGCACGTAATACTCGGCCGCCAGCTTGCTGGCTGCGTACGGCGACCGAGGGTCGGGACGCTGGGTCTCTCGTCTCGGCAGCTCTGGCGTGATGCCGTAGATCGACGACGATGCCGCATAGACCACGCGTCGCACGCCTGCTCGGGCCGCGCCGAGCATGATCTCGATCGTCCCGTTCGTGTTGATGTCGTTTGTCAACCGCGGGTCCCGGACCGATCGCGCGACCGACGGGAGCGCCGCCTCGTGGAAGATCGTGTCGACATCCGCGACCGCCCCGTCGACCGCTGCGGGGTCGCGGATATCGCCACGAATGAAGTCCACATCGTCGAGGCACGCCGTCAATCGGGCGGCGTCTCCGGTGGACAGGTCGTCGATCACCGTCACGGACCATCCACGGTCGAGCAGCGCACGGACCAGGTGGTGGCCGATGAAGCCCGCTCCGCCAGTGACGAGAGCTCTCACCCGACGCCGACCGGTTGGCGAGCCCAGGTGCGGCCCCAGAGCTCCAGGCTCATCAGCTGCCAGAGACGACGTCCGTGATCCTGTGTCCCGCTCTCGTGCTCGTTGAAGAGCCGGCGGGCGACCTCCTGATCGATGACGTCTCGCACGAAAGCGTCGCTGGAAAGGGCTAGGTCGCGGTACCGAGCTCCCAGTCCACCGCGGAACCAGTCGCCGATCGGGACGCCAAAGCCCATCTTCGGTCGCTCCACGAGGGCCCTGGGAAGCAATGTCAGCGCGACCTCGCGAAGGGTGATCTTCGATCGGCCGTGGTGGAGCTTGCGCTCGCTCGGAAGGCGCGCTGCGAACGCGACGACCTCCTGGTCGAGCAATGGCGATCGAGCCTCGAGGGAGCTGGCCATTGTCGCCCGGTCCACCTTCACCAGCAGGTCCTCCGGCAGGTAGTTCAGGGTATCCGTCCAGAGCAGCCGGTCGAGGCGGTCCGACGGCGCATCTGACATCGACGTGGCGAGGTGGCCGGTGGATGCGATGGCGGGCCGGCCTTCGAGCAGGGCGAGCTCCAGCTCCGGGGACATCATGCGCATCTGGCGATCGTATCGCTCGTCCGGAGTCATGACGGCGAGCTCTCCCGCCAATCGCGCCCGCCGCCGGAATCCCGATCGCGGAGCGACGACACCGAGTAGCGCGTCGACGCTCGCCGAGCCCGTCCTCGAGACCGCGTCGGGAAGGAGGGCAAGGCGCCCAAGCCGCTGGTCGAGGATGTAGCGCAGGTAACCTCCGAATGCCTCGTCACCGCCGTCGCCGGTCAGCACAACCTTGACCTCACGAGCGGCGAGCTGCGCGACGCGGAAGGTCGGAATCGCCGAGGAGTCGCCGAACGGCTCGTCGTATGCGTGGGCGAGGCCGGGCAGAAGCTCGAGCACGTCCAGACTGACGGTCTCGCTCGTGTGGCGAGTGGAGAAGTGGTCGGCCACCGCCCGTGCATAGCGCGTCTCGTCCAGCTGCGGTACATCGAAGCCGATCGAGAAGGTCCGCACCGGCTCGGCCGAGAGGCTCGCCATCAGACCGGTCACGATGCTCGAGTCCATCCCGCCGCTCAAGAAGCATCCGACCGGCACGTCGCTCCGGAGCCGGATCCGAACGGCCTCTGTCAGGACCTCGAGGCAGGCATCCCGATCTTCCATGAGCGTCCGGTGGACCTTGGGTTCGTACGCCGGCGTCCAGTAGCGCTCGATCCGTGGGCTCCCGCCTTCCCAAACCAACCGGCTTGCCGGGGGAAGCTTGCTCACGCCCTCCAGGATCGAGCGCGGTGCGGGCACGTACTGATAGCCGAGATAGAGGCTGAGCGCTGTGCGGTCGATGGTTCGTTCGAGGGATGGATCGGCAAGCAATGCCTTGAGCTCGGAGCCCCAGCTCAGGCGACCGTCTCGAATACGCCAGTAGAGCGGCTTCTTGCCGAGGCGATCGCGTGCGAGGACGAGCCGACCGTGCCTGGCGTCCCAAAGGGCGATGGCGAACATTCCCCGCAGGTGGTCGACGAATGCGTCGCCGTATTCCTCGTAGAGATGGGGGATGACCTCCGTATCGCCTTCGGATCGGAGGGTATGTCCGCGTGCCGTCAGCAGATCGCGCAACTCGATGTAGTTGTAGATCTCGCCGTTCTGCGTGGCGAGGATCGTCCCGTCCTCGTTCGCGAGGGGTTGGCGTCCCCCCACGAGGTCGATGATCGCGAGGCGACGCGTTCCGAGGATCGCTCCTGGCTCGGTGCGGACGTAATGGTCATCAGGCCCTCGGTGCGCGAGCGTCCTGAGCATCGAGTCGCCAAGCGATTCGTCGTCGCGCCGAAGGCCCGTCGGATCGGCGATACCAGCGATCCCGCACACGATCAGGCGCCAGAGAGGCCGGCCGGCAGGGCCATCTGATGAGCAGGGAGATCGGGGGTCTGGCGGCCGCGCTCACATCTCCTCATGCGCTGGCTAGCCTAACCGATCGACAAGGGTCCGGAAACGGCCGGATCGACTCGCCGCTCGACGGCTCAACGGTTCCGAGGCGCGATCGGTCACGGCTCTGTGGGCCATGTCCGTTGGATCCACGGACACGCCGGGCTGGGCAATCCCTGCGGCGACCAGGAAGAACGCGCTGGCGACGGTCTGCGCGTTTCCAAGCGAATCGCCGGTGAATGAGAAGACGACGAATGTTCCGAAGACGGCGAGCGACGCGACGCGAGGGCCCATCGGAGCACGCCAGATCGCGATGACGATCGTCAGAAGCAGTGCACACAGCGATCCGAGCCCGATCAGACCCTGCTCGGCGGCCACCTTGAGGTACAGGTCGTGGGCCGAGGTCAAGACGGATTGGCCCGAATATCGCGGGCTGATCTCGCCGAACGTCGCGAAGCCGTGACCGGCGATGGGCGAATCGATGAATGCGTGAACGGCCGCGCCGGCCATCACCGAGCGGAGTCGGTCGCTATCGGCGAGGGCGCTCTCCGCGCGCGCCCGATTGGTCGGCGTGGATACATCTCCGAACGTCTGTCCCAGGCGAGATCCGACGAACAGCGGATACAGAAGAAACGCGGCCACCAATCCCGCGGCGGCCGCCACGGCCGCCGCACGCAGCGACCATCTCGCCACGGCCAGGATCAGGCCGGCCCCGAGAGCGATGAATGCCGCGCGAGAAAACGTCAGGAAGAGCGCAAGCCCCGCCAATGGAATGGTCGAGGCGAGCCATGTCACCCGCTCGATGCGTCCGCGAACGATCTGCCAGGTCGCCATCACGATGGTCCAGGACAGCCCGCACGCGAGGGCGAGACCGAGAGCGTTGGGACTGGCCATGACTCCGGACGCTCGATAGTCGGACGCGCCAGGAGGAACCATCCACGCGAGCCCGAACACCTTCAACAATCGGGGATCGATGAAATGGAGGATGGCGATACCGGCAACCACGGCGAGCGACGCGAGAAAGAAGGCATAGTACGGGAAGGAGGGCCTGCCGGGGAGAACGACGAGGCCGACGGCAAAGACCGACAGGATGATGAACAGCTCCTCGAATTCGCTCACGGCTGCCAGGGGAATGAGGCCACCGAACTCGCGCACGCCCAGGACGAGCTGGACCGCGGTCAATGCGAGGAATCCCAGCGAGCACCAGAGGGCCGGCCTGGTGGTGAGTCGAATCTCGATCCTTCCAACGAGGCACCAAACGATCGCCGAGCCGAGGGCGATGGCGCTCAAGATGAACATCGGTCCGTGTGGTGCAAAGCCCTGGGCGTGATAGAACGGCAACATCGGCACGAGTGCGAGGTAGCCGAGCTGAGGCCGGACGACGAGCATGCCGGCGACGACGAGGTATGCCGCCATCGCCAGCTTCGGCGAGTCGCTGACACCGGCGACGAACCAGGCCAGAACGGGCAGGTACCCGACCCCCACTTCGAGCCAGGCACGGAGATCAAGGGTCGGACGCTCGGCCGCCAGTCGCTCTGTCGGTGCCGCTTGGTCGGCCACCGCCGACCGGGGCGCCAGCACGTGCTTCACCGGGCCGTCGGAAGTGGGCTGGCGGTCGGACGCGCCCGACCGGCGCGGTCCGGCGCCGGCCCGGCGACGAGGCCGTAAGCGATCGCCGTCCACAGAACGACCGTGACCGGCGGGTAGATCGACTGGACGTTGAACATCGTCGCAACCACGAACGTGGTTGCGACACCGAGCGCGATGCGACCGCGAGGATTCGGCCGCAGGGAGCGCAGGACGACGATGCCGAAGATCGCGACGAACGAGGCGGCTCCCGGGAGCCCGGTTTCCGCGAGCAATCCGATGACCTCGTTGTGGGCCGTCTCGAGGGTCATCGGACCGGCGGCATCCGCCGCGATCCATTGGAATGAGCCGTAGCCATGGCCGGTCAAGGGCGCACTTGCGAACATCCGGATGCCCGCGCGCCAGGCGGCGACACGCTCATTGTCGTTGGCCGCGAGCTGGCCGGATCTGGTGCCGGTATCGAACCCGAGCCTGGCGGCAACGTAGAACGGCCCCACCACCGCCCCAGCAGCCAGGAGGATCGCTGCGATCGTCAGCCCGAATCTTGGTGACCGGAGCGCGACGAGCAAGGCGATGGCGACGGCTGCCCCCAACATCGCCCCTCGACTGAAGGAGAGAAGCAAGGTGACAGCGGCGATCGCGGCGATGGCGAGGGACACGAGGCGCGTCAGGCGTTTACGCCGCGTGACCGCGGCGACCAAGGCGATGACGAGCGTCATCGCTGCTACCGAGCCGAGCCGATTCGGACTGTCGAAGGGCCCGGTCGCGCGATCGCTCAAGGCGGGCGAAAGGAAATGCGCGAAGGGCGTCTGGGTGACGAACGTCGGGACCAGGTGGTCGACGAGTGCCAGCAGAAGGGCGGCCGTGACACCCAAGGCCAGGATCACCGTGGGTCGGACTGCGGATCGACTGACCAGGAAGAGCTGGATCGGCAGGACCAGGAGGCCGGTCATGAGGCCGATCCATCGTATGGTCGCCCGAACGGCGTCGGCCGAGACGGCACCTCCGATTGTCGCGAACAGCGCGAGCCCGGTCGTTGCCATCAGGAGCGAAGCCGCAACCACGATGGCGTCGACACCGAGCCGGTGGCCCTGACGACGCGACCACACCAGCTGACCGACTCCGCCAGCGAGCACCAAGATCAGTCCACCGGCGACGTGCCGGCCGCTGTCGGGAAACAGCAATACGAGCGTCGCGAGGCCCACCGCAGTGGCTGGCCATCGCATGGCGATCAACGCAGCCCCAACGATCGCGATTGCGACGGCCTCGGGCATCCCCAGAAGGCGGCCGACGAGCCACAGGCCAACGACGACCGCGTCGACGGCGAGCGGAGCCTGGACAGCATCGACGGGACCGGCCAACGACGAACCGATCCGGAGCATCGGCGCGGTCAGGCCGCGGACACGATCCGCGATCGCGGAGCCGCGATCGACCGCAATCCGCGGCTGGGCGAGGTCACGAGATTCGTGGCGATCTCCCTCGGGGATCGTCATCGCGAATGACCCGAGCGACGATCATTCCGCCCTCGAGGGACCTGGCGAACCATGGTCCCACCGGTTCGGGCATTCATCGCGATGCGGCGCGATCTCCTGAGACCCACGTCGCGCGCGGGAGCCCACGGGTGAGGTCATGTGCGGCCGACTCAGACCGACAATGACGGCGCGCGCCCGAGGGCAGCGAACGAGCTCGCGAGCACCCGGCGACTGTGACGACACGACCGAAGGCCTGCACCGGGGCTACCCTCTCTTCGAACCGGGACCCTGATCGGGGCGCATTCTACTGGACGCATTTCAGGGGCGCACCTCGGCACCCCGCCTGCGGAGGCTCGCACCTCCGCTTGGTGACGACGCGGTCGGATCCGCTGGGGACGGTACGATCCGCCGCAATGCGGCTGACTCACTGGCTGCGCCGGCCGATCGTTTGGCTGCCGATCTCGCTCGGTCTCCTCGCGTTGTTGGGATGGCGCTCGCGAATCTGGGAAGGCGACGCCTTCAACGGCCTGGTTGCCTGGCCGCTCGTCGCAGCGGCACTCCTGTCGGCGGTCCCTCCGCTCGTCTGGGCGGTCCGTTCGGCCGGGCTCCTGGCGGCGGCTGGATATCCCGTACCGATGCTGCGACTGATCCCCATGACCGCATTCGCGAACACGATCAACAACCTGACGCCCGGGTCGGCCGGGGAGATCTTGCGCCTCTACTTGTTGCGCGCCCATCACGGCGTCGACTTCGTCTCAGGCGGGGCCGTCATCATCGTGGAGCGCCTCGGGGCGTTTGGGTACCTGATGTCTTCGTCACTCCTCGCCTGGTTGACCTGGACGAGAACCCTGCCCCCGCCATTGTCAGCCGGAATGCTCATCGGTCTGGCCGTCGTTCCCGGGCTGGTGTATGCACATGGATTGCGCCCATTGGGCGTCCTGCGCCGCCTTCCCTTTGGCGCGTTGGCCGGTCACGAACGGTGGGCAGCCACGAGTGGCTATCTCGTCCGACTTGATGCCACGATCGCCCGACTGGTCGGCGATGCGCGTTCGCTTGCTGCGTTCGCCACCGCGTGTGCCGCAATCTTCGCGATCACCACCGTGCAGATGATCCTCGTCGGCAAAGCCGTTGGCGTGACCGTCGACCCGCTGGCGGCCTGGGGCGCCCTTGGCCTCGCGACGACCGCAGGGGTGGCCTCGCTCCTGCCGTTCGGCCTCGGGGCGACCGATATCACGCTTGCCGCACTGCTCGGGATCGCCGGGGTCCCGCCGGCGGAGGCAGCCGCGATGGCCATCGGCTATCGACTGGTGTCGACGCTGCCGCTGGGCCTCGCGGGTGTCGCTTCCTACGCCTATTTGTCGGCGTCGCTCCCGGAATCAGGCTTGGATGGGATCGCGAGGGACGTACGATCCGATGTCGATGGCGGCTTTGGCGAGTCCTGACGGAGCGACGAGTGCTGCGGGCACAGCGCTCACGGTGATTGCGTGGCCCGCTGGGACCGTCGGCGGCGGCTAGGCCCCGGGCCATCCCCCGAACGGCCGGACCGGTGGGAAATTCGACGAAATCCAGGCCTGACAAGCGGGGAGGTTCAGGGCGAAGCTCGTACCGCCGCGGTCGGTCGCATACGTCCTCGGTCCGAACACTGTCGTCGTGATTTTGGAGAGATCCGTCCTCATGATGATTCGATAGAGGTCATCCGCCCGATCCAGCGGAAGGTCAGTCCGGACCGTCCTCGACGCGATTTCGATCAGCGCAGGCAGGTTTGCGATCCCGCGCGAACGGGCTTTCTGGAGCGCTGCGAGGACGAGGATCTGCTGGCGACGAGCGCGGCCGAAGTCGCTATCGCCTTTGCGAGATCGCGCGAAGATCAGTGCGTCCTCTGGTCCGAGATGGCTTGTTCCCTTGGGAAGGCCCCAGCCCTGCTTCGTGGACGTCACCCAGTAGTCCGGGTCGTAGTACGCGTGATCCAGGCTCACGTCGACCCCACCGACGGCCGCGACGAGGTCGCGCACTCCGCGGAATCCGATGAACGCGTAGCCATCGATCTCGATCTGGAATGCTGCCGAGAATTCCGCTCGCATGGCATCGCCGCCGTTGCCCGTCTTGGTTTGCAGCGTCTGATACAACGCGTTGACCTTTGCGCCGAACCTCCCGCCGCCGCTGAGCGGGAAGTCGACGGTGTCGCGAGGAACCGAGAAGGCCGCGGCCTTCCCGGTGGCGGGATCGACCGAGACCACCATGATCGCGTCGGTCCGATTCCCTGGGTGAGCCGGTCGGTAGTCAGAGCCGAGGAGCAAGACAGTCAGGCGGCCGTCCGTTCCGAGGACTGGATCCGCGCCGGGAGGGGCGGGTGTCGGGGACGGCTGCCGAAACGCGGAAGGGATCGGCGAGGCTCCCGAGGCACTCATGGTCGCGGTCGGTCTCGGACGGACCGTGACATCGAGCGGCGGCGGTCCCTCTGTCGGCCGCGGACTGCGGGCCACGACCACCACGATCGCAACGACCGCCGCAAGCGGGATGACGGCGCCCGCAATCGCGAACAGACGGTTACGGAGCGAGATAGCTCGCCAGCTGGTGCGAACGCGCAACACTACCGCAACCTACCAGACCACCGTGAACCGGACAGCCCGTACGAAGGTCCTGCGTCCGAGCACTCGCCGCGACATGAGCCGGCCGACCGAAATCGATGTTCAGCAGGCTCAGGACCCGATCAGGGCGGAGGCGGCGAAGCGGAGGCGTGTGCCGTCGAGTAGCTGCTGTCGGGCCCGAAGATGTCGATCGACAGCTTGGCGAGGCGATTCATATCGAGAACGAGCTGGTAGCCGCCGGGCGTGCCGGCCGGCGGGTTGAGCGCGTACGGCGGCCCGAGGACGACCTGCTTGGTCAGATCGTCCCCGGAGACCTTCTGTCCCAGGGTCAGCATCTCGCTGACGCGATCCTGCGGAAAGTTCGTCCTCAGGATTGCAGACGCAGTGGTGATGATCGACGGAAGCTTGATCAGGAGAGACGGATCGGTCAGGCGATCGCGCATGGCGACGAGCAGTTGCTGCTGACGACGGGCGCGGGTGAAGTCGTTGTCCCCGTTTCCCTTTCGCGAACGGGCATAGGCCAGCGCCGTCTGACCGTCCAACTTGTGCACCCCTGCCGACAGGGTGAAGCCGATCCGGCCGTCGGTCCACCCACCGTAACCCGGGTCGTCGATCGCGCGGGGATTGTCGACCGTCACTCCCCCCACCGCATCGACCAGCTGCACGAATCCCTGGAGGTCAACGGCGGCGTAATAGTGGATCGGAACGCCCAGCAGGAAGCCGAGTTCGTGAGTCAGGGTCGGCAGACCACCCTCCGGGTACTCGGATGGATGGGTGTTGGCATACGTGAGCAGCGAGTTGATCTTTCCGTAGTACGTTCGCCCGTCCCAGATCTTGAAGCGCGCGATGTCGCGTGGAAAGCTGATCATGGCGGCCTTGCCTGTCGTCGGGTCGACGGTCAACACGATCAGCGTGTCGGTCAGGGCATGCTCCCTCGTCGCCGACGAATCGATACCGGTCAGCAGGATGTTGATCCGCGAATTCACCGACTCGGGAGTCGCCCCCGGGCTGGCAGCGAATCCATCCGAGCCCAGCGGAGCCGACCCGCCCGGGGCGGTCGAGGCAAGCGGTCGCGAATCACCAACGAACATCTGAGCCGAGGCGTTGTACAGGGACCATGCGACCGAGATCGCCCAGAGGTGACTGGCGGCCACGAGGATCGTCAGAAGCAGGATCGGTCCGGTCACCGATACCCGGCGCAGCCGAGCAGGGTCATTCCCGACAGCCGCGATGGCCGCGTGGACGAGCGCGGCGATCCGCCAGGCCCCTTCGAGCGCGACAATGATGATGAAGGCGACAGCAGCCGGCGGAGCGAGCAGATCGATCAACGCCTGTGCCAGTCCCCCTGCGAGCCAGATGACGAGCAGGAGGACCACGAAGAGCACCGGCAGGGCCAGGATCACAGCCGAGCGGGGTCGACCGGCATACCACTGACCCAGGCCGGGCCAGACGAACGACAGGAGAGCGGCGACCACCGGGGACCGCGCGCCCCGCCCGCCGGCCCCGATCTTTCTGGCTTGGTTGGTCACGACGCGGCGAGTATAGCCACCGGTGCCATTACATCATCACGAGGCCGCCGTCGACCGCCAACACTTGTCCGGTGATGAACGCCGCATCGTCGGACGCGAGGAAGGCGACGGCGTTGGCGATCTCGTCGGTCGTGCCGAATCGGCCGAGCGGCGTGGCCGCGACGATCTGGGCCTGGAGGTTCTCCGGGAGGTCCTTGGTCAGCTCGGTCAGGACGAAGCCCGGCGCGACCGCATTGCAGGTGATCGAGCGCGATGCGAGCTCGCGCGCCGTCGCCTTGGTCAGCCCGATCAGGCCGGCCTTCGCAGACGAGTAATTGGCCTGGCCGGTCTGGCCGGCCTGGCCACTGACCGAGGTGATGTTGACGATTCGACCACCCTTGGCCTTGAGCATCGGCCGGGTCACGGCCTTCGTCATGTAGAACGCGCCGAACAGGTTCGTCTCGAGGACCTCCCGGAACGCCTCGACGCTCATCCGCATGATCAGATCGTCCCGCGTGATCCCGGCGTTGTTGACGAGGATGTCGATCTTGCCGAAGGCCTCGAGGACGCCCTTGACCAGGCTCTCCGCCGCGGCCGGATCCGATGCGTCGGCCTGAACGGCGAGGCCGCGACGGCCCAGCGCCTCGATCTCGCCGACCGTCGCCCTCGCCGCGGTCTCGTTGCCCCGATAGCTGAACGCGACGTCGGCTCCCTGGCCGGCCAGCCGCAGGGCGATCGCTCTCCCGATCCCCCGAGACCCTCCGGTGACGAGCGCCGACTTGCCGGTCAAGTCGATCACGCGTGGACCTCCCGATGCGTCCGCTCGGGCTCGCCCGGAGCGACGTCGTCGAGGGCCACATCGATCGAGCCGGGCCGGCCCATCAGCTCGGCGAGCGCTTCCGGGATCGGGTCGACCGAATCCCAGTCAACCGGCAGCCGGACGCTGACGTCCTCCGGCCGGACCGCCGCATCGCCGGCTCGTCCACGGGCGGGATCGGCCGTCCATTCGATCGTGACCGCGCCGCTCGTGAACCCGGCGCCGAACGCGACGATCGTCACGTTGTCGCCGATCTTCACGCGGCCCTCGTTGACCGCCTCGGCCAGGGCGATCGGGACCGACGCCGCCGACGTGTTTCCGTACTTGTCGAGGTTCACGAACATCTTGTCCATCGGCAGGTCGAGACCCTTCGCGACCGCCTCGATGATCCGGATGTTGGCCTGATGCGGGATGAACAGGTCGACATCGGACGGCTGCAGGCCGGACCGCCGGATCGATTCGAGCGCGGTTGTCGCCATCGTCTTCGTCGCGAACCGGTAGGTCTCTCGCCCCTCCATCCGCACGTAGTGCTCGCCGCGCGCGATGGTCCCGGCCGATGGCGGCGCCTTCGACCCGCCCGCCGGCAGCCAGATCATGTAGGCACCGCGCGGCTCGGTCGTCATCTCGATCCCGAGCGCACCGCCCGGCTCGTCGGATGCCGAGAGGACCACGGCCCCGGCCCCGTCGCCGAACAGGATGCACGTGCTCCGATCGGTGTAGTCGAGGAACCGCGTGAGCAGCTCGGCGCCGATCACGAGGACGTGCTTCGCCAGCCCGGCCTGGATGTACGCCTGTGCGGTCGCGAACCCGTAGACGAAGCCGCTGCACGCGGCCATCACGTCGAACGCGGTCGCCCGGGTGTTGCCGATCGCCTCCTTGACGAGGGCCGCGGTCGAGGGCATCCAGTAGTCCGGCGTCAGCGTGGCGAGCAGGATCAGGTCGATGTCGTCCGGCTCGATCCCGGCGGTCCGGATCGCCCGGAGGCCGGCCACTGCGCCCATCGACGCGGTCGTTTCATGAGCGGCGGCGACCCGCCGCTCTCGGATTCCCGTCCGCGTCCGGATCCACTCGTCGGACGTGTCGACCATCCGCTCGAGATCGGCGTTCGTCAGGACCTGGGACGGGGCGTACCGGCCCCAGCCGGTGACATGGGCACGGCGGGCGGGCGGCTGCCCCGCTGGAGCGTCGTTCACAGGGGTTCCACCTCGATGAGCGGCTGCTTGGCCTTGACGAGGGCACCGCTGTCCGGGATCACCCGGACCACCCGGCCAGCGAGATCGGATTTGATCTCGTTGAAGAGCTTCATCGCCTCGATCAGGCCGACCACCTGGCCGACGGCGATCTCGCGGCCGGCGGCGACGAACGGCGCGGAGCCGGGCGCCGGCGAGCCGTACCAGACGCCGGTCAGCGGGGCCTTGACGCTCGGCCGGCTGGGCGCCTCGACGGCGAACGCGGATCCGTCGGTTGGGAGCGCGCCGGAGGCCGGCTCGGCGACGGCACCGATCGGCGGGACGACGCTCGCAGCAATGGCCGAGGGCTTGCGGAGGACGAGGCGGGTCCCACCCGCCTCGACCGCGAGCTCCGACAGGTCGGAGCGGTCGAGGAGCGAGCCGAGCCGGTCGACGAGGGCGAGCAGCGACGCATCGGCCGGGTCGACCGGCTGCGCCGCGGGCCGCTCGACGTCCTCGGTCATTCGGTCCACCGTCGGAAGATCAGGGCGGTGTTCTGGCCACCGAACCCGAACGAGTTCGACAGGGCGATCTCGATGTCGTGGCGGGCCGCCCGATCGGGCGTGAGATCGAGGCCCTCGGCTGCCGGATCCGGGTGGTCGAGGTTGATCGTGGGCGGGACGCAGCCCTCCCGGATCGTCTGGATCGTGACGATCGCCTCGATCGCGCCGGCCGCTCCGAGCGTGTGGCCGATCATCGACTTGTTGGCGGTGATCGGGATCTGCTCGGCATGCTCGCCGAAGATCGTCCGGATCGCCTGGAGCTCCGACTTGTCGCCCTCCGGCGTCGAGGTCGCATGGGCGTTCACGTGGTCGATGTCGTCCGGGCGGAGGCCGGCCTTGTCGAGCGAGCGGCGAGCGGCCCGCACCGCGCCGATGCCGCCCGGCGCCGGCAGCGTGATGTGCGACGCGTCCGCGGTCGCGCCGTAGCCGATGATCTCGGCGAGGATCGGGGCGCCACGGGCCCGGGCGTGACCGAGCTCCTCGAGGATCAGGACGCCCGCGCCCTCACCCGGGACGAAGCCGTCGCGATCCCGGTCGAACGGCCGCGACGCGGCCTCGGGATCGTCGTTCCGGCGCGACAGCGCGCGCATCGAATCGAAGCCGCCGACGAGTGGCTCGTAGATCCCCGCCTCCGAGCCGCCGGCGATCATCGTGTCCGCATCGCCCCGCCGGATCGTCTCCCACGCCTCCCCGATCGCGTGGCCGCCCGTGGCGCAGGCCGAGGCCGTCGTGAAGTTCGGGCCGGTCATCCCGTAGCTGATCGCGACCTGGCCCGCACCCACGTTCGGGATGCCCATCGGGATCAGGAATGGGCTGATCCGGTCGGGGCCGCGCAGGGCGTTGATCGAGATGCCGTCGACGAGCGTCCCGACGCCGCCGAGTCCTGTCCCGAGGATCACCCCGGTCCGCTCGGCCTCGTCGCCCTCGAACCGGGCGGGCAGGCCGGCCTGGTCCAGCGCCTCCCGCGACGCGACCAGCCCGAACTGGATGTAGCGGTCCGTTCGCCGCATGTCCTTGCGGTCGAGGACGTGCGACGCGTCGAAGTCCTTCACCTCGCCGGCGATCCGCGCCTGGAGCCGCGACGGGTCGAACGCGGTGATCGGCCCGATCCCGGAACGGCCCGCGACGAGGCCCTCCCAGCTCGACGCGACGTCGTTGCCGAGCGCACTCAGCATCCCCATGCCGGTCACAACGACCCGCCGTGGCGCGGCCGGCCACGACCAGCCGCGGGCGGTCGAAGGCGTCGTCTGCGGGGGATTCTCGGACTGCGTCATCGGACCAGCTTCCCGGTGCGAACGGTGGCCGCCCGGTACACGTCGCCGGCCAGGCCCCGTGCCGAGATCGCATTGGCGACCGCCATCGTGTCGAACTCGCTTCGCCGGATCTCGGTCCGGACCTCGTCCCCGTCGATCTCGACGAGGGCCCACGACGCGGTCGGGTCGCCGTCGAACACGTAGCCGGCCGAGCCGTCGTTGACGATGATCTTCCAACCCATGTCGCGGACATCCGGCAGGTGGGTGTGGCCGCAGCAGATGATCCGGGCGTCCGTCCGGGACATCCGCTCGAGCATGACCGACGGGTCGAGCTGCGCGTCGAAGCCCTGCGTCTGCGAGCCCGGCGATGCGTGGCAGGCCAGGACCATGGTTTCGTCGAGCATCAGCCGGCGCTCCGACGGCAGACGACGGAGCCATCCGACGCGCTCCTCGCCGAGGGCGTCGTGGGCCCATTCGGCGGCGGCGACGATCGTGTCGGGCACCCCGTCGGTGTACCAGGGGAAGGCCGCCGCGTAGTCGAAGTCGGCCACGGCGACGTCGGTGTTGCCCTGGACGATCGTGGCGCCATTGGCCTCCATCTCGTGGAGGGCGTCGACGACCCCGGCCGGGTCGGGCCCGTTCATCACGTGGTCGCCCGCGACGATCACCGCGTCCGGCTTCTCCTTCTTGATCGCCTTGCGCACAGCCTCGAGCGCGGCCAGATTGCCGTGGACGTCGGATAAGACTGCCACTCTGGCGCTCATCGCAGGACGCCTTCGCCGGGGATGACGAAGCTCAACGTTGCCTCGCAGGCGACCTCGCCGTCGACGCTCGCGACGCCCCGGCCGCGCCCGAACCGGCTGCCGAGCTTCTCCATCGTGACCTCGAGCCGGAGGACGTCGCCGGGGACGACGACGCGCTTGAAGCGGCAGTCGTCGATGCCGGCAAAGAGCCCGATGCGGTCCCCGAAGCCGGGCTGCTTCGCCACGTAGACCGCCATCGTCTGGGCGAGGGCTTCCACCTGGAAGACGCCCGGCATGACGGGCAGACCCGGGAAGTGGCCCTGGAAGAACCATTCCGTCGCGGCCACGCCCTTGATCCCGACGATCCGCTTCGCCTCGGCGTCGTACTCGACGATCCGATCGACGAGCAGGATCGGCCAGCGATGCGGGATCAGGGCCTCGATCTCGCGGGTCGAGTGCACGGTCAAGAAGGTGGGCGGGTGGGCGGTCGGAGCGTCAGTTGGGGCGGCGTCGGTCATGGGCGGCTCCTGTTGGGAGGTTCAGTGTGCCGCGAATCGTGCGTGTCACGCGGCGAGGTGGGTGCAGGTACGCACAGGCGAGGGGGCGAGCGCCAGGTCGCGCGGCCCCGGACGTGCCGACATCGTCAGGCCCGGGCGGCCGCGGCGAGGAAGGCCGACGACCCGACGCGATCGAGCAGGTTCGTCGTCATCTTGCCCTCGAGGAACGCCTCGCTGGCCAACAGGGCCTGGTGGATCGGCACGTTCGTCACGATGCCCTCGATCAGGAGCTCGGCGAGGGCGGCGCGCGATCGGGCGATCGCGGCTTCCCGGGTCGGGCCCCAGACGATCAGCTTGCCGAGGAGCGAGTCGTAGAACGGCGGGACCTCGTAGCCGGCGTACACATGGGAGTCCATCCGGACGCCCGGGCCGCCGGGCGCGAGATAGCGCTCGATCACGCCCGCCGCGGGGCGGAACTCGTGGGCCGGGTCCTCGGCGTTGATGCGGAACTCGATCGCGTGGCCGCGGGTGACGACGTCGGCCTGGCTGAAGCCCAGCGGCTCGCCGGCGGCGATCCCGATCTGGGTCGCGACGAGGTCGACGCCGGTCAACATCTCCGTCACCGGGTGCTCGACCTGGATCCGGCAGTTGATCTCGATGAAGAAGAAGTTGCCGTCACGGTCGACGAGGAACTCGAGGGTGCCGACGTTCTCGTAGCCGGCCGAGACGACTGCCCGGATCGCACGGGTGCAGAGCTCGGCTCGGGCCGCCTCGGACAGAGCCGGCGTCGGTCCCTCTTCGAGGATCTTCTGGTGGCGTCGCTGGACGCTGCAATCGCGCTCGCCGAGGTGGACGCCGCGGCCGTAGCGATCGACGGCGACCTGGACCTCGACGTGGCGGGTCTCGTCCAACCAGCGCTCGAGGTACAGGGAGTCGTCGCCGAACGCCGATCGCGCTTCCGAGCGGCACACGTTGAGCGACGCCTCGAGCTCGCGCGGGGTCCGGACCATCCGCATCCCTTTGCCGCCGCCGCCGGCCGCCGGCTTGATCAGCAGCGGATAGCCGACCCGCTCCCCTTCCTCGAGGGCGTGGGCGTCGTCGCGGAGGATGCCGTTCGAGCCCGGGATCGTCGGGAGGCCGAGCGACCCGAGCAGGCGTCGCGTGGATTCCTTGCTCGCGAACCGCTCGAGCACCGGAGCCGGCGGGCCGATGAACGTCAGGTCGTGGGCCCGGACGACCTCGGCGAACGCGTCGTCCTCGGAGAGGAAGCCGTAGCCGGGGTGGATGGCCTCGCAACCGGTCACGATCGCGGCACTGATCACGGCCGGGGCCGACAGGTACGAGCGGCGGGCGTCGGCCGGCCCGATGCAGATCGCCTCGTCGGCCAGCTGGACGGGCAGGCTCTCGCGGTCGGCCTCGCTGTAGGCGACGACCGCCTCGACGCCGAGCGTCCGGCACGCGCGCAGGATGCGGAGGGCGATCTCGCCGCGGTTGGCGATGAGGATCTTGCGGAACATCAGGCCTCGCTCCGCTCGGCGGCGCGCGCGGCGAGCTCGATGATCACGAGCTCCTGGCCGTACTCGACGGTCTCGCCGGCTTCGACGAGGCTGGCGCCGACGATCCCGTCCGCGGGCGCCACGACCTCCTGGGGGATCCCGAGCATGTCGACCGCGCCGAGCCGGTCGCCGGACCGGACGCGCGTCCCCGACTTCGCCTCGGGTCGCGGCTGGTAGATGCCGACCGCCGGCGACGTCGCGATCACCCGGTACCGATCGGCGCCGTCGTCGGACGCGCGGGTCGCACTCGCGGCGGACGGTGCGGCCGAGCTCGCGGCCCCGCCCGAAGCGACGGAGCCGGCCGATCCGGTGGGCTCCCCGTCGGCGCCTGCCGGCGACGCGCCGTTCGTCGAATGCTGGGCCGGTGCCGGCTTCGCGTCGCGTGCGCTGCGGTGCCCTTCGAACCCGGCCGGCGCATGGCCGTGACCGGCATGGCCCGGCTGGGACCGCGACGGCCGGTCGGTCGCCCGCCGGTTGTGGCCGCCCCCGCCGTCGGCCGGACGGCGGACCCGGACGGTCCACGAGCCCTCACCCACCTCGATCTCCGCCAGCCCGGTCGCCGAGAGCTTCGCGACGAGCGCGGGCAGGAGCTCCTCCGCAAGGCGATCGATGGCCGCATGGTCGGCGACGCGCTCGTCCGCGGTGCGAGGATCGTGGTCGCCGATGGGTGCCGGTCGGCGTCCTTTCGGCGACGGGGCGTCAGCGGCGCCTCGCCTGGGCGGCTGGTCGGCAGGGGTCACGCGGATCAGACCTCGTCACGGGCCGGCAGCTCGTCGCGGCGGCCGGCGGGGATGTTCTGGATCCCGGACCAGCGGCCGGGGTCGAGCAGGTTCCGGAGGCGGTCGGCGAGACCCGGCCGCTCCGGCGTCGGCGGCAGTGCCGCCTCGACCTCGCGGAACGCCCCGAGGTTGCGGAACCGACGGTAGCGCGCTTCGACCAGCGCGTCGAGCGGGACGGCCTCCAGCGCGTCGAGCTGGTCCGTGATGACATCCCGGATCCGTCGGGCCGTCTCGGCCGGATCCGTGTGCGCACCCGCGCCCGGCTCGGCGATGACGATGTCGACGACGCCGAGTGCCTGCTGCTCCGGGGCGGTCATCCGCATCGCGACGGCGGCCGTCGCCGCTTCGTCCGACGTCCGCCAGAGGATCGCCGCACAGCCCTCGGGGCTGATCACCGAGTACACGGCGTTCTCCAGGGCCACGATCACGTCGCCGACGGCGATCGCGAGCGCCCCGCCTGACCCGCCCTCGCCGGTGATCACGACGACGATCGGCGTCCGCAGCCGGCTCATCAGCCCGATCGAGCGGGCGATCGACTCGGCGATGCCGCGCTCCTCCGATTCGGGGCCCGGATGGGCACCCGGGACGTCGACGAAGGTGACGATCGGGAGGCCGAATCGCTCGGCGAGCTCCATGACCCGCATCGCCTTCCGGTAGCCCTCGGGGTGGGGCATCCCGAAGTTGCGGCGGATGTTCTCCTCGGTGTCGGCGCCCTTCTGCTGGCCGACGACGACGACGCGCCGGTCACCGATCCGGGCGAGGCCCGTGACGACCGCCTCGTCCTCCCCGAACAGGCGATCGCCGTGGAGCTCGACGAACTCGTCGGCCATCACCGACAGCAGCTCGAGGATCCGCGGACGGCGCAGGTTCCGGGCGAGCTGGACGCGGTCCCAGGTGGCCTGCTTGGGGTCCGCGGCAGGGGTCGGGACGTCGGCTCCGTCGTCGCGATCGGGTGATCGTGGCGGCGCTGCGGCGTCACGGCTGCGGCCGAGGAACCGGTCAACCACGGTTCGTCTCCTCGGGCGCCGCCGATGCCTGGCCAGCCGGGGTCGCGTCCGCCGGGGTGGCGGTCTCGCCGACCGCGCGGGCGGCGGCGTCGTTCGGGGCGGGCGCTGCGGCGTCCTCCGGCGACGGTGCCGTCGCCTGGGCCGATGGCGACGGCGCGGCCGCGTCCACCGGTGGCGGTCGCCGCCGGGTTTCGGCGCGCAACGGCCGTCGGTCCGCGCTCAGCGGCGGCTGCCGCTGGCTCGAAGTCTCACGCTCGGCCGGAGCCGTCGTCGTCGGGCCGGACCCGTTGCCGTTCGTCGGGCCGGCCGGCTCGGGCTCGGCCTGCATCACGCGTTCCGCCAGGTTCGTCAGGAACGAGAGGGGCCGGAACGATGGCAGACCAAGGACGTCGGCTGCAGCGGCCTCGTCGACGACGGGCAGCGGGCGAGCCACGAGAAATCCGAGCAGGCTCGAGAGCTCGGCCCGCAGCTCGGTCCGGTGGACGACCCGGTCG
>Ga0207646_10002781_pt1 | contig 20438 bp, 21 predicted proteins | sample KBSK5502metaG_FD_184343 | JGI IMG/M metagenome (GOLD analysis project Ga0207646, IMG submission 184343) | Corn, switchgrass and miscanthus rhizosphere microbial communities from Kellogg Biological Station, Michigan, USA - KBS K5-50-2 metaG... | ecosystem: Host-associated > Plants > Roots >...
CCAGCGGTTCCTCGACCTCGGCTTCGACCAGATCTACCTCCACAACGTCGGCCGCAACCAGGCCGAGTGGATCGAGGTCTTCGGTCGCGAGGTCCTTCCGAAGCTCACCGCGTAGTGGCGCCCCACGGCGTCGTGGCGCCTCGATGAGTGCCGACGTCCGCGTCGGGGCCCTTCTGTGGCCGCAGACCGACTCGTGGCCGGCGCTCCGCGACGCCGCCGAGCGAGCCGACCGCGTCGGCCTCGACAGCCTCTGGACGTGGGACCACCTCAACGCGATCGTCGGGCCGTGGGAGGGCCCGATCCTCGAGGGCTGGACGACGCTCAGCGCCCTCGCCACGATCACCGTCCGACCGACGCTGGGACTGATGGTCGGCGCGAACACGTTCCGCAACCCGGGGCTCACGGCCAAGCTCGCGACGACCCTGGATCACGTGTCGGAAGGCCGAGCGATCCTCGGCATTGGCGGCGCCTGGTTCGAGCGGGAGCACGACGCGTTCGGCTTCGAGACGTGGGGCTCGGGCTTCGGCGAGCGGCTCGACCGGCTGGACGAGGCGGTCATGCTCCTGCGCCGCCTCCTCGACGGCGAGCGGATCGCCGAGCATCGCGGCCGCTTCTATGCGATGCACGACGCGCTGTGCGAGCCGCGCCCAGTCCAGCCGCACCTGCCGATCCTGATCGGCGGCTCGGGGCCGCAGAAGACGCTCCGGACGACCGCCCGCTACGCCGACGCCTGGAACGCGGGCGGTTCGCTCGAGGCGCTCCGGCGCAAGGACGCGACCCTCCGCGACCGATGCGCCGAGATCGGGCGGAACCCCGACGAGATCGAGCGGACGATGTCCGACTGGCTCCTGATCCGGGACGACGCCGCCGAGGCGCGGCGGGTCCTCGGCGAGCTGGCGGCGGCCAACGGCGACTCGCTCGCTGACGACGACACGGTCTACGTCGGGTCGCCGCAGAAGATCGCCGACGAGCTGCGGCCGATCGTGGGGCTCGGGTTCCGCCACATCATCGTCGACGCGATGGCGCCGTACGACGCGGAGACCATCGAACGGCTGCCCGAAGTCCGCGAACTGCTCCGCCAGTGACGGCCGTCGCCGCTCGCGCTGCCGAGCCGCCCGTCGTGCGGACCGACTTGTCGCCGGCGGGGCTCGTCGCCGCGATCGTGGACGACTTCCGGGCCTCGGCCGTTCGCCGCAGGGACCTCGCCGGAGAGCGGGTGATCGACACGCGGGCCGTGCTCGCCCACGTGACGAGCGTCAACTCGCCGGACGTCAACCAGGTCGTCCGGGCGCGCCTCGCCGGGGGTCGCGCCGCCGTCGACGCCGCGATCGAGGCGACGATCCGCGAGTTCGGCGGGCGACCGTTCCTGTGGTGGGTCGGACCGGGCGACGAGCCCGCCGATCTCAGCGAACGACTCGGCACCCACGGACTCGTCTTCCTCGACGAGATCCCGGGCATGGCGATGGACCTCGCAGACCTGGCCGACGAGACGTCCTCGCCGCCGCCCGCCGAGATCACCATCGAGCCGGTGCTCGACGCGGCCGCGATCGACGCCTTCCACGCCGTCGTCACCCACGGCTTCCCAGAGGAGCTCGGCGACGACGCTGCGGTGACGGCGATCGCGGTCGGCACGGCGAAGGTGGCCGCGGAGAACAGCTATCGCGAGCCGAACGGCGCCCCGACGCGGTGGCTCGGTTCCGTGGCGGGGCGGCCCGTCGCGACCGCTCGCCTCCACACCGCCGCCGGCGTCGCCGGCATCTACACGGTCATCACGGTCGCCGACGCCCGGCGCCGCGGGTACGGGGCTGCGATGACCCGCCGCGCGCTGCTCGCGGCCCGCGACGCCGACCTGCGCATCGCGACCCTCCAGGCGTCGGAGGCTGGGCTCGGCATTTACGAGCGGATGGGCTTCCGAACGATCTGCACGTTCCGCATTCACGAGTGGCGGCCATGAAGTTCGGTGTCCAGCTCTGGCCGCAGCACACGTCCTGGGCGGAGTTCCGCGCCGCCGCCCTCGCGGCGGAGGCAGGCGGCTGGGACTCCGTCTGGACGTGGGACCACCTGTTCGCGATCTTCGGGCCGTGGGAGCAGCCGATCTTCGAGGGCTGGATGGTGCTATCGGCGCTCGCGTCGGTCAGTTCGCGGCTGCGCCTCGGGCTGATGGTCGGTGCCAACACGTTCCGCAACCCGGGACTGACTGCGAAGGTGGCGACGACCCTCGATCACGCCTCGAACGGCCGGGCGGTGCTCGGCATCGGCGGCGCGTGGTTCGAGCGCGAGCACGAGGCGTTCGGGTTCGAGACGTGGGGCTCCGGTTTCGGCGAGCGGCTCGATCGGCTCGACGAGGCGGTCATGCTCCTGCGCCGCCTGCTCGACGGCGAGCGAGTCACTCACGACGGCCGCTTCTATCAGTTCCGCGACGCCCTGTGCGAACCGCGCCCCGTCCAGGCGCACCTCCCGATCCTCGTTGGCGGCTCCGGTCCGAAGAAGACGCTCCGCACGGTCGCCGAGCGGGCCGACGCGTGGAACACGTCGGGCACGGTCGACGAGGTCCGGGCGAAGCTCGACACGCTCGACGAGCACTGCGCGGCGGTCGGCCGCGACCGCTCGGCGATCGAACTGACCATCAGCTTCCCGATCACGATCCGGGACGAGGTCGCTGCCGCGGAGTCCGCCGCCCGCGATCGGTTCCGGACGAACGGCGTCGAGAACGCCGGCGACGTCCCGCACCTGTACGGTCCGCCGGCCGTGGTCGCCGAGGCCATCGCCCCGTACCGCGATCTCGGGTTCGAGACCGTCATCGCCCGCATGCCGGCGCCGTACGACCGCGAGACGATCGACCGGATGGCCGAGGTGTCCGGACTCCTCGCGACAGCGCCCCGCCGATGATGGTGCGTTCAGCGAGCAGTGCGTCGGCCGAAGACCGGGCCAGAGTGCACGCGAGGCCATTTGTTAGCCTTCCGCGGCTACTTTTCCTGGCGTTGCGGGTCCTCAGAAGAGAATCAGGGTCGCCCGAGCGACGTAACGCCCGCCCGGCGCACAGATGACGGCGCCGAGCCTCGGCGTAGCGGGATCGGGCCCGGTCGTCGCACTTGCCGGTGGCGTCGGCGGCGCCAAGCTCGCCGAAGGGCTCCAGGCGATCGTCGGGGCTGACCTCACCGTCATCGTCAACACCGCCGACGACACCGAGCGCCATGGCCTCCTGGTCTGCGCCGACCACGACACGGTCATGTACACCCTGGCGGGCCTCGAGAACGCGGAGTTCGGCTGGGGCATCGCCGGCGACACCTGGACGACGATGCACGCCCTCGAGCGGTACGGGGAGGAGGGCTGGTTCCGCCTCGGCGACCAGGACCTCGCCACCCACATCGTCCGGACCGAGCGGCTGCGCCGCGGCGAGCGACTCACGACGGTCTGCCGCGACCTCCAGGCCCGGCTGGGCGTTCACGCCGCGATCTTGCCGATGACCGACGACCCGGTCCGGACCCAGGTCCGGACCGACGACGGCTGGCTCGACTTCCAGGACTACTTCGTCCGCCTGCGCCAGGCGCCCGACGTCCGCGAGGTCCGCTTCGTCGGGATCGAGGCCGCCCGCCCGACGCCGGAGGTCGACGCCACCATCGACGCCGCGACGGCCATCGTGGTCGCCCCGTCGAACCCGATCGTGTCGGTCGGTCCGATCCTGGCAGTTCCGGGGATCGCGGAGCGGCTGGCCGCCGCCCGCGCTCGCGGCATCCGGATCGCCGCGGTCAGCGGGATCATCGGCGGCAAGGCCCTCAAGGGTCCGGCGGATCGGATGCTCGCGACGCTCGGCCACGAGCCGACGGCGCTCGGCGTCGCCCGCGGCTATGCGGGCCTGATCGACACCTTCGTCATCGATACGGTCGATGGGGCGCTCGCCCCGGAGGTGGAGGCGCTCGGAATCCGTGCCGTCGTCACCGACACGATCATGACCGACGACGAGTCACGCGCCCGGCTGGCCCGGGCGGTTCTGAGCGCTGTCGGGGCGGCTTAGCGCGTCGTAGTCGTGGAACGGCTCGTGCTCCGAGGGGAACATCGGCCGGTAGGCGTGCAGGAGCCAGCCGAACGAGCTCTTGGACCGAAGCGCCAGCACCACCGGAACGACCACGCCGACGATCGCGCCGGCCGCGACCGATGCGCCCATCGCCATCCCCGTCATCGTGTTGACGCCCAGCCCCACGATCAATCCGGCGAGGACCCCGTCGATCACTGCGACCATCCCCGGCATCGTCACGATCCAGTGAGCCACGATGCTCCCGGGCCGATGGACACCGAACGTCCGCTCCAGCCCGGCCGGGTCGTCCGTCGTCCCGGTGATGAAGTACGGCGCGAGACCCGGCCGGATCTCCATGTAGGCGTGCCGGATCCGGTTCATGCCCGCGACCCAGATCGCGTCCTCGTTGTTGACCTCGTCGAGCCTGGTGAAGGTTGCAAGGCCAACGAAGAGATCGACCGGCAGCATCACCAGGGCGAACGCCACGAACTGCTCCCCGAAGGCCGTCGCCTGCCCGACGAGCGCCAGGGCGACGGCGGTTGCCGAAACGATGGACAAGAACAGGCCGGCTCGGCTGAACGACTCGTTCCAGCTGAGCGACCGGGTCGCGAGCAGGCTCCAGTGCTCGGTCGACAGGATCTGCATCGCGCGGGGATCGTCGAACGGGCTGTCCGCGGTGGCGGCGGTCGGCTCACGGGCGTCCGACGGCACCGGTGGATGTTCCTGCATGTCTCGTGACCTCCTGCCGCGGAGAATACGAGCCCGATGAACCCCACGACCCTCACCAGCGGCATCGCGATCGGCTTCACCGTGGCGATGGCCGTCGGCCCGATCAGCCTGCTGACCATCCGCCGCACGCTCGCCCACGGCCGGGCGTACGGGCTCGCGTCGGGCATGGGGGTGGCGCTCGCCGACGCGACGTACGGCGGCGTCGCGGCGTTCGGGCTGACCGCGGTCACCGCGGCCCTGGTCGGAGCGCGCCCGGCGCTCGGCCTCGTCGGCGGCGCGTTCATCGTGGCCCTTGGCGTCCGGACGATCCTGGCGCCGCCTCCCAGCGAGGCGACGGATCGCGAGCGACCGGGCCTGGCCGGAGCCGTCGCCTCGATCTACGCGCTGACGATGACGAACCCGATGACGATCCTGTCGTTCGCGGCGATCTTCGCCGGGCTGGGCCTGGCCTCTCGGACGCCGCTCGAGGCGTCGATCCTGACGCTCGGCGTCTTCGTGGGCTCGGCGGCGTGGTGGCTGGTCCTGACTACGCTCGTTGGCGGGGCTCGGTCACGGGTGACCCCGCGGGCTCTCGCCTGGATCAACCGGGCATCCGGGCTCGTTATCGTCGCCTTCGGCGTCGTCGCGATCGGCGCGGCGATCGGCGCGGTCGGCGCGATCGGCTAAACGCCGTGTCGTCGCCTGGCTACGATCCGCCGGGAGGGCCTGCGACGGCGGATTTCGGGATCCAGGGAACACCGGGCGGACCGGGTGGCATCCCCGGTTGGATCGACCGGATCGGCGACATCCTCGAGCCGCTGCCATCCGTCTTCACGACGTTCTGGACGGCCGATCACCTCCTCCACGGCGGCGAGCCCTGGCCCGAGGCATGGACCCGTCTGACGTACCTCGCCGCGACGCTCCCTCGCTGGCGCGTCGGCCATCTCGTTCTGTCCCAGAGCTACCGCAACCCTGGCCTTCTCGGGGCGATGGCGGCCACGCTCCAGCTGATGTCGGGCGGCCGCTTCATCCTCGGCCTGGGAGCCGGCTGGCTCGAGGAGGAATACCGCGCGTTCAACTGGGACTTCCCGCGGCCGGGGATCCGGGTCGCCCAGCTCGCCGAGACGATCGAGCTGATCCGGACGCTCTGGACGGACTCGCCCGCGACGTACGAAGGCGAGTGGTACCGGATCACCGGCGCACGGGTCGAACGGCCGGAGCCGCCGATCCCGATCCTCGTGGGCACGAATGGCCCGAGGGCCCTCAAGGTGACTGCCCGCCTCGCCGATTGGTGGAATTGGGACGGGCCGTGGGAGCCGACCTACCGGCCCGCCTACGAGACCCTGAAGGCGGCGTGCGACGAGGTTGGTCGCCCGTTCGACGCCATCACGCTCACTGCTTCCCTGACGATCTCGATGCCCGACGATCCGACGAGCTTCGTCCCGAGCTATACCCACGAGTTCTACCCGGGCCAGGTGTTCGGCGTCCTCGGCCCGACCGTGGCCGACGTGATCCGGGAGATCGAGACCCTCGTCGACGTCGGCGTGCGGCATTTCCCACTGTCCTTCGACTCGGTCGCCGAGCTCCGGCGATTCGTCGACGAGGTCGTGCCGAACGTCCGATTGGAGCCGAAGCCCTAGCATTCGGCCATGCCCAACGCCGCTACGTCCACCCGCCGAAGCGTCATCGCGGTCATCCCGGTCGGGACGCTGGCCGGGGCGAAGTCGCGGCTCGGCGCGGTGCTCGACGCCGAGGAGCGGCTCGAGCTGACCGTCGATCTCGCCCGCGCGACGATCTCGTCGGCCGTGGCGAGCTCGGCGATCGACGAAGTGATCGTCGTCACCCCGGACGACGCCGTGCGCCGGCTCGCCGAAGAGCTCGGGGCGCGGCCGCTCCGCCAGCGCGACGGTGGGCTGAACCGGGGGATCGACGCGGGCCGCGCCGAGGCCCTCGCCGCCCGCGCCGACGCGGTGCTCATCCTGCCGATCGACCTGCCTGACGTGTCGACCGAGGCCATTGACGCCGTCCTGGCGACTCTCGACGATCCTCGCCGACCCCTCGTCGCGATCGTTCCGGATCGACACGGACGCGGGACGAACGCGCTCCTCCTCGCGCCGCCGGACGCGATCGACACGTGCTTCGGGGGTGACAGCCGGGCGGCTCACGCCGAAGCGGCCCGCGACGCCGGAGCGGCGCTCGTCGAGCTCGACGGCCCGCTGACCCTGGACCTCGACACGCCCGACGACCTGCTTCTGGCCGAGAGGATCCTCCGCCCTGTCGATGTCGGCTGAGGGCGGGCACGTTGAGGCGATCGCCCTCGACGGCATGCCCGAGGTCGCCGTCGGCGATGACCTCGGCCGGCTGATCGGCGACGCGATCGACCGGACGCCCGACCTCCTGCCGCTTCGGCCGGACGACGTCGTCGTCGTCACCCAGAAGATCGTCTCGAAGGCGGAGGGGGCGGTCGTCGACCTGACCACGATCGAGCCCCGCCGCGAGGCGATCGTCTTCGCCGAGCGCTGGGACCGGGATGCCCGCCAGGTCGAGGTCGTCCTCCGCGAGGCACGGCGGGTCGTCCGCATGGACCACGGCGTCCTGATCACGGAGACGCCGCATGGCTTCATCTGCGCGAACGGCGGCGTGGATGCGTCGAACGTCGGCCCCGAGAGCGGGAGCATCGTCACGCTCCTGCCGCGGGACCCGGACGCCTCGGCGCGGGCCATCCGCGCCGCGATCCGCGGCCGGTTCGGGACCGACGTGCCGGTGATCGTCTCGGACTCGTTCGGCCGGCCGTGGCGGTGGGGCATCACCGACGTCGCGATCGGTGTGTCGGGCCTGATCCCGATCGAGGACCTGCGCGGCAGCGAAGACGCGGACGGGCGGGTGATGAGATCGACAATCCGAGCGTCGGCCGACGAGATCGCGTCGGCGGCTGAGCTCGCCCTCGGCAAGGTCGACGGTCGGCCTGTCGCGGTCGTCCGGGGCGCGCGGCCGCTCCTCGGCGACGGCTCGATCGGCGACGCGCTGATGGCCCGCGAATTCGACCTCTTCCCCTAGATGGTCACTCCCGGTTGCCGAGGCGTGCGCTCGCTCCCCCCGGCGAGTCGACCATGATCCCGACCTGAAGGCGAGGGTCCGTCGGGCGGGGCGGGGCAGACGAACCAGACGGGCCGCGGCGGACGATCGCGGCCCAGACGAGGATCCCTCCGAGGCCGTAGCTGGCGGCGGCGATCGCGAACAGGACAGGCAGGCCGAGGGCCGCGCCGACGGCGCCGCCCACGAGCGAGCCGACGATCGCCCCGACGCTGACCGTCGTCCCGGTGGCGATGCCCTGGGCGGTGGCCTGGACCGCTCGCGGCACTGCGCCTGAGACCCACGTCACCGCCCCGACGTAGACGAAGGCGAAACCGAACCCACCGAAGATCGACGCCGCGACGATCTGTTCGGGCGATGTCGCGAGGGCCGTGGCCAGCGCGCGAAGGGCGTAGGCGAACGCGCCGATGACGATCAGCCGCTCCGCGCCGAGCCGCCGCGCGAGGCGGGGAAAGGACAGCATCAGCGGGACCTCGATAAGGGCCCCGAGCGAGAACACCAACGCGATCATCGTCGCGTCGCCGCCGAGGCCGGCCACGCGCAGGGAGACGAAGTTGTTCAATGCCGCCTGGGCCGTCCAGATGACCGTCGAGGCGAGGACGAACAGGCCCATCCGCGGAAGACGGAGCACCTCCCCGATCCGCGACGGCGACAGGCCGGCGAACGCCTGGCCGACCGCATGGTCGACGGTCATCCGCCGGCGCGGGACCGGCGACCCGGACTCGGCACCGTCCATCCTTAGCAGGACCCAGGCGGCGACCCCGGCCGCCGCCAGGAGCGGCACGTTCAGCAGGAACAGGCCGACCGGCCCGAACCGTTCGACTGCCGCGCCCGTCACGAAGGCAATGACGATGAACGCGGCGGATCCCCACGCTCGCGCCTGGCCGAACCGCTCGCGACCGCCGATGATCCGGACCACCCGGCTGTCGACCATCGGGATGATCCCCGCGAAGGACGAGGCGATGAGCGCGATCGCGACCGCCAGGACGAGCGGCGATGCCGACAGGCCGAGGAGCGCGGTCGAGGCTGCGCAGAGCAGGCCGGCGACGAGGATTGGACCACGCGCGTCACCGACCCCGTCGGCGAGAGCGCCCCAGGTCGGCGCCGCGACGAGGCTGACGGTCGCATGGAGGGCGAGCAGCGCCCCGATTCCGCCGACATCGAGGCCCCGCGAGCCGAGGTAGAGCGCGATGTACGGGATCCACGCGCCGACGGCGCCGAACAGCAGGGCGTAGACGGCCGCCGCACGTGCGATCGAGCTGCCGCTGTCGATCGACCTGCCATTCAGGAAGCGCGGGCGCACGTGGGGCGACTCCCGAGGTGACGTGAGAGGTTTCCGAAGCGAACGGTACGCGGCATCGAGCCTCCATCGCGTCGACCCTGACGGATGCGCACCCGTTGAGCGTTTGCCATCACGAGCCACGTTGGCGTGGGCCAGATGCGCCGCCAATGCGCATCTGGCACGCTCGCGGGCTTGGCTGCCTGCCACATGCTCGCCGGGCGATCGTCGTCGCCGACAGCAGGCCGCGGTAGTCGCTTTGTGCGCACGACACGCGCAGTTGGCCATCACGACAGGCGCCGCGACGAGCTCTGAGCACCTTGCGCGCCGACGCCAGTCTCAACGATCGGCATCGCGATGGCAGATGCTCTCCTGGTGCGCATCGGTCAGGGAAGGGAGGGGTGCCCTGGCGGAACTGCAAGGCAGCCGCCGGCCTTCCGTTCGACCTGCGTGACGCACGTTTCGAGCCGACGCCCGCGCCAAAGGAGCACAAGGGCCACCACGGCAAGGGTGGCGGCGGGGACTGAGGAGCGGAGGCTAGCCCTTGCCCGCGGCGGCCTCGCCCGCCGCGGGCGAGTCACTCTGCGCTGATGCGGCACCGGTCGCCGAGCCGACCGGCTCGAGGTCGATCGTCCGGACCTGCCGCGTTCGACCCGCCTCGGTCCGCACGACCGCCGACGGGATGACGCCCGTCGACATTCGATCGATCGTGGCGACCTCGCCCGAATACAGACCCGATCCGGTGATCCGAACCCGATCGCCGATCTTCAGTCCCGCCCGTCCGGAGCTGGCCGAGAGGTTGATCGAGGCAACCGTCGGACGCGCGTACGGCACGTCCGCGCCCGGGCTACCCGGCCCTCCCGGCTCACCCGCTCGAGGGGGGCGAGGCGCTGCATTGCGGGGTGGTGGGTAGACGGTCTTGCGCTTACGGGCGGGCACTGGCTGAGCGGACCTCCGGGTTCTTGTTCGATCGCCGGAACGCAGCCCGCCAACAGTGCGCGCCACGGGTTCTGGCGAGCCCAGTCTGCCACACCACCCTCATCCCACCGTTACCGACCATTCGTCCCACTCGCGGCGGCCGACTCGTACCACGGCAGGAGCGTCGCCCACCCACCGCGGTTCCGATCGCGCCAGGACTCGCCCTCGGCGCCCAGGACCTCCCAGCCGCGATGCTCGATGTCGACCCTCGTCCGGCCGGCGGCCGCCGGCTCGAACCGGATCTCGACCTGCGTCGCATCGGCCCGATCGCGCCGGAGGTGCCACACGTAGCCCGGCCGCCGCGGCGGCTCCCAGATCGTCACCTCGCCCCAGTCGTGCTCGATTCCGCCCGAAGTGCGCTCGAAGATCCGGCCGCCCGTCCGCGGTTCGAGGACCACGACGAGGTCATCGCTGCCGGTCACCGTGTGGTCGGCGGGCCACCACCGGTCGATGTCGGCGGTCCACACGGCGAACGCCCGCTCCGGCGGGCAACCGACCTCGAACGACAGACGGATCGGCTCGATCATCAGGCGTCCTCGCCCGGGCGTCGGCGGCGCGCGGGCGCGTTGTCGGCAACCAGCCGATATCGCGCGGCCGCCTCACCCCAGACTCGCTCGAGATAGGCCCGCACCGCCTCGGGCCCCGCGTCGTGGAGCCGGTAGATCCGCCGGGTGCCGCGCGGCTCCTCGACGACGAGGCCGGCCAGCTTGAGGAGCCGGAGGTGACGGGAGACGGCCGGTCGACTGATCGGCAGCCGGTCGGCAAGCTCGCGGACCGATCGGCCATCCTCGCCACCCGATGCGAGCAGCTCGACGATCGCCCGCCGGTTCCTGTCGCCGAGTGCCTCGAACGGGTCGCCGGCCGGCCTGTCGAGCTTGGACGACGCGGCGCCGGACGATCGCGCCATTCCGATCGAACCCTCAGATCGCCCGCATCCGGTTGTTCTTCGCGTCGTGGGTGAGCTCGGCCTTGCCAAGCGCCTCGAGCAGCGGCGGCATGTACACGCCGAACCGACCGCGCAGGCCCTTCTTCAGCCCGTACCAGCCGCCGCGCGGGTTCGACTCCGAGCGGCCCCATGCTTCGACGCTGCCGTCCGGCGCCGGCTTCTGCTCGTCCGCGCCACCGAGCGCCACCCAATCGCCCTGCTGCTTGAGCCAGGCGTGGAGCTCGTCGATCGCCCGTGCGTCATAGAGCAGCTTCGTCCCGCCGACCTGGCAGACGATCGTCGGCGGATCCGACGCGTCATCGCGGTACATCGTGTAGTCCGAGGTGCCCGGTGGGGTCTTGAGCACCCACGGGTCGTCCTTGGTTCCCCGGCCAATCGCCATTCGGGTGCCTCCTCATCGTCGCCTGCCGGCTCGGCAAGGCCTCTTGCGTAACCGAAGCGCTACCGTAACCGATCGGTAACGGATGCCGCAAGGCGCGGACAGCCGTTGCTCGCAGCCAACGTTCGGTGGCCGCACGTCTGACGAAGTCGGGCAGGATCGAGGTCGCCGAACCGCTTCCGCGCCATGGCCTACGATGCGACCATGGTTCAGCCGAGCGTCGCCGAAGCCGACGTCGTCGTCGAGGACAACCCGGAGGAATCGCGCTACGAAGCGCGGATCGGCGATCGGATCGTCGGGATCGCCGAGTACGAGCTGGGGAACGACCGGGGTCCGATCGTCTTCGTCCACACCGAGGTCCTCCCCGACATGGAGGGGCTCGGTGTCGGGAGCCGGCTCGCGCGCAGCGCCCTCGACGATGTCCGGCGACGCGATCTGCGGGCGGTCGTCGAGTGCCCGTTCATCAGCGCCTACGTCCGGCGGCACCACGACTGGGACGACCTGATCGACCGCTGACGGCCGCGGTCCACGAGACCGGCGGAGCCTACCCGCCCCGGCGTCGACCCAGCCAGGCGACGAGCGGCAACGCCAGCATCGGTGCCTCGAGCGACGAATACAGGAACCCACCGCCGCGCGAGTTGACCACCGACGCGACCCAGTTGGCCCACAGCGCCCCGAACGGCAGGCTCAGCCCGACAAGCACCAGGAAGCCCAGCCACCACGAGCGTCGCCGCACGCCGAACAGGGCGAAGGGGGCAAGGCTCGGCTTGACCAGGACGAACGGCGCCGTCGCGCGCGAGGTGCCGATCACGGCGAGGGCCATCGCCGCCATCGACCAGATCACCGGGTTGCCAGTCCAGATCTTCAGGAGCGTCGTCGGGTTCGCCACGCAGAGCGCGATCAGAGGCCAGACGAGCGGCCGCGGCCGGAGCACTGCGACGGCCGCGGCCACGACACCCAGCGGGATCGCCCACCATGCGACTGCCGCGACGACCGACCAGGGCGCCGGGGTCGCGACGGCGAACGGGACGAAGAGCCACAGGGCGACGGGCGGGTAGAGGACGTCGCCGGCGCGGATCTCGTACGGGCCGGCGAGCTGGTATGGCTCGTAGAACGAGCCTCCCGCGAGCCAGCGCGTCGAGGCGTCGCGATAGAGCTGGAAGTCGACCCCGAACGGCTGCTCGAGGGGATGCGGAATCAGCGCGACGAACAGGACCGGGATCGCGAAGACCGCGATCGACAGGACCGCCGCGACGGCGGGTCGATCGAGCCACTCCCGTACCTGTGCACCACGCGACGGAGGACTACTGGTGGAAAGCCCACCGGACCACATCACACGCATCCTGCCATCCATGCCCCGGCTTCCGTCCCGGAACACCCGTCTCATGCTCGGAATCGCGCTGATCGCCGTCAGCTCCGTGGGCGTCGCTGTCTCCGTGTTCGCAATGACCCAGGCCGAACAGGCGCGAATCGACGCCCAAAGTGCAAGCCTTGAGCGGCTCGACCACCTCGTCGGTGTCCTCGACGCCGCCGTCGCGCGCCAGGAAGTCAGCCTCGACGACTACGTCCTGTCGAACGAGGCGGCGGCCCTGTCGACCTATCAGGACGCGGTCTCCGCGGAGGCGAGAACGATCGCCGCGATCCACGACGGCGCGTTCGGCGACCCCGACGCGGATGCCGGTGCCGACATCGTCGGCGCCCTGAGCTCCGACTGGCGAAGCCTCATTGCCGATCCGGCGATCCGGGCGCGCCAATCCTCCAACGCCGCCGGGATGGCCACCTTCGCAACCGAGGCCGTGAACGATCGCAGCGGCATCGACAACGCCCGGGCCCGCCTGATCTCGGTCGTCGACGACGCCCACTCGGCCTTGGGCGACCGCTCGGCGTTGCTCAGTGTGGCCCGCACCGTCGCGACATGGATCAGCTTCGCGGTCCTGTTCATCGCCTTCGGGCTCGCCCTGATCCTCGTCCGACGGTTCAGCCGGACCGTCGAGCGCGACGCTCGAGAGTCCGGAGTCGTCAACCGGTTCACCGAGGTCACGTCGTTCGCCGGCGACGACCGTGAGATCGCGGCCGCGAACCTCGTCGCCCTGAGCCGTCTCGTCCACCCCGACGCGTCGGTGACCCACGTGCTCAACCGGTCGATGGACCGGGCCGTGCCCGAGGCCACGACCGGAGACGCCGTCGTCGAGGTCCTGCCGCTCCATTCGCTCGAGCGATGCGCCGGCGTGCTGCGCGGCTCGATGTTCGTCGCCGACGACCTCGCCGACGAGCTCAGCGTCCATTGCCCAATCTACCCCGCGACCGAGGGGACCCTGGTGTGCGTCCCGCTCGTCAGCGGGGAGCGAGTCGGTGCGGTCCACCTGTACTGGAAGACGTCACGGGCGCTCCCGCTCACCCAGCGCGCCGCGGTCGTCCGGATCGCCGAGCACGCGGCGCTGGCCATCGGCAACCGGCGCCTGCTCGCCGCGCTGCAGGGCCAGGCCGACACGGATCCGCGGACCGGGCTCGCCAACAGCCGGGCCTTCGACCGGGCGATGGAGGAGAAGCTCGCAGCCCGGGCGGGCGCAGAGCCGATCTCGGTCCTGATGGTCGACATCGACCACTTCAAGGCGTTCAACGATCACCACGGCCATCCGGCCGGCGACGAGGCACTGCGCGTCTTCGCCGGCGTCCTTCGCTCGTGCCTGCGCGACGGCGACCTGGCCGCCCGCTACGGTGGCGAAGAGTTTGCCGTGCTGTTGCCCGGCAACGATCGCGAAGCCGCCCTGGCGATCGCCGAGCGGATCCGGACCCGGACCGAGTCGACGATCGTGTCGCTCGCCCCCGGGCTGACCGACCGGATCACCGTCTCGATCGGGGTCGCGACGGCGCCGGAGCACGCGCTCGATCGGATCACGCTCCTCCGACTGGCCGACGAGGCCCTCTACCGCGCGAAGGATGCCGGCCGCAACCGCGTCATTGGGGTCGCGCCGGCCGAGCCGTCCGCCGAGCTGCCGATCGCCCCAGCGGGGCGGCGGCGCGCGGCGCGGGCCGAGGTGTCCGGCTAGGAAGCAACGGACAGGAGGAGGCCCGGTCCCGAGGGCTCGGGACCGGGCCGGGTGGTGCGAGAGCGCCTCTCGGCGCGGGATCAGCGGCGGGTGGTCGCCGTCGCCAGAATCTCGCGGGTCTTCGCCGGGTTGTTCGTCACGAACGAGACCGTGACCTCGCCGCCGCTCATGCCGGACGGCAGGATCGCCTCGATGTTGACGCCGGCATCGGCGAGCCGGCGGGCCGCCTGGGCCAGGGAGCCCGGCTTGTGGGCGAGGTTGGCCTCGACCGTCTCGAGCTCCTTGAACGTGAGCCCGGCTGCTCCGAACGCCGCCCGTGTGCCCGCATCGTCGGACGTCACGACCGCGGCGCGGCCGCTGTCGCCGCACGATGCCCCGGCGATGTTCTCGATGTTGATCCCCTTGGATCCGAGGGCATCCGCCAGCTTGGCGAGCGTGCCGGGCTTGTTGTCCAGATCGACCAAGAACGCATGCATCGATATGGACCTCCTCGACTCAACCAACCCGTCCGAGGCGACAGTGGCGCCTCCTCGAGGGCGGATCGGGAGGCCCTTGATTCTAGACCCGTCGCCCAGTGCTGGCCAACGGGGCAGATCGCGCCGGCGGCTATGGATCCAGGATGTCGGCCGTCTCGAGCAGGAGCGGGAGACGGACCGTGAACGTCGTGTCGCCGACCTCGCTCTCGACCGTGATCTCGCCGCCGTGCTGCTCCACGATGTGGCGCGTTCCCGCGAGGCCGATCCCTGACCCGCTGACCGTGCCGGCGATGTTCGACGCCCGGTAGTAGGGCTCGAACACCCGTTCCAGCTCGTCGTTCGGGATGCCGATCCCGTGATCGCGGACCACGAGCGTGGCCCACTCCTGGTGGTCCCGGTCCTCCTCTCTCACCTCGATCGTGATCTCACCGCCGCGCGGGCTGTACTTGACGGCGTTCGAGATGAGGTTGGCGACGATCCGCTCGATGCGGGCCTCGTCCCAGTCGCCGAGGACGCGGTTCGTCTCCGAGACGATCGAGATCGTGTGGCGCGGGCTGATCTTCTGGTACTCCGCGGCGAGGCGACGGACGATCTTCACCAGGTCGGCCGGGCCGACGTCGAGCTCGAGCTCATGGCCCATCCGGAGCCGGGTCAGGTCGAGCAGCTCGTCGACGAGCCGGACGAGCTGGGCCGTGCTCTCGTCGATGACCTGCAGCCCGTCGGCGATCGCGGTCGAGCCGGAGGTGACGCCCTGGTCGCCCCGCGCCAACGCCCTCTGGAGGAGGTGGGCGTTGCCCTTGATGATCGTCGCCGGGGTCTTCAGGTCGTGCGAGATCGCCGCGAGGAACTCGTCCTTCTGGCGGTCGAGATCGTGCAGCGGGCTGATGTCCTGGAACACCGCAACACCGCCGGCGGGGTGACCCTGGCCGTCGCTCAGCGGAGCCGCGTTGACGAGGATCGGGACCTCCAGGCCGGTCACCGCGTTCGTGACGATGAGCTGCTCGCCCCGCACCACCTCCGAGTTGAAGACGGCTCGGGCGAGCGGGTGGTCCTTGGCGATGTACGCCCCGCCGTCAACGCGGCGAGCGGTCGGCATCCCGAGCAGATCGCCTTCGGGGGTGACCGCCTCGGGAACCGTGCCCATGATCTCCGCGGCGGCGGCGTTGCTGAGGTAGACCTGCCCGGCCGCGTCCGCGATGAGGATCGCCTCCGGCATGACGTCGACGACCTGGCGCAGCCGCGCCAGACCGGCTTCCGCCTCGACGCGGGCCGCCTGCTCCTGGACCAGGTCCTCGGCCCGCGTGTTGGCGCTGATCGTCGCGAGGACGATCCCGATGCTCTCCGCCAGCTGGTCGAGGAAGACGAGATGGACCTCGCTCAGCTCCTCGACCGAGGCGAGCTCGATGACCGCGCGGGTCGCGTCCTCGAACAGGACCGGGAGGAGGACGATCTGCCGCGGGGAGGTCCCGCCGAGCGCCGACTTGATCGTCGCGTAGCCGGCCGGCACGTCGCGGAGCTGGGTCCGCCGGCGATCCTCGGCGCACTGGCCGAGGAGCCCCTCCCCCATGCGGATCGTCGGAGCCGGTGCCGGCGTCAGGTGGCTCGGATATGTGGCGAGCAGTGACAGCTTCGGCGACTCCGGATCGAGGTCGCTGACGTAGAAGACGGCGCGCTGGATCCCGACCAGCGGGGCGAGCTCGGTCAGGATCAGCCGGCCGACGGTCCGTGGGTCGCGCTGCCCCTGGAGCATTCGGCCGAACCGGGCGATGTTCGTCTTGAGCCAGTCCACCTCCTGGTTCCGCTGCGTCGTCGCGCGGAGGTTGCGGATCATCGCGTTGACGTCGTCCTTGAGGATCTCGACCTCGCCCTGGGCCTCCACCTGGACGGATCGCGACAAGTCGCCGCGGGTGACCGCGGTCGCCACCTCGCCGATCGCGCGCACCTGGGTCGTGAGGTTCGCCGCCAGCTGGTTGACGTTGTCGGTCAGGTCCTTCCAGGTCCCGCCGACTCCCTGGACGTCGGCCTGACCGCCCAGCTTCCCTTCGGTGCCGACCTCGCGGGCCACGCGGGTCACCTCGGACGCGAAGGCGTTCAGCTGGTCGACCATCGTGTTGATCGTGTCCTTCAGCTCGAGGATCTCGCCACGCGCGTCGACCGTGATCTTCTTGCTGAGGTTGCCGCGGGCGACCGCGGTCGCCACGTCGGCGATGTTCCGGACCTGGCTCGTCAGGTTGCCGGCCATCGAGTTGACGTTGTCGGTCAGGTCCTTCCACGTTCCGGCGACCCCCGGCACCGCCGCCTGGCCGCCGAGGTTGCCCTCCGTGCCGACCTCGCGGGCGACGCGCGTGACCTCCGAGGCGAACGCGTTCAGCTGGTCGACCATCGTGTTGATCGTGTCCTTGAGCTCGAGGATCTCGCCGCGCGCGTCGACGGTGATCTTCTTGCTCAGGTCGCCCTTCGCCACGGCGGTCGTGACGTTGGCGATGTTCCGGACCTGGCTCGTCAGGTTGCCGGCCATCGAGTTGACGTTGTCGGTCAGGTCCTTCCACGTGCCGGCCACGCCTTTCACGTCCGCCTGGCCGCCGAGCTTGCCCTCCTCGCCGACCTCGCGGGCGACACGCGTCACCTCCGAGGCGAATGCGTTCAGCTGGTCGACCATCGTGTTGATCGTGACCTTGAGCTCGAGGATCTCGCCCTGGACGTTGACCTCGATCTTCTTGGACAGGTCGCCCTTCGCGACCGCGGTCGTCACCTCGGCGATGTTCCGAACCTGGGTCGTCAGGTTGCCGGCCATGAAGTTGACGCTGTCGGTGAGGTCCTTCCAGACGCCGGCCACGCCTTTGACGTCGGCCTGGCCGCCGAGCTTGCCTTCGGTTCCGACCTCGCGCGCGACCCGGGTGACCTCGGAGCTGAACGCATTCAGTTGGTCGACCATCGTGTTGATCGTGTCGGCCAGCCGCTTGTACTCGCCCTTCAACTGCTTGCCGTCGATCGTGACGGCCATCCGCTGAGAGAGGTCGCCACGGGCGACGGCGTCGAGGACGCGGCTGACCTCGAGCATCGGCCCGGTCAGGTCGAAGACCAGCTGGTTGACGGCCTCCTCGTTGCGGGCCCACGAGCCCCACGGCCCGATGGACACGCGGTGGCTGATCCGCCCCTCGCGGCCCACCGCCCGGCTGATCCGGCGCAGCTCGTGGGCGGTCCGCTGGTTCAGCTCGACGATGTCGTTGAAGGTCTCGGCGATCGAGCCCCCGATCCCGGGAGCGCCTTCGGGGAGACGGACGCGAAAGTCGCCGTTCCGCAGCTTGCGAAGGGCGTGGAGCAGCTCCGACTGGTCGAGCCCTTCGAGCGTTTCGACGGGGGGATCGGTCGGGATGGAGTCCGTCTCGACGATCAGTTGGCGGATCTCGGTCTGCACAGAGGCGACGGCTCCGCGCGGCATCTGGGCTCGGCGCAGGCCGAGTGAATGCATGTCAGCCGAGATTCCATTGCAAAGTCGTTGCACCGGCGGCGATCCCGTGACAACGGCGCCTCGCCCGCGTGGACGAGCACTGATCTCAGCCTAGAGCGTTGCCCCTCGGCAACACGGGGCGTACTATCTGCCACCCGTCGAGACACGACGTGTCCGGGAACGTCGGCAGGGACGGAGACAGCGAGGCGCGACATGTCGGACCAGCAGCCCGAGCACGGCTCCGAGACTCCCGCCGATTACCAGGGGATCACCCCGCCGAGTGCTGACGGCGCCGACGACGTGTCGGTGGCCGTGGCCGACGTGACGGAGACCGCCCCCGTGGCCGACGTGACGGAGACCGCCGCCATCACGGCTCCCGAGTCCGCCGCCGTGGCGGCTCCCGAATCCGCCGCCGTCACGGCGCCCGTATCCTCCGATGAGGGTTCGGCATTCCTGGCTGAGCTCGCCAAGGCGATGCAGACGACCGCAGCAACGGAGCGAGCCCGCGTCTCGGAGGACACGGATCGCCGCCGCGAAGCCCACGTCGCCGAGATCCACGCTCGGCGCGACGCCGAGATCGAGCGGATGCGCGAGCTCGCCGACCAAGACTCGCGAGCCGTCGATGCCTGGGCCGAGCGGGAGCGGCAGCGGGTCCAGCAGGAGCGCCAGCGCCGGATCCAGGACCTCCAGGCCGATCTGGAGCGGAGCCTCGCCGAGCACCGGGCGAAGATCGACCGGGAGACCGATGGTGTCGAGGCCGCCGTCGCGGCCTATCGGACCGAAGTCGATGAGTACTTTGCCGCGCTCGATCGCGAGACCGACCCGGTCGCGCTGGCCCAGCGGGCCGGCCGCCGCCCGGTCTTCCCCGACCTGAACGCGATCGGCCCGGACGGGGCGAAGTCCACCTCGATCGGCGACGCCGCGCCCCCCGTCGAGCCGAGCCCGATCATCGGCGTGATGGACCGGGAGCGCCCGACCAAGCTCGCCCATGCCTGGTCCCAGTGGAACGCCTCGATCAAGGCAGCCGACGAGCAGACGGCCGCGTCCGCGACGCCGACGGACGAGGCTGCAGGCGCGGCAACCGAGGAGGCCGTCGACGGGTTTTCGGAGTCGGAGCCGGTCGGCGTCGCGTCAGCCGCCGAAGGCGAGACGCCGGCCAACGCGACCGTCCATCAGGCCCAGGGATCCGGCCCGATGAGCTGGCTCCGCCGCGGCGGCGACCACAACGGCGGATAGGCCGCTTCGCCCTCCTAGGGATTGAGGTCGGCCGGCATGTCGCCGATGGCGACCGACCAGGCGACAGCCCAGTTGCCTCGGTTCATCTCGTCGAGCGTCAGTGTCTGAATCGTCTGGCCGGCCAGGTTGAAGGTGTAGCTCGCGACCTCCGGCAGGTCGTGCAGTGTGAACATCCACTCGCAGCCCGTGCCCTTCAGCGCTCCCGTCCCGAGCGTTGAAGAGCCGAGGACGGTGCCCGTCGCGTCCTCGACCGATACGACGGTCGCCGGTCCGATGCCCGATGAGCCAGGCGCCCCGCGGCAGGTCGAGCCAGCCACCTCGAAGCGGGGCACCTCCGGGTTCAGGTTGATGAGGAGATAGCTCCCGAGCACGTCGTGCCGGTGCGGGATCACGCCGGTCGCATAGAGGCCGGCTCCGGCGACGACGGCGACCGCGAGCGCGGCGACGGCCAGGGGGATCACGACGAGCCAGGCCCGGCCGGCCGTCCGCCGCCCCTGGGCCGGGGGCGCCGACGTGACGGCGCCGCGGAGGACGTTGGGCTGGGGGACGGGCCGCGGTCCGGTCTCGCTCGGCGCCAGGTCGAAGTCGAATCCGCAACTCTGGCAGAACCGGAGCGCACCCGTCCGACGGGCGCCGCAGTGGGGACAGGATTCGCTCAACACGCGGCGGAGTGTAGGGCGCGGACGGAGTGCTCAACGGGTTTCGTTCTCCCGGTTGTCGCAGATCAGTGACCTTGTCAGTTCATCTGATCCGCGATCCTGACAGTCTCTCCTCCTGTTTCCGCTGGTAGAGCTTGGATCCTGGCTTGACCTGACGCCAGGGATGGG
>Ga0207646_10002782_pt1 | contig 20423 bp, 18 predicted proteins | sample KBSK5502metaG_FD_184343 | JGI IMG/M metagenome (GOLD analysis project Ga0207646, IMG submission 184343) | Corn, switchgrass and miscanthus rhizosphere microbial communities from Kellogg Biological Station, Michigan, USA - KBS K5-50-2 metaG... | ecosystem: Host-associated > Plants > Roots >...
GACCTCGTCGTGCTCCTTGGCGCGCGCCAGCATGCTGGCGCCCTCGCGCCAGCGCTGCGCATAGGCGTCGGGGGCCACGCCAAGGCGCGGCGCCAGCCACGCGGCCCGGGTGTCGGCGTCCGCGTCGGCCGGACCCTCCATCAGGATGTCGCGCCAGACGGCGCGCTGGCCCGGCAGTGTCTCGGGAAAGACGGCGGCGGTCGCGTCGCCGTTCAGCAGGTGGAGCACGCGACTATTCTACGGGGCGACGGTTTGCCGGGGCCGCGTTACTGGCCGAACACTTCTTTGAAGAACTTCTTGACGGGGCCGGGCTCCTCGACGACGACCGCCTTGACCACGCGCGGCGCCGGCGGACGCGGGCCCATCGAGATTCGCAGGTCCGAGCGCTGACCCGCGTGCACCTCAATCTGACGGACCTCAGGCAGGAAGCCGGGGTGTGTTACGCGGAGTCGGTAGCGTCCTTCCTTCAGTCGCCGCGAGAGGTGGCCGTCCTGCTCGACGTTCAGCGTCGTCACGATGGCGTCTTGAGGCGTGAAGATCTCCACGGTCGCCTGCGCGAGCGGCTTGTTCGATCGAACGTCCTGCACGATGGCGGAGATCTCGCCCTGATGTGGCGGAGTGGCGGCCGCGAAACCGCTGAACGAGAGGAAGGCGCCAGCGATCGTCAGCATACCCGCGAGAATGCCGATGGCGGTCTGGACGGTGGAAAGCGGCTGCCGCATCACGATCGCGAGCCACGGCGGAGGCGCCGGCGTATCGACTGTGACGGTATCGTTTTCTGCCACGCCCGGACATTTGGCAAGGATCGGGCCACAGGCGGCGGCGTCTAAACGGTTGTTATCGCGGGGCTGAATTCGCTGGCGTGTCGCGGTGGTCCGGCAGAACGGCAAGGCACTGACCAGGAGTGTCGGAGCGCTGATCAGCGACTGACCAGCGCGGCGATCGCACCGCGTGCGAGCGCATCGACGCGGTCGTTGGCAACGTCGCCGCTGTGGCCTTTCACCTTGTGCCAGACGACATCGTGTCGCCGCGTCTCTGCGATGAGGCGTTCCCACAGATCACGATTGGCGACGGACTGCCGCGCGGCTCCGAGCCATCCATTGGCTTCCCAGCGTGCCCACCAGCGATCACGAAAGCAGTTCATGACGTACGACGAGTCGGTGAACAGGTGCACGGTGCGCCGGCCTGCGACGGCCGCAAGGCCCTCGATCGCGGCCATGAGCTCCATCCGCTGATTCGTGGTGTGCGCCTCGGCGCCGCTGACGATACGTTCGGCGTCGCCTTCGAGGATGAGCGCCGCCCAGCCACCCGGCCCCGGATTGCCGGAGCAGGCGCCGTCGGTGTAGAGCGTTACTCCTGCCAGTAGAGATACCGCCCGCAGCTCTCGCAGACCATGAGCCCCGTCGCCGCGCGCAGCTCCTGAATCGCCTGGGGCCGGATGCCGACGCGGCAGCCACCGCAGACCGCCGCCGCCGAGACCGCCGCGACCGCGACGCCGCCGCGCGCCCTGAGGATGCGGTCGTAGCTGGCAAGCAGGCCGGGCGGCAGCTCCTTGGCACGCGTGGTGCGTTGCGCACGCAGGGTGGCGAGCTCCTGCTCGACCGCGGCCAGCTTCTTGCGGATCACGGTCTCATCCTGCCGAGCTTGCTCCTCGCGGGTCTTGAAGCGCTGCTCCGCATCCTTGATGTCGACGGCGAGGCGCTCCTGCATCTCCATGAGACCGAGAATGTCCTCTTCCGTTTTCGCCTTCTCCTGCTTGGCTTCCTCGATCTCGAGCAGGACGGCGGAGTATTCCTTGTTCGTCTTGACCTCGTAGAGCTTGGCCTCGAGCTTCTGGCGCTTGACGTTGGCGACCTCGAGATCTTTCTCCTTGGTGCGGAGATCTTTGCGGGTCGCGTCCACCTTCGTCTTGATCGTCTCGACGGTTTTCTTCGCCTCGGCCAGCGTCGCCTGAAGCGTCTCGATCTGTCGCGGCAGGCGAGCGGCCTCCGCGTCGAGCCCGTGAATGCGGGCGTCGACGGCCTGAAGGTCTATGAGCGTCTGGAGCTGTGCGTCCACGATTTCTCCATGAATAGGACGGTTGGTTGCGTCACAACGGTTGACCCCAGAGCGGAGCCACGGCCGTCTATCTCAGGCCACCCACGGTGCGATCCGACCTCGCGCTCCGATACAGAAGCGGAGCCAGGTTCTCGCGTCGGAATGGTTGACCGCAGCGCGCAGCCAGGTGCTTGCGCCGGAATGGTTGACCGTCGAGCGGAGCCAAGTTCTCGCGTCGGAACGGTTGACCGCAGCGCGCAGCCCAAGTCTTGCTTCGGAACCGTTGACCGGGGAGCGCAGCCCCGTTCTTGCCTCGGAACGGTTGACCGCAGAGCGGATCCAAGTCCCTGGACTGGAACGGTTGACCGCAGAGCGCAGCCACGCCCTTCTATCTCAGGCCACCCACGGCTCAATCCGTCCTCGCGCTCCGTTACAGAAGTGGGCCCACCTGGATTCGAACCAAGACCTGACCGGTTATGAGCCGGGCGCTCTGCCGTTGAGCTATGGGCCCGCGAGGCGATCGCGTTCATCCCTCGAGGAAGCTCCGAAGTTTCTTCGATCGCGACGGGTGGCGCAGCTTGCGCAGCGCCTTGGCCTCGATCTGGCGGATGCGCTCGCGCGTGACCGCGAAGTCCTGCCCGACCTCTTCCAGTGTGTGCTCGCAGCCGTCGGAGAGCCCGAAGCGAAGCCGCAGCACCTTCTCCTCCCGCGGCGTCAGCGTATTCAGCACCTTGTTGGTCTGCTCGCGCAGCGAGAGGCCGATGATGGAGTCGACGGGCGAGACGACCTGCTTGTCCTCGATGAAATCGCCGAGGTGGCTGTCTTCCTCCTCGCCGATCGGCGTTTCGAGCGAGATGGGCTCCTGTGCGATCTTCAGCACTTTGCGTACCTTGTCGACCGGGACTTCCATCTTCGTGGCGATCTCTTCCGGCGTCGGCTCGCGTCCCAGCTCCTGCACCAGCTGCCGCGACGTGCGGATGAGCTTGTTGATCGTCTCGATCATGTGCACGGGAATGCGGATCGTGCGCGCCTGGTCGGCGATGGCGCGCGTGATGGCCTGACGGATCCACCATGTCGCGTACGTCGAGAACTTGTAGCCGCGGCGGTACTCGAACTTATCGACGGCCTTCATGAGGCCGATATTGCCCTCCTGGATCAGATCCAGGAACTGCAAGCCGCGGTTGGTGTACTTCTTGGCGATCGAGATGACGAGGCGCAGGTTCGCCTCGACCATCTCCTTTTTCGCGATGGCGGCCTTGTGCTGCCCCTGCTTGATGACCGCCATCACGCGCTTGATCTCGTCGGCCCGGGCATTGGCGCGGGCCTCGGCCGCCTTGATCTCCTGCTGGGCCACCCAGATCTGCTGCTGCTTGGGGCTCTGGAACTTCTTGGCCGCTTTCAGGTGCAGGTCGGAGGTGCCGTTGACCGCCGGCGCGGTCGCCGGGTCGCGGAACGAGACGTAGATGAGATTCTGCACCTCCTCCGGCGACGGCCGGCGACCGTTCGTCCAGAGGTGGATGACGCGCTCCGCGCGCTCGATGTCATCGAGCAGATCGCGCAGACGCTGCACGAGGCCTCGTCGCGCGGGGTCGCTGTCCTCACGGTCGATGATCTGGTTGCCGATGTTCAGCGCGCGCAGCTTGTCGAGGACCTTGCGGTTGCGGTCCATCACCTGCGTCTCGAGCTTCTTCCACGCCGGCTCCTTGACCTTGCCCTTCGTCTTGCGGCGCGGGGCCTTGCCGCCGCCGCTCTTGGCCTTGAGCTTCCTGGCCTTGTCCGCGATCTGGTCCCGCTCGCGCAGCATGCGCTCGACCGCGCCGAACGCGTTCACGACCGTGCGCGTCAGCTCGGTTTCCTTCTCCTCGGTGAATTCCTCTTCGTTGACGTCGACGACCTCCTTGATGGAGACGTCGCCGCCGCGGAGGAACTCGCGCAGCTCGCGAAAGCGCTCGAGGGCGAGGTTGGTGCTGAGAATGGCCACCGTGACCTGGTTCTTGCCCTCTTCGATGCGCTTGGCGAGCGCGATCTCGCCCTCGCGGGTGAGCAGGGCCACGCGTCCCATCTCGCGCAGGTAGAGCCGGACGGGATCCTCGGTCCGGCCGACGGGGCCGGGCGTGAGGTCGATCGGCTCCGCGGGTCCGTCGTCGTCGTCATCGGCGGTCGCCTGCTGGCGCTCGCGGCCGACCTCGGATGGCAGGCGGCCGGCCTTCGCGGAATCCACCACCTCGATGTCCATCGCGCCGAACATCATCATGATGTCGTCGAGCTGGTCGAGCGACACGATGTCCGACGGAAGGGCGTCGTTCACCTCGTCGTAGGTGAGGAAGCCCTTTTGCTTGCCCATCGAGATGAGCCGGTCGAGCTCCTCCAGCTTGGGTTCTTCACTCATGCGCTTGAACTCCTTGCGGCCCTTCGGGGCCCGTGGGATGCGGAAGGCCGACGGCGCGCGTGTAGCCGTAGACCGTCTTGCTCTCTCGCTCGAGGTCGCGCAGGGCGTCGACGAACGAGTCGTCCGCGCTCGTCGAGGCCTGCTGGCGCTCGGCGATGTCGCGGGAGGCGGCGCGCAGGCGCCGCAGGCGCCGCAGGCGATCGAGGCGGCGGCGGAACTGCTCGATGCTGGCCTCGGCGTCGTCGGACGGCGAGGCGTCGGCGACGAGCAGGGCCGACAGCGTGCTTCGAGCGGCGTCGCTCGGCAGCTCGGCGAGCAGGGCTGCGCCCTCGGCGTCCGGCCGCTCGCGCAGCGCCAGCGCCACCTCGCGCAGCGCCGCGTGGGCGAGGTCCTCGCCGTCGAGCAGCGGCAGCAGGACGCCGCGCGCGGCGGCCGAGCTCAGCAACAGCGTGACGAGGTCGCGCTCCCACGCGGGGGGCGGCGGAGCCGTGGTGGCCTTGCCGACGGACGCCTGGGGCTTGCGTAGCGAGGCCTGCAGCCGCTGAGCCTCGAACCACAGCTGCGTGGCGTCGACGCCGAGGCGCAGCGCGGCCTCGCGAGACAGGGCCGCGGCTTCGTCGGCATCGCTGACCTTCGACAGCATCAACGCGACGCGCGCAAACGCGTTCGTGCGCGCCCGCGGGCCACTGCCGTCCCCGTCACGAATCGTGCGCTCGAGCGCGTAGGACAGCAGACTGCGTGCCCCGGCGATCCGCTCGGCGAAGGCGCCGGCGCCCTCGGCGCGCAGGAACGTGTCGGGATCGTGGCCGGCGGGCAGCAGGGCGACCTTCACCCGCAGCGCGCCGCCGCCTTCGAAGCCCCCGGACCGATTGACGGCCCATGTGAAGCCGCCCGTCGTCGGCTCGAGCAGCTCCTCGGCGCGCGCGGCCGCCTTCTGGCCGGCGGCGTCGGCGTCGAAGAAGGTCACCACCTCGTCGCAGTAGCGTCGCAGGAGCGCCAGCTGGGCCGGCGTGAAGGCGGTGCCGAGCGCCGCCACCGTCTCGGTGAAGCCGTGCTGGTGCGCCATGAGGCAGTCGACATAACCCTCGACGATCAGCGCGCGATTCTTCGCCCGCATCGTCTCGCGGGCGGTGTCGGCGGCGTAGAGCAGGTTGCCTTTCGTGTAGAGCGGCGTCTCGGGGGAGTTCAGATATTTCGGCTGCTCGTCGCCGAATGCGCGCCCGCCGAAGGCCACCACGCGCGACTGGAGATCGCGAATCGTGAACAGCAGGCGGTTTCGGAATCGATCGTACGAGCCACTGCGATGCTCTCGCGCGACGGCCAGACCGGCCGCCACGAGCGTCTCCTCGCCGATCTTCTCGGACTTCATGAAGTCGGCCAGCCGGTCCCAGCTGTCTGGCGCATAGCCCAGGCCGAAGCGCTTGGCGACGTCGGGATCGATCCCGCGCTCGGCCAGATACTTCTGCGCCCGCTCACCGCCGGGCTTCCATAGCGTCTCGGCGTAGAAGCGCGCGGCGAGGTCCATGACGCGAAACAGCTCCTCGCGGCCCGAATCCCCGGGCTGCGCGCCACGCTCTTCGGGCAGCGGCACGCCCGCCGTCTTGGCGAGCGCGCGAACGGCCTCGGGGAACGACAGCCGATCCTGGCGCATGAGGAAGCCGAAGACGTCGCCGCCAACGCCGCAACCGAAGCAGTGGAAGATACCCTTCTTCGGATTGACCATGAACGAGGGCGTCTTCTCGCCGTGGAAGGGGCAGAGGCCCTTCCAGTTCACGCCCGCCTTGCGGAGGTTCACGAACCGTCCGATGAAGTCCACGATGTCTACACCCGCCCGGATGTCGTCGAGGACGGCCGCCGAGTAGGTGGCCATCGTCAGCTGACCTTCAGCGCGGCGACGGTCGCGCCGGCGCCTCCCTCGGATGGCTCGCCATCGCGAAACGACTCGACGAGTGGATGGCTCGACAGCAACGTGCGGACCGCCTTGCGCAAGGCCCCTGTGCCTTTGCCGTGGACCAGGCGCACGTTGGGGAGGCCGGCCATGAAGGCGTCATCCAGATATTGCTCGACGAGATCGCGCGCCTCATCGGTAGTCTTTCCCAACAACATGAGCTGTGCGTCGATGGACCGAGCATCTTTGGATTTGCCGTCGGGGCCCCTGCGCAGAGCCTCCGGGGCCCGACGGTCGGGCCCAGAACCGGGTGCGTGAATTCCGGCATCGCTCGGCCTCAACGCCGCCACCGGTACGCGGACGGTGACCGAGCCCGCGCGCACCGTCGCCGTCTCGCCGTGGATCTCGAGCAGCTCTCCCTTGAGGCCGAGGTGGGCGGCGACGACCGCGGCGCCGGGTGTCATGGGCCGGTCGGTGGCCGCCGCGTCGGCGAGGCTGGGCGCGATGCGAGAGCCGGCGTCCTGGAGTCGGCGGCGGCTCTCCTGGAGCGCCGGCCGCGTGCGCTCTGCGCGCTTCAGGCGCTCCCACTCCGACGACACGGCGCGCCGGATGTCGGTCAGCAGCGCGGCCGCCTCCGTCTTCGCCCGCTCAAGCAGCGTCCGCGCCTGCTCCGTCGCGCGGCGCTCGGCCTCACGCGCCGCCGCCAGGCGTGCCGCCGTCTCGGTCTCGCGGCGTTCCAGCTCGCGCACCCGCTCGGCCTCCGAGCGATTACGCGCATCCAGCTGCGCCAGCAGCTCGCCGAGCCGCCGTGCTTCGGCGGTGCGATGGCCTTCGGCGCTGAGGATCAGTTCCGACGGCAGCCCCAACCGGGCAGCGATCGCCAGCGCCCACGACTGTCCTGGACGGTCGTAGACGAGACGGAAGGTCGGAGCCAGCGTGGTGGCGTCGAACTCCACCGAGGCGTTTCGCGCGCGTGGCTCGACCGCGGCAAAGGCGCGAAGCGGCTCGAGGTGCGTGGTGGCCACGACGAGAACGCCCCGGTCGGCGAGCGACTCGAGGATCGCGCGCGCCAGGGCCGCGCCCTCGTCGGGATCGGTCCCCGCGCCGAGCTCGTCGAGCAGGACGAGCGAGCCAGGCCCGGCCTCGGCCAGAACCTCGCGGATCTGTTTGATGAAGGCGGAGAAGGTGGACAGGTTTTCCGCGACCGACTGATCGTCGCCGATCACGGCGAAGAGACGCTGGAAGACCGGCACGCGAGAGCCCTCGGCCGCGGGCACGTGACAGCCGGCCTGGGTCATCAGCGACAGCAGGGCCAGCGTCTTGAGCGCGATGGTCTTGCCGCCGGCGTTGGGGCCGGTGATGAGCAACAGCGGACGATCGGGAGCGAGCTCGAGATCCACCGGCACGACGTCGCGCGACGGATCGCGCCAGCGCTGGGCGAGCAGCAGCGGATGACGCGCGCCCCTGAGATCCACGCGGCCCTCGCGGTCGATGACCGGCCGCGACGCCTCCATGCGCTCAGCGAGGTGAGCCCGCGCGAACACCCAGTCGAGCATGCCCAGTGTTTCGACGAGCGCGGCCAGCTCGTCCCGCCGCGCGCGGACCGCATCGGTCAGCTCCGCCAGGATGCGCGTGGTCTCTTGCTGCTCGTCGCGCTCGAGGGCGACCAGATCGTTGTTCGCTTCGACCATGGCTTCGGGCTCGACGAAGAGCGTCTGGCCGCTCTGTGAGCGATCGTGGACGATGCCGCGCAGCCGGCCGCGCGACTCCGCGCGCAGCGGCAGCACGTAACGGCCGTGGCGAACGGTCACGAAGCGGTCGGCGAAGACGCGGTCCCCCTCGGCCTGCAGCAGCCGCTCGAGGTCGGCCACCAGCCGCCGTCGCCGGTCGCGCAGCTCGCGGCGCAGCTGCCCGAGGCGACTGCTCGCGCCGTCGGTCAGGGCGCCGTCGTCGTCGAGGGCGCGGCGTAGCCGATCTCGGAGATCGCCCAGGCGCGGCAGGCCGTCCGCGCCCGCGGCCAGTGTTGGCGCCACCGGGCGGATCGCGCGCGCGTACGCGGCCAATCGAGGTGCGGCGTCGAGCACGGGGAGAAGGGCAAGTAGCTCGGGACCGTCGAGGACGCTGCCTTCGGCGCGGGCGCGCTCGAGGACCGGACGCGGATCGGTGAGACCGTCGAGCGGAGGCGCGCCTTCCTGGACGAGTGCGCAACGCGCTTCGGCCGTGCTGTCGAGGGCTCGTTCAACGTCGGTGGGATCGGTAAGGGGCTCCGCCGTCAGCGCACGCTCACGACCCATCGTGGTGCGTGCGTTGGAAGCCACCAGGGCGCGGACGGCATCCCATTCGATTCCGCGCCCCCAGAGTCGGCCTGCCTCCACGCTTCGCCTCATTCGCTCCCGTCCGGGCTGGACGGGAGTGCTGGCGGTACCGTCCGGAGTGCTGCCGCTGCTAATCGGCCATCCGCTCCCGCCGCTTCGCTTTCTTGCGCGCGGCGAGGGCCTTCCGCTTGCGCCGAACGCTGGGCTTCTCGTAATGTTGGCGCTTCTTGAACTCCGACAGGAGCCCGGCCTTCTCGCACTGCTTCTTAAAGCGCTTCAGTGCGCTTTCGAAGGACTCATCGGGCTCAACGATCACCTTGGTCACTCGGCTCCCCCCTCCGCGGAATCACAGGCCTGGTAGATAAATGTCAACTATATACCATGTGCCCCTACCCCCAGCAATCGGAGGCTGAGACTACACCGTGACGGCGAGCGGCGCGCCCCCCATCTACGCCGTTCTTCCGTTCGTCGTCATGCTGCTCGTGATCGCCGTCGGCCCGCGTTGGCTGCCGCAATGGTGGGATTCGAATCTCAACAAGCTGCTCGTGGCGGCGGCGCTCGGGGCGCCGGTGCTGCTCATGTACCTGTTCCGCCATCCCGGAGCCCTGCTCGCGATGGCCGAGGACTACGTCTCGTTCGTCATCCTGTTGTCGGGGCTCTATGCCATCGCGGGCGGGATCCGCCTCACCGGTGATCTCGTGGCGACGCCGCTCACCAACGCGACGTTCCTCGGCCTGGGCTCGGTGCTCGCCTCGTTCATCGGCACCACGGGCGCCTCGATGCTGCTGATCCGCCCGCTGCTGCAGACCAATCGCGAACGCCGGCGCGTCAGGCACACCGTGATCTTCTTCATCTTTCTCGTGAGCAATGTCGGCGGCATGCTCACGCCCCTCGGCGATCCGCCGCTCTTCCTCGGCTACCTGCAGGGCGTGCCGTTCGCCTGGACCTTCAGGCTCTGGCCGCAGTGGTTGTTCATGACGGGCGTGCTGCTCCTGGTCTACGTCGTGTGGGACACGCGCGCATACCGTCACGAGTCGGTGGCCGACCGGCGGCGCGACCGCACCGAGATCGAGCCGCTGCGGCTGCAGGGCGGGCTCAACGCGCTCGCGCTGGGGCTGGTGGTGCTCGCGGTGGCGGTTCTGCAAGCGCCCTGGCGCGAGATCGCGATCGTCGCGGTCGCCGGCGTCTCGCTCTGGCGCACGCCGGCCTCGATCCGCCACGCCAACGGTGTCACCGCCTCGCCCATGGTCGAAGTCGCCGTGCTGTTTTTCGGTCTCTTCCTCACGATGATCCCGGCGCTCGAGCTGCTGCGCGCGCGCGGCGGCGAGCTCGGGGTGCGTGAGCCGTGGCAATTTTTCTGGATCACCGGAGCGGTGTCGTCGTTTCTCGACAACGCGCCGACGTATGTGACATTCCTCGCGCTCGCGCAGGGGCTGCGAATGCCGCCGGAGGTGGCCGGCGTCACGCATTCGATCCTGGCGGCGATCAGCGTCGGCGCGGTCGCCATGGGGGCCAATTCCTATATCGGCAACGCGCCCAACTTCATGGTGAAGTCGATCGCCGAGGAGGCGAAGATCCCGATGCCGTCGTTCTTCGGCTACATGCTCTACAGCGGTGGCGTCCTGGTCCCGCTATTCATCGCGGCGACGCTCATCTTCTTCCGCTGACGACGCGCGCCATGGCAAGCCCCCCCGTGCTCGTTTTGCCCGGCTACGGTGATTCCGGCCCGGAGCACTGGCAGAGCCTCTGGCAGGCGCAGGACGCGGGGTGTCGTCGCGTCGTGCAGCGCGACTGGTTCGCGCCCACGCTGGCCGAGTGGCGCGAGTGCCTCGACGCCGCCGTGGCCGCGTGCGAGCGGCCGCCGATCCTCGTGGCTCACAGTCTCGGCTGTGTGCTCGCGGCGCACTGGGCGCGGCAGACGCCGAAAGCGATCGCCGGCGCCCTGCTCGTGGCTCCCGCCGATGCTGACATGTTGGCCCTCGTCCTCGACGCCGTGGCCAGCTTCGCTCCGGTGCCACTCGAGACGCTGCCGTTCCCGAGCATCGTGGTGGCCAGTAGCGATGATCCGTACGTGACCGTCGAGCGCGCCCGGACGTTCGCGCGCGCCTGGGGCAGCCGCTTCGTCCTGGTCGAGGCCGCCGGTCACCTCAACACCGACTCGGGTCACGGAGACTGGCCCCAGGGTCGTCAGCTGCTGGACGAGCTGCGCGGCTCCTGACGCCTCAGGGCTTGGAGAGCAGGCCGAGCACGCGCTCGACGGCCGTCGCGACCGCGGCGGCGACGATCTCTTCCTCCTCCGGCTCGAAGGTCGTGAGCACATGGTCGGGTACCTGGGCTTTGTGCTCGGGTCTGCCGATGCCGATCTTGACGCGGCGGATGGCGTCGGTCCCGAGCGTCTCGATGATCGACTTCACGCCGTTGTGGCCGCCTGCGCTGCCCTTCAGCCGCGTGCGCACCTTGCCGAGCTCCATGTCGATGTCGTCGTAGACGAGGATCAGGTCCTCGGGCCCCGCGCCCAGCTCGTCGCAGACGCGGCGCACGGCCGGGCCGCTGACATTCATGAAGGACTGGGGCTTGACCAGATAAAGAGCGTCGCCACGCCAGGTGCCGCGCGCCATCAGCGCGCGACCGGCAGGATGCCAGGCTTTCTTGAGCTGCTGCGCCAGATGGTCGACGACGCGCTGGCCGATGTTGTGGCGGGTGTCGCGGTACTCCGGGCCGGGATTTCCCAGCCCGACCACCACATGGGCCAACGCGTCGCCTCCGCGTTACTTTTCCTTGTCCGCCTTCTTGGGAGCGGCGGGCGCCTTTTTGCCCTCGGCCTCGGCGGGGGCCGCCTCTTCCTTGGGCTTGCGCTCGGTCAGGACTTCGGGCTCGGCCGGCGTGACAGCCGCGGCGGCCTCGGCGGTCGGCGCGACTTCCTCGGCCATCGGCGGCGACACGGTTGCCACTGCCTGGCCCGGATCGTTGACGATGCGCACGCCCTCGGGCGGACGCAGGTCGCGCACGGCCAGCACGTCGCCGATCGCCAGGTTGGAGACGTCGGCGTCGATCCGCCCCGGGATGTTGGTCGGCAGGCAGGAGACCTCGATCTCGTGCATGACGAGGTTGAGGATGCCCTTCGTGTCGCGCACGCCGATGGCCTCGCCCACGGGATGCACCGCCACCCGCACGGTGATGGCGCGGTCGGCACGCACCTCCTGGATGTCCACGTGCACGAGCGCGTCGGTCACGGGGTCGAACTGCATGTCGCGGATGATGGCCATCCGCGCGCCGCCGTCACCCTCGACCTTGACGGAGAGCAGCTGCGTGGTGCCCTCGTGGCCGATGATGATCCGCAGTACGTCGCGCGGGTCGACGGCGATGGTCTGCGGCGCGTCGCCGCCGTACAGGATGGCGGGCACGGCGCCCTGGCGCCGCAAGCGGCGGGCGATGCCCTTGCCCGTGCCCTCGCGGCGCTTGACGGTGAGTTCCGGGGTGTTCATTGCTCAGGCTCCTTGGCTCTGGGTCTCACACGAACAGGGTCGAGACGGATTCCTCGTCGTGAATCCGTCGAATGGCTTCGCCGAGCAGAGGCGCCACGGTCAGCACCGTGACGCGGCCGATGGCGCGCTTGTCCGATGATATCGGGATGGAGTTGGTGACGACGACTTCCTCGATGGGCGAGGCCTTGATGCGGTCGATGGCCGGGCCCGACAGCACGGCGTGGATGCCGCAGGCGAGGATGCGGCGCGCGCCCTCGCGCTGGATGGCGCTCACGGCCTGCACGAGCGTCCCCGCGGTGTCGATCATGTCGTCGATCACCACGGCGTCGCGGTCCTTGACGTCGCCGATGAGGTTCATGGCCACGGCCGCGCCGGGCTTGTCGCGTCGCTTGTCGATGATGGCGAGGCTCGCGTTCAGCCGCTTGGCGATGGCGCGCGCGCGCTCGACGCCGCCCGCGTCCGGGGAGACCAGGACGGGGTCACGGAGGTCCTTCTTCTTCAGATAGTCGATCATCACCACCGGTCCGGCGAATAGGTGGTCGACGGGAATATTGAAGAAGCCCTGGATCTGGCCGGCATGCAGGTCGAGCGCGAGCACGCGATCCACGCCCGCCGCCTCCAGCAGATCCGCGACGAGCTTGGCCGAGATCGGCATCCGTCCCTGCACCTTGCGGTCCTGGCGCGCGTATCCGTAGTACGGCAGCACGGCGGTGATGCGATGGGCCGACGCGCGCTTGAACGCGTCGATCATGATGAGCAGCTCCATCAGCGTGTCGTTCACGGGCGGGCATGTGGGTTGGATCACGAAGACGTCCGCGCCACGGACGTTCTCGTTGACCTGCACGAAGACCTCGCCGTCGGAGAACCGCGTGACCTCCGCGTCGGAGAGCGGCACGCGGAGGTACTGCGCGATCTCCTCCGCCAGCGGGCGGTTCGCGTTGCCGGTGAACAGCTTCAGATCGTAGGACATCGACGCCTCACCGTCAGGGTGGTTGGGGCGGGAGGATTCGAACCTCCGAATACGGGATCCAAAGTCCCGCGCCTTGCCGCTTGGCCACGCCCCAGCATGTGTGTCTCCATCAACCGATCATCCGAATCGCAGGGCCACTCAACGTTCGTACCGCCCAGCAGTCCCAGGCCCCGCGCGTAAGCCGCCGGCGGATCTGCCGCGCGTGCTCGAACGAGCGGGCGACGCCGAACACCGTCGGGCCGCTGCCGGACATCAGCGCCCCGAGCGCGCCCGCCGCCAGCAGCGCCGCCCGGATCCTGCCGATCGGCGGATACGCCGCCACCGCCGCTTCCTGCAACCCATTGTAGAGGCTCGCGGCCACGCGGGCAGGGCTTCGTCCGCCGAACCCGCCGGACAGCGTCTTCGCGTGCCGGCCGTCGCTGTACATCTCCGGTGTGACCCGTCCGTACATCTCCGCCGTGCTCACCTCGAAGCGCGGATTCACGAGCACCAACCCTAGCGAGCTGCCGCGCAACCGCTCGATCCGCTCGCCGCGTCCGGTCGCCAGCGCCGTGCCGCCGCGCAGAAAGAACGGCACGTCCATCCCGAGTCCGCTTGCTACCTGCTCCAGCCGCGCGACGGGCCAGCGCAGCCGCCACAGCCGGTTCAGTCCCAGCAGGACCGCCGCCGCGTCCGCCGAACCGCCGCCGAGGCCGGCCGCGACCGGGATCCGCTTGTCCAGCGTGATCCGCGCGCCGCCGGTGATGCCGGCCGCTTCGCGTAGCGCCGTCGCCGCCCTCAACGCCAGGTTGCGGCCGTCGGTAGGCACTCCGGGCACCCGGCTCCGGAGCTCGAGGACGTCGGCCTCCTCGAGGGTGATCCGGTCGGAGAGGTCCACGGCCTGCATCACCGTGACGAGCTCGTGATAGCCGTCGTCACGCTTGCCCAACACCTCGAGCACCAGGTTCACCTTGGCCGCGGCATTGAGCACGAGCTGACGCGCGGGCCCGCTCCCCTTCGACAAAGCACGGAAGGCTATCACGCGCGGCCGCGCATGGTCAACGGATGCTCTGTATTTTCGCGTCCTTGGGCAACGCCAACGCGAAGCGGTCCGCGTCGATGCCGACGTTTTCCGCGAAGGATCGATAGCGGACCGCGCCGGTCACATAGCCGTTGCCGGCCGTCACGTCGAATCCGGTGAGGGCGCCGTCGTCGGCGCGCCGGAAGGTGACGGTTGCCTCCGTGCGACCGCCGGTGATCGTGATCTGGCGCGCGACGCCGGTCGCGGGGTCCAGCCACACGCGCTGTCGGTTGTAGCGTCCGACGAGGTTGATCGACGGCCCGAGCTCGTCGGCCGGCAGCAGCTCGGCCACGCGCAGATCCGAGGGCGGAACGGCCCGCCCGGACAGGATCCCGACCAGATCGGCGGGCTCGACGGGCAGACTGATCAGATCAGCGGCGCTTTCGACCGTCGCGTCGCCGACGCGCGCCTCGTTGGTCACCGCGTTGTAGACGGTGATGCGGCCATCGTGCATGGCGACGAGCAGGAAGGGTTGGCCGAAGGGGGAGAGCGCCTCGAAGCGGACGGAGGCGGGCGCGCGCGCGAGCAGGACTCCGCTCAGCCGCTGACGATTGCTGCCGCGCTTGAACGTGACGTCGGCGAGCGCGCGCAGATCCTGGAATTCTTGCCAGCGGGCGGTGAGTCGGTCCACCACCTGCCGCGCTTCGCCCGCGATGGGCGCGTGAGGTGTGGGCGGCGCGATCGCGCAACCGGCGAGCAGCAGGACGACGAGGACGCTACTGAGACGCTTTGGAGCGTTCGCCCTGCGCACGGCGGAGCCGCGACTTCGCGTCCTGAACCTTCTGCTTGACGCCGTCCGCGCTCGGATCGAGCGACAGCGACTTCTCCCACGCGGCGAGCGCATCTTCCTCGAAGCCGTTCTTCGAGTACGCGTCGCCGAGGTGGTCGAAGATGACGGGGTCTTCCTTGGCCTTCTCGACGGCCCGCTTGAGCTCACGAAGGGCGTCGGGATACTTGCCCTGCTGGTAGTACGCCCAGCCGAGGCTGTCGATGAAGTAGCCGTTGTCCGGCTCCAGGGCGAGCGCCTTGCCGATCATCGAGATCGCCTCGTCGAGGTTCTGACCGCGCTCGGCGTACATGTAGCCGACGTAGTTGTAGGCCTCCGCGTGCTTGGGATCCAGCGTGATGACGCGCCGGAAGGCGCCCACGGCGTCGTCGAACTTCGCCTGCTTTTCGAGGACGACGCCGACCTGGAAGTGCAGGTCCCGGTTCTTCTCGTCGAGCGAGAGGCCCTCGCGCAGTGTCTCCAGCGCGCGATCGTAATCCTTGGCGCGGAAATACGCGGTGCCGAGGTACAAGAACAACTCGGGCCGCTTCGGCTCCAGGTTCACCGCCTCGCGCAGGACGGCGATCGATTCGTCGAAGCGCTTGGCGCGACCGTACAGGAAGCCGAGCTGCACCCGCGCATCGATGGAGCGCGGATCGGCGCGTAGGATGCGTTCGAGTTCCGTGCGCGCCTCGGTGTCCTTGCCCGCGTCCATATATGTGGTGGCGAGGAAATAGCGGGCGCGCAGGTTCGTCGGCTCGAGCATCACCACGCGCCGGAACGCGTCACTGGCGCGGTCGTACATCTTCTGCTCGTAGAAGACGGCGCCGAGCTTCATCCACACGCGCGCGTCGCGGGGCGCGATCTCCGCGAGCTGCTCGATCTCCGTCTGCGCCTCCTTGAAGCGTCCCAGACGGATGAGCAGGTCGCCGAGGCGCTCGACGAAGGCGGGATTGTCCGGGTTGGCCTGCACGGCCTTGCGATAGGTTTCCACCGCCTCTTCCGTGCGGTGTCGCGTCTCGTAGACGTAGCCGAGGGCCGTCCACGCGCCGTCGTGATCGGGATCGAGCTCGACCGCCCGCGTGAGCCGCGTGATCGCCTCGTCCCAATTCTCCGTCTCGATGGCCAGCCGGCCGAGCAGGAACTGCGCCTGCGCCAGCCGCGGCTGCTTGTCGGCGAGCCGCAGCAGCACGGCGCGCGCTCGATCGTACGCCTTCTGCTCCACCTGGTAGCGCGCGAGCGTGAGGTAGGCGTCCTCGTTGTTCGGATTCAGCTCGATGACCTTCTCGAGCTCGGCCTCCGCACCGCTGAAATTTTTCTGGCCCCGCAGCAGCTCGGCCAGCGTGAGGTGCGGGCCCGGGTCGTCGGGCGCGAGCTGCACGGCCTTCTGCGCGGCGGTGAGGGCCTCGGCGGGCTGATCGGCGCGGATGAGCCACTGCGCCAGCTGCGTCCACAAGAAGGCGGAATTGGGATCGCGCTTGATCGCGTCCTGCAGCAGGGGGATGGCTTCCTTGAAGCGACCGGCCTGCACCTGCAACTGCGCCGCCGCGAAGTCGTAGTACGCCTCGGCGCGCGGATCGCGCGCTGTGGGCAGCAGGCGCAGGCGCGGGACGTCGCCGTCGTCGGGGCCGGCGTTGCGCGACAGCGTCGCGCAACCGGCGAGGAGCGGCGGCAGGAGGAGGAGGAGGACAGCGACCCTGGACCCGGTCATCGTGTTGCACCTCGTGCGTGGTCTGCGCGGCGCGCCGTCGTCAGCAGCCGGCGCGCGACGTCGGCCAGCGCGGGATCGGAAATCGCCGAAGCCGCCGCCTCGATGTCACGGCGGTCGTCGTCGTCGAGCGTCTTCGCGCGACGCTCGCGACGCTCGGCCGGCGGCGAGGGCTCGGCCGGGAGGGTTCCGAGGGTGAAGCGAAGGGATCGGACGACGTCGAACTGCGCGCGCAGCCGCTCCGTCAACTCGGCCGCGCGCAGCGTCAGCTCGTGCAGCCATGGTGAGTTGTCGACGACGACGTGCAGACAGCCGTTCGCGAGCGACAGGGGCTGCGTGCGCCGCGCGATGTCGACGCCCACCAGCGAGCGCCAAGCCCTGCGGATTCGATACTCGGGAAGTCGCTCGGCGATCTGGGGGACGGCGGCCGCGAGGACATCGGCCACGGCCCGCGGCGTTCCGCTCCTCATTACGCCGACATGATACACCGCGAAGTCCTCGCCAAATTGACTGGTTTGGGACCGACGCTTATAGTGGCTTGGTCCATGGCGAAACCGCGTCGCGGCGACACGCTCGAGCTCGCGATCGAGGATCTCGCATTCGGCGGCGAGGGCGTTGGACGCGCTGACGGCTACGTGATCTTCGTGCGCGGCGGGCTCCCGGGCGACCGACTGCGCGTCCGTCTGGTCGAGGCGCGCGGCCGCTTTGGGCGGGCGACGATCGACGAGGTGCTCGTCGCCTCTCCCGACCGTGTGCAAGCCCCCTGCCCATACTTCGGGCAGTGCGGCGGCTGCCGGCTTCAGCATCTCGCGTACCCGGCGCAGCTCGCGTTCAAAGAAAAGCAAGTCCGTGATTGCCTGCAGCGGCTGGGCGGCGTCGGCGCCTTCGAGCTGCGGCCGATCCTGCCCGCTCCGGAGCCCTACGGCTATCGCAACAAGATGGAGTTCACGGTGGCGCACGAGCCGCCGGCCATCGGCTTGCACGCCGCCGAGCGCTACGACGTCGTGCTCGACATCGAGCGCTGCCTCCTGCAATCGGAGCCGATGAACGTTTTACTCGATGAGTTCCGTCGGCAGGTTCGCGACCGCGCGCTCTCCGTGTACGACCCTCGGACCGAGCGCGGCCTGCTGCGCTTCGTCATGATGCGCCACGGTCGCAACACGGGTGAGGCGATGGTGAACGTGGTGGGCGTGGCTCCCGACGTCGAGGCGCTGGGGCCGGTGGCCGACGCCCTGCGCGCGCGCCTGCCCGCGACGGCGAGCGTCGTGCTCAACGTCAACGCCAAGAAGGCGAGTGTCGCCGTCGGCTCCGAGGAGCACCTGCTGGCGGGGCGCGATCATATCCGCGAGGCGTTGGGGCCGGTGACGTTCCAGGTCTCGGCCAACTCGTTCTTCCAGACGAACACGCTGCAGGCCGAGCGCCTGTTCGCCCTCGTGGCAGAGGCCTGCGAGCTCGAGGGCTCGGAGACGCTGCTCGATCTCTATGCCGGCACCGGCGCCATCAGCCTGCTGCTCGCGCGGCGCGTGCGCGCGGTGTACGGGATCGAGCTCGCGGCGGCCGCCGTCGCCGACGCCATCCGCAACGCGCGCGCCAACGGCATCGATAACTGCACGTTCCTCGCGGGCGAGGTGCGGCACGTGCTGCCGGATCTCGTGCGCCAGGGCGTGAGCGCCTCCGTCGTTGTGGCCGACCCGCCGCGCGCCGGCTTTCATCCCAAGGCGCTGGCCGCGCTCGCGTCCATGGCGCCCGCGCGCATCGTCTACGTGTCTTGCAACCCGTCCACGCTTGCCCGCGACGTGAGCGACCTCGCGCGTCACGGGTATCGGCTCGAATGGGTGCAGCCGGTGGACATGTTCCCGCAGACTCCGCACATCGAGGCCGTCGCCCGCCTGCGCCGCGAGGCATGAGGACGTTCCTCGCCCGGCGACTGGCGCAGTCGCTGGTCGTGCTGCTTGGTATCTCCGTCGTCGTCTTCGTGATCCTGCATCTCACGGGGGATCCCGCGCTCGTGCTGCTGCCGCCCGAGGCCACCGCCGACGACATCCGGCAGTTCCGCGAGCGGATGGGCTTCAACGACCCGCTGTACGTCCAGTACGGCCGCTTCCTGGCTGGCGCCGTGCGCGGGAACTTCGGCGACTCCATCCGTCACGGCGAGCCGGCATTTGGTCTCGTCGTCGAGCGCATGCCGGCGACGTTTGAGCTGGCGGGCGCGGCGTTGTTGATCGCCCTCTGCCTGGCGATTCCCGCCGGCATCGTGTCCGCGGTGCGCCGCAACACGCTGCTCGACTACGTCTCGACGGTGATCGCCCTCCTCGGCCAGTCGATGCCGACCTTCTGGCTCGGAATCATGCTGATCCTCCTCTTCTCGGTGCAGCTCAACCTCTTGCCGTCGTCGGGCCGCGGCGAGTGGCGGCATCTCGTGTTGCCCGCGATCACGCTCGGACTCTTCACGACCGCGCGCATCACCCGGCTGACCCGCTCCGGGATGCTCGAGGTGCTGAACCAGGATTACATCCGTACGGCGCGCGCCAAGGGCGTGAGCGACCCGCCCGTCGTGTGGAAGCACGCGCTGAAGAACGCCGCCATTCCGATCGTCACCATCGTCGGGATCGAGCTCGGCACGCTGCTCGGCGGCTCGGTCATCACGGAGACGATCTTCGCGTGGCCGGGGGTGGGCCGCCTCTCCGTGCAGGCGATCTACAATCGCGACTATCCCGTCGTGCAGGCCGCGGTGTTTCTCCTGGCGTCGACGTTCGTCCTCGTCAACCTCTTCGTCGACGTCGTGTACACGTACCTCGACCCACGAATCCGGCTGTCGTGAGCACGCGCGCCACCGCGCTGCCGATGCCCGAAGCGCTCGCGCCCGCGCGGAGCGAGTGGTGGGTGTTCATGCGCCGGCTGGCGCGGCGGCGGACGTCGCTCTTCGGTCTCGTGGTGGTGACCGTGGTGGTCGCGACCGCGCTGGCGGCGGCGCTCGTCACCCCCTTCGATCCCACGGAACAGGACATCGGCGAGCGGCTCAAGGCGCCGCTGACACGAGACGCCGGCGGGCGCGTGCACGTGCTCGGCACCGACCACCTCGGTCGCGACATCCTGGCGCGCATCGTCTTCGGCGCGCGGCCGGCGCTCATGGTGGGGTTCGCCGCCGTCGCCATCTCCGGCGTGCTGGGCATGATGGCCGGGCTCCTGGCCGGCTATTTCGGCGGCCGCGTCGACGACGTGTTGATGCGGCTCGCGGACATTCAGCTGGCGTTCCCGTTCATCCTGCTCGCCATCGCCGTCATCGGCGTGCTGGGACCGAGCCTCACGACGATCATCTGCGTGATCGGCGTCTCGAGCTGGGTCGTCTACGCGCGCATCGTGCGCGGCGCCGCGCTGTCGTTGCGGGAGCGCGAATTCGTGCAGGCGGCGCAAGCGCTGGGCAGCCGCGACGGTCGCATTCTGATGCGCCACGTGCTGCCCAATGTGTTCACGCCCTGGCTGGTGGTGGCGACGCTGGACATGGCGCGCGTGATCGTGATCGAGTCGGCGCTGTCGTTCCTCGGGCTCGGCGTGCAGCCGCCGACCCCGACCTGGGGCGGGATGCTGGCCGACGGCCGCGTCTACATCTCGACCGCGTGGTGGCTGGCAACCTTCCCGGGCCTGGCCATCCTGATGACGGTGCTCGGCATCAATCTCTTCGGCGACGGGCTGCGCGACACGCTGGATCCGCGGCTCAAGGTGTAGTCAGGTTCGCGCCGCCGCGCGCCGGCGGAGCGCCAGCGCTACGCTCGCGCCGGGCACCGTGAGCCACAGCACGCCGGCC
>Ga0207646_10002783_pt1 | contig 20397 bp, 15 predicted proteins | sample KBSK5502metaG_FD_184343 | JGI IMG/M metagenome (GOLD analysis project Ga0207646, IMG submission 184343) | Corn, switchgrass and miscanthus rhizosphere microbial communities from Kellogg Biological Station, Michigan, USA - KBS K5-50-2 metaG... | ecosystem: Host-associated > Plants > Roots >...
TGCAATCGCTCGCGAATTTTCGCGTGCACCGCACTCACTTCCTCACTGGTCAGTGTGCGACTCCGGTCTCGATATGTCAATCGATATGCGACCGACTTTTTGTTCGGACCAAATCGTCGCGCGGCTTCATCACCGATAAATTGATCAAAAAATTCGGCCCTTTCCAGCCAAGGCGGATTTCCGAGAAAGATTACTTTCAATATTTCTTCGTGAGTCAGCTCTTCCGAAAGAACCATGGCAATGTCGCGCGTGATTGCAGGGAATCTTCCAAACTCGCGAAACGTAGCTCTTGAGCCAAGGCCCTGAACAGGACGATCCAGCGATAGTTCGGCGACGAAGACGTCGCCCGGTGCATCAATCTTCAACGAGAATTTGGATAGTTGTCCTGCAATACCGATCAGCTGGTTACCGGCATAAATTTCCACGGCAAGTGAAAGAGTCGGCCGCGTGCTGCGTTGAAAAGATAGCTTTTGGGGAAACACAGACTCAACGGCTCCTTTGAGGTCGAAAAAGTCTAGCCGGCCTTGATCGGCTGTTCTCCAATGGAGGTCGCTGACGATCTTTCCCCAAACAAGAAATCCTGCACGCCTTTCTTCCCGCCCACTAGGCGGAACAAAAACGCGGCCCAGTTCGAAAAGTGCTACACGTTCGGCGCCCGCCCGAACATTTCTTTCAAAAACGCCCAGCAATCCTGAAAGCAAGCTCGGTCTCAACGCCACATGATCTTCACTGAGCGGATTGTGTAGTGCGATTGCATTCTCGCTGAATGCGGGCGCATTGCGCGGAATTAACTTCGAGGTGCGCACTTCGGAAAGTCCGCGCGCAACTAATCGCTCACGTAGAGCCGATTCGAGGTCGTGCGATCTATCAGCTAAACTCGAAGGCATGGCGCGGCTGCGATCAGTGCCAGGAATTTGCTCTGCGCCGTAAGCGCGCACGACTTCCTCGATCAGATCGACATCTCGCTGCAAGTCCCGGCGATAGCTCGGAACTTTCCATTTCATGTTTTTGGCGGCGCTGATCTTCTTCAGACCGAATCCTTCGAGAATCTCGTCGACGGTCCTCGGCTTGATCGCGATGCCGACCACCCGATCGCACTTGTCGTAGCTGAAGGAAACGTCCGCTGGGTTGGCCGGCAGCTTGCCGGCAGTATGAATTTCTTTCGCCGGAAGTCCGTCGGCGATCTCTTGAATCAATTCGGTTGCCCGCTGGGACGCGCGGAGCACCATTTCCGGATCGACCCCCCGCTCGAAGCGATAACTCGCATCGCTCGGAAGATTTAATTCGCGCGCTGTATGACGAATGCTGGCCGGCAAAAAATAAGCGGCTTCGAGCAATACATTCCGGGTGTATTCAGTAACGCCGGTTTCTTCGCCGCCCATTACTCCGCCGATTCCAACCGCGCGCTCCTGATCCGAGACCACGCACATGTCCGGCTTGAGGGAGTAAGCTTTACCATCGAGTGCGAGAAATTTTTCACCGTCGCGGGCGAGTCGCACGTTGATATCGCCCTTCAATTTATCGGCATCGAATGCGTGGGTGGGTTGACCAAGTTCGAGCATCACAAAGTTGGAGATATCAACGATGTTGTTGATCGAACGGATCCCGACGCTCTCGATCTTCGCTCGCAACCATTGCGGACTCGGGCCCACATGGACGGCCTCGATCCTCCGCGCGGAAAAAAACGGACACTCGCGCGCTGAAGTAATCGTTACACCGGTTTTTCTGATCGGAATCTTCACTTCGTGCGGCGCCGATCTCAGCTTGGTGCCGGTCAGGGCGGCGATTTCGCGCGCGAGTCCGAAGTGGCTGAGCAAATCGCCACGATTCGGGGTGATCTCGACGTCGAGAATGGTGTCGCCGGGAAAGAGATCGGAGATGGGCGCACCGATCTTCGCTTCGGGGGACAAGATCAAGAGCCCGGCCGCGTCCTGTCCGAGACCGAGCTCGATCGCGCTGCAAAGCATTCCCTCCGATTCCACCCCGCGCAGTTTGCTTTTTCGAATTTCAGTTCCGTTCGACAACTTCGCACCCGGCAAGGCGAGCGGAACTTTGTCGCCCACTTTGTAATTGGTCGCACCGCAAACAATCTGGCGTTTGGTTCCGCTGCCATCATCAACTTCGCAAACCGTCAATCGATCGGCGTTTGGATGACGGGACGAAGCGGTGACTTGTGAGACGATCACGTTGTCGATCTTCGCGCCGCGTGTTTCGATATTTTCAGTCTCGACGCCGGCGCGGGTAAGCAATTCTGCAATCTCCTCCGGGTTCTTTGGAAGATCGACAAACTCGCGCAGCCAGTTAACGGAAAATTTCATGTTCGTTTCAATGTTATGTCGAGCGAAGTCGAAACAGGTAGCGATTGACCTCAATCGCCCGCGGGCGGTTCGGTGAACCGCCCCTACCTCGGAATGACAAAAAAGGATTCATGCGAATTGCTTTAAAAACCGCAAATCGTTTTGCGCGAACAAGCGGATGTCGGGGATATCGAACAAAATCATCGCGAGCCGGTCCATGCCGAGGCCGAAGGCGTAACCGCTCCACTTTTCAGGATCGTAAGCCTTGTCGCCGCGCGCTTTGTTGACCTGCTCGAAAACGGCGGGATGCACAACGCCCGAGCCGGCGACTTCAATCCATTGCTCGCCGCTTTTGAGCGCTTTCGACTTCACATAGACTTCAAGGCTCGGTTCGGTGAACGGGAAATAATGTGGCCGAAATTCAACTTCCGTTCCGGCGCCGAAGAGTTCGCGCATGAAAAATTCGAGTGCGCCCTTTAAATCCGCGATGCTGACGTTCTCGTCGACATAAAGTCCTTCGATCTGGTGAAACTGTGGACTGTGCGTAGCGTCGAGCTCATCGCGGCGATATGCGGCTCCTGGCGAGATTACGCGGATCGGTGGCGGCGCGGATTGCATCGTGCGAATCTGCACGGTCGAAGTGTGCGTGCGGAGTAATTGACCGTCGGGTAAATAGAATGTGTCCTGCTCATTTCGCGCCGGATGTTCCGGCGGCGTATTCAGCGCGTCGAAACAATGCCATTCGTCCTCAATGTCCGGCCCATCAGCGAGCGCGAATCCCATTCGCCGGAAAATTTGAATTGAACGCTCAAGCATCTGAGTGAGTGGATGAAGCGATCCACGTTCGAGCGGTAAGTGCCCGCTGTAACCAGAATATCCGCTGTATCCAATGGGTCCGGTTGCTCCCGGCAGCGAGATGTCGATCTTGCCAAGCGCGCCGGTTTCCTTCTGTGATCGAAACTGTTGCGCTCGCAGGTCGATCGCCGCGGTGACAGCGTTCCGGACTTCATTGAGCAATTTGCCGACGATCGGCTTCTCTTCTTTGGCGAGCGTTTTCATTTGCTCGCCCCAGGCGGAAATGCTCCCGCTGCGGCCGAGGTATTTCACTCGTGCGGCCTCGACCTCTTGCTCGTCGCCCGCGGATTCGATTTCGAGCAGCGCGTCGTCGCGCAGTTGTTCGAGTGGATGACTCATTCGCACACAACGTGCGCGGTCATGTGGGAAGGTTCAATTTCGAAATTGAATTCGCGACCGATTGCCTACGCCGCTTTCTTCTTCGACTTCGATTTGTCTTCGAGCGCGCTTTTGGCTTGATCGACAATCGATTTGAACGCGTTCTCGTCGCTGACCGCAAGATCGGCGAGGACTTTGCGATCGAGTCCGATGCCGGCGGCTTTCAATCCCTCGGCGAACCGGCTGTAAGTTAATCCGTTGGCGCGCGCGGCGGCGTTGAGCCGTTGGATCCACAAATAACGGAAAGTGCGCTTGCGGGTTTTGCGGTCGCGATAGGCCCAATATTTGCCTTTCATCGTTGCGTCTTTGGCGTAACGGAAAAGTTTTGATCGGCGACCGCGATAACCTTTGGCGGATTTGATGACGCGTTTGCGGCGCGCGCGGCTGGCCGGCGCATTAGTGGCTCTTGGCATTGTCGTTTTGCCCCGAATTGCTTCGGGACTCCTGGTTCAGCGGGCTGTTCTTTAATTGTCGATCTTTCCGACCTCGCTCGCTGATTAGTCCCGCAGGCGCGGGACAGGTGGAAAGACGCTCCGAATCTTTCGGAGCGCGAAAAATAGATCAGTTTGTGCAAATCACAACTGGACATCTGCCGCTGAGGACAGCAGCCGCTAACAACAGAAGCTTCCAATTTCGCCGCCTGCTGCACTTTAACGGCAATCATTGTCGTGGAAACTCGACTGCTTTAAGCAGTCAAGTTCAGCTTCGCGGTTCGGATGCTCTGCTCATGACGGCGTTGCTTTTTTGAAGTGAGGCAATGACGAAGCGCGAATGACGAATGACCAAGTTCTCGCATGGAATCATCATTGGAGCATTCGGACTTCCTTCGACATTCGACATTCGGATTTTGTCATTTTCTGATATAATTCGGCTGTGCACTGGCTTGGCCGACATCGCTTGTCGATCTTGGCGGGCATTTGCGCTTTTGTAACCATCTTGGTCCAGGCGCTGCACTTCGCGGCTGGCGTGCCGTTTTTATCTGTGGTCTGGACAGGTGAACAGGCCTACGAGGATTTGCTTCGCGGGGAAGGCCGCAAAACAAAAACACATCAAGATTTTGTTTTCATCGGCATCGATCAGGAATCACTCAAGCTGACGGCCGTCGCGCCGGAAGAAATTCAAGCGAATCGCGCGTTCCAATTAATGACTGAGCGCCCATTTCCGTGGTCGCGTGAAATCTGGGCGCTCTTGCTCGACCGCGTTGTCGGCGCGGGCGCGCGACTGGTTGCATTCGATTTGGTCTTTAGTCCGCCCGGCGATGGCGATTCAATTTTTCATGCCGCGCTGGATCGTTATCGCGACAAAGTGATCGTCGGAGAGAATTTCGACGTTTCGAATCCAGAGTTAGCGATTGAAGTTCCGCCGAACACGTCGCTCATTCCAGCGCCCCAGATCGATGACGACCGAGTCGGCTACGTGGCCTTTTTCCCTGACCAGTTCGATCCCAAGATTCGCTCCGCACGCTACACGATCACGGAGCGGCAACTTAGCCACCTCCCTCCACGGTCGGATGAAAAGCAATACGTATCGCTGGCCGGCCGGGCGCTTGAGAAAATCGGACACGCGCAAGATTTGCCGCGCGATTTACAGGCACACTTGATTCGCTTCAGCTCGATCGACGCATACCAGCCCGTTTCGCTCTGGGAAATTTTCGATGATAAATCCTGGCACGCCAATTATGAAGACGGCGCCGTTTTCAAAGACAAGATCATCATCGTTGGACCGTCGGCGCAGGTCCTGCACGATTTTGCTGATACGCCGATTGATCCGAACATGTACGGGCCGGCGCTGCACTTGCAGGCGCTAGCGGCGGCGCTCGATCACGAATTTCTCTACGACACGTCGATTACTGTCGATTTTGCAACGATTATCGGCGGCGGAATTTTGTCATGGATTGTAGTCGCGTTCGTTCGCCGGCCGTTGCCTTGTTTGCTTACGCTGCTAGCGATCGGCGGCGCGTATCTTGGCGTTTCGCGGATTCTCTACGACACGCGGGGAGTGTTGATCATGGTGGTGCCGACGCTGAGCGCATTTCTGACGAGCGGTTTGTTCGGACTCGGTTTTGAGTACACGCTGGAACGCCTTGAGACGTTGCGCACGCGGCGAACGCTCGAGCGCTACGTTTCGAAAAACCTGGTCAAAGAAATCTTGGATAACCCGGGCGGCTTCTACAATTCGATGCTCGGTTCGCGCAAACCGGTCACCGTTTTGTTCTCCGATCTCGTAAGTTTCACAGCCCTGTCTGAAAAAGCCGACCCGGCCGGGCTGGTGTCGCAGCTCAATCGTTATTTCAGCGCGATGGTGCCGATGGTGTTCGATAATGGCGGCACGCTCGACAAATTTGTCGGCGACGCGATCATGGCCGTTTGGGGAAACGTGAAGAGCCGCGGAGCTACTGAAGATGCGAAGGCGGCGGTGCGGGCGGCGCTTGGGATGCGACGCGAGATGCCAAAACTCAATGCGGCCTGGCGTGCTGGAGGGATGAATCCGCTCGCATTTGGCATTGGCATTAATCACGGCGAGGCGATCGTCGGCAATATTGGATCGTACGAACCGCACGAACGACTCGATCCGACGGTAATTGGCGACGCGGTGAATCTGGCTTCGCGATTAGAAGCGCTGACGCGCGTTTACGCCGTTGATATTCTGGTGGGCCCAAGCGCGGCCGACCTCGTGCGCGACGAGTTTCATTTGCGATCGGTCGCGCGCGTTCAAGTGAAAGGTAAAACCGAGCCGGTCGATGTCTTTACGCTGATCGGCGCGCGAACGGACGATGTCGATCCAGAATTCTTGAAGTGGCTCGATGTTTACGAAGACGCGATCCGCAAATTCCGCGACCGCGATTTCAAAGAAGCGAAAATTCTTTTCTCGCGCTTTCTGGAGTTCTATCCGGACGATGCGCTGGCGAAAATGTATATCGAGCGCGCGCTCGAGTACGAGCAAACTCCTCCGGACGATGCCTGGAACGCGGTCGAAGTATTTAAGAAGAAGTAGCCGCGAGTCCGCTCATTAGCTTTTCCGACGCATCAGGATAAATGCGCCGATGTTGCGCTCGAATTCGTAGTTGGCATCCAGGTAGGCGATGACTTCGGGAAGAGCTACGAAGTACGGCACTCGATCGAGTCGGGCCGCGTCCCGATAGACGACGGCCCAACGCGGGCGCGTCCGTTCAAGATCGCCAATGAGCTCTTCGCGTTGGTCACGCGTTATCGCGAAAATAGCGAGCGGAAAATGCGTGGGTTGTGGACGATCGGCGAGAAAGTAAAGCAGCGCTTCGTTTGGAAAAATCCAAATCGGCTCGTCCGGTGCGGTGCGCGATTCAATTGCGCGTACGAGTTGCTCCAGATCGTGGGCGAATTCATCAGGAAAGAGCGCTCCCCCGCCACGTGGAAGATCGAGTGCGCGCCCGGTCGGCAGTTCAAATAATGAATTGATGTCGTCGCGCGCGGTCGAAGCCCACGGTATAAGCGCGGCGAACGCGAGAACGGAAGCTAGCACCGCCGGCACCCGACGCTCAGGGACGCGCAACGCAAACCAGGCGTCTTCCAGTAAAATGGTGAGCAAAATTAACGCCGGCGGTGCAACGAAGGGCAGATGAATGTCGTCCGGGCGTGAGACGGCTGCGTTGTACAGCACACCTCCAAACAGAACCAGGGCGAGTTCGGTCAACGTTCGTGCGTCGCGTTGGCCTCGAAGAAGTTTTGTCGCAACGGAGAACGCCGCCACCGCAATCACGGCAGGCACGAAGTAGGCGCGAAGTGATTCGGCAGTAAATTCGAGTTGCGGAAAAATTAACGCTGCGAATCCCAACAACTTCACGCGCGAAAAGAGTGTTACGTTGTTGATCGTCGCCCAGAGGGAATTCGTCGCGATCAGATACAGAACCGTTGGAACTAAGACGAGAATCGTGCCCGTGATTGTCCAAAGGAGGCCGAATCGACGACTCGGGTATAAAAGAAGCACGACCATGAACGCAACCGCGCAGCTAGCGCCAACTTCCGGACTGTAAAGCAGTGCCATAGCCGCCAAAGCTCCGGCCGCGACATGCCAAGCTCGATTCCGCCGATCCAATGCGTGATGAAGCGAAGTGATGGCAGCCAGGCCAAAACCAACGCGCGAAAGGGACCAACTCATCGCCGGTACGGATCCGATGCACAAAATCCCGACGGTTAGCGCGCCAGCGCTGGCGGCTATTCGCGTCCGTGTGATGCTACGCAACAGCCAATAAGCCGCGATCAGGGCGGCTGCGTTTAATCCGAATATCCAAAGCCGCCACAGGCCAAGCGAAGGGCGACAGAGACAGAACAGAGCTGCAACTGCCCAAACGGACAGCGGCCCGTATAAACAGAACGTGTCGCGCGAGAGCGCCCCACCGCGCAGAACGGTGTCGACCCACGCGAGCATTTCACCTTCTTCAGACAACGCGGACCACGCGCTTACTGTTGCGGCACGGCCGTTCCAGATTCTGCCGAACAATCCGAACGCGACAAATGCGGCGAGCACAAGTTCAACCAGCGTGATCCGCGGCAAGTTCGTTATCGACGGCGATACCGCGGTGCGGTTTGCTCCCGCGCGCATGGCCCACAATGTCCAGATTGCGACGCTGCAAATGACAGCCGCACTCATTCCGACCGCATAGGCACGCGAATCCGCCGACTTGGAATGGCCGGCTAAAATCGTTTCGCTGACGATTCCAAGCGCTCGCGCTAGCGCCACATCATCGGTTCGCGCCGGGAGAAAATGAATGATGACCCACGCGGCGCCTGCGCCGGCTGCGAGCGCCAGCGCTGCGACCCATAAGCTCGCGCCGACTTCGGAGGCGGCACGAAGCCTCGCTTGAATAGAGCTCAGAGCTGCCATTAAATCGGGTCAGCCGGCAACACGCTCCTGCCTGCGGAATCTTCGCACCAGGGCGTGAACGGAACAGTCTCGCGCGTGAACAGCTCCATGCAGACATTGCGACCTTTGCACGGCGGCGTTTGCGTCACATGCAGACGTGGCGAACAGATCGGCGGCCGGTAGTGCACCTCATCGAAGTAATTGACGATCGGCTCGAGCAACGTCACAGGGTCCGTCGGTCCGAAGAAACTCACGGCCGGGACCGCAAGAGCGCGAGCCGCATGCAGCAGTGCCGAATCGATTCCAATAAATCGTCGCGCGCCTGCAATGCAGGCGAACGATTCTCGCAGCGATAAGTTTCCGCAGCGGTTCTCGTATGAAAAATCGGGGATAACTTCCGCGACAGCAGTAGCGACGGCTTCGGATTCATGCCGGTCCGCGGGAGAGCTGTGCGGCGCTCGCGATCCAACGCGCGAACTCGTTGGGATTTGGAACATGCTCGAAGCTATCTTGCATGAGCCACAAGTCGACCTTTCGTGGCAGAGCCGGTAGCGGATCGACGTCGAAAATGTTCACGCTTGGAATACCAAGTGTTTGTGCATGTTGGCGATTCGCCGCCACCGGTTCGAGGCCGAACGCGGTCGCGCCTCGTGCCTGGAGGGCCGCGAGACAAGCAGCGCCGCCGAATCCGATTTCGCACACGACGCGGCCGGCGACTCTGATCCGAAGTTCCTCGAGCCAGCGCTCGAGAGTGCGCACTTTGCAACGCCCGACGGCGGGATCGTGGTGTCCGCGAGCGGCTGGATAGTCATTATTATAATGATCGGCCGGCGACTGCTCGCTCCGAACCCGCGTGCCGCACTCCGGACAGGACAGCCAGCCCGAGTGCGAGCTGGTCCACGCGATATCCGGGTGACATGGAAACGCGCCGCTCACGAGGGCGCGAACTTACTGGCACGCCCTTAGGATGACAACGCTTTCCGTTGGCAGCGCAAAGAAGTCTGGCAAAAATTTAGGGCAAGCGCTCGCAGACGCCGCCGGACGAGGCTTGGAACGCGGTCGAAGTATTTGAGAAGAAATAAAACTGCCCGCTAATCACACGAATAGACGCGAATGTTGCGGCCTACTTCTTAAAATTCGATTTTTCCGGAATTCGTATAATTCGCCTGGATTCGCGGGCTAATGCTTCGCTTTCAGTAGCCAAAGTCGCAGACGCGGCGTAGAGAATCGGCGTGACGAAGACCGCGCCGCGAAAATTTCATTTCATCGGGATTTGCGGCACGGCGATGGGTTCGGTGGCGGCGGCGCTGAGGGAGCGCGGATTCAAAGTCAGCGGTTCGGACGAAAGTGTTTATCCGCCGATGTCGATCTTTCTCGAGGAGCGCGGGATCAAGCTTCACCAAGGTTACGCCAAAGAAAATATTCCGGTCGACGCGGATGTCGTTGTCATCGGCAACGCGATGAAGCGCGGCAATCCGGAAGTGGAAGCGGTGCTGAACCGGAAACTTTTTTATCTCTCGCTCCCAGAAGTTCTGAAAAATTATTTTCTCCGCGGCAAACACAACCTCGTCGTCACCGGAACGCACGGAAAAACAACGACTACGTCGTTGCTGACCTGGATCATGGAAAAAGCGGGACGTAAACCGGGTTATCTGATCGGCGGTATTCCAAAAAATCTCGGACAGGGGGCGCGGTTGAACGATTCCAAATATTTCGTGATCGAAGGCGACGAATACGACAGCGCGTTTTTCGACAAGCGCTCGAAGTTCATTCACTATTTGCCGGAACTCGTGATCGTAAACAACGTCGAGTTCGATCACGCCGATATCTTCAGGAATCTCGACGAGATCAAACTCAGCTTTCGCCGGTTGCTCAACATCGTTCCGCAAAACGGCATGGTCTTGGTCAACGGCGACGATCACAACTGCGTGGAAGTCGCGAAAGATTGTCTGGCTCAACTGGTGGAAGTCGGTTTTTCGAAAAACTGCGCGCAACGCATTCGCGACGTCACCTATTCGCCGGAGGGTTCGCAGTTCAAGCTTGGCGACGACGTTTATGAAATTCCGCTGATCGGCGAATTCAACGTGCGCAACGCGGCGATGGCTGCGAGCGCGGCGCGATTTTACGACGTGCCGAAACCGAAGATCGACAATGCGCTGAAAAGTTTTTCCGGGATCGCGCGGCGGCAGGAAGTGCGCGGCGAAGCGGGCGGCGTGAAAGTGATCGACGACTTCGGTCATCACCCGACGGCGATCGCGCAAACGTTGCAAGCCTTGCGGCAGCGTTATCAGAGTCAGCGGCTTTGGGCGATCTTCGAGCCGCGCTCGAACACGACCCGGCGCGCAGTTTTTCAGAAAGAACTACCGGAGGCGCTCAAAGTGGCGGACGGCGTTTTCATCGCCCAAGTGGCGCGGCTGGAGCAAATCCCGGAAGCGGAGCGTTTAAATCCGGAAGAGATGGTAAAGGAAATTTCCGAAAACGGACGTCCAGCCTTTTACGAGAAAAATGCCGACGCGATTGTCGATCGAATCGTGCCGCTGCTGAAACGGGACGATGTTGTCGCCGTTTTTAGCAACGGCGGATTCGACAACATTCACGAAAAGTTGCTCGCGCGGCTGAAGATGTGATTCACGGCGGTGAAGCCGCCGATGTGTGATCGAGCACGATTTTCCAGCCGTCGGGAAAACGCCGAAAAATTAATGTGAAACGGCCGTGAGGACTGTCGCTCGCGCGTTTGAGTTCCCAACGGCCGAGCGCGACGGCTGAATCGTTACTCAACGGCGTGATTTCAAGATCGGAGAACGTCAGCGTTCCCATTTTGACGTGATCGGAATATTTCGTCTTGTAACGATCCAAAACTTTCTGCCAGCCGCGGCTGACTTCATCCCCGGAGACGAAGACTGTTTGGTCGGAGTGCCAGTAGCCGCTCATGAACGCGTTGATGTCACCGCGATTCCATGCGTCCTGCTGTGATTTCAGGACATTTCGAATTTCGGAAGCGGCATCTGCTTGAGTTGCCGCTAATGCCGACGGTGCGACTCCAACCATCGCAAGCGGCGCAATAGAAAAAGCCAGGAAGATCAGGCGCATTATGGCGTCGGAGTTGGCGTCGCTTCCGAGATTCGTCTGTAAGTTATGAACAGTTTCGCATTCATCACCGGCGAGACTGTTACAGTTACCGGACTAGGGATCGTTACTGGTTTAATGAATTCCGGTGGAGACGTGCCGGGGTCGATGATTGTTGCCGTGAGCACCGTTTGCGGAGGCGGTGTCGGGGTCGGCGTTGACGTAGGAGTCGGAGTCGGAGTGGCAGTTAGCCACGTGGGGAAGCGATGAAGAACCGCTTCCTGCGATGATGGCGCTTTTGAAATCGCCGGCGAAAGCGAGGCCCGCAAGTACGCAGACAGCGAATGCTAAAATTCGGAGAGGATTTTTCATGAACTGGGGGAATGTGATCTTTCGAAGCTTGGCATTCTTAATATGAGATCGCGCGCGATGTCCAGTTCAACCCTGACTTTTCTTCGCGCTGCGAAGCAAATTGACCCGCTATCCCGTATCTGTTAACATCGTCGCCACCATTAAAACCGTGCATCGATCGGTTCTGTTGCTTGCCGTGGCTAGTTCGAGCTTCGCTCAAGTTGCGCCCGTTGCGCAGCCTTCCGAAACGCCAGCACCTCCGGTCGCCGGTCAACCCGCGCGGCCGGCGCCGTCTGTACCGCGAGTTGTTGCCGCGCCGGCCGCATCAGTTCCAGCGGCGAGGATGAATCCGCGGGCTGGTGCGCCGCAAATGGTGCAGCTCCAATTTCCAAACAGTGATGTCGCGGATGTGCTTCGCTTTTACGAGCAGCTCACTGGCAAAAAATTGGTCATGGACAATTTCGTCCAGGGGAAGGTCAACATCTTCATCGCCAAAGAGGTGCCGCGAGAGGAAGCGATAAAAATCATCGAGATGAATTTACTGCTCAACGGCTATTCGCTCGTCCCATCGGAAGAAAGCGACATCGTCAAAGTGGTCGGGACTGGCAGAAATCCGCGCACCACCGGCGTGCCTATCATTTCCGACGAAACGGAGATTCCCGATGGCGATCACGTCATTAGTTATCTGTTCAAGTTGCACTATGCCGATCCGCAAGAGTTGCAGCAGGCGCTTGGACAATATCTTTCCCCACCGCAGCCGTACACATCTTTTCTGGCGCTGCCAAAAGCGGGCGCGATTCTGGTCACGGAGAATTCAAGTGTAATTCGAACGCTGGCCCGAATCATCAATCAGGTGGACGTGCCGCCGGCGGAAGTGGTGAGCGAATTCATTAAGCTCGAGCGCGCCGATGCGAGCAAAGTTATCGACATGCTCAAAGACATTTTTGAGAAAGGCGAAAAGACTGGGACTACTGGCGGCGTGCGCGGTGTTCGTCCCGGCGGTGCGCCGAATGTGCCGGCGCCAGTGGCTGAGGTCAGCGAAGTGGGCGGCTTGGCCGCGCTGACTGAGGAATCAGTTGTGGTCGGCAAAATCAAATTGTCAGCCGACGTGCGCACCAATCGGATCCACGTCATCACGCGGCCGGTTAACATGCCGTTTATCCGCAAATTGATCTCGGAGTTCGATGCGAACGTCGAGTTCGCCAAACCAGTCACTCGCCAGCTCAATTACATCTCGGCGGCTGATGTTTTGCCGGTCATCGTGCAAGCGTTGACTGAGCCGGGGCAGGCGGCTCCGGGAGGCGCGGAAGGCGCGGCACCCGCGCCGGGCGCGAGTCCAGCTCAGCCGCGCCGGACAACGACGGCAACAGCCGCAGCTGGCGGTGTCGCCAGCACGACCAGCACTACGGCCGGCACCTCTTCGAGCACAAGCGGTACGCTCAACGTTTCCGAAGAGCTCGAAACGCAAGCGGTGGACACGACGCCGAAAGCCGTGACGATTGGCAACGCCAAGATCATCGCAGATCAGCGCGCGAACACGATTATCATGCTCGGCAATCAGGAAATCGTGGTCAAAGTCCAAAAGATTTTGGACGAGATGGACGTGAAAGCGCCGCAAGTCGCGCTTAGCACCGTGATCGGAGAATTAACGCTGAGCGATGATGAAGAGTTCGGTGTCGATTATTTTTTGCGAGCGCGCAACAAATTTGCTGCCACCACCAATTTTACCGGTATTCCTCCATTTCCTGGCGGCGGCATGACGATGACTTCTCCCAATCCGAGTCCTGGCGGAAGCCCGATTGTAACAACCACTGGCGGAAGCGTATTTGATCCTGGTAAGCTGATTAGTTTCACCCAGCTCGCGACGAATGCAGCCAGTGGAGCTAATGTCTACCTCGCGGCCGGAAACACACTCGCAACTGTCGTTCACGTGCTCGAAACGACTGGACGCTTCCGCGTGATCAATCGGCCGATAGTTTTCACGAGCAACAACAAGAAAGCGATCATTGCATCAGGCACCGAGATACCAGTTCCCGTTAATACTCTGTCGAACCTTGTTAACAACACGACGAACGTCAACAACACCGCGGCGGTCGCTTCGAACATCGAGTTCAAACGCGTTGCGCTTCAGCTCGAAGTAGTTCCATTGATCAACTCCGAGAGAGAAGTCTCACTCGATATTTTACAGAAGCTCGACAGCATCGCGGGCTCCACCATTGTGAACGGCAACGCGATCCCAAACATCGCCACGCGTTATGTGCGAACAAACGTCTCCGCGCCAAACGGATCGACAATCGTTCTGGGTGGTCTAATCACCGACAGTAAGCAAAAGAATGTCAAAGGCCTTCCGGTTCTGGATCGCATTCCGTACATTGGGGCGCTTTTCCGGAGTACTACGAGCACGAATATGCGCAGTGAGTTGATCATTCTGATGTGTCCAGAAGTGACGATGACGAATCTTGAGCTTCGCAAGTTGCGCGAAAAAATCGAAGACCACACTCATTTTGGCCCGGACATTGATCAGGGCTATTGCCCGGATTGTCCGCCACGCGCCACTGAGGAGAAGCAATTGCCGCCGCCCGACCTTCCCTTTGGAAGGCAACCGATAAAATCCAAATAATCATGAAAAACACGATCCTCATTTCTCTCGGCATCGCGTTGAGCGCATTTACTGCGCGAGCCGACGTCAACGACATATTTTTTGATCGGCCTTTTTTTCATCACACGGACACGCTAGCGCCGCGCGACGATTGGGGACTCTTGCACCAAAGTCGCACGACTTTGTATGAGACGGATTTTGCGCCGCGGCGTGGCTGGCGACCGTTTTATTACTTCCAATCGGGCCGAGAGCTGATCACGCAACCGGCCTATGTCGGCGCGTTGCAGCGCGATTTGGCACGACTCGGTTATTATTGCGGCCCGATTGACGGCGTCTTTTCCGATGAGGTGAGCGACGCGATCGCGCGATTGCAGAGGAATTACTCGCAGCGCGTGACTGGTACCTTAACCATTCCGGTCCGGCGCGTGCTGTATTTGCCTTGAGTTAGGCTAAATTGACAGGGTGAACTGGACACGCAGTTGTCGATCTTTGGTTTGCGGAGCGCACGCGCCCCCGCGATCGCGAGCTTTTTCCCAACAAGATTGCGGCGAGGGCACCGCAATCAGCACGCGAGGGCGCGTGCGCTCCCCAGAATGAACCCAACGGCCAGCCAATCAGTTGTCGATCTTTTACTCGCGAGCGGTGTGCCTTCGCGCGAGGAAGCGCTCCAGCTCGCGCAAAACATGAACGGCGGGTCCTGGACGGCGCAGGTTCTCGACTCCGGAAAAGTGGACGAGCAACGTTTCCTCAGCGTGATCGGCAATTTTTTCCGGGTACCGGTGATCTCAATCGATCCGAAAACAATCGAGCGCGAGACCTTGTCGATCTTGCCCAGCCGTTTCGTTTTCCAGCATCACATTTTGCCGATCGAAGTGAAAGAAACCTCGGTTGTGCTGGCGACTTACGATTTGTTCAACTCCTTAGGCCGCCAGCTCGCCGGTCAGCTTCTTAAAAAGCCGGCCGAGTGGGTGCTGGTGCCGCGTGCGCAATTGTTGCGAGCGATGAAAACGCTCTACGGCGTCGGCGCGGAAACGTTTGACGAGATTCTCAAATCGAAGCGCGACTTCGAAATTTTGCAGGAAGGCGAAATCGCGACCGACATCAGCTCAGACGATCCGGAAGCATCGGTCGTGAAATTCGTGAACCAGATTATTCGCGAAGCGATCGTCGAGCGCGCGACCGATATCCACGTCGAGCCGCTCGAAAACGACATTCGCATTCGCTACCGGATCGACGGGATCCTGCACGAAGTCGCGGTCCCGCCGCAGTTGCGCTTGCTGCACTCGGCGATCATTTCGCGATTGAAAGTGATGTCGCACATGGACATCGCCGAGCGGCGTTTGCCGCAGGACGGCCGCATGAATTTGCAGGCGAGTAATCAGGAGATCGACGTTCGCGTTTCGACCATTCCGACCGTGAACGGCGAATCGATCAGTCTGCGTTTACTCAGCCGCGGCGGCCAGCAGTTCGGATTCGACCGATTGGACATGAGCAAGAAGCAGGAAAAAACCATCCGGCATCAGCTGGCACAGCCGAACGGAATCATTTTGCTCACCGGACCAACCGGTTGCGGAAAATCGACCTCGTTGTATTGCTTTTTGAGCACGATCAATTCGGTATCGCGCCGCATCATCACGATCGAAGAACCGGTCGAATACAAATTGCCCGGCGTTTTGCAGATGGACGTGAAACCAGAGATCGATTTCACATTCGCGCTCGGTCTGCGACACATTTTGCGACAAGACCCAAACGTGGTCATGGTCGGCGAAATCCGCGACGTCGAAACGGCCGACATCGCGATTCGCGCGGCGATGACCGGCCACCTTGTTTTCAGCACGCTGCACACAAACGACGCCGTCGGCGGAATTACCCGCTTGCTCGACATGGACGTCGAGCCGTTCCTGCTCGCGTCGGTTGTGAAATCGTTCATCGCGCAACGACTCGTCCGCACGATTTGTCCGGAATGCGCCGAGAAAGTTGATTATCCGAGCGAGTACTTGGCCGAGATCGGATTCCCGGTGAAAGAACTCGGCACGGAATTCATGCGGGGCAAAGGTTGCGAACAATGCCGGCACACCGGCTATCAAGGCCGCGCTGCCATTTACGAGATTTGCGTCGTGACCGAGCCGTTGCGGAAACTGATCATGCAAAAGAAAGATGGCGGCGAGCTCAAGCAATGCGCCATCGCTGAAGGCATGGAAACATTGCGGCAGGATGGCTGGCGTCGCGTCGCGACAGGCAACACCACCATTGAAGAAGTCGTCCGCGTCACGCAGACCGATGAAGTAATGGCGGAAACGACCGAGGACGCTGAGCCGGTGGTAAAGCGCTAGCGCGCACCAATCTCGTAGGATCACAATCAGCCGTTCCGACGAACAACGAGTTACTCTGTCTTAAAACAATCGCGATCGACGCAGAAAGAAGTATTCGTTGTAGGGCTGATCATCGGTAATTCGTATTTCGGGATCGCGATTCAACAATTGTATTGGAAAGCGTGACCATAAAACCCGTCCCAAATATGCCGGCAAGTCGGCTGACGGACTCCATTCCAAAAGATCGCTTGCAGCCGCGGCCGGCATGGCGGATGCCACCTGTTCCGGTGTGCGCGGTGCAATCGGCTGCATCGAAGCAAACATATGGAATCCGGATCCCTCGACGCCGCGAAAACAACGCACGTGGGTAAACGAATTCTCCAGCGACCGGAAAACGGCTTGACCGGTCATGAGCTCCCCTCCAGGAAACCAAACCTGAATAATTCCGTTTGGCTTTAGGTGCTGTTTGACAAGTTTGTAAAGTTCTTCGGAATAAAGCAAACTAGACCCAGCGGCTTCAATCGGGGGCGGAGGATCTGTCACTACGACATCGAACATTGCCGATGTTCGCTTCAAAAAACGCCGGCCGTCATCAATCACGATTCGGCCCTTCGGGTTATTGAGAATGCGCGCGGCATCCTGGTGATAAAACCCGAAAGCATTCTTTACGCTGGGCACCAATTCCACTGCGGTAGTGTCGATGTCCCAGCTCAGCGCCGACCGGTAGGTTGTCCCCATTCCAAAACAAATAATCAGGATCGATTCAGGTTTACCGGTATGCAGAGCAAGCGGGAGGTGCGCCATGAATTTGGTCTCCGGCGTCAAAGAAGTAACACCGATGCCATTGACGAAAAGATGCTTATCGAGATTCTTACCGGCCGAAATAACCGAGGCGGCGTAGTCGCGGCGGATTTCCGTGGCGCCACTTCTCGAAATCCAACTTCCAAAGTCCACCGGACAGACCAAGGACCAGGCTAATACAATGGCGGCCATTGCGCCGCTCATCCCGCGGTACCATGAAGGCAACGATCGGGACGTGAAGAAATAAAATCCAAGAAAAGGCAAACCAAGCAGTACCAATCCGTAGCGTTCACCAACCCATGGCAACAAGAGATACGAAGCAAACAGCGGCCCCAGAATACAGGCAAGCACATTTAGCGCGTAAGCGTTACCCGCATCGGCGGGATCACCCAAGGCGTCCTTGTCGATCAGACTTGGAGTTAAGTATCCGAGGACCGCACAGAGCGGGGTAATACTAAATAGCAGGACAGCCACGTCCAGATACCTGGAAAATTTGGCTGCCATACCGAGAAATCGAAGATCATTGAATAGAATAGGAAGAAAGGTCGCGACCACCGCAACCGACATCAGCCTGGCAACGTCCCACACGGAGTTCGTACGAAGGCCGCGGCGATACAACAGCGATCCGCAGAACGTGGCGCCCAAATAGGCGAAAATAATAAGACCGAAAGAGTAGACCTGAGTTTTCAACACTGGTGTGAACGCGCGCGTCCGGACGACTTCCATGGCCATCGCTATAAAACCGGTTGAAAATAGGATCCATTTTCTGAAGGGGCGCCGCAACGCGTCCGGCGAAAGCGCTGGCAAACGTGGCGATGAGACTTTCGCTTCAGCCAAGTTGAGCGCGGCGGGCCTGCGCTGCTTTCGAGCCAAGCATCCGCTAATCACCGCGATGGTGAAGTTGCCAGCGGCTGCTATGCAAAGCGTCTGCTCGAATCCGAAAACTCCACCAGGACAAGCGCGGTAACCAAAGTTCCACTCATTGCGCCGAGCACATTCGCCAGATAGAGGAAGCTAAAACTTTCGGTGTTTTGTGCGTCCTGCTCGCGCACGTACGCCATCATGAATGGAAAAGTCGCGCCCATGCATACGCACCATGGCAGAATGGAAAGGCCTAGGAGCAAGGCAGAGAGCGAAAGATAACGAAAAGAATCCATCTGCCCTGCGGACAGCAACACCTCCCCGCTCACGGCAAACAACATTGGAACCACTAATGCACCTATGCCGATCACAAGCTCGGTCAGCATGTAAAAGACGATCGCCGAGGATCGCGTCTTCGTTGTCAGCGCCTCAATCGATCTTCCGCCAAGCCATGCTCCAAGAGACAGCCCCAGCATAAAGACTGATATGACTACAGAGACCACGGGCGCAATGATCCCAAAACTTGCGAACGCAATTCGCGTCCACACCACTTGATAAACCAGGCTGCTAAATCCGGATAAGAAGAACAACAAGAAGAGTAGTTTTCGCTGGAGCAGACTCATCGGTTCAGTTGGTGAAAGCACTTGCCGCGCCTGAACCGAAGCGAGCGCGAAACTGGCGCTACCTGGAGCCCCGCAGGTCGCGGATTGCTTTCGCGTAATCGTCCGTGCGGAAAATCGAAGTGCCGGCGACGAGAACATTGGCGCCATTCTGAATCGAAACCTGCGCGGTTTCGGCGTTGATGCCGCCGTCGACTTCGATGTCGATCTTGCGGTCGCGCGATTTGTTCCATTCGACAGCGCGTTTCACTTTTTCCATTTGCTCAGCGCGGAATGATTGGCCGCCGAAACCAGGATGGACCGTCATGACGAGCACCGTGTTGATCTTGTCGAGAAACGGCTCGAGCAAGTCGAATGACGTGGCCGGATTTAAAGTCAAGCCGACGCGACAGCCGGCGTCGCGAATTTGCTGCAAAGTTTGGCCAACATCGTGTTTGGCCTCGGATTCGACGTGAACAGTAATTGAGTTCGCGCCGGCATCGACAAACCGCGGAACATAATGATCGGCATGTTCGATCATCAGATGGACATCGAGTGGAAGCTTCGTGTGCTTGCGGACAAAACCAACGATCGTCGGACCAAACGAAATATTGTCGACGAAATGACCGTCCATGATGTCGCAATGGATCCAATCGGCACCGGCGTCTTCAACTTTGCGAACTTCAGCAGCCAGATTTGAGAAGTCAGCAGCAAGGACGGACGGGGCGACAAAAATCTTCGGCATTAAAGCAAACGTTCAACGCTCAACGCTAAACGTTCAACGTTCAATTGGAGGTTTGAAGCCTGGGGACTGGGATTTGGGACTTCGGCGAGGCCACTCTCTATATATTAAGAGCTTGACGACGGGGCGCGCCGTTTCATGTTACCGCGTTTCAGCCGGTTAGAATCGCGCTCCGAGGCGCACAATTTGCTGCGAAGATCAGCGTTTCCGAGCGGGCTGGAAAAATAAATTCATGTTCAACGGACTTTTCGGCTTCTTATCCAACGATATCGGGATCGATCTCGGCACGGCGAACACGCTGGTTTACGTCAAAGATCAGGGGATCGTTTTGCGCGAACCGTCAGTTGTCGCCGTCCAAGCCGGCACGAACAAAGTGCTCGCAGTCGGCGATGAAGCGAAGCGCATGCTCGGCCGGACACCGTCCAACATCGTGGCAGTCCGCCCACTGAAAGATGGCGTGATCGCGGACTTCGAAGTGACCGAAGCCATGTTGCGTCATTTTATTTCGAAAGTGCACAACCGCCGCGTGCGCGCGAGACCGCGCGTGGTTATCGCCGTTCCATCGGGGATCACGGAAGTGGAAAAGCGCGCGGTGCGCGAATCGGCGACGCATGCCGGTGCGCGTGAAGTGTATTTGATCGAAGAGCCGATGGCGGCGGCGATCGGGGTCGGTTTGCCGGTGCAAGATCCAGACGGC
>Ga0207646_10002784_pt1 | contig 20395 bp, 20 predicted proteins | sample KBSK5502metaG_FD_184343 | JGI IMG/M metagenome (GOLD analysis project Ga0207646, IMG submission 184343) | Corn, switchgrass and miscanthus rhizosphere microbial communities from Kellogg Biological Station, Michigan, USA - KBS K5-50-2 metaG... | ecosystem: Host-associated > Plants > Roots >...
ATGGCGAACGCGAACACCGCATCGCTGAACGCCCCGATCCGAGCCAGGCTCGGGTGCTCGGCTTGGTGGGCGCCGGTGTCGCGTCTGGCATTCATTCGTGTGCCGAGATTCTCCACACTCGGAGCCGGATGTGGGATCAGTTCTGCGGGCAGAGGCTATCCACCTCAGATTTGAACCGTGACGATGTTGCGGGCTAAGAGCGGCACAAAAGTCTCGCGGACATCTATCTTGACGCGTCCATCTTCGCGAAAAGACCCGATTCTGAGGCGATGGCGGGAATCGAAACCCGCGATGAAGGTTTTGCAGATCGATGGCTCGATCTGCGAGTTGAGACTCGAGAAACCGAGGAAATTCGAAAAAATTGCGGTCCCCTTACTGACCTTCCTCGGACTGCAGACTTTTGTCTTAGGGCTCGTCGCTAGTCATAGCCAGACCGCGACCTGCGTCGTCCGCGACGCGGGCGAACACCTTGCCAAAGCTCGCGGTGGGTTGAAGCACGTGCCTTCATCTGTCGGAAACAGCCGAGCCTCAGCACTGACGTTCTGCCGCTTGCGGTGGCTGATCGTCAAGGGATTCGGTTCCTCGGCCCTGCAATCTCGGATCACTTACAAGGATCCGAGAGCGAGCGCACCGGATGCGAAGACTCGAATTGCATCTAAGGTCGCAAACTAAGGCGGCGCGGTGCTGTAGCCGCGTTCGCCGATCGGCTGGCAACATACGCGACGACCCACGAGGAAAAGCCTGTAGCGGCCCGGCCCAGATGTGGTCGAGTTGTTCACGTACCGTGGGCCGCTTCAGCGCGGCATTACGGCTGCTTTTCGAAACGATTCGCGCCCCCGTCGGACATGTTGAAATTGATCACCCCGGGGATCACGAGGCGGACCCCCTCCTCGACGCTAGCCGGGATGTGACCGTCGTCGGAAATCTCGCAGAACCATGTCAGGATCGCGTCCACCGGCCCAGCCGGCGTGGCGATTGAGATTGCCATCTCAAGCCGGCCGCCGCAGAAGTTGGGCGGCCGCGGTGTTCCGTCGCCGCCAATGCCACAGCCGAACGGTTGGAAGCTCAGAAGCTGCGTCGCCGTCCAGGTCGTTGAGAAGCTTCCGCCGCTGGACGTGTGCGTGAAGGTCCCGCCGCCGCTGACCGACTTCGGGTGCACGCTGAAGAAGAACGGCTGCGTGACCCGAATCGCGGCGTGATCACCGTTCGGTGCCTCGCCCCTGTTCGGAAGCGGGGTCACGAGGCGGTACGTTGCTGCCTCGTTGTTCGGCACGTTCGCAAGGGCAGTGGCCGGCAGAAAGCCGACGCTGGCGACGAGCGGGACGACGAGAAAGAGCGAACGCCTACTCATTGGTCCCTCCCCCTTTGTGCTCGAGTCTTGCGGGCAGGATGCCCGCCGCCGAGAGTTTCCCGGATTCTTGTGCGTTGAGCAAGTCGCAGAAGCCATCATCGAGTCTTCTAGAACAGTGTCCCGCTGAAGACGGGGATCGCGACCGGGCCGAGGACGATGACGAAGATCGGGACGAGGATGAAGGCCGCGGTCCGGGAGCAGCATCGTGACCGGCGCGCCCAGCGCCGCCTCCCGCAGACGTTGGCGGCGCTGACCGCGCATCTCGACCGCGAGCGAGCGCAGCGCGGACGCGAGCGGCGTACCGAAGTCCTCCGCCAGGCGGATGCTTACTCGAAGTTCACCAAGAATTTGAGCGAGGACTCTTGCCCACAAATTTTCGCCAGAACTCGCGTCTGAGGCGACGGCGGGAATCGAACCCGCGATGAAGGTTTTGCAGAACTAGGGAACCAAAGAAGGGCGTCGGTATGCGCGCGGTGTTCGAGTCCGCCGCCATCAGCGCAGGCGTTCGCCGACCGCCTTTCCCTGCAGGAAGAAGAGCAGGTAGTCCGGCCCGCCCGCCTTGCTGTCCGTGCCGCTCATGTTGAAGCCGCCGAATGGATGCACGCCCATGAACGCGCCGGTCGACTTCCGGTTCACGTAGAGGTTGCCGACGTGGAATGCGCGTCGCGCCTCGCGAATCCGCTCCGGATCCTTGCTGAAGATCGAGCCGGTGAGCCCGTAGTCCGTGCCATTCGCGATGTCGAGCGCATCTGCGAAATCGCGCGCTCGGATCAGCGCGAGGACCGGGCCGAAGATCTCCTCCTGGGCGATCCGGGCGTCTGGTTTGACGTCGGCAAAGATCGTCGGCTCGACGAACCCGTCCTTCGGCGACGACCCGCCGGCGATGAGTCGTCCTTCCGACCTGCCGATATCGATGTACTTCATGACCTTCCTCCACGCCGGCTCGTCGATGATCGGACCCACTTTCACCGACGGATCGGTGGGGTCGCCGACCACGAGCGCACGCGCGCGGTCGACGATCTTCGGCACGAGCTCGTCGTAGACGGAGCCCACGATCACGGCGCGCGATCCAGCCGAGCACTTCTGCCCCTGGAACCCGAACGCGCTGATCACGATGGCCTCGGCCGCGCGATCGAGGTCGGCGGTCTCGTCGACGACGACCGCGTTCTTCCCGCCCATCTCCAGCTGCACCCGCTTGAGCCAGCGCTGCCCCGGCTGGGTCTTCGCCGCGCGCTCGAAGATCTCCACGCCAACGTCCCGCGAGCCGGTGAATGCGACGAACCGCACGCGCGGGTCCTCGACGAGACGGTTCCCGAGATCCGATCCCGGGCCGGTGAGGTAACTGACCACGCCGGCGGGGAGCCCGGCCTCCTTCAGGAGACCGATAAGCCATGCAACGGTCGTCGGTGAATTGCTCGACGGTTTCACGATCGCGGTGTTCCCAGTGACGACCGCCGCGCTCAGCATCCCGATCGTCAGTGCGAGCGGGAAATTCCAGGGCGAGATGACGACGCCGACGCCGAGCGGCACGTAGAAGAACTCGGTCTCCTCGTTCTCCATCGGGGTGAGGTGCCGCGGCGGGTCGAGCTCCAGCATCTGCCGCCCGTACCACTCGACGAGATCGACGGCCTCGGCGACCTCGCCGTCGGCCTCATCCCAGGTCTTGCCGACTTCGAGCATGAGGAGCGCGGCAAGGCGAAATCGCCGCTCCCGCAGCAGCTCAGCCGCGCGGAAGAGGACGCCGGCGCGCGCCTCGGCCGAGGTGCGCGACCAGGTCGCGAACGCCTGCGTCGCGGCCTCGAGTGCCGCGTCCACATCGGCCGGCTCCGCGACGACATGACGGCCAATGACCTCGGAGCGCTGCGCGGGATTGGTCGACGCGAACGTTTTCGTGTGCGTCACTTCCTTCGGCCCGACGACGAGGGGATAGGTCGCGCCGAGGCCTCGCCGCACTTCGGCGAGCGCCGCGCGGATCCGCTCCCGTTGATGCGGGTCGGAGTAATCGAGGAGCGGTTCGTTCTTGAAGACGCCGACCTTCGGTGTGGTCAGGACAGCCATGTCGTTTCCCCTTTCTGGCCTTTGCTCGTGTTAGGGCAGGAGCTGACGAAGAGCGAAAAGCACGTTGGCCGGGCGCTCCGCCAGCCGACGCATGTACCACGGGAACCAAGCCTCGCCGTAGCAGACGAGGTCGCGGACCGCGAATCCTTCGCGCGCCAGGCGTCGCTGTTCGTCCGATCGGATTCCGTAGAGCATCTGGACCTCGAACGCAGTCTTGGGCAGGCCGAGCGTGTCGGCGTATTTGGCAATCTGCGCGATGAGCGTCACGTCGTGAGTCCCGAGTGCGATCCGTATCTTCCGGCCCGCGCGGGCCGCATCGAGCATGAAGATCGACAAACCCCCGAAGCTCGCGTCCACATCGTGCCGGGACTGGTACGCGAGCGCCGAGGGCTCCGCGTACGCGCCTTTGACGAGCCGGATCGACGGCTGGAGCGGCAGGAGCCGTTGGATGTCTGCGGCCGTTCGACGGAGATAGGCCTGCAGGCAGAGACCCGTGTTGGCCTGACGGGCCTTGACGCGCTCGTACAGAGCGATCGTCTTCTCGGTGTATGCGCTCCCCTCCATGTCGATCCACAACGTCTTCCCGAACTGCGCGGCCCGAGCCGCGAGCCGCTCCACATGCGCCGCTGTTCGGTCGGCGTCGAGATCGAGCCCGAGCTGCGTGAGCTTGACGGAGACCTCGCCATCGAGTCCCTCGGCGCTGATCCGCGCGATCAGGCCGAGGTAGTGCTCGGCGATCTCGTCAGCTTCCTCGATGCGCGTGATGTTCTCGCCGAGCCGCGTGAACACCATCCCGATGCCGTCTTTCTTGAACGCCGCGCCGGCGCGTAGTGCGGCGTCGGGCTGCTCGCCCGGCATGAAGCGAAGGACCGCACGCCGAGCGAATCCGTGCCGCGGTATGTGGTACCGCAGCCACCGATTGCCGGCCATCCAGAGCAGGATCCGACGCACGCCGGATCAGACCGTCTGTGCGAAGGCTCGAACCGCGTCCGAGAGCTCGCGACAGCGCATGACCATGACCTCTTGTCCGTGATAGCCGTTTGGGATGAACACCATCGACACGCCCAGCTCCTTGTCGCCCCAACAGATGGACGTGCCGGCCCCGCCGTGCCCGAAGGTGAAGCGCGTCGTGTCGCTGCCCATCCGGAGCGGCTGCTTCGGCGTTCCGCCGATGACGAATCCGGCGCTCCGGCGGCTGAAGACCTCTTGGATCTTGTCGTAACCCTCGAGCACGATTTCGGTGCACTCGCGCGCAGCTTTCTCGGACCAGACGCGGACTCCATCTAGCCCACCGCCGCAGACGATCGCTGCATAGAAGCGCGCCATGTCCCGCGCTGTCGAGACGCCGCTCGACGCGGGGATGTTCGCGGTGATGATCTCACGGCGGTTGAACTTCTCCGCGAAGATGACGTGGTCGGAGAGGATGTCGGGATACGGGTGGACTTTCGCGACGCGCTCGAGCTCCTCCACCGGTGGGCCGATGAACGTATCGCTCATCCCGAGTGGCAGCGCGATCTCGTCACGGAAGAACTTGGGCAGCGGGCGGCCGTCGACGCGCCGGACCAGCTCCGCGCAGACCCAGCCGTGATTAAATGAGTGGTACGCTGCGGTCGTCCCGGGCTCGAACTCGGCGACCGCGTCCTCCATCGCAGCGACCACCTTGTCCCAGTCCTGCAGGTCGTCCCACTTGAGCTGCGTCGGCCACTTCGGAAAGCCGCCGGTATGCGCGAGCACCATGCGTGGCGTGACGCGCTCCTTGCCGTTCTTCGCGAAGCCTGGCCAGTACCTGGCGATCGGCGTGTCCAAATCGACGAGCCCCCGATCGGCGCAGAGCCACACCGACATCGAGGCGAGTGGCTTCGTCGACGAGAAGAGGACAAACATTGTGTCCCGCTTGACAGGCCTCTCGCGTGGCCAGTCAGCGAATCCGGCGAACAGGTCGAGAACCAGCTTGTCCTTCACATAGACGGCGAGCGCGGCGCCCGGATGGAGCTTCCGATCGAGCTGCCGCTGGAAGATCCCGCGAACGTCATCCAGGGTGGTCCCGCGGGACGGGGCCTTCGGAAGCGTTGCGGCCACACCGAGCTTCATATCATCGGCAACCATCGCTATGCCCACTCCGCCCGCGTTCTGGAGATGTGGGCACGGGCGATGTCGCCGGCGGCCTGCGCGTCGCCACGCTCGAGCGCCTTCAGAAGCTGCAGGTGCTCCTCGCTCGAATGCTCGAGACCGCCTGACTCCGCGAGTTTGCGCAGGCCAGGCAGGTGCATGTGGTCGCGGAGGTCGCTCAGGAGCGAAAGAAGCCTGCGATTACCGGTGAGCGAGATCAGCTGAAGGTGGAACTCGCCATCCGCCTGGATGAATTTGCGCAGGTTGCGCACCTTAGCTGCGGCGGCCATGCGGTCGTAAATCGCGCGAGCGCGCTCGAACTCCTCCGTCGGCCGCGGGTCGAGGCGGGCGACCTTCATCATCGCGGGGACCTCGAGCAGCATCCGAATCTCCGAGATCTCATCGAGATCGTGCGCCGACGAGACGACAACCCGGAATCCCCGGTTGCGCTCCGCTTGAAGCAGACCTTCGCGCGCGAGCTGAAGCAGGGCTTCGCGAACCGGCGTCCGGGACACACCGAAGAGCTCGGCGAGCTGGTAGACGGAGCACAGCTCGCCGGGCGCGAGCTCGCCGCTGATCAACATTGCCTTGATCTGCGAGTGAATCTGCTGACGCATGCTCAGGGGATGCGCGATGACGCGCGAGACAGCGTCCTGCGATCCACGCTGGCGCGGTCGGGGGACTGCGCTTATCACGTGTGACATGCTAAATGCTATGCTCGCGCCGGTCCAGGCAAGTGCGGTTGGGGAGGCTCCGGACCGACGTCCAGCCTGTCGGCTTGGCTCACCCTTCCGTAGCTCCTGGCGCGAGGAGGATGGCTGTGAAGAGCAACCGCGACGCGTCCACGCTTACCCGGCGCGACCTCTTGCAGATGCTTGGAGCCACCGGCGCGGCGGCCGTCGTGGCGGCCTGCGCTCCGCCCAGCGGGAGCTCCCCGTCCGGGTCCGCCTCGGCTCCTGCGGGCACGCCGCAGCGTGGAGGCAGCGTCACGGTGGCGCTGACCTCGAACCTCACGACCCTTGATCCGCGGATCGCCGGGACGAACAACGCTCTGCGTCTGGTCACGCATGTCTACACGAACACCCTCATTCGCCTCAACGAGAAACTGGAGTATGAGCCTGAGCTCGCCGAGAGCTGGGATCGCTCCCCCGACGGGCTGACCTACACGCTCAAGCTCCGGAAAGGGGTCAAGTTTCACGACGGCTCGGCGTTCACGTCGAAAGACGTGAAGTTCACTCTCGAGTCCGTCATGGATCCCGCGCTCAAATCGAGCTTCCGCACGAGCTGGGTCATCAACAACGTCCCGACGAAGATCGAGACGCCGGACGACTACACGGTCCGGATCGTCTGGCCGAAGGAGCCCGACGAGCCGCTCTATACGATCGCCTTCCAGCGAATCGTCCCGAAGGACTACACCGAGAAGGTCGGCACGGACGGCTACACCGCCAAGCCGATCGGCACGGGGCCGTTCCGTTTCGTCTCTCAGACCTCGGGCGACAAGGTCACCTTCGAGCGCAACCCCGACTTCTGGAAGTCCGGGCTCCCCTACCTTGACCAGCTCATGTTCCGGATCATCCCGGACCCGGCGACGCGGCTCGCCGCGATCCAGGCGAACGAGATTCAGGTTGTCGCCCCTCCGGGCCTCAACCCGGACGACCTCGCCATCACGGCGAAGGACCCCGACCTCACGAACTACAACCAGCTCTTCGCCGGCTATCACTACATGGCGTTCAACGAGCGCAATCCGCTCTTCAAGGACAAGCGCGTACGTCAGGCGATCTGCTCCGCCGTCGACAGTCAGGAGATCATCAACGCTGTCATCGTGGGCGAGGTCGGCCACAACAACGTCTCCAAGAAGTTCAAAGAGTTCGATCCGAACTCGCCGAAATACTCCCTCGATGTGAACAAGACGAAGTCGCTCCTCGCGGAGGCCGGATTTCCGAACGGCATCGACTTCACGATCAGCGGTCTCGCCGCGCTCCAGCCTTACACAAAGGTGGCGGAGGTAGTCCAGAACCAGCTCAACCGCACCGGCGTCATCCGCGCGAAGCTTCAGCTCCTCGACTTCACGTCCGGGTTCGTCCCGAAGGTCTTCAGCGCGCCGTTCGATTACCAGGTCGCGATCTCTGCCTTCACATCCGTCAGCGCGCTGGCGGCGTTCTCCACGTACTACGGCGTAACCGCGCAGCAGACGACCGAGAACTTCATGGCATTCACCGACCCGGCGCTGCAGCGCGCCTACGACGACGCGAAGGCGGCTCGCTTCAGCGATCCCAAGAAGTACCAGGACAGCATGAACGCGCTTCAGAAGATCATCATCGACGACGCCCCCGCCGCGTTCCTTGGATACTGGGGGAACTCGGTGACGACCCGGAAAGCGGTGCAGGGGTTCATCGGCCATCCCATCCAGAGCTTCGAGTACATGGAGCAGCTCTGGCTGAAGAAGTAACCGGAGCCGGGAGCCGGCGGTGATCCGCTACATCGTCCGCCGGCTCCTGGCGATGATCCCGGTCATGTTCGGGATCACGCTCATCGTCTTCGTTGCGATGCGCCTCGTGCCGGGCGACCCGATCGTGATCCTCTTCGGCGCCGACATCGACCCGGTCAAGGTGGATCCGCAGGCGATCCGCGATCTGCGCCACGCCTATGGGCTCGACCTCCCACTCCCGCTCCAGTACTGGAGCTTCGTCTCCCACCTCGCCGTCGGCGATTTTGGCCGATCGATCGTTCAGCACGCCCCGGTCCTCGAGCTCATCCTGCAGCGACTTCCCGCCACGCTCGAGCTCGCGATCAGCGCCATGCTCATCGCGGTCCTCATCGGGATCCCCCTCGGCGTGTTCGTCGCGGTTCGCAAAGGCAGCGTCGTTGATCGCGCGACCCTTCTCGGTGCGTCATTCCTGTTCGCGGCGCCAGGGTTCTGGATCGCGATCGTCCTCATCCTCCTTTTCGCGGTCGACCTACGGTGGCTGCCGACGAGCGGCCGCGCCGACTTCTCGCTGTACGACTCGATCCTGCTGATCCCGACAAAGGGCGTGTCGCCCCTGGTGGACGCCCTGCGGCATCTCGTGCTCCCCGCCATAACGCTCAGCCTGACGTACACGGCCGTGTTCATCCGGCTCACGCGATCGACCGTACTCGAGGCCCTGCGCGAGGACTATGTGAGGACCGCCCGATCGAAGGGCCTCGCCGAGCGCACCGTCCGCTACCGGCATGTCCTTCGCAACGCCCTCCTTCCCCTCATCACGGCCGGCGGCCTGTACTTCGCCCAGCTTCTTGGGGGCACGGTGCTCATCGAAGTCGTGTTCGCGTGGCCCGGCGTCGGTCGCCTGGGCATCGATGCGCTGCGCTTCTTCGACTATTCGCTCGTGCAGGGCGTGGTGATCCTCACCGCACTCCTTTTCTCGTTCGCGAACCTCATCGTCGACGTGCTTTACGGAGTGGTCGATCCCCGGATCCGCTACTCGTGATCGCGACCATCCCCCTCTTCCGTTGGACGCAGCGGCCGGTGCTTCGGCGGCTACTGACCTCACGGACGGCGGTCATCTCGATACTCGTCATCGTCGCGTTCGCTCTCGTCGCGATCTTCGCTTCGGTGATAGCCCCGCAGGATCCATTGCTTATGAACGTGAGCCAGCGTCTCGAACCGCCGAGCTCCGCTCATCTCCTTGGGACAGACCAGTTCGGCCGCGATGTGCTCACACGGCTCATGTACGGCACGCGGCTCTCGTTCCTGGTCGCGTTCACATCGGTCGCGTTCGCGGCGGCCGGCGCACTGGCCGTGGGGACCATCGCGGGCTATTACGGTGGCGTGGGTGACTTCGTCAGCGGCCGGATCATCGATGTGCTGCTGTCCTTCCCGCCGATCCTTCTCGCCCTCGTGCTGATCGCGGCGGTCGGACCTAATATTTTCAACCTCGTCGCCGTGATCATCGTGCTTCGGCTTCCTGGCGAGGCGCGCCTAGTCCGATCGATGGTCCTATCTCTCCGCCAGCGGACCTACGTCGAAGCGGCACGAAGCATCGGCGCGGACGACCGCCGGATCATGTTGAAGCACATCATTCCACACACTCTCGGCACCCTTTCGGTCCTTCTGATGCTCGGGATGGCCTCAGCCATCTACCTCGAAGCGGCATTCGGCTTCCTCGGCCTTGGCGCGCAGCCGCCCGATCCGTCGTGGGGAACCATGATGCGCGAAGGGCTCGACGTGCTCCGAGCCGCACCGCATGTGAGCCTCGCGACCGGAGCCGCGATCTTCATCGCGTCCTTGTGCTTCAACTCGCTCGGCGACGTCATGCGTGACGCATTCGACCCGATGACGATCCGACGGTGACTCCGATCGACGTGCGCCTCGCGATCAGACGCGGAGAGTGGAGCGGATCGACCGCCGGAGCAGCGCCGGGGTTCGCGCAGGCCAACCTGATCGTGGTCGAGCGGGATTGGGCGGACGAGTTCCGGCGTTTCTGCCTCGTGAATGCGGGCCCTTGCCCCCTCCTCGACGTCACCGAACCGGGCTCGCCGCATCCGCCGCGCGTCGCCCCCGATGCGGACCTGCGGACCGATCTGCCCGGATATCGCATTCACGAAGGCGGCACGATGCGCCAGGTCACCGATCTCCGCTCGGTCTGGCGCGAGGATCACGTCGCGTTTCTCCTAGGGTGTTCGTTCAGCTTCGAGCACGCGCTCGTCGCTGCCGGGATCCCGATGCGGCACATCGATCTCGGTCGAACCGTGCCGATGTTCGTCACGAATCGGGCGTGCGTTCCGAGCGGACGCCTGCGCGGCCCGCTGGTCGTGACGATGCGGCCCGTCCCGGCCTCGAGCGTGGACCTCGTCAGGGAGGTCTGCCGCCGCTACCCCGGCGCGCACGGCGAACCTGTTCACGTCGGCGATCCATCCGCTCTCGGCATCACCGATACCGACAGGCCGAGCTTCGGCGACGCAGTGCCGATCGCGGCCGGCGAGGTTCCGGCGTTCTGGGCGTGCGGGGTCACACCGCAGGTCGTTCTACGCGAGAGCGGATGCCCCTGGTTCGCGAGCCACGAGCCCGGCCAGATGTTCGTCTCCGACGCGGAGGAGACGCTCGCGCCGCTCGCCTCGGCTTAGTTCCCCCAGATCTCCCCGAACACGCGCACCCAGTTCCCGCCGAGCACTTTCAGGACGTCCCCGTCCTTATAGCCGCGGCGAAGCAGCTCGCGGGTGATGTTCGGAAATCCGCTCGCGTCCTCGATACCGGCGGGGTAGATGTGCGGAGGCGGCGGGTACTCGTCCGCGCGCCAGCGTCCCGACTTGATCGCCTCCGCGTAGTCGGCGGCATTCCCCTGCCCGTAGTAGTCGAGCGCAAGGCCGACGTGGTCGACGCCCACGAGCTGCGCGATGTAGTCGATGTGGTCGACAAAGTCGACGAGCTTTGGCTGGGCACCCTTCTTCACGAATGGCGGGAAGCCGTTGATGCCGACCATTCCGCGCTTTGCCGCTACGGCCTTGATCTGATCGTCCCAGATATTCCGCCGATTCTCGGAGAGCTTGCGCACATTCGAGTGCGAGAACACGAGTGGACGTGTGGCCATGTCGAGAGCGTCCATCGTCGTGCGATAGCCGGTATGCGACAGGTCCACGACGATCCCGACGCGATCCATCTCGCGGATAACCTTCACGCCGAAATCGGAGAGGCCGGCATCCGTCCGCTCGGATGCACCGTCGCCGACAAAGTTCTTCTGGTTGTAGCAGAGCTGGATCATGCGAACGCCGAGCCGCTGATAAACCTCGACGAGGCCCACATTCCGATCGAGTGGAAGCGTGTCCTGGAAGTGGAAGGTCACGCCAAGCTTGCGTTCCTGCTTCGCTCGCTCGATGTCGCTCGCGCGCGCGACGAACGTGATCTTGTCCCTGTGCTCGCGCAGCCACTGGTACCAGAGCGCGATCTTGCCGAACGCGCTCTGGCTGTCCTCGGTGCTGGCGATGGTCGGGATGGCCATCGTCGTGCCGCCCCGGATCCACTCGTCCCAATGGTCAGGCTGCCGCATGAGCGGACAGACCGCGTCGATGACGATCGCCCGGTCGTGGAGCGCCTTGACCTTCGCCTCATCGACCTCGTGCGCGACCGTTGCTGTCATAGCTCCACCCACTTCCCTATTCCAAGCTCCTCGGCGCGCTCGACGACACGACACCCGACCGCAAGGTCCTGGATGCCGTTGCCGACGCTCTTGAACACGGTGATATGGTCTCCGGCCTCGCGACGTGCCTTCGACTCGCCGATCTCGATGAGGTCCGACTCTCGGAGCCAACCCTCGCGGAGCGCGGTTATCACCTCGCCCGATTCGGCGATGGCGGCTTCCCGCTGGTCGACGACGACGCGAGCGCCCTCGAGGATCTCGGGCGGGAATTCGCACGCTTCTGGGCGGAAGGATCCAACACCGGTGACGTGCGCGTCATCGCCGAGATCCTTCGCTGCGAAAACCGGATCCGAACTCGTCGTGGCGCAGATCACGACCTGTGCGCCGACGGCCGCGTCCCGGTCTGCGGCCACGAGGCTCACGCCGGCTGGGACCTCGCTCGCCGAGATAAAGGGCGCGACGTGGGCGCGCGAGCGTGCCACCACCCGAATCTCGCGCGGCCGCCGTTCCGCGAGGAGAGCCTCGAGCTGCGTCCGCGCCTGGACACCGGCGCCGTACAGCGCGACGACCTTGCAGTTCTGGGGCGCCATCAATCGCACGGCAAGGCCGCCAGCCGCGCCGGTCCGGAGCGCCGTGAGGCAGGCTCCGTCCAGGATCGCGCGCGGCGCGCCGGTTACAGCGTCGACCAGCATCACCGTTGACTGGAGCGTGGGCAGTCCGAGCGCGCGATTCGCCGTCACGACGCTTACAACCTTGACGCTGGCCATCGGAAAGCGGTCGCTGCTTGCGGACATCACGAGCATTTGGCCGCCGTCAGACGCCAGGGGCATCGCTGTGCGAAGCGGGACATTGGCGTGGTGAGAAGACAGAGCGTCAAAGCCGACGGCGCAGGCGTCGATCGCTTCAGGCATCGAACATGCCCGCCGGATGGCGGCGGCATCGAGAACGAGGACGCGCATCAATGAAATCGCTCGGGCCCGAACGCCGAGATGTCATAGCGGCTTCGGCCGTCGCAAATTAGATCCGCGATCGCGAGCGCGGTCGTAGGGGCGAGGGTCAACCCCAGCATCGCGTGCCCACTCGCGATCGAGAGATTCCGGTAGGCCGGGAACCGGCCAATGACTGGCAGCCCGTCGGGCGTGACGGCTCGGGGCCCGGCCCACTCCTGCTCCACTCCGCCGCGCCAGCCCTCGAGATAGCGGTCGGCGCCGCGGCGGATGGCGGCGAACCGCCGGCGGTCGGGCGGCGCGTCGAGACCGCTGAACTCCATCGTGCCAGCAAGGCGAAGCGCACCGTCGAATGGCGTGCAGGCGATGCGGCTCTCCGCGAGGTACGTCGCGCGCTGGAGCTGGACACGGGGACCCTGGACGGTGACCCCGTAGCCGCGACCGGCCTCGATCGGTACGCGAACACCGAGGGTTCCTAGCAGCCGCGGCGACCACGCGCCCGCCGCGACGACGAACTCATCGCCCGCAATCGATCCGGCGTTCGTCACGACCGACTCGACCACACTCCTTGACGCGAGGAGCGCGGTCGCCGTCGTCATTGTCCGCGTCGCGACGCCGAGCTTCCGCGCCATCGCGGCGAGGGCATCGACCATCGCCTCGGGACGCACGAACTTCTCCTGCGACACCAGGATCCCGCCGGCGACGTGGTTCGTGATCGCGGGCTCGAGGTCGCGGACCGTTCGTGGATCGAGGATCTCGACCGGCCCGTAGCCAAACTCGCGCATGAGCTCGACCTCTTCCCGGAGGTTGTCGGCGCCGGCTGGCGTCGTGAACAGGAAGAGCGAGCCGCGAGCCTGCACGTCCATGACCACTCCCTGGGCCACGAGGCCGTCGAAATCGGTCATCGCGTGCGAGGCGAACGCAGCGTAGGCCTGAACGCCGCGCTCGAAGTCACGGCGGTTGGCGTGACGCCAAAACGACCAGAGCCAGCGGACGAGCGACACGTCGATGCGCGGCTTGATGAAGAGCGGACTGTCCGGCTGCAGCATCCAGCGAAGCGATGTCGCAACGACGCCCGGCGCGGGAAGCGGTGCCGCGAAGACCGGGGTGATCCAGCCGGCGTTGCCGGACGACGCGCCCGAACCTGGGACGGCGCGTTCGACGATCGTGACCTCCGCGCCGCGACGGCGAAGCTCGATCGCGCACGCGAGCCCCACGACGCCGGCGCCGATCACGACCGCACGCATGAACTAAGCCCCCCAGACCTGGCGGTAGACGCGCAGCCAGTTGAGCCCGAGGATCTTTGCGATGTCTGCGGCCCTGTAACCGCGGCTGACGAGACCCGCGGTGACGAGCGGCATGCCGGTGATGCTCTCGAGGCCGGGCACGTACGCATAGACCGGATACGTGTGCTTTGGCGCGACGCGCTCGCGGCGGTCCTCGCTTTGATTGGGGTCGTTGCCGATTCCGCGCTCGGTGTACCAACGCCGGGTCTCGGTCTGGTCGAGGCCGATCCCGACATGGTCGATCCCTGCCACCTTGACCATATGGTCGATGTGACTCAGAAAGTCGTCGAAGCTCGCCTTCGCAGGGTCTTCGGCTTTCACGAACGCGGAGAACGCGTTGACGCCGATAACGCCCCCGGTTCGCGCACACGCCTCGATCTGCTCGTCGTCGATGTTCCGTTTGCTGTTGCTCACGGCCTTCGCGTTCGCATGCGTGAAGATGAAAGGCGTCTCGCTCATCGCCATCGCATCCATGGTCGTTTGTTTCCCGGTGTGTGAGCCGTCCGGGATGATCCCGAGTCGGTTCAGGCGTTTCATGACCGCTCGACCGAAGTCGGTGAGACCCGCATTGCGCGGCTCGGTACAGCCGTCACCGACCAGGTTGGCCTCGTTATAGGTGAGCTGCACGATGCGCATGCCGACCGCATGAAAAGCGTCGAGGAGGCTGACCTCGTCCTCGATGAGCCGCGTGTTCTGCGAGCACATCACGACCGCCGTCTTCCCGGCGTGCCGTGCCTGCTCGACCTGAGCGGCGGTCGTCGCGAGCGTGAGGTCATCGGGTGATTCGTCGATCCGATCCTGCAAGAAGGCGATGTCCTGAAACGTGCCCCGCGTGCCCTGCATCCAGCCGATCGTCGAGACCGTCGCGTCGATCCCGGCCTTCCGCATGAGCGGGATCCAGTCTTTGTGCGGTCCGCCGGCGTTGAGCCCGTCGATCACGAGGCTGTCCGCGTGGAGCTGATGCGCATCAAGGGTCATTGCTTCTCCCGTCCCCGGTGTTGTGGCAGGCGCGCTGCGCCCGGCGGTAGTATCGCATGTAACATGTTGCGTGCTAATCGCCGGCCCGCGACGCCGTGTGCGAGCGAGCGCGAATAACGAACTGAGGGGGGAAATGGTGAAGAGGTCATATCTCGTAGCACTGTTTGCGGTCGCCGTCCTTCTTGCCGCAGCCTGCACCGCTCCAGCGACCACTCCGGGAGCGAATCCGAGCGCGAGCGCGAGCGCCGCTCCGAGTGCGGCATCGCAACCGCAGCGCGGAGGCGAGCTCGTGATGGCGATCCGCGCTGATGTCACGACGCTTGATCCACGTCTCGCGGGTACGAACAACAACAATCGGCTCGTCACTCATATCTGGAGCAACACGCTCGTCCAGCTCAACGACAAGCTCGAATACGTCCCTGAGCTCGCCGACAGCTGGGACCGTTCCGCCGACGGCAAGGTCTGGACCTTCAAGCTCCACAAAGGCGTGAAGTTTCATGACGGTTCCGCGTTCGGCGCGAAGGATGTGAAGTTCACGATCGACTCGGTCATGGATCCAGCGCTGAAGTCGCCGTTCCGCTCGAGCTGGGTCGTTGGTACCACGCTAACGAAGGTCGACGTAGTCGACGACTCGACCGTCAGGATGACCTTCCCGGAAGAGCCTTCGAACACGCTCCTCCAGGTCGCATACCAGCGGATCCTACCGAAGGACTACACCGAGAAAGTCGGCGTCGACGGCTTCAACGCAAAACCGATCGGGACTGGACCGTTCAAGTTCGTCTCGTACACGAAGGCGGATAAGTTTGTCTTCGAGCGGAATCCCGATTACTTCAAGCCAGGACTTCCCTACCTCGACAAGCTCACGGTCCGGATCATCGTCGATCCCGCGACGCGGCTAGCGGCGCTGCAAGCGAAGGAGATCGGGCTCAGCATCCTCAACGCCGACGACCTCAAGATCACAGAGAAGGACACGAGCCTCAAGAACTACAAGTACCTGTACTCGGGCTACTACTACATGGCCTACAACGAGCGCGACCCTATCTTGAAGAACAAGCTGGTCCGCCAGGCGATCAACTACGCGATCGATAGCCAGGAGATCATCAACGCGGTCATCGTCGGAGCACCGGCGCACAACATGGTCCCGCCGGCGATGTCGGCGTACGACCCGACCGCGCCGAAATACACGCTCGACGTCAACAAGACGAAGCAGCTGCTCACGCAGGCCGGCTACCCGAACGGGATCGACTTCACGATCCTTGGTCTCGCAGGCCTGCAGCCGTATCAGCAGATCGCCGAGGTCGTGCAGAACCAGCTGAACCGGACCGGCGTGATTCGCGCGAAGCTGCAGCTCGTCGACTTCTCGACCGCGTTTATCCCTCGGGTATTCACGGATTACAACTTCCAAGGAGCGATCACGGCACTCACCGCGGTCTCACCGACGGACGCGTTCGACAACTTCGCCGGCGGCACCACAGCGGACACCGAGAACTTCATGCAGTACTACAACCCCGACGTACAGAAGCTGATCGATGACGCGAAGGCGAACCGGCAGGCGAATCCCTCGAAGGCGCAAGAGGACTACAAGCAGCTTCAGCGCCTCATCTCCGACGATGCACCGATGAGCTGGCTCGGATACTGGGGAACATCGTGGACGGCGCGCGCCGACCTGCAAGGATTCATCGGCCACCCGAACCAGAGCTTCGAATACCTCGAGCAGGTCTGGCTCAAGAAGTAAAGGACTGGCTCCCGGGCGAGGGCCAGAAGGAGCGGCCGGAAGGGCCGCTCCTTCGCGACTCGGCGGTTGGGTTCTCCAATCGCTCACTAAGACGCTCGTGCAGGATTTGCCCCACGCGGAGAGAGAGGCCCTCTACCGAGATACAACTTCGCCAGGGCTGTGGTCTGTAAGGCGACGCGAGGCTCAGCGCGGACGTCTGTTTCTCAAAATTTCGTCGGAACTCGCCTCTGAGGCGACGGCGTTTTGCAGACTTCTCGCTAGATTTTCGAAATGACTCGCGAATTGCCTAGCAATATCGCAGATAGCGCTCCCGGGCTGACCCAACTCCGACGCCGCAGACTTCTGCCGTTCCAAGTAGCGCGAGAAAACCTCCGACCATGTCCCAGAGGCTCTCGCCAAGTGGCTCGCCGAGATCCGCCAGGAGGCCCGGATCAAGTCTCGATATGGCCCGGCAGCGCTTGCGGCCTCATCCGCCGCGGCAGACCACAACGTATCGCGACATAGGCCTGCTGGGCACATCGCCGAACCTTTCCGTGGTTGGCCGGATAGTACGCACAGACGATGGACGACCACGAAGCGATCCGCCGGCTAGAACAACGTGATCAAGCTCTCGTTTGCAAAGATTCATTTGCAAAGATAGCTTTGCACCACAATGGCGCATGCCCTCCCCCGCCGCGAGATCAGCACAGACGAGTTGAAGGCGCTCGCGCATCCGATGCGGCAGCGCATCCTCTACCAGCTTGCGTTTGCCGGTCCGGCCACGTCGACCTCCGTCGCTGAGGCACTAGGCGAGAGCAGCGGTTCCGCGAGCTACCACCTTCGACAGCTCGAGCGCTTCGGGTTCATCGAGGAGCTGGCGGAGCGAGGACGAGGACGCGAGCGCTGGTGGCGCATCGTCCCGCTCGATCTCCGCGGCCTGCGCGCGGGCAGCCGGATCACGCGCCGGGTGCGGGTAGCCGGCGCGGCGTTGGACCGGATGCGTCTGGAGCGGGACCGCCGTCTCGTCGACCGCTTTCTGGCCAACCGGCACCGCTTCGCCGATTGGGGGGAAGACCGCGCGATGTTCTCAAGTTCGGCAGCTCGGCTCACGAAAAGGGAGTTCGCCCGGTTCACCGAGGAGTACGTCCGCCTGCTCAAGCGCTACTGGCGCCCCGACGAGAAGCTGCCACCTGACGCCAAGCCAATCGTGGCCCTCTTCTACGCCTTCCCCTGGCCGGGCGAGTGATCGGGCGTGATCCGCCGCCGGGCGATCCTTGCAGTGCTCGCCGGCGAGACGATCTCGTCGCTCGGCTCGCAGCTCTCGGCGCTCGCCCTTCCCTGGTTCGTGCTCGTCACCACCGGCTCGGCCACGCTGATGGGCATCGTCTTCGCGGTCGAGATCGTGCCGATGACCGTCCTCGGTATTCCGAGCGGCCGGATCATCGACCGGCTGGGGCCTCGTACGACGATGCTCGTCTCCGATCTCGCCCGGGCTCCCGTCATTGCGCTTGTGCCGATCCTGCACTGGCTCGGTCTTTTGAGCTTCCCGGTTCTGCTGATCTTGGTGGTCCTGTATGGCACGTTCTCCATGACCTACTTCAGTTGTCAGCGACTGTTGTTGCCGACGATCGTGGGGGAGGACGAGCGGCTCGTCGCCCAGGGGAACGCGCTTATCGAGGGCGCGACCAACATCACCGCCTTCCTCGGTCCCGCTCTCGCCGGGGCTCTGATTCTCGTCTTGGGTGCCGTCAACCTGCTGTGGCTCGACGCAGCGTCGTTCGCCCTCTCGTTCCTGCTCATCGCCTCGCTCGTCCCGGGGCGGTCCAAGGTCGCACACGAGGAGCGCAGCGGTGGGGCGCTGGCCGCCCTCCGCTTCATCGCACGCGACCGGCTTGTCGGACGCGCGGCGCTCTCGAGCGTGATCTACGGCTTCTCGATTCGAGTCTTGTGGGCGTCGTTCCCTGTCCTCGCCTTTACGCAGTTCGACCGGAACCCGGTCGTCGCTGGTTTACTCAACGCGGCCTGGGGCGCCGGGGCCGTCGGCGGCTCGATCGGGGTCTATCCGCTGGTGTCACGGATCCCACCGTTACGTCTGGGGGCGTTCGCCTGCGTCGCACTCGCGCTGCCGCTCTGGCTGCTCGTCCCTGAGTTTCCGATTGTCGTTGTCGCAGTAGCGCTTGCGGCCTCGGCGGCCGCGATCCCGGTGATGAACGCTCCGTACCTCACGCTGTTGTCCACTCGAGTGCCCGCGAGGCTACGCGGGAGCGTCCTGCAATCGATCCTTTCAATTAATACCGTCGCCGGACCAGTCGGATACGCGGTCGCGGGTCCAGCGTTCGATTGGGTCGGCCTGCACCCGGTCTATCTCTTGATCGCCGGCCTGGTGACGGCCGGTTCGATCAACTTTGTTACGGCGGTCCGAGCGGTCGAGGATGAGGATCGGACTGCAGAGGCGCCCAACGTCTGATCGGGAGTTAGCTGCCCAGCCGGATGACGAGCCATCTCAGGTTTTCACGCCGCGCTCGTCCGGGTCATCCTCCCCCCAGATAGTTTCCGATCCTTCCCGCGAAGAAAAACATTGCAGCTGCTTGTGCGCTGACCAACGCTCCCAGCACGTCGGTGACGAGCAGCCCGACGGACAGGATCATCACACCGATACCAAAGACGGTTATCGCCATCCCGCGGAGCTGGATTTGACGAACTCCGGGCGACAGCCGGCCCGTCCGAGTTACGCCCATCATCGTGGTCCAGAGCCCATAACAGATGGTCAGGATGCCGACCGTTGCGATAGAGCCCCCGATCAACATGACAATATTCATTTCTATCGCTTCGCCGGCGTCGCGCAGAGTGTCATGATCATGTAGATCGCCGTAATGTATCCGGCGATCGCCGTCACCTCGAGCATCGCGCCGGTGAAGAATCCGGCGAGCGAGAACGGGATGATCGAAATAATGTCGGTGGCTCCCGCCTTGATCGCTTCCTTCAGGTCTTCAGCGCCTTCGTATCCCAGCTCCCTCGCAATTTCGTTCGCGTCCTCGTTCGACCTATCAGGACGGGAGCTCATATTCAATGGTCCTAAGGGCGTCTGAAGTCGACTATCTTGTCTCCTCAAGCATCTCCAAGCGGCGCACCGTCGGCTCCAATTCTCGCCTAAGTTCTGCCTCGTCGATCTGATGTTTCTCGCGGGGCGGCGGTGAGTAGGCCGCAACCGCCGTGTCCACGCGGCTCGAAAGTTGACCAAACTCGCCGGTGAAAATTTCAGGCCGGGCGTCGAGTAGACACCGTCGGGTTTTCCAATATTCGGATACGAATCTCTCGAGGTCGACGCTGCCATCAAGCCATGATCTCGCCAGCCTGACCAGAGCAGTCCTCGTCTGGTCAGTCAACGGAGATCCCCGGTCTCAAGAACATCTCGAAGTTGGCTTGGGAAAAGGCGCCACGCAATCAGGAGGACATTGTCGCGGTCCGTGGTCGGCTCTACTTCTACGGTCTGACTCTGCTAGTCGTTCTCAACGCCAGAACGGCGCGAGCGACCCTCTCCTTTCGCAGTTCTTCTGCGAGCACCCTAGCGGCGGTAGTAACCGGCGGCTGGGAAGGCCCCGAGATGGTTCGCCGGTACATCGGCGACTACAGCGTCGAGGAGCTCAAAACGTTCCCCACGGTCGGACTCGATCAGATCCTGATCTCCGACAAAGACAGAGGTCTTCCCAGGGCGTCCTAGCGACTGAGGCGACGGCGGGAATCGAACCCGCGATGAAGGTTTTGCAGACCTCTGCCTTACCACTTGGCTACGTCGCCGACGAGTGAGGATCAGGAGCAAGTTTACTTGAGGATGATCG
>Ga0207646_10002785_pt1 | contig 20387 bp, 17 predicted proteins | sample KBSK5502metaG_FD_184343 | JGI IMG/M metagenome (GOLD analysis project Ga0207646, IMG submission 184343) | Corn, switchgrass and miscanthus rhizosphere microbial communities from Kellogg Biological Station, Michigan, USA - KBS K5-50-2 metaG... | ecosystem: Host-associated > Plants > Roots >...
GGCGTTCCAGCTCTTCGCGCGAAGGCGGCAGAATAAAGATAGCCACCGATTCCGGCAGCTTCTCTTTTACCTGCGCCGCTCCCTGTACGTCAATTTCGAGAATCAGGTCCAGTCCTTTGGCGCGTGACTCCTCGAGCCATTTTTTCGGCGTACCGTAGGAATGTCTGCCGAAGACTCGCGCGAATTCCAGAAATTCTCCGCGCGACACCATTGCTTCAAATTCGGATTCTGTAACGAAATCATAACACTTCCCGCTGGCCTCAGTCGTCCTGCGCATCCGGGTGGTACATGATCGCGAGGCCATAGTCCCCGGCATCTGCAACAAGCGCTGCACCAGAGTTGACTTACCCGATCCTGAGGGGCCGGAAACAATGATCACCAGCGGCGCCAGAACTTTCTCCTCACTCATTCGATGTTCTGCACCTGTTCTCGCAATTTTTCGATATCCGCTTTCACTTCCAGGCCAATGCCGGTGATTTTTAGCGCTTCGCTCTCAACGCCTGGTGTTTTTGAAAGCATGGTGTTCGCTTCGCGGTGCATTTCCTGCAACAGGAAATCCAGTTTCTTTCCCAATTCGCCTGCGCCATCCAGCAGCTTGCCGAATTGCTGGAGATGACTCTTCAGACGGTCCAGTTCCTCGCTGATGTCGCTGCGTTCCGCGAGCATCGCGGCTTCCTGCGCGATGCGTGCGGGATCGATTGCCGTGGCGCTCAGCAAATCTCTCAGCCGTGTCTCCAGCCGGCGCGCAAACGCCGGACGCAACTGCACGACCAGCCCGCGCACCTCGTCTGTCTGCTCGCTGATTCGCGCCAGGCGCGCACGAAGCTCTTCCGCGAGGTGACGTCCTTCGACGCGCCGCATCTCATCCAGCTTTCCCAACGTTTCGCGGAGGCACCTTTCCAGCTCGCGTCCGAGTTTCTCCTGCTCCTCTTCCGATTCGGGCAGTGCCGGGGCCAGCCCGCCGATCACGCCGGGAAGCCGTAGCAGTGCGACGACGTCCAAAGCCGCCGAGACCGAGGTCTGAAGGCGGAGGTCATCCGCCGCGCGCAAATAGTTTGTGACCAAGTCCTTGTTCACTTGGATCGGCGTTGCCACGCCGGGCTCGACACTTACATGCACTTCCACGTGTCCTCGATGGATTCGGTCTCGCACGATCTGCCGCAACCGCAGTTCGTACAGATCAAAGCCTTCGGGCAGGCGAACTTTTAGATCCAGAAAACGGTGGTTGACGCTCTTCACGCTGACGCGAAGATCCCAGCCCAGGGCGCCGCCTTTTGACTGCGCGTATCCCGTCATCGAAAGGACTTCTGTTTTTTTGGCTTGCACTGCGCTCTTTTCACTCATATCGAGTTCCTTCTGGAAGACGTAGAGGGCAGTGGGGGTAAATTCGATTGTACCGGGGCGGCCATATCATCGTCTGCGAATTGCAGATCGTGCAGCCGGGCGTAGGTTCCGCCCTTGGCAAGAAGTTCCGCGTGTGTCCCAGTCTCGCGGATTTGGCCGTCTTCCAGCACCAGAATCTTGTCGGCGCGACGGATCGTCGCTAGCCGATGCGCTATCACAAATGTAGTTCTTCCAACCATCAGGTTCGCCAGCGCTTTTTGTACGAACATTTCGGATTCGGCATCGAGCTCGGACGTAGCTTCGTCCAGAATTAAAATGGGCGAATCCTTCAGGATGGCACGCGCGATGGCAATGCGTTGCCGCTGCCCTCCGCTGAGCCGCGTCCCTCGCTCGCCGATTACGGTATCGTAACCCAGAGGGAGTTCCTGAATGAAATCGTGAGCCAGCGCCGCCTGCGCCGCGGCGATCACCCGTTCCTTTTTGACGCTTCCCAGCCCGTACGAAATGTTGTTCCACACCGTGTCATGGAACAGAATATTTTCTTGCGTGACCATTGCGATTTGCTCTCGCAACGATCGCAGCGTCACTTCACGGACGTCAGTTCCATCAATGCGAATCGTACCCGACGTTGGGTCGTAGAATCGCGGAACCAGATTCACCAGCGTGGTTTTGCCAGCACCGCTCGAACCCACTAAGGCTATGACCTCGCCTTTCTGTGCCTCGAGCGAGATGTTTTTCAGAACCGCTGAAGAGTCCGAGTCATATGAAAAAGAAACATTTTCGATCCCAATGACACCTTGGAACACCGCCATCTTGGGCTTATCCGGCTGGTCCAGCACTTCTTCCTGCTGATCTAGATACGCAAAGACTTGCGTGCTCGCCCCTTGCGCGTATTGGAATTGCTGGTACACCTGCCCAATTCGTTTCAGCGGCATGTACGCGTTAAACATCGCGTAGAGGAATGCCATGAAAATTCCGGTTGTCATCAGGTGTAGTTTGATCTGATCGCGCGCGTAAAGGAGCAGAAGCGGCACCACGATCGCGCCCAGCAAATCCATTAAAGGCGCAGTCGCAGCGGCCGCTCGCACCCAGCGCATGTTTTCCCGCAGCAAACGTCGCGCGGCATCGCGAAACTTTCGCGCTTCAAAATCTTCCATGCCAAATGCCTTTACAACTCTGTTGCCGCTGGTCGTTTCTTGAATGATCTGGCTGAGTTCGCCCAATCGTGTTTGGCTATTCTCTCCGGAGCGGCGAATCTTACGACCGAACTTGCCAACCGGCAAAACCACGAGCGGGAGTACCACAGCGCAACCAAGAGCCATCTTCCAGTTGAGGTGCACCATCAGCAGGAGAAACACGATCAGCGTGAATCCTTTTTGGAAAAGATCGGCGAGGTATTCCGACAGCGCGATCCTGGTCTTTTCGATGTCGTTGATTACCGACGACAGGAGCCGCCCGGTTGGATGATGCTGGAAAAATCCGATGGGCTGGCGGAGGATTTTGGCGAAGACACGATTGCGCAGGTCGGTTGTTGCGGCGTGGCCGACATACTGAATCTGCGTGGTGCCCAAATATTCTGCGATGCCCTTGGAAACAAAAATTACGAGCAACGAAATGCTGAAAATCGGCCAGACGTTATGAAAGTGGGATGGCGGAAAGAATTGATTCAAGTAGATTACGCGGCCGCCCGGCAACGACAGCAGCGGCAACTGTGAACTTGGCGACGACGGAGTCAATACATAGTCGATCGCCAGCCGAACCATCAGCGCGACCGCGCCCTCAGCTAGCGCGACGAACGCCACCAAACCGACGCCAATGGTCAGTCGCAAGCCGTACGGACGCACGTAGACAAGCAACCGCTTCCATTGGGGTGAAATCACTGATGCCAAGCTCTTCGCTCCCGCTGAAATGCCCCCGCTCAGATGCCGTTGCTACGCTATTCGCCCATAGAGGGACGTGTCAAGTTTGGTCGGGCCACTCCGGACGGCCTCTCCGATTCTACTTCTCTATATCGCGGTGAATGACCTTCGTTGCGTACTTTCGCTTCTCGAGTGCCTTCCTGATCTCTTCCGCCAACATCACCGAGCGATGTTTTCCGCCAGTGCATCCAAAAGCGATAGTCAGGTAGCTCTTTCCTTCTTCGATGTAATGCGGCATCAGATAAGCCAGCAGACTTTCCATGCGTCGCAAGAATTCGCCGGTCTGCGGAAACGAGCGGATGAATCTCCGGACTTTGCCGGAGCGCCCGGTAAATTTCCGCAACGCCGGCACAAAATGCGGGTTTGGCAAAAATCTCACGTCAAAGATCAAGTCCGCATCGATCGGCACACCGTACTTGTAGCCGAAGCTGACAACGGAAATCAGCATCGGATGGCGGTCAGGATTCTTGAATCGCCGCGTGATAAATGTCCGCAGTTCGTGCACGTTGAACTGCGTGGAGTCGATCACGGCGTCCGCCAGCCTGCGAATCGGCGCCATCAACTCGCGCTCGTGTCGCAAGCTTTCGCGCACCGAATAATCCTTGCCGAGGGGATGCGGCCGGCGGGTCTCGCTGTACCTTCGCAGCAACGCATCGTCGTTCGCCTCGATGAACACCAGGGAAATCGGATGATCTTTGCGGAGATGCGTCAGCAACCCGGGCAATTTCTGCAGCTGCGCGCCTTCGCGTGCGTCTACAAGCAGGGCCGCGCGGCTGAAATTCCCTTCTCCCGCTTCATGCAGCTCCGCAAAAATAGGAATCAGTTCCACTGGCATGTTGTCCACGCAGTAGAACCCCATGTCTTCGAATGCTTTTAAGACAGTGCTCTTGCCCGAACCAGAAAGTCCGGTGAGGATTACAAGCTGGTTCGACTCCCTTTTTGCTCGCGGTTTCACTTTGAATACAGCGCTCAGGCTTTTACCCGCCGCTGGTGCGTGCTCGGGATGCGCATATCTTCGCGGTATTTCGCCACGGTTCGCCGGGTCACGTGGATGCCTGCGTCTTCCAGCTTTTGCGCGATGTGCTCGTCGGTGAGCGGTTTTGTTGAATCCTCTTCTTCAATCATCTTCTTTACCAGCCGCTTCAAGGTCAGCAGAGACATCCCGCCGCCTTCCGGCCCGTTCACCGACTCGCTGAAGAATGACCGCAGCTCCAGCACACCTTGTGAAGTGTGCGCGTACTTGCTCGCCACTGCGCGGCTTACCGTCGAAGGATGCACGCCCACTTCCTCCGCAACTTCTTTGATCATCATGGGCTTCAAGGCGTCCGGACCGTGGTCCAGAAATTCTCCCTGCCGCGCGATGATCGACTGGCACACGCGCAGAATTGTGTGCTTTCTCTGTTCGATATTTTTCAGGAGCTGAATCGCCGCCGTAAAACGCTCCTTCACGTAATTCCGTACTTCGCGATCCGCCGCATCGCGCGCCAGCAACCTGCGGTAGGTAGGGCTCAGCCGGAGCTGAGGCATGTCGTCTTCGTTCAGAAAAACTTCCCAGACGCCGTCCACTTTCCGGAAGTAAACATCCGGCTCCACCAGCCGCGGTTCGGTTTTGTTGTAGCGAAGGCCTGGGCGCGGATCGAGTTTCTTGATCACGTCCAGCGTCCGTTTTACTACTTCGATCGGACGATTCAGCGCACGCGCAATTTCCTTCAGTTGATTCGCCTGTACTTGCTTGAGGTGCTCGGATACCACCTGATGCGCCAAAGTATTGGTTGGATCAAACGCCTTCAGTTGAAGCAGCAAACATTCGCGCAAATCTCTAGCGCCTACGCCGATCGGATCGAAATCCTGCACCACGGCCAGAGCGTCATCCAGATCGTCCTGCGTGTACTTTTCGCCCTGCAGTAACTCCTCGTTCGAAGCCGTCAGATAGCCATTCTCGTCCAGATTGCCGATAATATTGTCGGCAATTTCGCGCACAGCGTCGGAGCAAATCGTGACGCTCAATTGCCAGTTCAAATGTTCGGAAAGTCCGGCAGGCGATGACAAGAACTTTTCAAACGACGGCCGCTCTGAAATTTCCCGCTCCTGCGATTGCCCGCCGTCTCCGCCCGTGTCCAGATACTGGTTGAAAAAACTTCCCACGTCGAATTCATCAAAAGGATTTGCGGCTTGCTTTTCTGGTACTTTCTCGGTCTCGTTCTTCAGGAATGTCTCGTCGCTGTAGTTATCGGTGGTAGTGGCCTCTTCGCTCAATTCTTCGAGCACGGGATTCGCGACCATCTCCGTGTTGATCATCTCCTTCAACTCAAGCCGGTTCAGCGCCAGCACGCTGACCATTTGCACCAGGCCGGGCGTCAGGATCTGCTTCTGCGCCACCTTTAAGTTGAGTTTGAGCCCTTGCCAAGCCATGTTTGCGAAAAACTGTCCTTCCCGTTACTGCTCTCAGATATTTCAGTTCAGGCGGAAATGGTCGCCCAAATACACCCGCCGAACTTCGGGATCATTGCTCAGATCCTCAGGGCGACCCTTACGAAAAATCTTGCCACTTTTCAGGATGTACGCTCGATCCGTTACCGTCAAGGTCTCTCGCACATTGTGGTCCGTAATCAGCACGCCAATACCGGACTGCGCCAAGTTCCGAATGATCTCCTGCAGGTCCTTTACCGTCAGCGGATCGATGCCCGAAAACGGCTCGTCGAGCAATATGAAGGACGGTTCGAGCGTCAGCGACCGCGCAATTTCCAGCCGGCGCCGCTCCCCGCCCGACAACATGTAAGCTTTGCTTGGCCGCACTGTTTCGAGCCCCATCTGCACCAACAATTCCTCCAGACGGTCGCGCTGCTGTTCTGGAGTGAGAGGAAGCGTCTCCAGCACCGCCAGCAGATTCTCTTCGCAGGTCAGCTGACGAAAAACCGAGGGTTCCTGAGGTAAATAGCTGATCCCGCTTCGCGCACGGAGGTACATCGGAAGGTCGGTGATTTCCTCACCGTTCAAGATCACGCGACCGGAGTCAGGGCGGGCGAGACCCACTAAGATATAGAAAGTAGTTGTCTTACCGGCACCGTTGGGTCCCAGCAACCCAACGACCTCACCCTGTCCGACCTCCAGCTCAACGTCGTCTACGACCTTGCGGCCCCGGTACGACTTATTTAACTCGACTGCCTGGAGCTTCAGCATTCCTCGTCACATGTGACCCGCAAACGAGTCACGTTTTCAATGAAAGCCGCAGGGCGGTCGCTTCAGGTCTGACCGCGAAGCGGTCACTATTTTTCGACTCGGTGCTTCGTCAGTGTGCGCGATCCATTTTCAGAATCGACGATGATCGTAGCATCCGCTAAAAAGAAGGTCAATTGACGCCCCGTGGTCGTGCCTTCCGTCGCGTCAAAAATCGTTGGCGTACCGCCCGACATTTCGAATTTTCCGTCCGTCGCAGTGTACTCGCCACGCTCCGCTATGGCACGCCGGCCCCCTTGCTGCACGGACACGGCACCGGTCGCTACCGCCCGGCCGATCTGTTGTGCGCCAGTCACACCAGCAGCCTCATCAGGCGCAGTGCCTTGGGCTCCCCCGCTGCTCTTGCCGTCATTTCCCCGCGTGAAGTACAGATCCAGCGCATTACTATTAATTTTTTCATCGGCGGATTGTACGACCACGTTCTGCTCCAGCCGCGCGCGATTTTCTTGATCCCAATACGTCATCTTCGCACACTGCGTGTGCCACATAGCCACCGGCTTTGGCGGAGTGGCTCGCGCGGAGGAAGCGGAGTTGTTGTTTCTCGGCGCTTGCGGAAAAACCGCCCGCACGTTCCCCACGGCGTTCATCATACGCGCGGTCTTCAGCAACTCGATTGAGTCTGCTTCCATCACCGAATCGCCCTGCCACAATCGCGCGTGACCCGTATACAAGGCGCGCCCACTCTTGGAATTTCCAGTCAACTGATCGGCGCTGACATTTGCTGCCGCTGGCGCAAGATGAACCGCGCTTCCGCGTGCCGACAAATCCGACGAGCGCACTCCGCCTTCACCGCGTATCTCGCCTGTCGATTGCCACAGCGTCAACTTTTTCGCGGTAGTCAGGCTCGCCGCATCTCTCACCGCCGCGCGGCCCGTCAATGTCACGGTCTGTTCCGCGCGCGCAAACTCGGCATGATCCGCCTGCGCCGCGCGGGTCCCTTCGTTCAGCCGCACCTCATCGCTCAGATCTATCCGCGACCACCCGCCCTGCGGTTGTAGTTCCACAAATCCGTTCTTCGCGGTTGCGGTTTGCTTCTCCGCCCCCGCAGCGGTCCGCTCGGTACGAACATTTCCCTTTGCGTCAAGCCGCGAAGCTTTTCCCGCATCGTCGAATTTCATCCCCAGTTGGTTGGCTTGCAACACTGTCTGTGAATCTCTCGCGTTCGCATTGCCCGTCTCACTCCACTCAAGCCGTCCCGCCCCGGCGGTATCCACGCTCGCCAGTTTCATGCTCGTACCCTTCTCCGTTCCCGCATTCTTTTCGACACTCTTTTCGGAAAATACCAGCCGCAACTCTTCAGTGGTCAGCCTTCGCGAATCTCCCGGTTCGTTGCCCAGCGTCCCTTTCCTGCGCGTCTTCGTCCTGGCATCGACACCCCCCTTCAACAACAGCAGTTTTGGAGCATTCCGGCCCGGCACCATATCCATCAAGGCGTTCTGCGCCTTCACCGTTTGCGTTTCCCCGGGCTGCTCCGATTCGCCGTCCACTTGTCCCTTGGCCTCTGCGCGGACGACCCATCCTTCGCGATCAAATGAGGCGGTAATCTCTTGAGCGGCCACTCTTTGTTTTTCAACCCCCTTGGCCGCGCTAAACTCCGGTCGCAACTCTTTTCCATCCGACTTGGCAGTCAACCGCTTGGCATGAAAAGTTTCGTCCAACTCCATCAACATTCCGGCGGCAGTCATTCGTTGGGTGTGCGTCTTGGCCTCCGTGGGGCCCGATAGATAAATCGTTCCCGCATCGCGCGAAAAATCCATTCGCGTTCCCGAAAGCTCTATGGGGTCTTTTTTTACTCCCGTCGCGTTCTTCCGGTTTGGAGCGATCGGTTGATCCAATTTCAATCGGACATTTCGTTGCAGGCGCAATGTCCCCTCTTCCGAGTGATACTCCGCCCCGACCGCCTGCCCGCTCCCATTCGCAAACGAGAATCGCACCTCGGCATCTGTTTTCGCCTCTCCGCTCGCGCGACTGAACGCCACCCCACGCGTTTCGACCTTCATTGTGCCCGGCGCAGCCGGCGTTCCGGCTACCGCCGCTCCCGACGTCTTCCATTGCTCCTCGCTCATCAGCGTGATATCCACGTCGCCGGAACAAACAACATCCCCACTGTCTTTCGAGTACCGGCACGTGTGCGTCTCCATCGTGTCGTGCCGGCTTCCCTCTTTTCCAAAAATTGTGATCTTCACGCCCTCAAGATCGCTCGCATTCAGCCCTTTAAAATCGATCGACTTGGACGCTTCCACCGTAAAGATTTTGCGGTTTTGCTCCACTTTTGAAAATGTCAGCAGGCTCGATTGCCGCTCGACGTTTACCGGCGCCGCCGGCGGAGCGTTCTTCCTTTCATTGTGCCGTGTCCACCCACGTTTTAAATACACCCCGAGCGTCAAGGCCACACACACCAGCGCCAACGCCGCGCTCCAGCGCGCATACTTTGCCGCTTCGCTCTTTCTCATCTCTTTCAGTTAATCAGAATTGGCTAGACCTGTATACCGCGACCCACCGCGTAAGTGCACCGCCTCGAGGCCTTTTCCTGCCGCAGCACAGTCGAAGATCACTCGCCTTCGTCTTGCGCCTCTAACCTCGTTCAATTCGTTCCAATAAATCGCCGCAGGCCAGACACAACCGGCGCACCAGCGGATCGCGTGCGGCGGCGGCAACCTCGCGCTTTCGAGCGCAAACCTTCAGCCGCACTCCCCGGGGAGCTGGCCGCACGCGCGGGACCAGTACGAAAAGTCCAATGAGTGCCACACTCTATTCTCAAAGCGTGCGTCGAACGGGGACGGAGCTTGCGGATGCCGAAATTGAAGCTCAACCGCTATCCTGCCGACTCGGCAGTTGCCGCTGGCAGGTGGGGAAGAATTCCGATATTCGCCACGGCCACACTGTCGCGGTTCGTATTCTTCGCCAGGTACATGGCTTCGTCAGCCAGATGCAGCAAGCCCTCTTTGGTGCGGGAATCCACGGGATATGATGCCACTCCCATGCTCGCTGTCAGTTTGATGTTCAGGCCATCCTCGGAGAGCCACGTCGCTTCGCGAAGCAGGCGGTGCAGCCTGCGCGCCACGTTCGTCGCGTTTTCTTTGGATGTTTGCGGCAACAGCAGCACAAACTCGTCGCCGCCATAACGAAACGCAAAATCGATCAGCCGGCAGTGCTGCTTCAGTGCATTGCCGATATCGGCGAGCAGCCGTGAACCCACCAAATGGCCCTGCGTGTCGTTCACTTGCTTGAAATGATCCAGGTCAATGAAGATGAGCGAAAACTCGTAAGCGTACCGCTGGGAACGGTAAATCTCCGTCTCGAGGATGAAGCTCATGTGACGCGCGTTGTAAAGCGTCGTGCAATCGTCTGTGATGGTCAGTTCGTGAATGCGCTTTACGTGACGCGCATTTTCAAGCGCGATTGCCGCAAAGTCAGAGAGCGCTTCGAGCAGCTTCAAATCTCGTGAATCGAACCCCTCTGGACCGATGCAGTTGATCAGCTCAATGACGCCCAAACACGTGTCGCGGAATTTCACCGGGACTGCAACGATCGATTGCGTTTCCGTTTTCGTCTTCTCATCCACTTGCGAGAAGAATCGCGTGTCCTTCGAGGTGTCGGGAACAACTACCGTCTCGCCATGGGCCGCTACCCAGCCAGCGATACCCTGCCCCATCTTCACGCGCACGTCTTTTAACGCTGTCGAAGCCGTGCCTACCGCCAGCTCGAAATACAATTCCTGCTTTGCTTCATCGAGCAGCAGCAGCGACCAGTTATCAGGACGCAGAAACTCGTCGATCTTCTCCATGATCGTCCGCAGCACCTGGTCAAGCTGCAGCGACGACGTCAGCGCTTTCCCGAGTTCCTGGAAGACCGCGACCTCTCCAGCTTCGCGTCTTTCCCCGGGAAGCCCCTGGTTCCGTCGCCGTTCAATGGCTGGAAACTGTTTTGTTTCCTCCACGCTGGGCGGTCCTATCCTCTTCGCATTTTCCGCCGTGCTGTCGTATGAAAACACACGGCTCCGTTCGCAGCTTCTATGCTTCTGCGATTCAATTGCCAGTATAGGCACCCTGCGAAAACGCGCGCAACCTATCCGTGGTACAGGCGTTGCCATCTCGCCATCCACGGGAACGCAACGGCAATGTTGACCCGCAAATCGCGTCTGCGGGAATTCCCGCCATCCGTCTCTTTTTCAACGGTTTGACACAGTGTTGGCGCCGCACCTATAGTGCGTCAGGGCAATATTTTTCGCCCAGTTCTGCCGGTGCTTCCCTCCTGGCAGAAGCCGAAGCGTCACGACAATCGGACGTCAAAATCGGGTCGTCAAAATCGAGGATCGGTTCGACGAAATGGCCAAAGGTACGTTTGGGGAGCGCCTGAAGCGCGAACGGGAGCTGCGGGAAGTCACGGTGCACGAAATCGCTTCCGCAACCCGCATTGCTGCGAAATTCCTCGAAGCTCTCGAAAACGAACAATGGGAAAAACTCCCCGGCGGCGTCTTTGGCCGCGGCTTCGTTCGCAGCATCGCACGCTATCTTGGATTGAGCGAAGAAAATCTGCTCTCCGAATACGATCTGGCCCGAGGCGAATCCACTGCGTCCCCACCGCAAAAGCCAGAGGAGCGAATTCCCTCAACGCCGAAGTGGGTTCCTGCGCTGGCAGTTGTCGTGCTGATTGGCATGCTCATCGGCATCGTCATCGGCGGGCGATACGCATGGCGGTGGTATGCCGCACACCGCGCAGCTAAAAAAGCTTCCGCCGTGGTGGGCCTTCCTTCCGCAACACCGGCGCGCAATATGGATTCACTGAAACTTCAGATCGCGGCTTCCACAACTGCGCAAGTTCGCGTGGTTGCGGATGGTTCGTTGCTTTACGACGCGGAGCCTCCTGTCGCTCGAAATTTGCAATTTTCGGCGAACGACAAATTTGAAGTTACCGGCGCCGATTCTTCGGCCGTGTTGCTGCAGTTGAACGGTCAGCTAGTTACATCCAATCGAATGCCCTCACCTCCGGTACAATCCTCTTGACGTCGAGGAATTTAGGGTGGCAGCCAGTGGAACCACTCAACGCTGAAATTCTGGAAGAATTGCGCCAAGGACGTGCGAGCCGCGAAGAGAAGCTAGCCGTGTGTACGGGCGGCGTAAAGCTTCCTGCTCCTGACATGGCGGAAATTCTTACCATCCTGGCGCTCGATTCTGACGAGCTGGTTTCAACGCGCGCGCAGGAATCTATTCTTGCCCTGCCAATTGAAAATTTTGTGGAAGCGCTAAACCGGCAGCAGGCGCTGGAGCCACTTTTCGAATTCGCGGCGAAGAATCTGGCGGCGAAACCCGGCGTTGCGGATGCCCTGATCAAAAACAAAAATTGCCCGGCGGAGCACCTGGTTCCACTGGTGGAGCATCTCTCAGCGCTCGGCGTCCAGGCGCTCATGGATGAACTGGAACGCGTGAGCGATTCGCGCGAACTTGCCTCTGCGCTTGAGAAATCCAGCTCCGTGACCTTGGAGCAAAAAAGTCAGCTGAACGAATTGCTGAGCGACGCGATGCCGGACATGGCTGCACTCGTAGAGATTCTGGCGGATGCCGAACCGGATGCCGAGCGCCGGAAAACTCTGCTGCAGCAAATTTCACAGATGACAGTTTCGCAGCGCGTGAAATTTGCGATGAAGGGAGGCTCCGAAGCGCGGCGCACGCTTATTCGTGACAACAACAAAGTTGTGCAGCGGGCGGTGTTGCAATCCCCTCGCCTGACGGACCAGGAAGTCGAAGCGTTCGCTTCCATGACAAATTTGACGGACGAAATTCTGCGTCTGATCGGCAAGAACAGAAATTTCCGCAAGAACTACAATGTCGTCCGCAACTTGCTGAACAACGGCAAAGCCCCCCTGGATATCTCGCTCAATCTGCTTCCCATGCTCAATCCCACCGACCTGAAGAAACTTGGCATGAACAAGAACATTCCGGAAACGCTGCGCGCCACCGCCGTCAAATTGATGCGCCAGCGGAACGAAACCAAGAAATAGTTTTCGTTCTTCATTCCGCAGATACAGCAGCCTTGCTCCAGGCACTATCTGCTCGATATCATCGGCGGTATGAATTCGATTGCCGGATTTTTGCTCTACAAATTGCAACTGCTCCTTCTATGCCTAGCCGCATCGATCGGTTTGTTCGCGGCGAAGCTTCCGAGCGCGACGGCCAGCGATCCGTGGACAGCTGCGCAAACGGTGCAGCCGGCACAACTGATGGCTGAGCTTCAACAAGAGAAAGATCCGCACCCGCTGGTCATCTATGTTGGAATGCGCACGTTGTACAACGGCGGGCACATTCCGGGCGCGCTGTTTTACGGGCCGGGATCAACCGAGCGAGGAATCGCCGATCTGAAGAAATATGCGGCGACGCTGCCGGAAAATTCCGATGTGGTGCTGTATTGCGGCTGTTGCCCTCTCGAAAAGTGCCCGAACCTGCGCCCGGCGTTTACCTCGCTAAAGGATATGGGCTTTGCGCGGCTTCGCGTGCTGCTTCTACCGACCAGTTTCAACACCGATTGGGTGGAAAAAGGATACCCTGTTAAGAAAGTTAGTTGAATTCGTCGTGGGTCACGCCTCGAGTTTAGGGTGGAGCTTGTGAAAGCCCGTCGCTTCCTGGTAGGCGCGAGCAAGCGCGAGTAACTTCGCTTCTCCAAATAAATTCCCCAGAAACGTAATGCTTACCGGTGTTCCCGGGCCGCCTACGTTTTCGTCCGCTCCGTCAGCGAAAGATGTAGGCGGCGGCGCATCCGATCCGCGCAAACCATTGGGAAGAATCAGCGCGGGGTGGCCAGTGAGATTTGTGATTACCAGTTGCTGGCTAGACGTCGGCGTGACAATCACATCGAATTGGGAAAACACTTTCCCGACGGCGTCCATGGCCAGACGGCGTGCTCGGCTGGCTTGGATGTATTCGACAGCGGGAAAGAAGCGCGCTGTGCGAAAACTGTTCGGCCAGTCATCAGGACCCTGCGCAGTAAGCAGCTTGTCGCGGCCGGTGCGGGTGAGTTCATCGAAAGCCGCGGCGGCCTCCGACTCCAGCATCATCACCATCGCATCGTATGGAAATTTGGGCATTTCCGCCGCCACGAGATTCACGCCCATTTCGCGCAGTTTTTCGAGTGCTGCTTCGCTGAACTTACGATCGTATGCTCCGCGAACGCGGGAAGCTTCGCGACGTTTGCGCGCCTTCTCTCGCCTTTCGCGCTCTTCGGGCGTGGCGGTCGTTTCTTCCGCGGTTTGCGGCTGCTGCGATTCCGTCGCGGGTTCGAAGTCCTTTTTCAAGTATCCGACACGCAAACTGCGCCAATCGAGGTTCGCGTTCCAATTGAACGCGGCATTCTGTGCGACTGCCCGATCCTTGCCGTCGGGACCGTAGATCGCGTCGAGAACCAGCGCGCAGTCCTCAACGCTTCTGCAAATGGGCCCCAGTTTATCCATGCTCCAGGAAAGAGCCATTGCGCCGGTGCGGGGAACAAAACCAAACGTGGGACGCAAGCCCGTGCAGCCGCAACGCGTGGAGGGCGACGAAATCGAACCGAGCGTTTCCGAACCGATGCTGAAAGCAACACAACCTGCAGCGGTCGCGGACGCCGGACCAGCTGAGGAACCGCTGGAGCCTTGATGAGGATTCCAGGGATTGCGGGTGATCCCGCCAAACCAATGGTCGCCGTTCGCGAGCGCCCCGAGCGTAAGCTTTGCGACAAGCACGGCGCCAGCTTCGTCCAGGCGTTTTACGACCGTCGCATCTTCTGCAATGACCTGCTTTTCAAAGCCACCTGCACCCCATGTTGTTGGATAGCCTTTCGCGGCAAGAAGGTCTTTTGCGCCCCACGGCAATCCATGGAGTGGACCGCGATATTTTCCAGCGGCGATTTCACGGTCCGCTTCTTGTGCCTGGGCGAGGGCGCGCTCTTCGGTCAGAGTGACCACAAATTTTAATTTCGAATCGTAATGTTTCAGTCGCTCCAGATAGAGGTTTGTCAACGAGGTCGCGGAAATTTTTCGAGTGCGCACCAGCTCCGAGAGTTCACGGACAGTCAAGAACGCCAGCTCATCCGGGTTCTTCGGCACGGAGATCGCAGGCGCTTCCGACATACGCATCGGAAATTTTTGAGCGTCGAAATGTACGCCAGAAGTTTCCGGCCGGAACACGAGCGCAGGTTCGACGGAATTTGGCATATGGAGCTCGAAAATTTCGTTGAAGCCTTTGGCATGATCGTTGAGATTTAGAAGCATCATGGCTTTGTACTCGTCTGAGATCGCAACGCCCGCGATCTTCGCGGCGTGATCAATCATTTCTTTGGTGATGGCCGCCTTTCCTTCTGACTGCGCCCAGAGCACTCCAGGCAGAAGCGTTCCGCTCAGCCCTGCCATAGAGAACACCTTCATGAATTCGCGCCGTTCAACCATGCGTTAACTCCTCCATCGAAACCGAGCGGGCGTACATTAGCACAACTATCCGAGCGAGACGGAACACGCTCTGGAGCTCATTGCGACAAAACCTGCTTTCGCAAACCAGTTGATGTACTCTTTACAGCCGATAGAGAGAAATTCGGAGGCAAGATGCTACACCACAGAAAGCAGTTTTTGCGTTTAGGCGCGGCGGTTCTTTTCACATTTCTGCTCGCAGGATCGCCGGCGGTGAACAGCCAATCGGCCTTACCGAAGCCCGACAAAGATACGGTGCTGAAGGCGTCGGACATCAAGCCAAAGCTTTTTCCGGAATCGGTCTTTTTTCGTGGGCAGACGGCGCCAGCGCAGATGCGAAATACCGGTGGCATCCATTTCTCCGATGATCTGTACGTACTGGCGGGGCTAGTCGACAATTCAGGATACTCGACAGGAATTCGCGAAAAATATCAGGCGTATTTGATTTCGGAAGTGACATTGCAGTTTGGCGCGCAAACGCTGAAACCTGGCGCATACGGCGTCGGATTTATTGAAGGCGGAAAATTCGTGGTGCTGGATCTGGCGGCCAACGATATTTTCCGGGTGGCGTCGCAAAAAGATGCGGAAATCAAGCGGCCGGTACCCCTCCAGGTCGCCGCCGCGGAGAGCGGCAAGTATCGTTTGTACGCGGGACGTGAGTTCGTGGAATTCAGCCGGGCAAAATAATTGCATCTTGCCCGAAACCGTGCGGCTCTATCCCAATCTACGTCCATGAAGTGCGGGTTAATCTTATGACTAAGGCTATTTTGCTTCGCCGTTCGCTCGCGCTCTCGGTTCTGCTGCTCAGCGCCACGTTCGTTGCCGGGCAAAAAGCTCCAAAGCTTCTGTTCGACGGCAAATCGTGGTGGGACCACGTCAAAGTTCTCGCGGACGACAGCATGGAAGGGCGCGAAACCGCAAGCCTGGGTTTGCGCAAAGCGGAAGCCTACGTCGTGGAACAACTCAAGCGCGCCGGGCTTGAGCCGGCAGGAACGGACGGCTACTACCAGAACATAAAATTTGTGCAGCACCAGATTGACGAGAACAATTCCTATGCGTTTCTTTCCCTGAATGGGCAAGCGAATCCGGTAACCCTGGGCGATGACGCTTACTTCTCAACAAGAGTTGAAGGATCCGACGACGAGATCAACGCGACGATGGTATTCGCAGGTAACGGCCTGCAAGTTCCCGAAAGCAAACTCGATGAGTTGGTCGATCTCGACTTGAAGGGAAAAGTTGTGGTGTATCTTGCAGGATCGCCCTCTACCGTGCCCGGTTCGCTTGCGGCGCATTACGGAGGACTGGGACAACGCTGGAAACGATATGCGGATCGCGGCGCAATCGGGATGATCGTGATTCCAAATCCAGCGTCGATGGACATTCCGTGGTCCCGCATGTCGTTAAACCGCGCGCATCCATCGATGGATTTGGCCGATCCGGAATTCAATGAAGTCGCGGGACTGAAAGTTTCGCTGGTTTTCAATCCCGCGTCGGCGGAGGAGTTGTTTGCGGGCTCGGGACATACCTTCGCCGAAGTCGCGGCGCTGGGGCGCGACCGCAAGCCGCTGCCCCATTTCGACCTCAGCGTTTCTCTAAAGGCGCGCGAGGCGATTCACAAGATGAATCTGGAATCGGCGAATGTAATCGCGAAGCTTTCAGGCACTGATGCGAACTTGAAAAATGAGTACGTTGTCCTTTCGGCGCACCTCGATCACATTGGAATCGGCGAGCCGGTAAACGGAGACAATATCTACAACGGCGCGATGGATGACGGAAGCGGCGCGGCGGCGGCGCTGGACATCGCTGCCTCACTGAAGCAGCATCCCGAAAAACTGAAGCGATCGATCCTGTTTGTGCTCGTGACGGCGGAGGAGAAGGGGCTGCTCGGTTCGAAGTATTTTACGGCGCATCCGACGGTGGACGCGAAATCGATCGTGGCCGACATCAACATCGACATGTTTTTGCCCATCGTGCCCTTGAAAATCCTGCGCGTGCAGGGAATCAACGATTCGACTCTGGGCGACCGGGCCGCCGCCATTGCAAAGTCACTGGGAGTGAAGGCGGTCGCCGATCCTGAGCCGCTGCGAAATCTGTTTGTGCGAAGTGACCAATACAATTTTATCCGGCGCGGCATCCCATCAGTGATCATGGACGTGTTCTACGAAGCAAACTCACCAGAAGCAGCAATTTTCAAGGACTGGCTCACGCAGCGGTATCACGCTCCAAGCGATGATGTAAATCAGCCCGTGGATCTGCATTCTGCAGCGCTATACGAAGAACTTGTGAGGCGTTTGCTGGTGGACACCGCCAATTCGGCTGCACGGCCGCAATGGAAGGCGGACTCCTTTTTCCGGCGCTATGCTGACACGCAAAAAATGTAAATTTTTCGTCTCCGCAGTTGCAGCTGCATCCTCGCGCGTGATCCTTGCATCTGTTTGTTAGGACGGAGCCGCCGTAGTTTCCAGGCTTCCCCGCTTTCTATGATGGATCACAAGCACGTAATTATTGTTGGAGGAGGACCTGCCGGCCTTGCGGCGGCGGTCGCGCTGCGTGCGCGAAATTTTTGTGTGACCGTGGTAGACGCTGCGCAACCTCCCATCGAAAAGGTTTGCGGCGAAGGGTTGTTGCCGGAGACGCTGGAGTCGCTGCGAACAATCGGTGTTGAACCCAAAAGCTTGCCGGGAGTCCCCTTTCGCGGGATCCGCTACATCGCAAACAAGACCCACGTCGAAGCAAAATTTCCACACGGACACGCGCTCGGAATTCGCCGCGCGGACTTGCACCAGTCGTTGCTGACGGCCGCAACTGATGCGGGCGCGGAATTTCTCTGGAAGACCCACGTCGATGGGTTGGAAGGAGATGGGATTCGCGTTGCGGGGCAATGGATGCGCGCGCAGTGGATCATCGGCGCTGATGGACACGCTTCGCAAATGCGCAAGTGGGCCGGACTGGATAATCATTCAAGCTCGCTGCATCGATTTGCGTTCCGGCGGCATTTCCGTGTGAAACCGTGGACGGATCTTCTGGAAGTGCACTGGAGCGCCCGGGCCCAGGCGTATGTGACGGTCGTCGGAGCGGAAGAAGTTTGCGTGGTGGTGATGTCAAACGATTCCCGCCTGAGGATGCATAAAGCGTTGAACGATTTTCCGGAGCTGGCGAGCAGACTGCAGGGTGGCGCAACGATTGACAGCGAGCGGGGCGCAGTTTCTCGCAACCATGTCTTGCGACGAGTGACGCGGGGACGCGTGGCGCTGCTCGGCGACGCTTCGGGAACCGTGGATGCGATCACGGGTGAAGGCTTGGGACTGGCGTTCCGGCAAGTTTGTGCGCTCGGCGACGCGCTCGAACGCGGCGATTTGAGCGGCTACGAAGCGGCGCACCGCAGTCTGCGGCGCAAACCGCATTTTATGGCGAAAATGTTGCTCACGTTGGGCGTAACCCCCTTGCAACAGCGAGCAATGAGCGTTTTGGCCACGCGGCCGCGAATATTCGAGCGGCTGCTGGCTGTACATGCCGGCAACGGCTCGGCGCTGGAAATTGCCGGAGCTGGATTGAGGCTTGGATGGGGTTTGCTAACGGCGTAGGATACCTTGCGGGTCCCGATCGATTCGAGAAACACGATGGATGTCGAGTGGCTTCGCAAAACCTGTTTGGCGTTTCCCCATGCTACGGAACAGATTCAGTGGGGCAATGACCTGGTGTTCAAAGTGGCCGGAAAAATGTTTGCGGTCGCGCCACTTGAGCCTGCGCCGGTATGTCTTTCGTTCAAATGCTCGGATGAGTCGTTTGCAGAACTGACCGAACGCCCAAAGATTATTCCCGCGCCATACATGGCGCGCGCAAAGTGGATTGCGCTTGAAGGCAGTGACGGAATTTCGCGCGCGGAATTGTTGGAATTGTTGCGAACTTCGTATGACCTGGTATTTGCCAGGCTACCAAAGCGTGTGCAGGCAGAGTTGTCGAGCGCCCCGTCCCCTAAAAAGAAACCAAGCAAGAAAATAGCCGCGAAAAAACGGAAACCCACACGTTGACCAAAACGGGATCAGGCGGACAATCAGGCGGTAACTTTGTTCGGTGTGACTTTGGGGACGGCGCGGCGAAGCGGCTTTGCTCCAGGAGGAGGGAACGTCATGTTCCAGAAATTGATCTCCGGTGAGGAGAACTCCACGCCGACGTAGGTTTTGCCATCACGCTTGCGCTGAATCGAGACGACCCGGCTTTCCACTTTGCGCGCGTTATTTTCGTTGAGAATGACTATCATCTGGCCGATTACAAGAGGATGTTCGGTTTCGATCTGCGCACCGTGCTGGCTCACGGCATTGCACTTCACGTGAATACAAAATTTGTGCCCGTCCTCGTTCTGCCCATGCAGCGCGAGCGGAACAGTCAACGAGACGCGTTGCGTGCGACGGCGCTCTTTACAGCGAAAGTGCAGTAGGGACATACGTAGGGCCAGGTGCTCCTGCTGGCTTCAAACTTGAGGCACTTCCGCCGGTGGGCTAAGCCGTTGGAAGCAGTTAGGGAAGATTACCGCGTTCTCGCTACCGGCCGCCTTCAGGACGAATCCCTCGGTGCGGCCATATTCTCAGTTGCCCTTGGGACGGACAATAGAGGAGTAGTACCAGAACCTCTCACCCAGCGGATAGTACGCTAATACGTCGGCCTCTTGTCGTCAACGGCAAATTTTCAATGTGCACAGTATTTGGCGAGCGTCGACGGAAATTTGCGGGAACTCCTCCGAGTTTTTACAGCAATCCACTTGGCAACTGGAAATCTCCGGCTGGCGTCTAAAGCGCAAGAAGAGAATGCCTCCAGCCTCCGGCCCACAGCCCACGGCTCTTTCGCCGTCAAACCTAAACTGTTCAGGAGAAGCCAAATGAGGCGTATTGCGCTGTTTTTCTTGCTGTCCGGCATAGCGTGGGCACCCTCGGTATTTGCGCAAGACCACTTCGCGGTCGGAGCCTATGCAGACTATTTCCGGCTGTCGCAAACGGATACGAATTTTGCCGGAGTTGGTGTCCGGCTCGGCGTCGGACTTAGCCATCGCATGATGCTGGAAGGAGAGATGAGCTACGACTTCAATCAGGTCTTTACCGAACATTTCTCAAACGGCGGGAGCATCATCGTCAATCGATCGAATCTCCGGCTGCTGCACGGATTGTTCGGGCCCAAAGTGTCTCTTGGCCACTCCAATTTTCATCCGTTTGTAACTCTGAAAGGCGGCTTCCTGAATACGCGATTCGATCCGGCGCCTGCGACGGTGGGATCGTTTTTCAGTAGCGTAGACAATTTGCGTTCACAAGACGTGATGGGAACGTTGTACCCGGGGGGCGGATTGGAAGGACATATTGGTCCGGTCGGTGTGCGGCTCGATGTAGGCGACGAGATTTATTTCAACCACGGCACGCACAACAATTTCCGGGCGGCGTTTGGTCCGTACATCCGCTTCTAAG
>Ga0207646_10002786_pt1 | contig 20387 bp, 15 predicted proteins | sample KBSK5502metaG_FD_184343 | JGI IMG/M metagenome (GOLD analysis project Ga0207646, IMG submission 184343) | Corn, switchgrass and miscanthus rhizosphere microbial communities from Kellogg Biological Station, Michigan, USA - KBS K5-50-2 metaG... | ecosystem: Host-associated > Plants > Roots >...
CACGGAGCGCCGGATGTCCTTGAGGTGGACATGGTTGATGCGTGGGCCCCAATCCTCGATGGCGCGAAGCGGGTCGCCGCCGCCCAGCGCGAGATGGCCGGTGTCAAGGCAGAGCCCGATGTCGCTGCGCGCCAGCAGTTCCTCGATCTCCCATGGCGCCTCGACATACGTGCCCGCGTGATGGTGAAAGGTCGGCTCGTAGCCACGCTGCCGACACAGTTCAACCACCGTCTGCAGATTGCTGGCCAGGCGATCCCACCCCTCCGGCTGGAGCCCAAGACTCCGATTGGCATACGCCTCTCCTGGTGCTGCGCGACGAGCGCCCGAGCCGGCGTCGGCGAGCGTCGGCTTGGGAGCCGGAAGGTGGTCGGGCGTCTTCATGGTGTCGAAGATGTCGAGCATCGTCTGAAGTTCGCCGATGGCCGGGTCCATGCCGGCGGGATCTGAAAATGGCAATGTGACGTATCCGCCGGACAGATGCAGCCCGCGCGCCTCGAGTCGCGTCGTCAAGTTGTTCTTGGTCCCGAGGTAACCGACGGGTCCGAGGTCGATCCCTTCGTAGCCGTCCTGGCGCACGGCATTCAAAACACTGATTGCATCGGGCACGTTGGGATCGATGCCGACCGTGACTTCAAAGGCACCGAAGGAAACCGGCGCACTGGCGACGGCGATCGATCCGGTCAGATTTCTGGGCCTCGCGAATGGGCGATGAATTGACCGGACATCGATGGTCGGAGTATAGTCGCGCGCAGCTTGGCTCAGACTCGAATTCGCGTCGGCGTCATCGGCTGCGGACTGATCGCCCAGGTCATGCATCTCCACTATCTGCGCGAGCTTCGTGATCGTTTCCAGGTTGCGGCGGTCTGCGACCTGTCCCGCACGGTCGTCGATCGAGTGGGGGAGGCCTACGGCGTCGACCGGCGCTTTACCGATTGGACCCAGCTGCTCGAGGAACCGCTCGACGCCGTGATGGTGCTGACCAGCGGCAGTCACGAGCCGATCGCGGTCGCCGCTGCCCAGGCCGGCCGGCACGTCTTCATCGAGAAACCGATCGCGCTCTCCGAGGCGGAAGGACAGCAAATCCTGGCAGCGGGCAAGAAGGCCGGGGTGCAGCTGATGGTCGGCTACATGAAACGCTACGACCCGGCGGTCGAGCGAATGGCGGAAGAGCTGCGGAGCTTCGAGGCGCTGCGGTTCGCCATCTCCACCACGTCGGAGTATCCGCTCAAGTGGTACGTGGCCCAGTACCCGATCATCCGCGGGTCCGACATCGATCCCAACATGCTTGCTGCGCTCGAAACGGCCGACGAGGCTCGCGTCACCGCGGCGATCGGCATCGACGACCCGACGTTGCGCTACGCCTACCGGCACTCACTGCTCGACAGCATGATTCACGACATCAATTTGATGCGGAGCCTGCTTGGTGAGCCCAAGCGCCTGCGCTTTGCCAGCGTGGGGCAGGCCGCGATCAGCGTGTTCCTCGAATTTCCGCAAACGTCGGCGTCGATGCACTGGGTCAACCTGTTGGATGGCGTCGCGCAGTACCAGCAAACATTCGCGTTCTTCAGCCCGCAGCAGCGGGCGACCCTCGTTTTTCCCTCGCCGTTCCTGCGCAACATGCCAACCGAGCTCGTGCTGGAAGGCGGGAGCACGGAGAGGTCGCGTGCGTGGCGAACCGCCGAACGGGTCTCCTACGAGTCGCCGTTCAAGCGCGAGCTCCTCGAGTTCTATGACTGCGTGACGAAGAATCGCGCGCCACGCACGACGGCCGACGACGCCGTCCGCGACGTCGCGCTCTGCCAGGCGATCGTCAAGGCGCATCGGCCGGCCCCGCTCGAGGCCTCTACGGGGGCTTAAACGGTTCTTTCAACTGCAGCCGCGCGCCTGCGAGCGTGGTTGTCCTCGCCGCGATGGAGCCAGGGGGACTGGCTGTTCGTCTCGCTGGTGCTCATCGTTGGGTTCGGGCTCCGCCTGTACCACTACGCCGACGCACCGCAGTTTCACGATAACCCCGACGAAGTCCAATTCGCGTGGGCGGGCCTGAGCCTGCTCTCAAGCCACGTGCCGCAAAGCTGGTCATTTTTCCCCGAGTACACCACGCACACCTGGCTGGTCACGCCCAACGGACTCTCGTACCCGCTCGTGAAACCGTGGCTCGACCATCCGCCGGTCTTTGCCGTCCTCACGGGTGGCGCGGCGTGGCTTGCCGGTGAGCGTCAGTTCAGCGAGGTAACCGCGGCCGCGGTGCGGCTTCCACCGATCTGGCTGAGTGCGACGACCGTGGTCCTCAGCTACGTCCTGGCCCGCCGCGTCCTCGGACGCGGCCCCGCGATCGCCGGCGCCTTACTCCTCGCCACCGCACCGGGCGCGGCACTCTTCGGTCGCAGCGTCGAGCCCGAGGCGTTGCTGGCTGCTCTGTTGCTGGGCGCCTTGCTTGCCGCACACCGGCTGCTCATGAAAGACGGGGGTCGCGGGTCGCTGGCTGTCCTCGTCGCCTGCTGCGCGATTGCCCCGATGGTCAAGGTTCCCGGTGTGGCCATCGGTGGGGCGATCGCCATCGCCCTGGCGGTGAATAACCGCTGGCGACTTGGGATGCTGGCCCTCGCCGCGGCCGTCGCCGGCCTCCTGCTCTTCGCGCTCTATGGGGCCTGGCAGGACTGGAATCTCTTCATCGCCGTCTTCAAGGAGCAGGCGGCGCATCGCACCGGCGTCATGGGTGCGTTCGAATTCATCGTCGAGCCGGCGGGACTCAATCGACGCTTTCGGGACCCGTGGTGGCTCCTCGGATGGGTCGGGATCGGCGCCATCCTGTGGCGGCGCCGCCGAACGATGGCGTCGGATCTGGTTGCCTGGCCGGTCGTCGCCTATGCGGCGGCGATGCTGGTTATGGCGGACCAGCGGGTCTCGGTCTTTGGCTGGTACCGCATCGCGGTCTACCCGCTCGTGTACCTTGCGGCTGGCTACCTCGTCTGGCGCGTCGCGACGCTCCCGAACCCCTGGAATGTGACGCTCGTCCTGATCACGGGCGGCGCCGCGGCCTCGGCTGCCTGGCTGGGCGGGCCAACGGCGCTGGGGCTGCCGGCCGGCACGCTCGCCGCCGGCATCATGGCTGTGGTTCTCGCCGCCCTGGTCGTCGCCGGCCGGCGGCCCGCCCTGGCGCGCGCGGTCGCCGCGACCGTCCTGGCGCTGGTGCTGCTGGGCAACCTCCTAGTCAGCGCGCAGTTGGACCGGCTGTACCTGCGCCTCTAGCTGGCGCAGTCGCCGGCGATCTGCCCGGCGACCGAAGACACCTTGTCAAAGATCGGGTGGGCAATTCCGTTGGAGTCGGTCACGATGGTCAAGAGCAGGATCCCCTGCGTGTACTGGGCGTTGACGGTAAGCCACAGCCCTTTGTTGTCCGACAAGGTGGGCCAGTAGGTCGGGAAGCCCTCCAGCAGCTTGATGCCCGATTCCGCTCCTACCCCCAGCCACAGCTCCGGTTGGACGTACTGGGTATTCGGCGTGGCCTGAATGATCGTATAGCCATTCAGGTCGACACCCATCACCGTGCTCGAATAGCCGGGCCGCTGGAACCAGGGCGTGGAGCTCAGCGTGTTGAGATCGAGGCGGCGAATATCGTTACTGGCTCCGGAGGGATAGCTGGCGCTGAGATTTCCATAGGCGGCGCCGCCGCCGACGAAATTCCAGTACCCGGACGCCGTGATCTGACGGGGCGGTATCGCCGCGGTCACCAACCACAGACCCGGCGTCGGCCCGTTTTGGCCCCCGTTTTGTATCGCGTAGATGCCTTCGGTTGCGTATCGCAAGGGTTGCCACGATCCCGTTGTCGTGAGCACCGTGTTCGTACCCGACGCAACATCGACGCTATGAATAGCACCTGATTGATCCGGATAGGTGTACGTGCGGCCGTCCGGCGACACCCACGACGGTTGGACCGGTAGCCACTTGGACAGGGATCGGTCGTAGGTCTCGCCGCTGGCATAACCCGCGGCACCCGGGAGCGAAACGTTGCTCGCCGGGTCGCTTGTGAAGTCGCCTTTTGGAAGCGAAATGAAACCCCCGCTGCCCGGGCTTCCGCCGAAAATAGGGAGGCGGCAGGCGAGCTGCACCGGGATGCACCCGACAGCGCCGTAGCCGCATATGGTGCCACTGTTCAGCTGCTGGTTGCAGACGAGGCTGCTCGGGTCGTACATGCAGGACCGATAGGCGCCGGTGCCGCACGGCCCAGCGCCGCTCCCGTAGCCGGAGGCGGTTGAAGACTCATCGCAGCCCGGCTGGTAGCCAATGTCCGCCGTCGAACCGGCGTGAGGCGGACCGATCCCATAGCCGCGCTGCACGACATTGCCGTACGGGTTCTGCACGTACCCATAGGGGCTCGAATAGGCGGGGAGAATGGGCGAGGCTCCGGCGTAGGGCGTGGGGAGCGGCCCGCCGGGCGCCGGCACGTAGAGCGGCCCGAGCGACGCCTGGCCGGTGGGCGTTGCGTGAATCAGGGCAACCTGCGCGGGGTGTGAGCGTCCGTAGGCGAAGATGGTAGCGCCCACGCCCAATACGAGGGCGGCAACGACCGCGACCGCGGGCTTCCAATATTGCCTGATCATGGCTTCCCCGGCTTCAACAACGCTTCGGTCCCCATTATGGTTACAAGTAAAGTTAGCTCAGGATGGCGGAAGCGATACCTCACGCGGCACCTGCGGTGTCGCCGGCGCTCGACCGGCCGCGTGTCTCCATCATTGTGCTGAATTGGAACGGCCGGCGGCACCTCCAGGACTGTCTCACCTCGCTCGAAGCGCTCGATTACCCGCGCGATCGGCTCGAGATCATCCTCTCCGACAACGGCTCGAAGGACGGTTCAGCTGATTATGTGCGAAAAGAGTTTCCGAATGTTCGGCTGGTCGCGCTGGACCGCAACTACGGATTCGCCGAAGGCAACAACCGGGCCGTCCAGCAGGCGACCGGCGAATGGATCGGGTTCTTGAACAACGACATGCGTGTCAGTCCGGACTGGATGACGAGGATGCTGGCGCCGCTTGTCCAGCAGCCCCAGATTGCTTGCCTCGGGTCGCGAATCATGAACTGGGACGGGTCGGCGATCGACTTCATCGGCGGCGGTATCAACTTCGAGGGGCACGGCTTCCAGGTCGATCACGGGCGTAAACACTCAACCCACGACCAATCCCGCCGCGTCCTCTTTGCCTGCGGCGGCGCGATGCTCATCCGGCGCGAGGTCTACCGCGAGGTAGGCGGGTTCGACAACGATTACTTTGCCTTTTTCGAAGATGTCGACCTCGGCTGGCGGCTCAATTTGATGGGGTACGACGTTTGGTACACGTCCGCGGCGACGGTGTTCCACCGGCATCACGGCACCGCGCGAAAGATCCCCTACCACAAGTTGCGCGTACTCTACGAGCGCAACGCGCTCTTCACGATCTATAAGTCGTTTGACGACGAGAACCTCGCCGCGGCCTTGCCCGTGGCGTTGCTCCTGACCAACGAGCGGGCGCTGCGGCTCGCCGGCATCGATTCCCGCGAGTTCGACTTCGATGGGGACCGCCCCCAGTTGCTCGCGGAACCCGTGAGCGATCGGCAGACGACGCCGAATGGATCGATGGACGGCCTCAGCCTGGTCGCCAAGGCCGGTCGGGTCCTCGAGGAGCAGGGTCCGCTCGACGTGGCCCGCCGGAGCTTGAACTACTCGCGACGTTACCTGTCGCTCAAGTACGGCCAGGCGTTGCGACGCATGATACCGGGCAACGTGGTGGTGGTCCCGGCGGTCTCGGCGAGCCACTACGTCGCGCTGGCGGCGTTCGCCCGGAGCCTGCCTGCGCTCAACGCAAAACGCCAGCGTATCCAGGAGAAGCGCGTTCGCACCGACGCGGAAGTCCTCACGCTCTTCAGCAATGCCCTGTTCCCGAGCTATGCGGATCCGAATTACGTGCGGTTCCATGGTTGGATCAGCCGCGCCATGGGGTTGGATAAGAAATTCGCGCCCGTGCCGGACTGACGAAGTAGGAGGGAGCGACCGTGGACAAGCGAAGCCGCGTGGCCGTCTGGTTGCGGGGAGACGGAATCGAGATCGGCGCCTTGCACCGGCCGCTCGTCGCTCCGCCGGAGGCACGGGTGACCTACGTCGACCGTCTCCCCGACGCCGACCTCCGTGCGCACTATCCGGAGCTAAACGGAATGCCCTTCGCGCCGGTAACAGTGCTGGGCACAGCTGAAGACCTCTCAGCATTCGCCGATGATTCGCTCGACTTCATCGTCGCCAATCATCTGCTGGAGCACCTGCCAGACCCGATCGCGGGTCTCATCGAGTTCCATCGGGTCCTCCGGCCGGATGGAGCGCTCTACATGGCGCTGCCGGATTCGCGGGTGACCTTCGACCGTACCCGCGAGCTGACCTCGCCGGAGCACATCATCGAGGAACACCGGCACGGAACCGCGTCCAACCGGGCCGCCCACTACCGCGATTGGGTCGTCAATGCGGAGAACCGAGGGGCCGATGTCGAATCCCGTATCGCGGAACTGATGGAGATGGACTATTCGATTCACTTCCACTGCTGGCGAGCCGATACGTTTCTCGAATTCCTGCTGGCGGCAGAGAAGGAGGCGGGCATCGCGTTCGAGATCGCGGCGTTTGCCCCACCCGAGCATCCGGCCGACGACGAATTCATCCTGCTCCTCCTGAAAGGCAAGAGCGCCACCGTCCGTCTCCCACCCACGCCGGCGAACCTTCCGGGACCACCGAGCCCACTTCGGCGCCTGCCGGCAAAGGCGCTGCACACCCTCGTGCGCGAGGGCCCAGGTCCTTTGCTGAAGAAGAGCTCCTCGTATCTTCGGCGCCGAGCCAGCCGCAGCCGGCAATGACCCACCGGCCCTGAGCGGAGTCGCCTACGGCGTCGACGCGTAGAACGTGATGCTCACCAGGCCGGTGTAATCCGAGGTTTTGTCCGCGGTGATCTGCAGAGCCCGGATCGGCTGGCCGAGAGTGCGATCGAAGAATCGCCCCAGGTCGTCAAGGTTGCCGACGTAGCTTCCCAGCATCAAGCCGTCCGGTGCGGTGCGGGGGATGAAGCGAAACGGCCCGACGGCGCCGCCGTCGAGTTGAAAGCGAAGATGTAGCTCCGAGGGCTGGAACGCCAGGTTCATCAGCTGCCCCTTCAGGCTGTAGGGCACGTTCACCGCAGCGTAGACGATCCCGCCGTTAGGGGACGGGGGCACCGGAATTTGGTCGCCCAACCTGGCGTGCACCGTCCTGATCGGATCCAGCCGCGTCGACCCCGGCTGCAGCCGTCGCGTCAGGATCAAAAAATCCTGATCCTGCCCGACGACTTGGTACCGGGCGACGATGGCGCGGAATAGCGCCGGTTCATCGTATGGGGGGTAGCGCGAGTCGATGGAGCGATAGGCGAGCAGGAGCCGCTCTGGCGCATTCGGTCCTTCCAGGTGCGAGGCGTCGAGATGATCGAGATACGGGGTGTAGGCCTGATAGGACTGCAGGACCGGACGCGGACGCCACGCAAGCGCGTAGCCGTAGGCAACCGCTACGTCCCAGGGAAGGATGTCGGTTGTTAGCCCGGACCCCAACGTATCCACAGACAGCCCGTAGTAGTCGCGGATGGCAGTTGCCGTGGTCGCCGTCAGGTGGGCGGCTCGCTCGGGTGTGCCGATCAGCGCGACGGCATCCCCAAATGATGCCAGGCGCTGTCCGGCTGTCGCGACCGGCCAGGACGCCTGGGATGGGACGCTGCCGGTCGCGGACGCCGCTCCCGAGATGAGCAGTGCGCATCCGAGGGCGACCGCGCTCGGCTGCGCCCATCCGACCGGCGACCGTCGTGGATCGGGCCGCAAGGCGCAGAGCACCACGATCGTCTCGATGATCGCCGCCAGCGAATAGAAAACGAGCTGGCGGTTGCCGAAACGGACGTAGCCCTCCTTGAACTCGAGAAACAGCAGCGGCGTCGCGAGCAGCAGCAGGAACGCGAGCCAGCGGTCGCGGCGCCACAACGCCCACACCAGGCTCGCCCCCGAGCTGATCACCGCCAGCGCGCCGAAGGCGACCTGTGCCGTCACGTGCCGGATGGGCAGCGGTGCATCGAACAGCAGGGACATGGCGGCGCTGTAGCCCGATACCATCTCGTAGCTGCTGCGCACGTACGGCGCGATCCCGGAAAGTGGCTGGCCCGCGAGCGTCCACAGGGTAAGGAAGCTCACCGCGAACGATGCCGTCAGGCAGCCCAGCAGGATGGGCCGGCGGGTGAAGAGGACAAACGCGGCATACGCGACCAGCAAGGCCGCCGCCCCGGCCAGCCCGGTGCCCTTGATCGTGATTAGCAGGCCAAGCGCCACGCCGGCCGCGACCGCAAGCAAGCCGGCGTTCCGGTCCGCTAACGCAACGCCAGACATGAACAGCAGCAACATCGCCGACAAGGTCAGCTCGTACTCCACGCTGGGGAACGCCGTGAGCGGGAGGACGAAGACCACGATCATCAGCCCCCAGCGCCACCGACTGCCCCCGACCGACCGGATGAAAGCGGCGAGCGAGACGAAGAAGGCGGCGTGCACGAGCATCGTCACAAGAAGCGCGATCTCCCAGGTGTCGCGGTAGTAGAACGAGGTGAAGTCGGCGAACCCGTACGGGCCATAGGTCCAGGCCAGTCCGGTGCCCCAGTGCAGGTGCCGCTCGAAGCCCATGTTCAGGCCCGCGAGCCACGACTGATCGAGACCGACACCCGGCAGCGAAAACGCGGCGGGGAGGGTCAGCACTCCCATCACGAGCGCCCACGACGCCGGAACCAGGAGGGGACGGATCCGGATCACGGGGCGATCTGGCCTCGCGCGCGACGGCGCCATCGCGACCAGCGGCCGCTCGCGCCGATGAGGACGAGGGCGACCAGCCCGAGGGCCGTCATCAAGCCACCTACGGCGACGCTCAATGGTTCATAGCGCAGCGTCACGAGATGGTGACCCGCGGGAACGTGCACCGACTGGAAGAGGATATCCGCGGCCTCGACAGTCGCCCGCCGGCCATCGATGCGCGCTACCCAACCGGGCGCGTATGACTGCAAGACGACGAGCGTGCCGGGACTGGCCGCGCTGACGTCGAGGTCGATGGCCCCCGGCTGGCGCGCCTTGACCGCGACCGCGGCCTGGTCCGGTCCCGGGACCGGCGCGGCTGAGCCGGCGCAGCAGCGCTCGACGACGACGGGCCCCAGGGGATCCGCCGCCAGCTGCGTCTTCGCCTGGTTGTCGGGGACCGTGACGGTCGCCGCCGCGATGAACGCGAACGGTCGTGCGCCGGGAACCTGGGCAATGACGACGCCCTCGGCCACGAAGGCGGGCATCGTCCCCGGGATCACTGCGTCGCCTGGCGTCATGATGTGCGTGACGCCGGCCGCCGCGAGAAAGCGAGGGTCGGGGTGCTCCAGTAACGTGAGCAACCGCTCGTCGTGGTAGCCGGGATCGGCGGTCGACCAGAAGGCCCGCTGGCGGCGGTCGATGAGGACGTCATAGCCGCGCGCGTCGCGGATGCCGTACAGCGTCGCCGAGTTCGGTGCGAACGTGAGCCCGAGCGCAGCGACCGACCCCTGGTCGGCGTTGGCGCGGAGCCAATTCAGTGCCTCGCTGGCAGGCGGGACCTCGTTGGGTGGCACGCGGGGATTGAACGGACCGGCAAACAGTCCGACCTCCGCCAGCACCAGCGCCGCGATGGCGGCGGCCGCGAAGCGCCCGTCCATGCCCATTAACCAGGACGCTGCAAAGGCGACGGCCGTTCCCAGCGACAGCAGGGCGACCAGCAGCCAGAACCCGATGATGGCGCGTGGGCCCGATGGGAGGAGTCGATCGACACCGCTTCCGCGGCGGAGCAGCAATATCGCCGATCCGGCCAGGGCGACAAGCCCGGCAGCGCCCGCCACATAGAGGATGCGACTGAGCCAGCGCCGTAGCGGCAGCTGGCGTTCGAGCATCGCCTCAAGGCCCAGCCCAGCGAGCGCCGCGGCCACCAGTGGCAGGACGCTGAGCAGCCGCTCGTTGCCGCTCACCGAAAGCCCGGGCAGGCGTCCCATGATCGGGGTGAGCGGACCGTAGACGATGCCCGCCGCCAGGACGGCGATCAGGGTAAGCGCCAGCACCGCCGCCCGCTCTCTGGCCCATCCCCACCACAGCCCGATCGGCGCAAGGACCAGCGCCGCGACCGTCGTAAAGCCGGTCGATTCGCTGTAATTGGGGGCGCGGCCCAGCAGCCCGTCGATTCCGGGGTTGCCTTTCGCATTCGGGATCAGCCAGGTGGACAGATCGGAGATGGGAAGGTGTGCCAGCCCGAAGCCGGCGGCGGCCCGGTCCGCCGAGAGCGATGACCGGCCGAGCAGGGCGACAAAGGGGGCCAGTTGAAGGCCCGCCACCAGCGACCCGGCGGTCGCCGCCACCAGCAGGCCCGCCAGCCGTTCGATGCGGAGCCGCGGTAACGCCAACACCCGAACCAGCGCGTAGAGCGCCAGCGCGCCCCCCATGTGCAGCGAGGTTTCGGCGTGACCCCCGAAAAACTGGAGGGCTATGACGAAGGCGAGCCCGACGATCGCCAGGCGGCGGCCGCTGCGCACGTACCACTCGACGGCGGCAAAGCCGAAGGGGATTAGGGCCGCGACCGCGGACTGTGGCCAGGCCAGCCAGACCACCATGTACGAGCTGCCGGCATAGATGATCCCGGCCAGGACCGACGCCACCGGTCGGGCGCCGAGGGTCCGGACGAAGAGCGCCATGCCGGCGGCGGCGACCCAGAGCTTGGCGAGCATCGCCAGGCTCAGGCCCCGGCCGGGCTCGAACGGCAGCGCCAGCCAGGTAAAGGGCGAGAAGGACGCCGACTGGTCGTTGGCCAGCAAGGGCGCCCCCGAAAGCGACGTATCGTTCCAGAGCGGGAGACGAAGATGCGCGAAGGCGTCGCGCACCAGCATCTGCCACGGGAGCATCTGGAGCACGGGGTCGCTGACGATCGGGTTGCGCGGCCGGTCAGCGCCTGTGGCACCGCTCCAGGGGGGCAATTGATAGAGGATGTCGCCGCCGATCAGGTCCCGATGGCCGGTCAGAACCGGTGCCCAGAGGATGAGAAACAGGACGACCGCCGCCACCGCCAGCGCGGCGCCCCCGCCGACCGCGGGGCGCCACCACGCCGGCCTCGGTAACATTGCTCCCAGCATCATATGGAGTCGAACCCGCGGCCTCCGACCGTCGCTGCGGAAATGCCCTCGCCCTCCGGGGGAGAGCAGGGTCGGGGCTCGAGCCCCGTCGCCGCGCTGGACCTGGTGGTGGTCGGCGGATGCGGTCATGTCGGGCTGCCGCTCGCGCTCTCCTTCAGCGCCGCCGGCTGCAGGGTTGGGATTTACGATGCCGACGCCAACAAGGTCGCCCGGGTCCGTGACGGCGAGATGCCGTTTCTCGAGCGGGGCGCGGACGCGCAGTTGCGGGTGGGTCTTAAGGACGGGCGGCTCGAGCTGAATCATCGGTCGGAGATCGTCGCGCGCAGTGAAACCGTGGTCATGGTTATCGGAACGCCGATCGACGAGTTCATGAACCCGTCGACCCGGCTGTTCGAGCGGGTGGTGGACGATCTGGCGCCGAAGCTACGCGATGGCGTCCTGTTCATCCTCCGCAGCACGGTCTACCCGGGAACGACGGAGTTCGTGGAGGCCCGGCTGGCGGAACGGGGCGTTCGGGCCGACGTCGCGTTCTGCCCGGAGCGGATCGCCGAGGGAAACGCGCTGGAGGAGATTCGCTCGCTCCCCCAGATCATCGGTGCGAGTAGCGATGCGGCCTTCAACCGTGCGCGCGCCGTGTTCGAAAAGCTGGGCGTCGAGGTCGTGCGGACGACGCCCAAGGAAGCCGAGCTCGCCAAGCTGATGACCAACACTTGGCGCTACATGAAGTTCGCGATCGCCAACCAGTTTTTCGAGATCGGTCATCGGGCGGGCGTCGACTACAACCGCGTTCTCCACGCGATTCGCCACGATTACCCTCGCGCCCAGGACCTGCCGGGTCCCGGGTTCGCGGCCGGACCCTGTTTGCTCAAAGACACGATGCAGCTGGCGGCCTTCAGCCCCGACCATTTCCCGATGGGCCACTCGGCCATGCTGATCAACGAGGGACTGCCCGCCTACATCATCGACACGCTCAACCACCGCAAGCCTCTCCTGGGGCGGACGGTCGGTATCCTCGGCATGGCCTTCAAGGGTGAATCCGATGACGCCCGAAGCTCCCTCAGTTACAAGGTAAAGAAGCTCGCGATGTTCCGCGAGGCGCGGGTCTTGTGCACCGATCCCTACATCGACGATCCGATGTTGTCGCCGCTCGAGGACGTCCTACGTGAAGCCGACGTGCTCATCATCGGAGCGCCGCACCGTATTTACCGCGATCTGGACCTCAAGGGACGCGACCTGGTGGACATCTGGAACCTGACGGGGAACGGCATCGTCGCGTGAAGATTCTCGTCACGGGCGCCTCGGGGTTTATCTGCGGTTACCTTGTCTCCGAGTTGCTGACCGCCGGCCACGAAGTGATCGGCGTCGACAACTTCAGCAAGTACGGGCCGGTGCGCAAGAGCTACGACAACCACCCCAACTACCGGCTGGTCGAGGGCGACGCGAAGGAGGTTCCCCTGCTCACCGAGCTGGCGATGCAGGCGGACCAGGTCGTCGCGGGCGCGGCGATGATCGGTGGCATCAGCTATTTCCACGAGTTTGCCTATGACCTGATCGCGGAGAACGAGCGGATCATTGCCGCCACCTTCGATGCCGCCATCGAGGCGGCGCGGCGCGGCCGGCTGCAAAAGATCAACGTGCTCTCCAGCAGCATGGTGTACGAGAGCGCCGCGGTGTTCCCCACCCCGGAGGGCGCCGAGCGCAGCAGCTCACCACCGCGCTCGACCTACGGATTTCAGAAGCTCGCCTGCGAATACTTCGCCCGCGGAGCCTGGGAGCAGTACCAGCTTCCCTTTACGATCATCCGGCCGTTCAACTGCGTCGGGATCGGCGAGCGGCGGGCGGTACGGGACCACGAGGTGATGAGCGGCAACGTCAAGTTGGCGCTGAGCCACGTCGTCCCCGACCTGGTGCAGAAGGTGGTTCGAGGCCAGGATCCGCTCCACATCCTCGGGGACGGCCGCCAGGTGCGGCATTACACGTATGGCGGCGACCTGGCGCGCGGTATCCGGCTGTGCATCGAGAGTCCGGCGGCACGGAATGAGGATTTCAATCTCTCCACCGACCAGCCGACGACCGTCCTCGAGCTGGCTCACCGGGTGTGGCGCAAAATCAACGGCCCTGACCGGCCGCTCCAGATCGTCAATGACCCGCCCTACGAATATGACGTGCAGCTCCGCAGCCCGGATGTTCGCAAGGCGCGGTCGGTCCTCGGGTTCGACGCGACCACCAGCCTCGACCAGATGCTCGACGAAGTCATTCCGTGGATCCGCGAGGAGGTCATGGTTGGAACGATCTGAGCCGGGCGGTGCGGGGCTGGAGCAGGCCCTCTCGATCGTCATGCCGGTGTACAACGAGGGCGAGAACATTGCCGCCACCCTTCGCGGCCTGGCCACGCAGGTGCGGGCGGCGCCGATCGAGATCCTGGTGGTCTACGACTTCGACGAGGACGACACCGTTCCGGTGGTGAAGCGCCTGCAGCGACAGATACCGCAGCTTCGGCTGCATCGCAACCGCCGCGGACGCGGCGTGCTCAACGCGATCCAGTCGGGATTCGAGGCGGCGACCGCGCCCTACATCCTGGTGATGATGGCCGATGGATCTGATGAGGCGGATAAGGTCGACAGCATGCTGGACCAGGCGCGCGCGGGCGCCGATGTCGTCGCCGGTTCGCGCTACATGCCGGGCGGCGGCCAGTTGGGCGGGCCGCTCCTCAAGCGCACCATGTCGCGGATGGCCGGCCTCTCGCTGTACGTCGTGCGAGCCCTGCCGGTGCACGACGCGACCAGCAACTTTCGGTTGTACAGCCGGAGATTGCTCGATGCGGTGACGATCGAGTCTTCGGCCGGCTTCGAGCTGGGGCTCGAGCTCACCGTCAAAGCCCAGCGGCTGGGCATGACGGTGGCGGAGGTGCCCACCACCTGGCGCGACCGGACCGCCGGAAAAAGCCGATTTCGGCTCATGAAGTGGCTTCCGCATTATTTGCACTGGTACGGCTTCGCCGTGCAGACCCGCTTGCTGAGTCGTTCCGGCCGTCCCGTACGACCCGTCCCGACTCCGCTGCCAACGCGCCGTCCCTAGCGGCGCCTGGCCCGGTGAGCTGCCAGGTCAACCAGGACAGCCCGCCGATCCCGATGAGGATCGACACGAGCGCCGGCACGTCGGTAAGGCGCGAGACCAGGACTCCATTCGTGATGATCGACGGACCGACGAGCACGAAGAGCGACTCGACCGGGCGGGTCAGCAGAAGCCCCCGCTCCCATCGCGGCCACCACCCCCACCGTTGCGCCAGCGGCCGGCGGGCGCACGCGTACAGCAGCAAGAGAGTCAGGAACCACGGATGGAGACCCTCGCGGATCAACCCGGTTGCGTTCGCTCCCCAGTAGATCCAGAAGATCACCAAGGGGACGATCGCCACTGCTACGAACACGAAGGGTTGGTCGCGGAAGGCACGCCACATCGCGAGCAGGAAGAGAGGTGAAAACACCAGGCCAACCGCCATCGGGAGCGCGCACGAGTAGTCGATGGCGACGAGAACCGAGGGGTGGGCATGACCCGGCAGCATGTCATACCAGAAGTCGCCGGCGTGCGTCACCGCGGCCCATAACGGAACCAGGGTGCTCGCCAGGGAGTCCGCCCGGAGGGCGATCCAGCGCGACAGTGGCGCAGGGCCGGTGATATACGAGAGAAAGCCTTCCTGTGTGTAGGAGCTACCATTGACGACTCGCCAGGCGGCCCAGCACAGGGCGACGCCCAGCAGCAGGCCGCCCATGCGTAAGCCTCGACGCTTCCATGCCTGTTTGTCCGGACCCCCAAAGCGGGTCAGCAAGAGCAGCACCAGCGTCGGTACCGCCAGCAGGCCGAGTGGATGCACGAGATACGCGGCGCCCGCCAGGAGCCCGGCTCTGAACCCCCAGCCACGGAGGAGCGCATGCGCGCTGCCGATGATGAGCCCCGCGGCCAGCAGTTTGGGCCAGGTGAAGAAAATCTCGTGCACCACGAAGGGCGTCAGCGCGGCAAACAGGAGGGCAAAGACCGCGTTGTGGGCGCCGAGCAGCCGGCGGGCAAGACCGTACAGGAAGAGCAACGAGAAGGCGGCGAAGGCCTCCATGGCGAGTCGGTAGGCCATGAATCCCTGCGAGTCGAACGGCGCCCAGGTCTGGAAGTCAGGCGACATGTCGGGTCGAGCGCCGATAAGGAGGACGGCCGGTGCCGCGGCTAACCCGGCGAGCGGTCCTCGGGACGAGAAGTCGTAGGGACGGAAGTTCTGCTCGCCGGCGGCGGTCCACGGGACGACACCATTGGCAATGAGCTGGACGACATGGAACTGGATTCGGCTATCGGGCCGGCTGGCGTCGTTGGTTTGCGAGACCGTCCCCCGGTATATGTCGCCGACCGGGTCCACCGAGTACAGCCCGCGGCCTGCGGCCACGAGGAAAGCGAGGGCCACGACCACGAGCGCGGTTCGATCGAACCGGTCCAGAACCGGGCGGGACCGCCACCCCAGGACCGCAATCGCGAACGCCACCGGCACGGCGATGATCGCGCAGGTGAGTTCGGGCCGCAGGTGAGCCGCGAAGAACCAGGCGAGGAGCCCGGAGCCCACCAAGAGCGCCAGTCCTGGCAGCAGCGAGAACCCGAGCGACTCGCCGAGGGGGCGCCCGCGAAGCTTGGCGATGGCAAAGCCCGGCCCGACGAGCAGGGTCACGACGGTGCAGCCGGTGAGGGCGAATCGCGCGAGCGCACCGACTCCCCGTCCATCGATGTATGGCCGCGCTAAGCCCAGCGCCACGTCGGCCAGCGTGAGGAGGGCAAAGGCAGTTGCCACGAAACCCTCTGTCCTCGAGTTCGGCGCGAACCGTTTCACGCTGACTCCCGGCTGCGCGTGGCGGGGCTAGAGGCCGAGTGACCGGCGGGCGAGCTCGACGCCGGCGGTCATGTTGCGGAGCTTCTGGTAGGCGACCGTCCAGGAGCGCGTCCGCAGTCCGCAGTCGGGCGTCACGTGGATGCGCTTCGGATCGCCAAAGACCTTGACCGCGTAGAGCACCCGGTCGCGGACCAGCTCGGGAGACTCGATGAAATCGCTGTGGATGTCGAGCACGCCCAGGCCGAGAGCAGGCTTGTACTTTAGCTCGGCAAACTTCTTGATCACGTGGTACCCGGGGCGCGCCTGGTCCGAGGTGCCCAGCTCGCGGCTGTCGTAGTTCGCGAAGCCGACGGCGAACTGGCGGCACTGCGACATGCGCTCGATCGCAGGAAAGAAGAGGTTGTAATCCGAGAAGCAGAGGTGGGTCGAGAACGTCGCGTCCAGGCCCTCGACGCTGGCGTTGAAGCTGTCGACGAACAGGTCCAGCTCGTCGGCCTCGGTCGAGGCTCCTGGTTCGTCGACCTGGATCCAGCGGGCGCCGAGCCCGATCAACGCCTCGAGGTTGGGCCGGATCAGGTTGCGCGCTACCTCCAGCACGAAGTCACGGCGGGCGGCTTTGCGGTTTCCGCGCCGCTCCGCGGCCGGCTCGCGCAGGTCGGTGTCGACGTCGTAGCGCTCATCGAAGGACCAGTCCGCGATCGTGTAAGCGCCCGTCACCGGGACCTTGAGCTCGGCGTCCGCAACCGAGACCAGGTAGGAGAACTCGGCGTTGTGGAACGGCTCGCGTAGCGAGATCGGCCCAACGACCGCGGCCTTGCTGTAGTACTTGTTGTCGAAGGCGCGCACACTGCCCCGCCGCTCGAAGCCGTTGGTGTGGTTGACCGCCCAGTCGTACATCTCGGTGCGCTGCTGCTCGCCGTCGTAGACGACGTCCAGCCCGGCGCTTTCCTCGAGGCGCAGGGCATAGAGGCTGGACCAGCGTTGGATCTCGGCCTTCTGCTCTTTGCTGAAGGGCGCGTGACGCAGCAGGTCGAGGAGCTTCGGGTACTCCGGAACCGTCAGCCGCTCTCCCCAGGAGCGGGCCTCCTCGAGGTCTTTGTCCTCGAGCGGCTTGCCGGCATACGCTTTGACGCGCCATCCGGGCTTGTCGAGCGAGCCGATCTCGTGGGTCAACAGGGGCTTGTGATCGAGCTCCGCCGTCATACCGACACCGGCTCCTTCGCTTTGTGGGCTGCCTCGCCGAGCCGCAGGACCTTCCGCTCGGCGACCACCGTCGGCAGGTAGCCCAGCTCGCAATTCGACGTGAGATACAGGTTGCGAGGCCGGACCGTGTCTGCAAGATGGCGGGCCACCTCGACGGTATTTTCGAGCGACTCGAGGATCGAACTGCGCCCGTTGATGATGCCGGCGACCAATCCTTTATCCCAGCCCGAGCCAAGCTCGGCGACGTCGGTCTCGATCAGATCCACGCCGATGGCGTCCACCGGCAAGCGCAGCAGCTGGGCGATGTGCGGCCCGGCGTCGCCGAAGTAGACGTGGAAGGTCAGCGTCGCCTTCAGGTTGTGGTGCAGGGCCTGAAGGGCTTCGCCAAGAGGCGCCCAATCCTCCCGCGTGATGCCGAAATATCCGAGCCAAGGATCCTCGAGGTGAACCAGTTCGGCGCCGCCCGCCACCGCGGCGTCGATCGCCGGCCGCAACACCCGCTGCGCCAGGTCGACCATGAGTCGGTTACGGTCCTGGTCGGTGTGCGCGGCGCGCGAAAACATATAGGGAGAAGGCAGCGTCGCGACTCGCGGGCGCGGCACCGAGGCCGCAGCGACGACACCCTCGGGGTTCTTCACGGTCGCGACCTTGCCTACCAGCTCCGGTTCCCTGAAGAAGGTATTGGTGTCGAACCAGCGGACCAGCGTGTGCGGTTTGACCCCCAGCGCCCCCATCAACGGCCGAAAGATGTCCTGCCATTTGAGGAGTCCGTCGGAGAAGAAGTCCAGGCCGGCCTGGTTCTGTATGCGAAGGAAAGCGGATTGATCGTCGGCGAACGCCCGGTCGACCGCGTCCGCGCCGGTTCGGCCACGGTCGAGCCCGCGGGTCGATGCGACCACCTGTTCCGAGCGCGGATAGATGCCGTGCTGATACGCAAGAATCTTGATCCGGTGAGTTTAGACGACCGCCCTATAATGCCCAGAAGTCGCAGCGACTGCGACGCGCGCCGTAACGGAGTGGGCAGCCGAGCCGTTGAGAGGGGAGATGAAGGGGTACGGCGTCGCGCTTGTGGTGGGGATCGCTGGCATCATGCTGGCTGCGTGCGGCGGCGACAACAACACCACCTTCGTGCTGGATAGCGGGTCGCCCAGCGCCGGAGCCTCGATCAAGGCCAGCGCATCCGCCTCGGGCCAGGCCAGCGCGGCGCCATCCGGCTCCACGCTTCCCACCACGGCTGCAACCCCGATCCCCGGCGACGTGAAGATCATCATCGACAGCCCGGATGCCAGTACCGCCATCAGCTCGCCGGTGGAGGTTTCGGGTGCCGCAAGTGTCGACAAAGGGACGGTAGTCGCCGTCGTCCTGGACGCCGCCGGCAATGAGCTTGGCCGCGCCACGGTCACCGCCTCCGCTTCCAAGCCCGACTACGGCCACTATGACGCGACGGTCAACTTTACCGGCGCCGTCTCGGGCCAGAAGGGCCAGATCAAGGTTTTCGGCGTCAGCCCGCGTGATGGGACCACGCCCACGTATTACTACTTCATCTCCATCAGGTTCGCCTAGCCCGGGCGGGCTGGAAAGGCTCGGACCGCTCGTTACACGCGGTGTGGCCGACGCCAGCCTTTCGATCTCGATTATCATCCCGACCTTCAATGCGGGCCGGGCGTTCGGCACGGTGCTGCACCGCCTGATGGGCCAGGGGCGCGTCCCCCTCGAGATCATCTGCGCCGACCTGGGCTCGACAGACGGCACCCGTCACATCGTGAGCCAGTTCCCGCTCGCCCGCCTGGTCGAGATCCGGGAGCCGGCCGGACCGGCCAGCTGGAACCGGTCGATGGAAGAGAGCCGCGGCGAGGTCGTGGCGTTTCTCGCCCAGGACGCGCTGCCCGGAAACGGCGATTGGCTGAGACACCTGACGGCCCCCTTCGACGATGCGTCGGTAGCCGGCGTCTACGGCCGGCAGAAGGTGGTGGTCGGAGGGGATCCGGTCGCCGGTTTCCGGCTTGCCCAGCGGTTCTGCAGCGAACCACATCAGCGGCGGATCCGGGTCGGCGACGCGATCGCCTACAAGTCGCTGCCCTTCTTCATCGACAACGCCGCCGTCCGCCGCTCCGTCTGGCGCGGCATTCACTTCAACGAGCATCTGCCGGTCGGCGCCGATCGGGTCTGGGCGCGGCAGGCGGTGCTGGCCAGCTATACCATCGCGTATGCGCCGGAAGCCGTGGTCGCCCGGGACGTGGTCGCCGGCCTGAAGGCGGCCTACCGAACTGCCGTGCTGACCGGATACACCGATCAGCACTATGGGGATCAGGGGGGCACGTTGTGGCCGGACTCGCGGCATTTCGTAAAACGCGCCGCATGGTATCTGCTGAAGGTTTTCGCCTGGGGCGAGCTGCCTTACCTGGCGTTGGAAGACGTGGTGCAGCGCTATGCCTACAGGCTTGGCCGGCGCCTTGACCGGATGAGCCCGCAGCTTCGCGGACGGTTCGCACCCGAGATGGCGCAGCCCGACCGAGCGGTCGATGTCGACGACTGGGCCGCCTGAGCCGGCCTTCGCTTGCGTGATCCAATTGCCAGTGTGCCGACGCCACGCGATCTCGCGCAGCTCGCCGAGCAGCTCTCGCGCGCCGGGTTCATTGCCGCCGAGGATGAGGCGAACGAGCTCCTCGCTCGCGCCGCCGGCGACGGCGAGCTCCTCGACTCGCTCGTCGCGCGCCGGTTGACCGGCGAGCCACTGGCCTGGGTCACCGGGAAGACCTCGTTCTGCGGCATCGAGATCAGGGTCGATCCCGGCGTCTACGTGCCGCGCTGGCTCACTGAGCCGCTGGCGCGTCGCGCGGTCGAGCGGCTCCCGGCGAGCGGGGTCGCGATCGACCTCTGCAGCGGGTCCGGGGCGATTGCGCGGACGCTCGCGACGAACCGGCCTGGCGCTCGCGTCGTGGCGTCTGACGTCGACGACCGCGCCGTGGCCTGCGCGGCCGCAAATGGCGTGGACGTCTACCGCGGTGATTTGTTCGACCCCCTGCCGACCGGGCTGGAGGGACGAGTCGACGTTGTCATCGGCGTCGTGCCCTATGTGCCGACGCCGGAGCTGCCGCTGCTGCAGCGCGACACCTTCACCTTCG
>Ga0207646_10002788_pt1 | contig 20383 bp, 21 predicted proteins | sample KBSK5502metaG_FD_184343 | JGI IMG/M metagenome (GOLD analysis project Ga0207646, IMG submission 184343) | Corn, switchgrass and miscanthus rhizosphere microbial communities from Kellogg Biological Station, Michigan, USA - KBS K5-50-2 metaG... | ecosystem: Host-associated > Plants > Roots >...
TCGAGATGCTTCGCGATGCGACATTGCGGCTCGCGGCTTTGGAAGGGTTGACCGCGCACGCGCACGCGGTGGAGGTGCGCCTTGAGTAGATCCGCCGATGTCACGCGAAAGAGCAAGGAGACGCAGTTGGTGGCGAAAGTCGTCATCGAGGGTCGCGGGCGGGTCAAGGTGGCGACTGGGCTTCCGTTCCTCGACCACATGGTCGAGCAGGTGGCGCGCTATGGCGGCTTCGACATCACGCTCCGCGGCGCCGGCGACGTGCCCGTCGACACCCATCATCTGGTCGAGGACGCGGGCATTGTTGTCGGACAGGCGCTGTCGAAGGCCCTCGGAGATCGCGTCGGGATCACGCGCTTCGCATCCGCGTATGCGCCTCTCGACGAATCCCTGGCGCGCGTTGTGGTCGACCTGGGCAAGCGTCCGTACCTCTCGTACAACGTGCCGCTTCGAGGGCGGGTGGGCACGCTGGAGACGGAGGTTCTGGAGGAATTCTGGAAAGCACTCTCGATTCATCTCGGGGCGACCATCCACGTCGACGTGATCCGCGGCCGCAATCGGCACCACGTCGCGGAGGCGACCTTCAAAGCGTTGGGCCTGGCGCTGCGTGACGCCATGGCCTTTGGCGGTGGTCCCGGCATCCCGTCCTCCAAGGGGCTGCTCGGATGATCGCCATCGTCGACTACGGCGTGGGCAATCTGCGTTCGGTCGAGCGCGCGCTGCTGCACGTGGGCGCGACGCCGAAGCTCACCGCGGACCAGGACGAGCTTCAGCACGCCGACGGAATGGTGCTGCCGGGCGTTGGCGCTTTCGCCCCTGCGCTCGAGAAGCTGTCGGACGGTGGCCTGGGCCGCAGGGTCGTGGAGCTGGCCAAGAAAGGCAAGCCTGTTCTCGGAGTGTGCCTCGGCTATCAGCTCCTCTTCGAGGAGTCGATGGAGAACGGCCGGCACCAGGGCCTGGGGCTGCTCGATGGTCGCGTCGTCAAAGTGACGCGAGCCGAGCACATCCCCGTCATCGGGTGGTGCCGACTCACTCAGACCGAGGCGTCTCCGCTGTGGCAGGGAATCGCCGACCGATCGTATTTCTACTTCGTGCACTCATTCACGCCCGACGGATCGCGAAACGCGATCGCGTCAACCGAGCAATCGCCGGTCGCGGCGGCCGCGCGCCTCAACGTGATGGGGACCCAGTTCCATCCAGAGAAGAGCGGAGCGGACGGCTTGCGCGTCTACGAGAACTTCGTAGCCCTCTGCGGCTAAGGAATCCATGCCCGCCAAACGCATAATCCCGTGCCTCGACGTCGATGACGGTCGAGTCGTCAAGGGCGTGCGCTTTCAGAACCTGCGCGACGCCGGCGATCCGGCGGAGCTGGCCGCGCTGTACGACCGCGAGGGTGCCGACGAGGTCGTCTTCCTGGACATCACGGCGTCTTCGGACAACCGCGGCATTCTTCTCGACGCGGTCGCGCGGACGGCCGACCAGGTTTTCATCCCTTTGACAGTGGGCGGCGGGGTGCGCAGTGTCGAGGACATGGCCGAGCTCCTGACCCACGGCGCCGACAAGGTTTCCGTCAACACGGCCGCGCTCGACGACCCAGAGCTGATCACCCGATGTGCTGAGGTCTTCGGGTCGCAGTGCGTCGTGCTGGCGATCGATGCCAAACGCCGGACCGAGCGCCCGGGTTGGGAGGTGTACAGCCACGGCGGCCGGCGCGCGACGGGCCGTGACGTCGTTGAATGGTCAGTCATGGGCGAGAAGCTGGGGGCAGGCGAGATCCTGCTGACGTCGATGGATAACGACGGCGTGCAAGACGGCTATGACGTCGCCTTGTTGAGGGCGGTCACTTCTGCCGTGAAACTGCCCGTGATCGCCTCGGGCGGCGCAGGCAATGCCGCGCACATGTACGACGCGATGACGGCCGGCGGCGCCGAGGCCGCTCTGGCGGCCACGATCTTCCACTTCGGCGAGGTGTCGATCGCCGCCGTGAAGGATGAGCTCGCCAATCGAGGGCTGGAGATGAGGCGATGACGCCTGACTTCTCGAAGGGCCTCGTTCCGGCCGTGGTCCAGGACGCGGATACCGGCAAGGTGTTGATGCTGGCCTACATGGACGAGGAGGCCTGGGCCAAGACCCGCGCGACGGGACAGGCCTGGTTCCACTCGCGAACCCGCGGCCTGTGGGAAAAGGGCGCCACGTCCGGGAACACGATGGAGGTGGTGGAGACGCGCATCGACTGCGACGCCGATAGCGTCCTACTGCGCGTCAAGCCGGCCGGTCCCGCGTGCCACACCGGGGCCGAGTCGTGCTTCTTCAACGAACCAGACTAGCCGAATCTTTATACAGTCATTCTGTATACTCATGCGTCCATGGGTGGAAGGCTAAAGGCAGCGGTCGCGGGGGCCAATGGCTATGCGGGAATGACGGTGGTCAACCTGCTGGCGCGGCATCCGGACGTCGAGCTCGTGCAGCTCACTTCGCGCTCGTTCGCCGGCAAGCCATACAAGTCGGTGTTTCCGCTCCTCGAGCTGGAGGGAGAGTTCCGCGCCGAGGCCGAAGCGGCGGGCGTGGATGTCGTGTTCAGCTGCCTGCCGCACAACGTCGGCGCGGCCAAAGCCGGCGGCTGGCTCGCGGCCGGAGCGAAGGTGATCGACATGAGCGCCGACTTCCGGTTGAAGGACGCGGCCCAATATCCGAAGTGGTACCGGCAGGAGCACCCGGCGCACGAGCTGCTGGCAAAGGCGGTTTTCGGACTGCCCGAGCTGCACGAGCGGGAGCTGGCGGGTGCGCAGCTGGTCGCCGTCCCCGGCTGCTACTCGACGGCGTCAATCCTCGCCCTGGCGCCCGCCGTGGCTGCTGGGCTGGTCGGTTCGGACATCGTCGTCGACGCCAAGTCCGGCGTCAGCGGGTCGGGCCGCTCGCCGTCGATGGGCGTGCATTTCAGCGAGGTCAACGAATCGCTGGGCGCGTATGCGATCGAGGGCCACCGGCATTTGCCAGAAGTCACGCAGGAACTGTCGGCATTGGGTCGTGACGGGCTGCGCGTGACGTTCGTACCTCACCTGGCGCCGATGACGCGGGGCATCCTGGCCACCTGCTATTTCGACTTGAAGGGGTCCCTGGCGGAGCTGCAGGATGCCTATTCCGAGTTCTACGCGGGCCAACCCTTCACCCGAGTGGTTGCGCAGAGCCCAACGACAAAGCTCGCCAGCCATTCGAATCTGTGCCTGATCAACGTGGCTGCACAAGGTGGCAAAGCCGTCGTCACGGCGGCGCTCGACAACCTGGTCAAAGGCGCGTCGGGACAGGGGGTGGAGTGCTTCAACATCGCGTTCGGATTCGACCGCAAGACGGCCCTTGAGGCGCCGATCCAATGGCCCTGACGTTCGCCCGTGGATTTCGGGCCGGCACGGCCGCCTGTGGAATCAAGGCCTTTACGGCCGGCGCGAGCGCGATCCCGACCGGCCAGCGCGACGACCTCTGCGTCATTTATTCGAGCCATCCATGCGACACCGGTGGCGTCTTCACGACCAACAAGATCAAGTCCGCCTCGGTGGTCATCGACCAGCTGCATCTCCAGCACAACCGCGTGCAAGCCCTGGTCATCGCGTCGGGCAACGCCAACGCGTGCACCGGCGCGCAGGGATTCAAAGACGCGCTGCAGATGGCGAAGCTGACCGCAGACCGCCTCGACCTCGACCCGGACCAGGTGGTGGTGGGCACAACCGGCGTCATCGGGCGCTACCTGCCAATGAGCGCGGTCAAAGCGGGCATCACCGCCGCATGCGGATCGCTCAGCCCGGACAGTGGTCTTGATGCGGCCCGCGCCATCATGACCACCGACACAGTGCCCAAGACCGCCGAGTTGGAGGTTGAGATCAGCGACCGGACAGTGCGAGTCGGCGGCATGTGCAAGGGGTCGGGGATGATCCACCCCAACATGGCGACGATGCTGGCCTACATCACCACTGATGCAGCTGTCGAACCCGGCTTGATGGCCACACTGGCAAAGCCGGTCGCCGACCGCAGTTTCAACCAGGTCACAGTTGACGGTGACAGCTCGACCAATGACACATTCTTGGTGCTGGCCAACGGCGCCGCCGGTAACGCCCCGATTCGGCAAGGCACGCCTGAGGCGGAAGCGCTGGAGGCGGCGATCATCGGTGTGGCACGCGAGCTGGCCCGAGCCATCGCGCGTGACGGTGAGGGCGCGACGAAGATGATCGCGGTCCGCGTCCAGGGCGCGGAATCCGATGAGGAGGCGAGGACCGCGGCCCGGGCGGTCGCCTCGTCGAGCCTTGTCAAGACGGCCGTGCACGGAGGTGACCCCAACTGGGGCCGCATCGTCTGCGCGCTTGGCTACAGCGGCGCGGAGCTCGCCTTGGACAAGCTGCACCTCAGCATCGGTGGGCTTGTCGTTTTCGAGCGGGGCGCAGGAGTCGACGTTGACCTGGCTGCGGTGCGGCGCGCATTCGAGCAACCGGAGATTGAGATCGTCGCGTCATTGGGCCTGGCGGGCGGCCACGCCGAGGCCTGGGGCTGCGACCTATCGGAGGAGTACGTGCGAATAAACGCCGACTACACCACATGACGTTGACGGTCGAGGAGCGAGCCAAGGTGCTCGTCGAAGCGCTGCCGTACATCAAGCGATTCCACGGCCAGATCGTCGTGATCAAGGTCGGTGGAAACGCTCTCGAGCAGGCGAGGGACGAGACGCTGCTTGACATCGTGCTGCTCCGCTACGTCGGCATGCAGCCGGTGCTCATACATGGCGGCGGACCCGAGATCACGGCCATGAGCGAGCGCCTGGGCTTGAAGGCGCAGTTCAAGAACGGGCTGCGCATCACGGACGACAAAACGATGGAAGTCGTGAAGATGGTGCTCACCGGGAAGGTGAACCCGGACATCGTCGGCGCAATCAACCGGCTCGGCGGGCAGGCGGTCGGCATGAGCGGCGAGGACGGTCCATGCATCATCGCCGAGCCTCTTGGTCCGGACATGGGTTTCGTCGGCCGCGTGACCCAGATCAATCGCGAGCCGATCACGGCGTTGCTCAGTCGCGGTTACATCCCGGTGATCGCGTCGATCGGGCTTGGTTACGACGGTCATGCCTACAACATCAACGCCGACACAGTGGCCGCGGAGATCGCTCTGGCGCTTGGCGCGGCCAAGATGATCCTTCTCACCGATGTGGCCGGAGTGCTTGGCGTCGACGGCCACGTGGTCGCTGTGCTGTCATCCGAGGATGCGAGGAATCGCATCGACGCCGGCGAGGTGACCGGAGGGATGATCCCGAAACTCGAGTCGTGCCTTCGGGCGCTGGAGGGGGTGCCCCTCGCTCACATCGTCGATGGACGCACGCCGCACTCTCTGCTGCTGGAGCTGTTCACCGAAGCCGGTATCGGCACGATGGTGACTCGGTGATCGGCGAAGCAATGCCTGCTGGCCTCGCTAATGCCTCCGTAAGGCGCCTCGTCCGCTGGGGCCCCCACGCCGGAGGCGTGGGAGGTAATGGATGGTTGTTTAGGGACGCGTCCTTTTTAACTGTGGCGCCAGACGCCGCCCGTCCATGACCGCGCCCGAGCTCGCCGACAAGTACCTGATGCAAACCGGCCGCCGGCTCCCGGTCACGTTCGTTCGCGGCCAGGGCTGCCTCGTCTACGACGACGCCGGCCACGAATACCTCGACCTGGTCGCCGGCATTGCCGTCAACCTGCTCGGCCACTCCCACCCCGAAGTCGCGGCGGCGGTGGCGGGTCAGGCAAAAACTCTCATCCACACATCCAACCTCTACTACACCCAACCCCAGGTCGAGCTCGCGCGCAGGCTGGTCGAGCTCTCGTTTCCATCGCGCGTCTTCCTGTGCAACTCAGGCGCCGAGGCAAACGAGGCCGCGATCAAGATCGCGCGCAAGTGGGGCACCCGCAATCGCAACGGCGCGTTCCAGATCATCTCGACGCTGGGCTCTTTCCACGGGCGCACCCTGGCGACGGTCACGGCCGGCGGCCAGCCCAAGTACTCGGATCCCTTCAAACCCCTCCCGGACGGTTTCATCCATGTCCCGTACAACGACCTGGACGCGATCAAGGCGGCCACCGGCGCCCAAACCGTGGCCGTGATGCTCGAGCCGGTGATGGGCGAGATCGGCATCGTTCCGGCCAAGGCGGGATATCTCGAGGGCGTGCGCAAATGGTGCGACGAGAAGGGCCTGCTGCTCATTCTCGACGAGGTGCAGACCGGGCTCGGCCGCACCGGCCGCTGGTTTGCTCACCAGCACCACGGCATCACGCCCGACGTGATGACGTTGGCCAAAGGCTTGGGCGGCGGCGTCCCGATCGGCGCCTGCCTCGCCGCACCGAAGGCGGACGTCTTCGAGCCTGGCGATCACGGCTCGACGTTCGGCGGCAACCCGCTTGCATGCGTCGCGGCTCTCGCCGTGCTCAAGGTCATCGAGCGCGACGGACTCGTCGGCCATGCCGCGGAAATGGGGGAGATGCTGCACTCGGCGATCGGTTCGCTCGGCGGCAAGGAAGTTCGGGGCCTCGGCCTGATGCAGGCGATCGAGTTCGAGGAGCCGCGGGCCAAAGCATTTCAGAAGGCTTGCCTCGATGCGCGGCTCATCGTCAACGCGGTGGACGACAACACGATCCGGTTCGTGCCGCCGCTGATCATCACCCCGGACCAGATCGATCTCGCGCAGAAAACCATGCACGAGGTCGCAAGGTGACCGCGACCAAAGGCACGAGGCACCGGGCGATCCTCGACGTCGTCAACCGCGGCGCGGTGCATACGCAGCAAGAGATCGCCGAAGCGCTGGCGCGGCGCGGGCTTCAGGCGACTCAGGCGACCATCTCGCGCGACATCCAGGAGCTTGGGCTCGTCCGCTCTGGCGCCGGCTATCGCAGCGGGGCCGCGCTGGTGCGCGAGCTCGTGCTATCGGTCGAGTTCGTATCGCCGGTGGCCGTGATCAGGACACCGCCCGGCACCGCGAACCTTGTCGCGCGCCGAATCGACGAAGCCGCGCTGCCCGGGGTCGCGGGAACTGTCGCCGGCGACGACACGATCATCGCCGTGCTCCGTCGGCCGAGCGCCGGCCGCGCTCTCAAGGAGCTTCTATCCAGTGCCGGGTGAAAAGCTCGTCCTCGCTTATTCGGGTGGGCTCGACACCTCGGTTGCGATCCGCTGGCTGAAGGACCAAGGCTGGGACGTGATCGCATTCACGGTCGACCTGGGCGAGAAGAAAGACCTCGACGCCATTCAGGCTCGAGCGCTGAAGACGGGCGCGTCGGCGGCCTACGTGGCCGACGGCCGCGCGCCTTTTCTGCAGCTTTTCGTCTGGCCTTCGCTCCAGGCAGGCGCCGTCTACGAGAAGGAATACCCGCTGGCCACCGCCCTGGGGCGTCCCTTGATCGCGGCCATGATGGTCGAGGTCGCGCGGCGCGAAGGCGCCACCGCGATCGCGCACGGATGCACAGGCAAGGGCAATGACCAGGTGCGCTTCGACGTCGCGACCGCTGCGCTTGCGCCCGAGCTCAAAGTCGTGGCGCCAGTCCGCGAGTGGAGTATGAATCGCGACGATGAGATCGAGTACGCGACCAAACATGGCATCGAGGTGCCGGCCACGGTGCGCTCGCCTTATTCGACGGACGAGAACTTGTGGGGTCGCTCGATCGAGGCGGGAATTCTCGAAGATCCATGGGAGGAGCCGCCAGGCGATGTCTATGCATGGACCCGCGACCCGCGCGAATGTGCCGACGTCCCGACGTACATCGAGGTCGGCTTCCGGCACGGCATCCCGGTCTCTCTCGATGGCGAAGCGGTCGACCCGCTGCGGCTCGTCACGGAGCTGAACCGGATCGGCGGTGAAAACGGGGTCGGCCGTATCGATCACCTCGAGAACCGGCTGATCGGGATCAAGTCTCGAGAGATCTACGAGGCGCCGGCGGCGGTGCTTCTGCTCGAGGCGCACCAGGCGCTCGAGGACATCACGCTGCCCAAGGAGGTTGCCCGCTTCAAGGACCTCGTGGCCCAGCAGTGGGCGCAGATGGTCTACGACGGGTTGTGGTTCAGCCCGCTCCGTGACGCCCTGTACGCATTCGTCGCCGAAACGCAGCGTCACGTCACCGGGGACGTGCGTCTGAAGCTGTTCAAGGGCGCGTCGCAAGTGGTCGGGCGTAAGGGGCCGGCCCAGCTTTACCAGCACTCGCTGGCCACGTACGGAAAGGGAGACGCCTTCGACCAGTCGGCCGCCGCGGGCTTCATCAAGCTATGGGGCATGGGCGTCCGCACGGCCGCCCAGGTGCAGGGCCGGCTGCACGACCGCGAGCTGAAGGGTTTGCTGGGCGATGTGAAGAGGCTCACGCCATAGGCAAGCTCTGGGGCGGTCGCTTTGAGCGGCGCCTGCTGCCCGAGCTCGAGCGCTTTTCGTCATCGCTCGAGATCGACTTCGAGCTCTACCCCTACGACATCGCCGGCAGCATTGCGCATGCGCGCGGGCTGGCCGCCGCGGAAATCATCACTCGTGGGCAGCTGGCGGCGATCGAACGCGGCCTTCGCCGCATCAAGCGTGAGCTGGAGAAAGGCGAGTTCGAGCTTTCCGACTCAGACGAGGACATCCACACGGCGATAGAACGACGGCTGACCGAGATCACGCCGGCGGGCGCATCGCTGCACGCCGGACGCTCGCGCAACGACCAGGTCGCGCTCGACCTCCGCCTCTACTGCCGCGCCGCCGCCAGCGAGCAGATCAACGCCACCGCCGCCGTCGTGGATGCTCTGGCCTCGAAGGCAGCCGATCACGCCGGTTGGCTGATGCCCGGCTACACACACCTCCAACGCGCGCAGCCGGTGACCGTCGGCCACCACCTCCTTGCACACGCCGAGGCGTTGCTTCGCGATGCCGAGCGCTTTCGCCACGCCTACGAGTCCGCCGACGAGATGCCGCTCGGGTCGGGTGCGCTGGCCGGCACGACGCTGCCGTTGCGACGCGAGGTTGTCGCGAAACAGCTTGGTTTCCAGCGCCTGTCGGCCAACAGCATCGATGCGGTGGCGGATCGAGACTTTGCGCTCGACCTCGTATACGCCTGCATGGTCGCCGGCCTCCACCTCAGCCGGCTCGGTGAGGACGTCGTGCTGTGGGCCAGCGCCGAATTCGGGTTCGTCGACCTGGCCGACGAGATCGCTACCGGATCCAGCCTCATGCCCCAGAAGAAGAATCCCGACATCGCCGAGTTGCTGCGCGGACGTGCAGGCCGCCCCATCGGCAGCCTGGTCTCCCTGGCGACCATCCTCAAGGGCCTGCCCCTGGCCTATGACCGCGACCTGCAGGAAGACAAGGCTGCGCTGTTTGGGGCCGTTGACAGCGCATGGGACTCGCTTCGCGCCGCCGAGCTCCTGGTTCGGCACCTGGCTTTCAATCGCGACCGCCTGCGCGCCGCCGCGGGCGATCCTGGCCTCTTGGCAACCGACGCCGCGGAAGCCCTGGTCGCCTCCGGGACTCCTTTCCGAAAGGCGCACGAGGAGGTCGGCCGGTCGGTGCTCGGCGGGAAGCTGAACGCGCCGTGGGCAGCAGATGAATCGCTGCGCAAGCGGGACTTGCCTGGCGCCCCGAACCCGCGCCGGGTCGCCGCACGCGCGGCCGCCGTCCGGCGCCAGGCGGCCGCACTCAATCGCTGGAGCGAGACACACCCTCCCGGTCTCCCGAAGTAAGGTTCAAGCCGATGCTGCTCGCGGTCGACGTCGGCAACACCAACGTCACGCTGGCCCTCTTCGAGGGCGAGAAGCTCGTCGCCGACTGGCGGGTGACCTCGCACCGTGAGCGGACCGCGGACGAGATGGCCGTCGAGCTCAAAGACCTTTTCAGCCTGCGCGGTTTCGACCTGGGCGTCGTCAGCGGCGTTGTCATTGCGAGCGTGGTGCCCAATCTGAACCCGGCCTTGATCGAAGCGTCGCGCCGCTATCTCAAATGTGAGCCGGTGATGGTCGGTCCGGGCGTCAAGACCAGCGTGCGGATCCGCTACGAGAACCCCAAGGACGTCGGCGCGGACCGGATCGCCAACGCCCTCGCCGCATATTCGAAATACGGCGGACCGGTGGTCGTTATCGACTTTGGCACCGCGGTCACGTATGACGCCATCGACGCCCAGGGCGACTACCTGGGCGGCGCCATCGCTCCCGGGGTCGAGATCTCGCTCGACGCCCTGGTCTCGCACACCGCCATGCTCCGCCGCGTCGAGGCGGTCGCGCCGGACTCGGTGATCGGCCGCAACACGGTCACCTCGATCCAGTCCGGTCTGGTTTGGGGCTTCGTTGCCCAGGTGGAGGGGATGGTCGAGCGGATGGTTGCCGAGCTGGGCGGCAAGGCGAAGGTGATCGCCACCGGGGGCCAGGCGTCCCTCGTCGCCGGCCTTACTCATGTAATCGAGGCGACCGACCCGCTCTTGACGCTCGAGGGCCTCCGCCTGATCTACCTTCAAAACGCTGACGGTGCCGGACACTAGACACGTGGACAGGCCTTGAGCGCGACCCACGCCATGGTCGTGTACCTGACCCCCGGTTTGGAGAACAGCGAGCTGCCGGCCGTGCTGGCCGAGCTTGGGATCAACGGGCTCGGACTCGACGACTCATCGACGGTCATCACACCCGCGCTGGTCCTCCACCAAGTCGGAGAGGATCCGCCCAAGGGCCTCGGCGATATGGCTTTCGCGGTGCCCAGGGATGCCTCCCGATCGGCGCTCCGCGAGCTGCTTCGCACGGCGATGGAAAACGCTGCGCTCAAGCGCGAGGTCAAGCAGCTCCAAGAGCAGGCGCATCGGCAGCACCGTCAGTTCGAGGAGCTGAATCGCATCGGGATCGCCCTCTCCGCCGAGCGGGACATCGGCAAGCTTCAGGAATTCATCCTCATGACGATGCGTCAGCTCACAAATGCCGATGGCGCCAGCTTGTGGCGCAAGACGGTGGGCGAGGACGGGTCGCCGCAGCTGTTCCTGGCGTCCAGCCAGAACACCTCGATCAGCAACACTTACCAGGCCTTCACGGTGCCTGTCGATGACAAGAGCGTCGTCGGCTACACGGTCACGGTCGGCTGGAGCCAGATCTACGACGACGCTTACAACCCACCGCCCGGCAAGCCACAGGGCGGAAAAGGATTCGACGCGCAGTACGGCTACCGAACGAAGTCGATGCTCACCGTTCCCATGCGCAACTACAACAACGAGGTGGTAGGCGCGGTCCAGCTGATCAACGCGAAGCGCAACTTCGACACGAAGCTGACCATCGCCAACGTCCCAAGAGAGGTTGTGAGCTTTCGCCCGGAAGACCTCGAGATGATCGAGTCGATCGCGAGCCAGGCCGCTGTCGCGCTCGACAACAAGAGCCTGCTGGATTCAATTCAAGCTCTGTTCGACGGGTTCGTGCAGGCGAGCGTGACCGCGATCGAGCAACGAGACCCAAGCACCGCCGGCCATTCGGGCCGCGTTGAATCGCTGACGACGAGCCTGGCACGGGCGGTGACCGACATCGAGGTCGGCAAGTATCGCGACGTCTACCTGACCGAAGACCAGCTCAAGGAGCTTCGCTACGCGTGCTTGCTGCATGACTTCGGCAAGGTCGGCGTGAGGGAGCACATCCTCATCAAAGCCAAGAAACTCATGCCGGGCCAGCTGGAGGTGATCCAGGCGCGCTTCGAGTTCGTTGAGCGTTCGGTGCAGGTCAAGTACGCCAACGAGAAGCTCGAGGCGATGCGCAGCGGGGCTACGGGAGAGGCCGCGCTGGCGGACATCGATCGAAGGCTTGACCAGGAGCTGGTACGGCTGCGCGAATGGATTCAGGGCATCGTCTCCGCGAACGAGCCGACCGTGATGCCCGAAGACAAAGCCTCGATGCTGGAGGAGCTGGCGCAAGAGACGTACCACGACATGTCCGGCCACCCGCATCCGATGCTGGACCCGCAGGAATTCCGTTTCCTCTCCATCCGCAAGGGCACGCTCGATCCCCAGGAGCGCCTCGAGATGGAGGCGCATGTCACGCACAGCTTCCATTTCCTGACCAAGATCCCCTGGACGTCGGTGATGCGTGGCATTCCCGAGATCGCCTACGGGCATCACGAGAAGCTGGACGGGTCTGGCTATCCGCGGGGGCTTACCGGCGACCAGATCCCGCTCCAGGCGAAGATGATGACGATCTCGGACATCTACGACGCGCTCACCGCACAGGACCGTCCGTACAAGCGCGCGGTGCCGCGCGACGTCGCCCTCGACATTCTTCACTCCGAGGCCGCCGACGGCAAGCTCGACCAAGACCTGCTCGATGTTTTCGTCAACAAGCGCATCTACCAGGTGACAGCGCCGAGGTGAGGATCAAGTTCTGGGGCACGCGCGGTACGAGGCCGACGCCAGGCAGGAAAACGCTGCGCTACGGCGGCAACACGACCTGCATCGAAGTCCGCGACAAGGACGACAACCTGATCATCATCGACTCCGGTTCCGGAATCGCCGAGCTCGGCAGCGGGTTCGAACAGTCAGAACCGCTACAGGCTCACCTCCTCATCACCCACACACATCTCGATCACATTCAGGGATTTCCTTTCTTTCCGCCCGCGTTCGTGCCCGGCACGCACCTCACGATCGTCGGACCGGCGGGCTCGGCAAAATCGCTGCAGGCGGCGTTCGCGGATCAGATGGATCCCGCTTACTTTCCCGTGCGGCTCGACCACATGCCGGCGGAGATGGAATTCATCGAAAGGAACCCCGGAGAGACGTTCGAGGTGGGTGGGCTGCGCATCACGCCGCACCTTCTGATGCATCCGATACCCACCTTTGGCTACCGGATCGATGAGGGCTCGACGCGATTTGCGTTTGCCACCGACAACGAGATCGCGATGTTCGCCAACAACGAGAACGGAACGTTGAAGGAAATGGCAAGTTGGTGCCAGGACGCCGACCTGCTCGTTCACGATGCGCAGTACAGCCGCGAGGAATACAAGACGCACGCGGGTTTCGGGCATTCGACCTACGAGGAGGCGCTGGCGCTGGCGGAGCAGGCGGGCGTGCAGCAGCTCGCGTTTTTCCATCACGACCCGGCGCACTCGGACACCGATATCGATGCGCTCATCGAGGAGGCGCTTGGCAACCACCGGCAGTCGGGCGGGACGGACGTGGCGGCGTTTCCGGCAGCCGAGGAACAGGAGCTCACGCTCTAGCGCTTTGCCCGTCTCCCTTAGTCTTTCGGGAACGTGCCTGAGGAAGACGAGCCGGAGGTAATTCGCGACCGGCGCAAGAAGCTGGAGCGGCTACGCGCGGCCGGTGTCGATCCGTACTCGCGCGGCTTCAAGCCGACGCACTCCACAGCTGAGGCCCGAACGCTGCTGGGAGAAGGCGAGCGAACAGAGCCCGTCGCCCTCGCCGGCCGGCTGATGGTGAAAAGGTTGATGGGCGGCTCAGCGTTCGCCGATCTGCAGGACCAGTCTGGTCGCCTGCAGCTGTTCGCCAGCCGGGAGATCCTGGGCGAGCCCGACTTCGACCTGTTCGCGGAGCTCGACCCAGGCGATCTGATCGGGGTGAAAGGGCCGATATTTCGCACCCGACGCGGTGAGGTGACCCTCGAGATTCGCTCGTTCCAGCTGCTGACCAAATCGCTGCGCCCTCTGCCCGAGAAATGGCACGGGTTGAAAGACGTCGAGATCCGTTACCGGCAGCGGTACGTGGACCTGATCGCGAATCCGGAAGTGCGCGACGTGTTCCGGGCCCGCACGAAAATCATCGCGTCGCTTCGCTCCCTGCTGGACGACCGAGGGTTCCTCGAGGTCGAGACCCCGGTGCTGCAGGAGGTGCCCGGCGGCGGTCACGCCCGGCCGTTTATAACCCATCACGAAGCGCTCGATCGCGACCTCTATTTGCGGATCGCGTTGGAGTTGCACCTGAAGCGATTGTTGGTTGGCGGCTTCGAGCGCGTGTACGAAATCGGCCGCGTCTTTCGCAACGAAGGACTATCACCGCGGCACAACCCCGAATTCACGATGCTCGAGTGCTACCAGGCGTACGCCGACTACAACGACGTCATGAGGCTGGTAGAGGACATGATGGTCACCGCCACGGCAGCCGCCGGACGGACGCCGAAGATCACGTATCAGGGCGAGGAGATTGACCTGACACCCCCGCTTCGCCGCGAGCGCATGGCCGACCTGGTGCTGGAGCACACAGGCCGGCAAGCGGTCGGCAAGGAGCTCAACGACCTTTTCGAAACCGAGGTCCAACACAAACTGCGCGAGCCGACTTTCGTCACCGACTACCCCATCGAGATCTCGCCGCTGGCTCGGCCTCGGGACGACGATCCGCGCTTCGTCGAACGGTTCGAGCTGATCGTCCTCGGACGGGAATACGCAAACGCGTTCACCGAGCTGACGGATCCGATCGACCAGCGCCAGCGATTCGAGGCGCAGGCGGCGCAAAGGGCCGCGGGCGACATAGAGGCGCACCCGATGGATGAAGATTTCCTGCGCGCGGTGGAGTACGGGCTGCCGCCATGCGGCGGACTGGGCGTCGGCATCGACCGGCTGGTCATGCTGCTCACCAACCAGGCGTCGATCCGCGACGTAATCCTGTTTCCGGTTATGAAGGCGGAATCTTAGGTGCTGCCTCTCGAGCTGATCCGCAAGGACCCGGACCGCGTGCGCCGCGCTGCGCAATTGAAGGGCGAGCCGGCGCCGATCGATGAGATCCTGGCGCTCGACGAGCGCTGGCGCGAGAAGCTGATGCAAGCCGAGAACCTGCGCGCGGGTCAGAAGATCCTGTCGCGTCAGTTCGCACAAACGAAGGACGACGGTGATCGCGCCAAGCTGAAAGACATGTCCGATCAGGTCAAGTCATTGACCGCTGAAGCTGACGAATTGCGCGCGGAGCTGGACGACCTGCTGCTCCGGGTCCCCAACCTGTTTCACGAGTCAGTGCCGGTGGGGGAGGGCGAGCAGGACAACGTCGTCTTGCGTGACTGGGGATCGAAGCCCGACCTCGGTTTCGCTCCCCGCACGCACTACGACCTCGGCGAAACGCTCGGCATCATGGATTTCGAGCGCGCGGCAAAAGTCGCGGGGTCGCGATTCGCGTTCTTGATCGGCGAGGGTGCACGCCTGGAACGGGCCCTGGCGCAGTTCATGCTCGACGTGCATACGCGTGAGCACGGTTATACCGAGGTGTGGCCGCCGATGCTGGTGAACAGCGCCTCGATGACGGGAACCGCCAACCTGCCCAAGTTCGGGTCCGACGCGTTCAAAGTCGAAGGCCAGGACCTGTGGCTGGTGCCGACGTCAGAGGTCCCGCTCACCAACCTGCATCGCGAGGAGATCCTCGACGGCGATCGTTTGCCGCTGAAGTACACCGCGTACACGCCTTGTTTCCGCTCCGAGGCTGGGGCGGCTGGGAAAGACACGCGCGGATTCATCCGGCTGCACCAGTTCTCGAAGGTCGAGATGGTCAAGCTCACGACCGCCGAAGCCTCGATGGACGAGTTCGAGAAGCTGACGGCAGACGCGGAAGAGATCTTGCAGCGCCTCGGTCTGCACTACCAGGTGATGGTGATGTGCACGGGCGACATGGGCTTCGCGCAATACAAGAAGTACGACCTCAATGCGTGGTGCCCGGGGTTGGGGCGATACCTCGAGGTCTCATCGTGCTCGGTTTTCGCGGATTTCCAGGCGATGCGGGCCAACATGCGATACAGGCCGGCTCGCGGCGCCCCGCCTCGATTCGTGCACACGATCAACGGCAGCGGGCTGGCGCTGACACGGACGATCGACGCGATCATCGAAACGTATCAGCGGGCGGACGGGACGATCACCGTGCCGGAAGTGCTGAGGCCATACATGGGCGGAATTGAGGTCATCGGCGCGCGCTGATTAGCGCCCCATAGAATCCGTGGTGCCCTGTGGAGGGGTGGCCGAGTCCGGTTGATGGCGACAGTCTTGAAAACTGTTATAGGTGCAAGCCTATCCAGGGTTCAAATCCCTGCCCCTCCGCCAACGTTCGAATCTGCGCTCGCGATCCAGCCTGGAGCCGGGCGCGTCAGATGTCCCGACCGGACCATTGTTTCCACCATGTCAGCGGGAATCGGCCAGCTGAACCAGCCGCGAATGTCCGATTCCGGAGTCACGACAGCCGCCCGCACGGCCGCCAGCAAGAGTGGCGCATAAGGATCGCCGTCGGTCGTCGCCGCTTTGGTCGCGGCGTCCCAACGCCGCAGCGGCGCGAAGTGCCAGGTCGTTTCGTCGTCAAAGACGAGCCCGTCATTAACCAGCGCGCCCACACGCTCCAGGCGGGCCCGGGCACTCTTCAGCCTTCGACGATCCCATCCGAGCTCGAGCCCGATGTCCTGACTGCTCGACTCACCGTGCGCAGCCAAGTGATCTAGCAAGATCGCGTCATCGCCCGTTGCGGCGGCGATCTCACTACGGACGATCGGGTCGATGACCCGAGCAGCCTCGGGCGAGAGATAGAGCGATTTGCCTCGATGCAGCTTTGTGAGCAGAATCCCTGGTCGCTGGGCCAGCTGGAAAGACCAGATCCATTTCGTTTTCGGCCATAGCGCAAACCCTTGCCCGCCCGCTTGAGCTGGTTCTTCGTGGCATGCGCCGAACAGGCTCGGCAAAGCAGAGTCTGGCATGCGGGTGATCAAGCCCCGATCAGATACGAAGGCCTGAGCGTCGTCGAGGGACATAAGTGCGCGGTCGGGTGTCAGCCTGCATTCGATCGCTCGGCGGCCTTGAAGTTCCGTCAGCGGCCCTGTAGTCATTCGTTTCGCAGCGGCAACTTCTCGAGCACGATGATGTCGTGGACCGCCCGGCGCTCGCGCCGTCGATCGGGCTCTGGCAGCGTGCGTAAAGCTGCCATTGCCGGCTCGACGATGGCTTGCCACCCGTCCGCGTCGAGATCCCAGAGCTTGGAAAAGCTTCGCGCTTCGATGCCGGCAGCAGCCTCGACGGGAGATTCCCAATAGACGTCGGTCGAGCGCTCAAACACGTCGACAAGGCGAAACCCGGCTTCCTCGGCGAGCGCCACCATGCGTTGCGGATCGTCAAGCGGTTGCCTGCCGCCACGGAGTTGCCGGTCCATCTCCCGGAGGATGAGGGCAATGTCGTCGTGCTCGCGGTCGTAACTGGAAGTGAGCTCGGTGGCGTAGCGGCCGCCTGGACGGAGGACGCGCATCACTTCCCGCAGCACCCCTGCTGGATCGGCGACCAGGTGCAGCACCCAGACCGAGTAGGCGGCGTCCACGGAGCCAGATTCGAATGGCAGCGCGAGAGCGTCCGCTCGGGCCACCGCAAGATTGCGACTCCGAGCCCGCTGCAGCATCTGGACCGAGATATCGACTCCCACCACGCAGCGCCCGCCGGCCTGCAGTGTCGCCGCTACCAGTCCGGTGCCGATCCCAATCTCCAGTGTCAAGCCCGAGGTCACCAAGTGAGGTTCTAGCGCTTCCGCGCATAGCTTCCCGCGCTGTTCGCCACCTCGTGTTTCGTCGTAGAACGATCGAATGAGATCGACCTCGTCAGGTCTGATCCCACTGCCACGACCCGAGGATGCTTTTCACTTGAGGCATTGTCGAGTCTCGCGTTTCCGGCCAAAACAAGATGACGAGTCGCACCAGGACTCCGCCGTGTCCTATGTAGAGGCTGTAACCACCCCCAGCACCAAAAAATGATGACTCAAAAAAGGATGCTGGGCTGCTCGCGACCGTGCAATCACCGCGTGCGATAACCGTTCCTGATCCCGGCGTGTACGCGGCCTCTGCCGCGGCGGCCATGTGCGGGGTCGCCGAAGTGGTCAGTGAATCGCCCCAGATCGCTTCCGGCGCTCGCAGCGTTCCAGATGGCAGGTCGAGCACAAACGGCACCTGCGCACCGCCTTGACCCTCCTCGGCGGTGTTTTCGAACCAGCCGGCCGGCAAGGTCACTGTGGCGGCGAGCGCGGCGCTGTGCGTCTTCAGCCCTGAGGCGGGCGGCGGATAGGTGCAGTCGTTGGGAGCGAGTGCGATAGGGTTTGGACTCGCGACAGGTGTAGGTGTCGAGCCCAGGGGAGAAGCAATTGGAGAGGGCGCGCACGCGATGACCGCCAGGGCAATCACCGCTGAGGCCGAGACGCGCATGGGGCCAAGAATAGGTATGTGTGATCGGAGTTCATCCCGGTTTTGAGCGGCGTCGAAGGGTTCGTTTAATGACGAGACGCGGCAGATCCAGCCAACCGGCGAGGGCGTTGAGCTCTCCTCGGGCTGCCTCGACATCCGCCGTGCTCGCGCCCAGCTCCATATGCAGCGCTGGCACTCGCAGCACCCCTGCTTTTCGATCCGCCCTGACGTCTGCTTTCGCCACCAGCCGATCGCCATTCAGCACCGGCAACACGTAATAACCCCATTTCCGCTTGGCTTCGGGAACATAGATCTCGAGCTTGTAGTCGAAGTCGAACAGCGCAAGCGCGCGCCCTCGATCGTAGACGAGCCGATCGAATGGCGAGAGGAGCGCCGTGCGGCCCTCGAACGGCCGCTCGAGCAGGTCGGCATCCACAACCCATGGACCAGGCACGCCTTCAACCTCGACGGGCGTCCCCATGCCGCCCACCGACTTCGGTCTTGCAATCCCCAACGAACGCAGCCTTCGCTCGACGAGGATTCGTGTGGCCTCAGCTGCCGGAATCTCCGGCACTTCATTCGGGAGGATACGCGAGGCCAAGTCCCAGAGTCGTTGATTTCCGTCGCGCCTCACGACACCAACCTCGCCTCGTGCCCAAAGAAACTCGAGCATCTGACTCACGTTTCGTTCGTGCGTCCAGCCACTGGAACGCCAACCGACCTGCGCGCGGTCTTCGAGGTCCCGTGAGCGCAATGGGCCGCGAGCTTTCAACTCGGCCATGACATAGTCACGAAAGCCCTGGTTACCCGCTAGCCAGTCGCGCCGGCTGCCTTCGGGTGGCCAAGCCATCATCACGGGCTTGTAGAGCGGGTAGTCCGCGGTCGGGTAGATGAAAGCCCGGTACTCGAAGAGATGCTTGTCACGGATCAGTTCCGCCAACTCTTGCGGTCGAAACCCGCCGCCAAGCCGGCTCCACAGAACGAGGTGTTCGCTCCGCGCCACGGCAGCTGTCGGATCGATCTGCAGGAATCCAAGACCCGTAACCGTGGCGAGGACATCGAGCGGGCGCGTTGCGTCGAGCAGCTGAGCCATGACCGCAAGCTGGCGCGCCCGTTCGCGAGTCAGACGAATCACGGCTAAGAAACTAGCGAAACGAGGAGAGCCGGTCGCACCAGCGGCCGGCTCTCGATCTTGCTAAGGCACGTTGGCGAAGTTGTGCTGGTTGCCTGAGAACTGGTTGTTCGAGGTCCTCGTTCCCGCCCCGGCTTGAAATAGAAGCAGACCGGTCGAGAAGAACTCGAAACCCTCGGGATTCTCGCCGCCGGCGTTAGGTCCGACGCCGACCTCCCCGGTGTAGAAGTTGTCGGAGATGGCGTTGCCTCGAACTTCGGCAACCGCACCCCGTGAGACCTGGATTCCGTTGCCGGCGATGAAGCCGACCGGGCCCAGTCCAGTAACCGTGTTGTTCGTGACCGTCGCGGTCGTCGCAGTGCCGTTGACGACGATGCCTCCCTTTTGATACGCCGACACGGTGTTGCCGTCGATCGTGCCCGTGCCGCCGTTGGTGAAGTAGATGCCGACGCCATGTTGGGTGCCGTCAAACGGGACATTGCCGATGTTATGGATGCTCGCGCCCTCGACGGTCACAGAAGTTCCGTCGTTGACGACCCCGAAGTAGCGGGCTCCGAAGATCTCTGCTCCGGCTGTCACGCTCCCAGGGGTCGCGAAGTAGACGCCGATGTCGCAGCCCGTCGCGTCGAGGCTCCCGCTGAAGCTGCCACCGATCTGAGCGGCGGTCAAGAAGAATCCGTCCCTAGAAAAGGTGGTCGGGAAGCAGGTTGCGGCTCCGGCGGTCGCCGTCATCGTCAGCGTGGCGGGAACCGCTATCAGCAGAGCGACTGTGGCCCGGGCAACCCTGTAGCCGAGCGTTTGCAGGCTCTCCATTCGTCCTCCTTCCTTGTCGCGAACGGCCAAAACTTAAATTGCGTTCAATTTTGTAACGAAATACGCCCGAGTGACACGGACTACCAATGGGTGTGTTGCTGTTTTCGAGCCGGGAGTCTTGGCCTGAACGGCCCTCTTCCTATCCTGGCCCACGGGTGTTGAGAGAGCCGTCCGATCCCGACCTCGACGCGCTCAGGTCTGGCGATGAAGCTGCGTTCGAGGCGCTGATCGGCCGCTATCACGGAGGTATGCAGCGGCTCGCCATGTCGTACTTGCGCGATCGCAGTGCGGCTGAGGATGCGGTCCATGAGACCTGGCTCACGTGCCTTA
>Ga0207646_10002790_pt1 | contig 20372 bp, 22 predicted proteins | sample KBSK5502metaG_FD_184343 | JGI IMG/M metagenome (GOLD analysis project Ga0207646, IMG submission 184343) | Corn, switchgrass and miscanthus rhizosphere microbial communities from Kellogg Biological Station, Michigan, USA - KBS K5-50-2 metaG... | ecosystem: Host-associated > Plants > Roots >...
CGATGTCCCAGCCGGGCGCCGGCGGCTCTGCTGCCGACGCCTCCACCCTCGAGGAGCAGCAGCCGGAGCCGGAGGTCGACGACCGGCTGCTGCGGCTCGCTGCCGACTTCGAGAACTACAAGAAGCGCGCGGCGCGCGAGCGGCAGGAGTACGTCCAGCTTGCGAACGAGCGGCTGATCGCCGAGCTCATTCCGATCCTCGACGATCTCGAGCGGGCATTGAGTGCTGCCGAGGGGCACCAGGAGGCGCAGCTCGAAGAGGGCGTTCGCCTCGTCCACCGCTCGCTCGCGGGGCTGCTCGGGCGCCACGGCGTGACGCCGATCGAGACCGAGGGGAAGTTCGACCCGCATGTGCACGAGGCGCTGCTCTCCCAGCCGTCAGAGGCAGAGGAGGGCTCGGTCATCGACGTCGTGCAGAAGGGCTACAAGCTCGGCGAGCGCGTGGTCCGGCCCGCCCGGGTCGTTGTCGCGGCGCCGCCGGTGCAGGAGGAACCCGGGGCCGATGCCTGAGTCGCTCTACGACACGCTCGGCGTGAAGAAGGGCGCGTCTCCCGACGAGATCAAGAAGGCCTACCGCAAGCTCGCGCGTCAATACCATCCGGACACGAACCAGGGCGACAAGGCCGCCGAGGAGCGCTTCAAGCAGGTGCAGACTGCGTACGACGTCCTCTCCGACGTGGAGAAGCGGAAGGCGTACGACCGCTTCGGCTCGACAAACGGCCGCGGCGCTCCGGGGCCAGGCTCCGGCGGCGTCAACGTCGACTTCGGCGATCTCGGCGACCTCAGCGACATCTTCGGGAACATCTTCGGCAACCGCGGAGGCGGTCGCCGCGCGCGCCCGCAGCCGGTGCGCGGCGCGGACGTCGAGACCGAGGTGCGTCTCTCGTTCGAGGACTCGTTGCGTGGCGCCGAGGCGAAGGTGCCGGTGGAGCTGACGGTCGCGTGCTCGCAGTGCGGCGGTACCGGCGCGGAGCCCGGCACGGCTCCGGTGATCTGCCCCGAGTGCAACGGCCGCGGTGTCGTCTCCGAGTCGCAGGGCCTGTTCGCCCTGTCGCAGCCCTGCCCGCGCTGTCGCGGTAACGGCACGGTGATCGAGAAGCCATGCTCGAAGTGCCATGGCTCCGGTCGCGAGCGGCGGCGGCGCACGTTCACCGTGAAGATCAAGCCCGGCGTCAAGGACGGCACGAAGATCCGACTCAAGGGGAAGGGCGAGGTCGGCCAGAACGGCGGCCCAAACGGTGACCTGATCGTCGTCACGCGGGTCGAGTCCTCGCCGACGTACGAGCGTCGGGGCGACGATCTCATCGTGCAGGTGCCGGTCACGTTCCCGACTGCAGCGCTGGGCGGCAAGGTCGAGGTACCTACGCCCGGCGGCACGGTCTCACTCAAGATCCCCGCCGGCTCCGAGGACGGCAAGCTGCTGCGAATCAAGGGACGCGGCGCCCCAAGGCTGAGTGGGAAGGGCAAGGGCGACGTGCTTGCGCGCGTCCGTATCCAGGTGCCGAAGCGCGTGAACAAGAAGGAGCGAGAGCTGCTCGAGGAGCTCCAGAAGGGCGCCGGCCGATGACGAGGCGGGGAGGCCCCTGGCTCTTCGCAGTTGTCGCTGCGGGCGCCCTGTACGCCCTTCACATCCATCGCTACACGTGGACGTACGAGGGGATCATCGTGGGCGTGGCCCTCGTAGCGCTTTTGATCAAGCGTGTTTCCATCTCCGTCCGAGGGAAGGACGGGCCGGGCGAGGAGCCTGCCGGCGAGGTGACCACCGAGCACTCGGGAGTGGACCAGGTGTTCCGCCAAACGCCCGGCAGTGAGTCCGGTTCCGAAGGTGATCACTGATGGAGACCTCGGACCGGCCGATCTACATGATCTCGGTCGCAGCCGAGCTCGTGGGCATGCACCCGCAGACGCTGCGCATGTACGAGACGAAAGGGCTCGTGCGGCCGCAGCGCACGCCGGGCGGCACACGGCTCTACTCCGAAGCTGACATCGAGCGGCTTCGGATCGTGCAGCGGCTCACCTCCGAGCTCGGCCTCAATCTCGCAGGCGTCGAGCTCGTGCTGCGGCTCGAGGACGAGCTGCGCCGGGCGCACGCCCAAGTCGAGCGCCTCCAGCGCGAGCTGCGGCGGGAGGTATCGAACGTGCACAAGCAGTACCGCCGCGACCTCGTGCTCGTCCGCGACGAGCGGCTACCCGATGTAAAGGCAAACAGAGCAAGGCAGTAACGCATGGACTTCAACAAGCTCACGATCAAGGCCCAGGAGGCAGTCGCGGCGGCGCAGGAGCTTGCGCGGCGCGATGGCAACCCGGAGCTCTATCCCGAGCATCTGCTGCTCGCGCTCCTGGACCAGGAGCTGCCGCGCGAGCTCGTTCCCGATGCCGAGGTGCTGCGTACGCAGGCGGAGGCGACGCTCGCGCAGAAGCCGCGCATCGAAGGCTCGCAGCAGCAGCCCGGCGTCTCCTCGGCGTTCTCGAAGGTGCTCGACCGTGCCTTCGACGAGGCGAAGAAGCTCGAGGACGAGTACGTCGCTGCGCAGCACCTCCTGCTCGCGCTCGATGTCGTCCCGCGCGACCAGCTGCTCGCAAAGATCGCCGAGGTGACAGCGGGGCGCCGTGTCACGTCGCAGGACCCGGAGGGCACGTACCAAGCCCTCTCGAAGTTCGGGCGCGACCTGACCGAGGCAGCGGAGAGCGGCAAGCTCGACCCGGTCATCGGCCGCGACGAGGAGATCCGGCGCGTGATCCAGGTGCTGTCGCGCCGCACGAAGAACAACCCGGTTCTGATCGGCGAGCCCGGCGTCGGCAAGACCGCGATCGTCGAGGGGCTCGCGCAGCGGATCGTCGCCGGCGACGTCCCCGAATCGCTGAAGGGGAAGCGCGTCTGGTCACTCGACATCGGTGGACTGCTCGCCGGCTCGAAGTACCGCGGCGAGTTCGAGGAGCGGCTCAAGGCCGTGCTCGAGGAGATCGCGAACGCGGCGGGCGAGATCATCGTCTTCATCGACGAGCTGCACACGATCGTCGGCGCGGGCGCGGCCGAGGGCGCCGTCGACGCCGCGAACATGCTCAAGCCGATGCTCGCGCGCGGCGAGCTTCGCTGCGTCGGCGCGACGACTCTCGACGAGTACCGCAAGCACATCGAGAAGGACGCAGCCCTGGAGCGGCGTTTCCAGCCGATCTTCGTCGGTGAGCCGTCCGTCTCCGACACGATCGCGATTCTGCGCGGCCTGAAGGAGCGCTACGAGGCGCACCACAAGGTGCGGATCCGGGACGCGGCCCTCGTTGCCGCGGCTGTGCTCTCCGAGCGCTACATCTCCGACCGGCAGCTCCCGGACAAGGCGATCGACCTCGTCGACGAGGCCGCGTCCCGGCTGAAGATGGAGATCGAGTCGTCGCCGGTCGAGCTCGACGAGGCGAACCGGCGCGTCACGCAGCTCGAGATCGAGCTCGCCGCGATGGGTGGCGAGTCCGACGACGTGCGCGCGCCTCTCGAGGCCGAGCTCGCCGAGGCGAAGGAGCGCCGTGACGCGCTCGCTGCCCGCTGGTCGCGGGAGAAGGAGGCGCTCGACCGGATCGGCGAGATCACGCAGCAGATCGATGCACTGCGAATGGAGGCCGAGCGGGCGGAGCGCGACGGCAATCTTCAACGCGTGGCCGAGATTCGCTACGGCGAGCTTCCCGCGCTCGAGTCGGAGCTCGAGGAGCGCGACTCGCAGCAGGCGGCCGATTCGATGGTGAAGGAAGAGGTCGACGAAGACGACGTCGCGGCCGTCGTCGGACGCTGGACCGGCATCCCCGTCGACCGGCTGCTCGAGGGCGAGACCGAGAAGCTCGTCCAGATGGAGAACCGGCTGCACCAGCGGGTCGTGGGCCAGGACGAGGCGGTCGAGGCCGTGGCGAACGCGCTCCGGCGTGCCCGCACGGGCTTGCAGGATCCGAACCGGCCGATCGGCTCATTCGTCTTCCTCGGCCCGACCGGAGTGGGCAAGACCGAGCTCGCGCGCGCCCTCGCGGAGTTCATGTTCGACGACGAGCACGCAATGGTCCGGCTCGACATGAGCGAGTACCAGGAGCGCCATACGGTCGCGCGGCTGATCGGCGCGCCCCCGGGTTACGTCGGCTACGACGAAGGCGGCCAGCTCACCGAGGCGGTTCGCCGCCGGCCGTACAGCGTGATCCTCCTCGACGAGATCGAGAAAGCGCACGCCGAGGTGTTCGACGTGCTCCTCCAGGTGCTCGACGACGGGCGTCTCACCGACGGCCAGGGCCGCACAGTCGACTTCCGCAACACCGTCCTGATCATGACGTCGAACGTCCGCTCGGTCGACGCATTGCGCGATGTCTTCAGGCCCGAGTTCCTGAACCGCATCGACGAGGTGATCGAGTTCCAGCCGCTGTCGAGGGACCAGATCGCGGAGATCGTCGAGCTGCAGCTCGGCCGGCTGCGCGAGCGGCTCGCCGAGCGGCGGATCGAGCTCGAGCTGACCGACGCAGCGAAGGAAGCACTCGCCGAAGCGGGCTGGGATCCGGCGTACGGCGCGCGACCGCTGAAGCGCGCGATCCAGCGCCTCGTCGAGAACCCGCTCGCGCTGCGCCTGCTCGAGGGGGACTTCGCCGACGGCGACGCGATTCGCGTAGACGCCGAGGACGGCGAGATCCGGTTCGAGAAGCTCGGCGCTACGGTGGCGGTCTAACTCTCGGCGTAGATCTCGAAGGAGGCGCTCCAGGCCTGCGCCGGGCGGTGCCGATCGGGATCCGCGGCTCGTCTATCGCCCACCGCCGCGAACACGCGCTGTAAGGCGTCTTCGTCTTCCACGAGAATCACCGTCAGGCGGCGCCCGGACTCGCTGTCGGCGAGCCAGTAGGCCTCGACTCCTTCCGCCCGGGCGGCGGGCACGACCTCCTCCCGGACGTGAGAGATGCCGGCCTCGAGATCCTCCGCCGACTCGTTCTCGAAGTAGGTGACCTGTGCTCTCATGCCGCGATTCTCTCACCGCACTAGGGTCCGCGCCATGCTCGTCGTCGCCGCCACCGAGCGGGAGCTCGCGCTCCTCGACGGGCTCGAGACATTTTGCTGCGGGATCGGTCCCGTCGAGGCGGCGCTCCAGACGGCGCGCGCTCTCGCTGAGCGCCGTCTGGACGCGGTGATCCACGTCGGGATCGCCGGCGCCCGGACGCTCGAGCCGCCGGCGCTCGTGCTCGGGAGTGAGGCGGTGTACTGCGACGTGATCGACCCAACGTCGACGCTGCCCCGCGTCGAGCGGGCTCTCCCAGATGCCGCGCTGCTCGAGAGTGCCCGGGTGGCGCTGCCGGGGGCATATGTCCTGCCGATCGCCACCTCCGGCAGAGTCGGTGGCGGTACGGACTTCGAAGTCGAGGCGATGGAGGGCTTCGGCGTGCTTCGCGCCTGCGAGCTCGCCGGCGTACCGGCCGTCGAGCTGCGCGCGATCTCCAACTCGCCAGACGAGGCAGACCGGACACGCTGGCGTTTCGACGATGCTTTCGCGGCGCTGGCGGACGCGCTACAGCGACTCGACGTCCGCTAGGAACTCGGCGTTGCCGTGGCGCGTCGGCGCGCCGTACGCGAGGACGAGGATTTCCTCGTCGCTCTCGTTGCGCATCTGGAGCGGTGTACCGGGATGGACGACGACCACGCCGCCGGGCTCGACGTCCACCCGCTCCCACGGGTCGCCGAGCAGCATCGTCAGCGTGCCGCGCAGAGGGACGAAGACTTCCTCCTGATCCGGGTCGAGGTGGCGGCGGCCGCGCGTGTGGGCCGGATAGCGCCACATCCGCGCCCGCGACTCGGTCATCAGGGCCGGCTCGGTCAGCGCAGCAGCATGACGCGGCTCCTGGCCCTCGTGGCCAGGCCGCTCCTCCCAGTCGAGGTCGCGCTCATGGACGACGTCCCAGCTCATGGCCCGACGATACCCTCAGCGCCGATGGCCGAGCCGCGTCCAGCTGCGCTGCCGCCTGCCGAGCGGACGATCGGTCAGCTCATCGGTGAGTCGATCCGCTTCTACAGCGACCACTTCTGGCAGTGCCTGGCGCTCGGTATCGCGCCTGCGGCGCTCGCGGTCGTCGGCGCGAACGTCTCGCGTACCCTCGCAGTCGTCCTGTCCCCGACGCTCTTCGGCGCCCTCTTGAGCGCGGCGTACGTCGGTGCGAGCGTGCTCGTGCTCGAGCGTCGCCCGGACGACCGGCGGCTCGCCGTGGCGTGGCTCGCCGGTTGGCTCGTCTTCGCCCCGGTTCCGTTCCTCGTGCTGGGCTTCGTCATCCCGGGCGTCGCGTGGTTGGCGGCGCTTGGCCTCGTTGTTCCGGTCCTCATCGTTGAGAACCTGCCGCTGCGTGCGGCCTTCCGGCGGGCGTGGCGGCTCGGGCGGGCCGACTACATGCACGCGTTTGGATCGGTCGCGACGCTCGCGATCGTGGTGTTCCTCACGCAGGCGGTGCTTGCCTTCACCCTGCGCAGCTTCGGCGGCGCGGGCGTCTCTGTGGCCTTCTTCCTCGCGATCGTCGTCGTCTCGCCACTCCTTTTCGTCGGCACGGCCCTCCTGTACGTCGATCAGGACGCTCGGGTCGAGTAGGTTCCCGCCATGCCTATCTACATCCTGCTCTCGCGGCTCTCCCAGCAGGGCGTGCAGACGCTTCAGAGCAACCCCGCCCGCCTGCAGGAGGTCAACCGCGACATCGAGGAGCTCGGCGCGAAGGTGCTCCACCAGTGGGCGACGCTCGGTGAGTTCGACTTCGTCAATGTTGTCGAGGCGCCCGACACTGCGACCATCGCCAAGGTCTCGGTTTCTCTCGGTGCCCGCGGATCGACGCGGATCCAGACGCTGCCCGCGCTCTCCATCGACGAGTTCGTCTCGACGATCGAATAGCTAGTCGGCGACGGCGACGCGGCGGACCGTGACTCCCCAGGCGGCGCCGGTCTCGAACAACTCGTCGGGATCGACCTGGTCTGCCCAGCCGAGGAAATGCGGCTCGGGCTCGTCCGCCGTGCAGCCGTAGACCGCGGCCTGCAGGTCCGGCGCCGGCGGCTCGTCCTTGGCGCGCGCCGCCTCCTCCGCACGCCGCTCGGCCTCCTCGGCGGCGGGACCTTCCATGTAGCCGCGGGGCATGGGAGGAGCGTAGTGCGTACTCTCGGCGCCGTGCCGTCTGCCCTCGCCGTTCATGCGCTCGAGAAGCGCTACGGGTCCGTCCAGGCGCTCAAGGGCGTCGACCTCGCCGTCGAGGAGGGCGAGCTCGTCGGGCTGCTCGGCCCCAACGGCGCCGGCAAGTCGACGCTGGTGAAGGTCGCGGTCGGCCTTGTGCGCGCTACGCGGGGTCGCGCCGAGGTCGCCGGTGCCCGCGCGGGCAGCCGCGCCGCCCGGGCCGAGCTCGGCTACCTCGCCGAGCTCTTTCGCTTTCCGGGCTGGTACACGGCGGACGAGGTTCTCTCCCTCAACCAGCGTCTGACGCACTCGGACGGCGGCGCCGCCGAGCGTGCGCGGCTACTCGAGCTCGTCGCGCTCGACGATGCTCGCGGCCGCCGGGTGGACGGCATGTCGAAAGGGATGCAGCAGCGCCTCGGCATCGCGCAGGCGCTCGTGGGCTCGCCGCGCGTCCTCGTTCTCGACGAGCCGACCTCGGCGCTCGATCCCGCCGGCCGTAGGGTCGTCCGTGTCCTGCTCGAGGAGCAGCGTGACCGTGGCGTCTCCGTCCTGCTCAACTCGCACTTGCTCTCCGAGATCGAGCTCGTGTGCGATCGGGTCGCGATCCTCCGTGCGGGCGAGGTAGTCGCCGCAGGCTCGCCGAGCGAGCTTTCGCGGCCGCGCGGGGTCGAGCTCGAGACCGACGCGGGAACGCGAACGATCGAGGGCGCCACCCGGGAGGACACCCCGCGGCTGGTCGCCGAAGCCGTCGCGGCGGGCAGACAGGTCTACGGTGTCCGCGTCCTGACCTCGACCCTCGAGGACACGTATCTCGAGGCCGTGGGGGACGAGGTCTCGTGACCGTCGTGCTCACCATCATGGGCTACGGCTTCCGCGAAGCTGTGCGGAGGAAGGTGTTCGCGGTCGTCGTGCTGCTGACCGCGATCTTCCTCGGCCTCTTCTGGCTCGCGACGCATTACGTCTTCACGCGACTCTCGACGATTACCCCGCCCGCCGGCGTCCACGTCGACTCGCGAGTGTTCGCGGGCGCCTTCCTGCTCGGGCTCGCGATGTTCGCAACGCTTTTCCTCGGGGTCGTTCTCGCGGTCTTCCTCACGCTTGGTGTCGTCTCGGGCGACGCGGAACGCGGGCTGCTCCAGCCGCTCGTCGTGCGGCCGGTCGGCCGGGCAACTTTGCTCCTCTCGCGGTTCCTCGGCGCCGCAGTCGTCTGCATTGTCTACGTGCTCGCGGTCTACGGAATCGCCGTGGCGATCATCGATTTGACCGGGCACTGGACGCCGCCGTCCGCGCTCGCTCCGGGTCTCGAGCTCGCCGGCGGCGTCGTGATCGTGATCGCCCTCTCGATACTCGGCTCCGTCTTCCTCTCCTCGACGGCGAACGGGATCGCCGTCTTCATGCTCTTCGGCGCCGGTCTCACCGCAGGCCTGCTCGGGACGATCGGACATGCGCTGAACTCCCCCACGATCGAGCACGCGTCGCGGGACGCCGCGTGGGCACTGCCGTTCGAGGCGCTCTACCAGGACGGGCTGAGAATCATCTCGAGCAATGCGAGCGGGCTGACCGGCTTCCTGCTCCAGCTCGGGCCGTTCGGCGGCGCGTACGTGCACGGTTGGGGGATCCGCCTGTGGAGCGTCGGTTACCTGCTCGCTGCGCTCGCGCTAGCGGTGTTCGCGTTCCAGCGCCGCGATCTCTAGCGCGACCTCGCCGGCGAGGTGCGCGTTCTGAGCGACGAGGGCCCGGTTCGCAGCCTCTGTCCGGCCGCCGCTCTCGCGGTGGAGATGCGAGAGGACGAACGGCGTGACCGCCTGGCCGCTCACTCCTGCCGCCGAGGCGGCCGCGAGGCCTTCCTCGATGAGTGGCTCGACGTCCTCGAGCGGCTCGTCCGGCGGACGTCCGAGCAGAAGTCCGGCTCCGCCGAGCTGCCAGTGCGCTTCGGCCACGCGGGCCGCCTCGTCGGGCGACTCGACCCGCGCCGAGACGGGCGGGCCGCCCTCGGCCGCGTAGAAGAGCGGCAGCGTGTCGACCCGGAACCCCAGCATCGGGACGCCGAGCGACTCGAGCAGCTCCGCTGTCGCGGGGACGTCGAGAAGCGACTTCACTCCAGCGGAGACGACGAGTGCGGGAGTCCGGGCGAGCTGCGCGAGGTCTGCCGAGATGTCCGGCGGATCCGGAAAGCCGCGATGGACGCCGCCGATGCCTCCGGTTGCGAGCACCCGAATCCCAAGGGCACGCATGACGGCGAGCGTGCCTCCCACGGTCGTCGCTCCGATCGTGCCCTGGACAGCGGCTGCGGCGAGGTCGCGGGGCCCGACCTTGCGAGCGAACGGCCCGAAGCGTCCGAGCTCCTCCTCGGTCAGGCCGACGTGCACCTCTCCGTCGAGAACGCCGACGGTCGCCGGGACCGCGCCGGCCGCCCGCACCTGCCGCTCCGACTCGAGCCCGACCTCGACGCCCTCACCGGGCGGAAAACCGTGCGCCACGAGCGTCGTCTCGAGCCCGACGACGGCGCCATGGGAGTCCAGCGCCGCGCGCACCTCAGCGGCGACGCGGATCACGCCGACCGCTCCATCTCCGCGAAGCGGCTCTCCTCGCCGCGCCTGACCTCGTGGAACCCGGCGCGCCGGTAGGCCCTCAGCGCCCGCTCGTTCCAGCGCGCGACCCAGAGCCGGAATGTCCGCGGCCGCCACTCGCGCCGTGCGTAGTCCAGCCCGGCGGCGATGAACGGCTGTGCCAGGCCGCGGCTGGTCAGGTCGGGACGCATCCCGAGACCGAGCCTCACCTCGTGTCCATCGGGGACGAAGTTGAAGAAGCCGACGAGCTCACCGCCGTCGTCGACGACCGCCCGCAGGTGCGTTCGCCTGGCCGGATTCGCGAACAGCTCGACGCGCCGCGGGTCGGCCGAGGTGTCGTACCACTCGTAGGGGAACTCGTACCGCCACGCTGCGATCTCGGCGGCCTGCTCGTCCGTGATGGGCTGCACCTTCATGCTGCGCGCTCCATCCGCAGGAACTCGTGGTCTCCGAGGAGCTCGAAGTGCCGAGTTTCGCTACCGACCTCGCGGAAGCCGAGTCGCTCGTAGAGCCGGATCGCACGCTCGTTCCAATCGGCAACGAAGAGGCGAAACGTCGCCGGGTGCCAGGCCTTTGCGGCATAGACGAGCTGGGCGGAGAGAAACGATTCGCCCAGTCCGCGGCCGGTCAGGTCCGGCCTCAGCCCGATCCCGACCTCGACGGCGTCGTGTGGCCAGTCGAAGTGCCAGAAGGCGTCGAGTCGCGTCTCTCCGTCGGCGAGCACGGCACGGTAGTGCGTGGCGCGAGCAGGGTCGTGCATGTCCGCCTCGTCGTCCGGGTCCGAGGCAAGATCGTAGAAGTCGTATGGGGGCTCGTAGTGCCACGTGGCGACCTCGCGCCCGTAGCTGTCGTTCCACTCCTCCACGTTCACGGCAGCGACCCTACTTTCGCGACGCAGCGGGCAGCCGCGTCGAGGCCCCGTCGCGCCGCCTCCTCGAGCGAGCCTCCGACGAGGAAGCCTCCAGCGAGAGCGTCGCCGGCTCCGGTTGGATCGACGACCTCGGACACCACTGCGGCGAAGTCGAGCTTCGCGTCCTGTGTGAATACCGAGCAGCCGCGCGCACCTCGCTTGAGCACGCCGACCGGTGCAGTCAGATACGCGCCGCCGAGCAGCTCCCACTCCGCCTCCGTTGCGAAGAGGACGTCGGGCGCAAGCTCGTCGAGGAGCTCGCGGAACTCCACCGGTCCATAGCTGCGGATCTCGGTCCACGCGGCGATGTCGACCGAGACGCGTGCGCCTTGCTCTCGCGCCAAGCGGGCGGCCAGGAGTGCGGAGGCCGCGATCGGCTCTCGCAGAAGCGCGTAGCCGGAGAGGTGGAGAACGTCGCACTCCAGCCAGGCGGCGTCGAGCTCCTCCGGTGCGAGCGAGGGCGCGACGCCGCGGTCGGATGCAAGCGAGCGGTCACCGCCGTCGACGACGGAGACGACGACGCCCGTGGGACCCGCGGTCACCGGACCCACCAGCTCTACGCCATGCGCGGCGAGCTCGCGCGCGACCAGCTCGCCGGCGGGATCGTCGCCCCGCTTGGAGATACACCGCACCTCGGCGCCGAGCTCGGCCGCCCAGGCCGCGACGTTGGCCGCCTGCCCTCCGGCGCCGGCCCGATTCGAGGCGCGCACGTCGCCGCCCGGCGCGAGCGGCTCGTCGAGCAGAACGACCACGTCGAGCAATACGTCACCGAGGGTTGCGATGCGCAAGGCACAATCGTCCCATGCAGTCGGGGAGGAGTAGCGCGAGAGCGCGCGATTTTCTGCTGGGCGGACTCGTCGGCGGCGCGGCGGCGGTCGCGGCCGCTCGCCGTCGCCGGATGGTCCGGCGGCGCCGCGAGCAGCGGCTCGAGCGTCCGGCCGGCCTCGCTGCGTTCGAGAGCGCGCCGTGCTTCGAGGAGCTGCTCGAGGAGCAGGCCGCGAGCCGCGAGCGATGAGTCCGAATGAACCGTTTGCTTGACACCGCGGATCGGTGAGAATGCTGACTTGATGGTCCGGCCGGTCCGCCTCCTTGCCCTGCTCGGGGTTCTTGTTGCTGTCTGCGTCGCGCTCGCCGCGCCGGGCACAGCATCTGCGCGCTTGACTCCGCCGCCGGGAGTTGGTGTGGTCGTCGTCGACCGGATCAGCGACGCGACCTTTGCCGAGCTCGCCCGGCGCGGCGCCGTTGGGCTTCTGCGGCCGAGCTACGGTCCCACGACGAACCGGCGGCGTGCGTTGGCCGAGCTCGTGCGCGGCGCCGAGGTGAACGCCCGGCTCGGCGGCGTCCCGAAGGGCCGGCCGCTGATCAACACGAACAAGACAAGCACCTACCAGGGATGTCGCTCGTGCATAGTCGTCCAGTTGCCCCCGCGGGGCGCACCGACGGCGAACAACCGCCTCTACCGCATCGCGGTAATCGGTAGCGGCTTCCACGGCTTGCTCGCCTCGCCGACCACGCATATCCCCGGCCTCGTCTCGATCGTCGACATCGCACCGACCGCGCAGGGAGGGCACCAGTTCACCACTCTCTCCTGGACGGCTTCCAAGCCCGGAAACGCGCTCGGCCAGCTTTCTCGTCTCAACAACGCGATTCACGCGAACAACCGGCTGAAGTTCGCCGCCCTGTTCATCCTCGCGGGCGTGCTGATCGCGCTCGCGCTGCTCGGGCTGCGGGCCGCGGTGACCGCTGTCCCGGCTGCCCTGCTCGTCAATCTCGCCCTCGGGATAGGACAGATCTCGAACGAGGTGCTTCTGTGTGCCGCAATCTCGGCGGGAACGGCGCTCTTGGCGTACGCGTTGTCGCGCCTCTGCCGGAGCGAGTCGGCGCTGCTTGCGCTGTACGGCGGCGTGGTCGTGCTCTACGCCTTCGTCATGGTCACCCGACCGGAATGGCAGGCCGTGAACCCGTTCGGGCCGACGCAGAACTCGCGCTTCTGGGGAATCGGGAACCAGATCGAGACGCTGCTTCTCGCGCCGCTCCTCGCCGGTGCATTCCTCGCGCGGCGACGCTTCGGGGTTCTCGGCTTCGCGGTGTTCGGCGTCTTCGGCCTCGTGGTGATGACGGACAACCGGCTCGGTGCCGATGGGGGCGGAGCGATTGCGCTCGGGCTGGCCCTCGCGGTGCTGGGGACGCGCCTGTTCAAGCTCGGCACGCGAGGCTTCATCGGGCTGCTCGCGTCCGCGGCGTTCGCCGTACTCTGGATCGTCTCGCAGGGTCTTGCCGAGCGAGGCCCGAATCACCTGCGGAGCGCGTTCACCGGCCACGGCGCCGGACTGTTCTCCTCGCTGGGAAGCAGGGTTCAGCTCTCGTATCTGCCGGCGCTCCATGCGTGGCAGATGGTCGTTCCGCTGCTGTTCGTGCTCGCGGTGGCCTTCGCGGTTGCGTGGCGCTTCGCCCGCGAACGATCGACGCGAGACATCCTGCTGGCGTTCGGCGTCGCGATCGTGACGTCGCTTCTGGTCAACGACTCGGCCGCGTACGAGCTCACTGCCGGAATCGCGGTCGTGGGCGCGCTCGCCCGGTTCGCGCCGGCTCCCGCGCCCGCTCGTGCGAGCGTTTTCTCGCCGGCGATCGCTCGTCTCGTGGCGCGCGCAAAGCCCGGGCCCGAGCCTGCGCCCGTGCCGGTATCCAGCGAATCGCCGCCAGGCTGAGTCCGCCTAGCCCGCCAGTCCCGCGATGCCGTTGCGGAGCAGCGAGATCGCGAGCAGCAGGATGATCACCGACGCGATGAGGCGCAGGTGCGCCTCGAGCCAGGAGCGCGCGGCCTGGAGGATTCGTTCGGCCCGCTCGCGCGAGACGAGCAAGAGCACGATCGCGAGGCTGAGCGGGAGCAGCGAGACGACGGTGAACAGGAGCCACTGTGCCGCAAAGCCGCTCTTCGACGGGTCGGTTTCGGAGATGGCCTTCAGTGCCAGCGGGATGAAGCCCCCGGGGTTTGCGAGCGTCGCGCCCGCTGCGACGACGGCTATCCAAGGAGACGAGGCAACAGCACCGATCTTCTCGACCATGCCCTGCGTCGTCTTCTCACCGATGGGCCGCCGCCAGGTTCGAGCGACATAGACGAGGAGGGCGGCGCCCGCGACGAGATCGAAGATCGAGACCCAGGTCTTGCGCCCACCGCTCGAGGTCGGCGCCGCGATGTCGCCCACGATGAAGATCGCCGCCGCGCCGATCAGAATCGTGACTCCGAACGCGCCGAGATAGAACCAGATGCCGGTGCGGAGCGGGCGTTCGGCCAGCACGAGCGCGAGCACCGAGAACGTCAGCGTCGTCGGCGACAGCATCGCCGCGAGCGAGATGAGCACCAGCTCGAGATCGACCCAGCCCATAGCTCCGCCTCAGGCGCCGATCAACCGGGTCCAGAACTCGGGCATCGGCACAGCATCCTTGTCCGAGTGAGTCGGCGGGGCATCGTCCGCATCGGACGACGATAAACGGTTCAGGCGATGAACACCGAGCCACCGTTGACCGCTGGTGTCGAACCCGTTTCAGTCCTGTGCCTAGGCACCGTAATCACCCTCATCGGATGACCGGCGCACGGCCGCCTGACCGTAGCCTCCTCTCTTTACCGATGTGATGAGGAGGTGGATGCGATGGCGTCGACTGCAGCGGCCAGCGCACCCGGGCGGACGACCGCCGCGGAGCAGACGAAGGGCGACGTGCTCGTCGTCTTCGGGATCACGGGCGATCTCGCGAAAGTGATGACGTTCCGGTCGCTGTACCGGCTCGAGGCGCGCGGGCTGCTCGATTGCCCGATCGTCGGCGTCGCCGTCGACGACTGGTCCATCGCCGACCTCCGAGAACGCGCTCGCACCTCGATCGAGGGCACAGGAGAGAAAATCGACCAGGCGGTGTTCGACCGCTTCGCGGAGCGTCTCTCGTACGTGTCGGGCGACTTCACGGACACCGCGACGTACGAGCGGGTCGGTGCCGCGATCGACGGGACGAAATCGCCGGTCTTCTACCTCGAGATCCCGCCGTTCCTGTTCGGGCAGGTCGTGAAAGAGCTCAAGGACGCGGGCCTGACGGAGGGCGCGCGGATCGTCGTCGAGAAGCCGTTCGGGCACGACCTCGACTCGGCCGAGGCGCTGGCGGGGGAATTGCACCAGTACATCGACGAGTCCCAGCTCTACCGCATCGACCACTACCTCGGGAAGATGGGCGTCGACGAGATCACGCACCTCCGCTTCCAGAACGCGATTCTCGAGCCGATCTGGAACCGGAACAACGTTGAGGCGGTCGAGATCACGATGGCCGAGTCGTTCGGCGTGGAGGATCGCGGGCACTTCTACGACCCGGTCGGCGCGCTGCGCGACGTCGTCGTCAACCACCTCATGCAGGTCGTGGCGGCGGCCGCCATGGAGGTCCCGTCGCGCCCCGACGCCGACACGCTCAAGAACTCGGTAGCCGCGCTCTTCCACTCGGTCGAGCCAGCCAAGCCCGAGCACTACGTGCGCGGCCAGTACGACGGCTACCTGTCGATCGCAGGCGTCGACCCCAAGTCCACGACCGAGACGTACGCGGCGCTCCGGCTCAACATCGAGAACTGGCGCTGGGCGGGCGTGCCGTTCTTCATCCGCACCGGCAAGCGGCTCCCGGTCACGCAGACCGAGTTGCGGCTCGTCTTCAAACGCCCGCCGCGGCTCGGGGTCGCGCAGGGGCGGATCGCCGAGGCGAACCAACTCGTCGTGAGGATGGATCCCACGACCGGGATCCGCCTGATCGTCGACGCGCACCGCGCCGACCAGGGAGGGCCGGCGCCGATCACGCTCGACATGGAGTTCGCCGAGGAAGGCGGAGAGGGTCCGACGCCGTACGAGGTGCTCTTGCACGCGGCTCTCGTCGGCGACGCCAAACGCTTCACCCGGCAGGACGCAGTAGAGGAGGCGTGGCGTGTGATGCAGCCCCTGCTCGACGCGCCCCCGGCCGTCCATCCCTACGCCCCCGGCTCGTGGGGGCCGAAGGAGGGCGACGACCTCGTCGCCGGCTTCGGCCGGTGGCACGGACCCTGGATCGAGAGCTAAAGCAACTACCCGGGAAAGGAGCGGTCGATGGCCGTCAAGGAGAAGAAGAAAGCTGACACCGCGCCGCAGAGCGCAGCCGCACCGTCGCCATTCCCGCCGATCGCGGACTACGCGTTCCTCTCCGACTGCCACACCGGGGCGCTCGTCGCTCCCGACGGCGCGATCGACTGGCTCTGCATTCCCAGCTTCGACGCCCCCAGCGTCTTCGGCAGCCTCCTCGACCGTCAGGCGGGCTTCTTCCGCTTCGCACCGTTCGGGATCTCCCATCCGACGGCACGGGCGTACCTGCCCGGGACGAACGTCTTCGAGACGACCTGGAAGACGCCGTCGGGCTGGGCCGTCGTCCGAGACGCACTGACGCTCGGCCCCCGGGATCACGAGGACACGATCACTCCGCACACGCGGCCTCCGGCCGACGACGACGCCGACCACATGTTGGTGCGGACGGTGGAGTGCCTGGACGGCCGCGTGGAGATCGATCTGGTCTGCGAGCCGGCCTTCGACTACGGCCGCACACCGGCGACCTGGACGCCGGTCGACGGGGCGGCGAATGCACTCGACGCTACCGGAGCCGGTGTGACGTTCAGACTCGTTTCGGATCTCGCGATCGACATCGAGGGCGAGTCGGTCCGTGGGCGCCACGTGCTGGAGGCCGGAGACCTTGCGTACTGCGCACTGTCGTGGGCCGAGGAGTTCGCCGCGCCGCAGACGATTGACGAGGCAGCCGCCCGCATGGACGCGACGACGCGCTTCTGGCGCAGGTGGCTGAGTACTGCGCGAATCCCGGATCACCGGCTGCGCGACGAGGTGCAGCGGTCGGCGCTGACGATCAAGGGCCTGACCTACATGCCGACCGGCGCGACCGTGGCCGCGCTCACGACCTCCCTCCCCGAGACGCCGGGCGGTGAGCGGAACTGGGACTACCGGTACACATGGATCCGCGACACGACATTCACCCTCCAGGCGCTCCACTTCCTCAACCTCGACTGGGAAGCGACCGAGTTCATGGAGTTCGTGGCCGACCTGGAGCCGACGGACGACGGCTCGCTTCAGATCATGTACGGCATCGACGGCCGGCGCGACCTTACCGAGTCGACCCGCGACGAGCTGACCGGGTACTCCGGCGCTTCGCCGGTGCGGATCGGCAACGGAGCTTTCGACCAGCGTCAAAACGACGTCTTCGGAGCGGTGCTCGACTCGATCCTCCTCCACACGCGCCACAGCGAACGGCTGCCGCGGCGGCTCTGGCCGATCGTGCAGACCCAGGCAGAGTGCGCGACCCAGGTCTGGCGCAATCCGGACCAGGGGATCTGGGAAGCGCGCGGCAAGCCCCAGCACTACGTATCGTCGAAGCTCATGTGCTGGGTCGCGCTCGACCGGGCGGCGAAGCTGGCGGAGATCCGAGGCGACCCCAACTCGCAGGAGAAGTGGCGTGCGACTGCCGAGGAAATCCGGGCCGACATCCTCGAGCACGGGGCGCGCGACGGCGTGCTTCGCCAGCACTACGAGACCGATGCGCTCGACGCCTCGACGCTGCTCGCCGCGATCTTCGGCTTCCTGCCGGGCGACGACGCGACGCTGCACAAGTCGGTGATGGCAATCGCGAACGACCTCACGGAGGACGGCTTCGTCCTGCGGTACAAGACCGACGAGACCGACGACGGCCTGTCGGGGAAAGAAGGCACCTTCCTGATCTGCTCGTTCTGGCTCGTCTCGGCACTTGCGATCGTCGGCGAACAGCAGACCGCGCGCGACCTGATGGAGCGCCTGCTGCGCGTCTCGTCGCCGCTCGGCCTCTACGCGGAGGAGTTCGACGCTGCGACCGGGTACCACCTCGGCAACTTCCCCCAGGCGTTCTCGCATCTGGCACTGATTGAGGCAGCTGCGCGACTCATCGTCCCCGAAATGCTGGCGGAGTACGGATGACCCGCCGACAAGGGGGCGGAGCCGCCAGGGCCTAGTCATGGCATCGAGGGCGGAGACCAGGGTCGTCTACGGGGCGGGAGTGGCGCAGGGAATAGCCCTGGTCACGTGGCGGAATCATGGTGATCGGCGGACTCGTCGAGATCTTCCTCGGAATCAACGCCAAGGGGAAGTCGCTCGAAGAGATCACGAAACCGCTCACCTCGACGGACACGTCGAACCCGTCGCCGGCAGAGCCCACCACGAGCCCCGCCTGAGGAGGATGCAATGGACCACTACGACGTGATCATCATCGGGACGGGAGCAGGCGGCGGCACGCTCGCCCGCAGCCTTGCCCCGTCCGGCAAGCGGATCCTGCTGCTCGAGCGCGGCGACTGGCTGCCGCGTGAGCCCGCGAACTGGCTCGCGCAGGACGTGTTCGTCGACAACAAATACGTGTCGCCCGACACGTGGTACGACGAGAAGGGGACGCCGTTCCAGCCGCAGGTGCACTACTTCGTCGGCGGCGCCACGAAGCTGTACGGCGCCGCGCTGTACCGCCTGCGGCCGCAGGACTTCGACGAGCTTCGCCATCACGACGGGATCTCGCCCGCGTGGCCGATCAGCTACGACGACCTCGAGCCCTACTACACGCGGGCCGAGCAGGCGTACGAGGTGCACGGGGCCCGCGGCGAGGATCCGACCGAGGGGCCGGCGAGCGCCCCGTACCCGTTCCCGGCTGTCTCCCATGAGCCCCGGATCCAGCAGCTCGCGGACGATCTCGAGGCCGCGGGCTACCGCCCGTTCCACGCGCCGTGCGGAATCCGGCTCAACGAACCGAACATGCCGTACAGCGCCTGCGTCCGTTGCCAGAACTGCGACGGCTTCCCCTGCGCGGTGCACGGGAAGTCGGACGCCGAGGTGCTCGGTGTTCGGCCGGCGCTCGAGCACCCGAACGTCACGCTGCTGACGAACACGAAGGCGGTTCGCCTGGAGACGAACGACGCCGGAACCACAGTCACCGGCGTCACCGTCGAGCGGGAGGGCGAGACCGAGCAGTTCGCGGGCGACATCGTCGTGCTCGCGTGCGGAGCGGCGAACACCGCCGCCTTGCTCCTTTCTTCTGCCAACGACAAGCATCCGAACGGTCTCGCGAACGGCTCCGACCAGGTCGGCCGCAACTACATGTTCCACGCTAGCGAGGCAGTGCTGGCACTTTCGCGCGACGAGAACCCGACCGTCTTCCAGAAGACGCTGGGGCTGAACGACTTCTACTTCGGCAGTGACTCGCACGACTACCCGCTCGGGAACATCCAGATGGTCGGGAAGTCGCAGGCGCCGATGTTTCGCGGCGAGAAGCCCACCGAGACGAAGCTCGCTCCCGGGTGGACGCTCGAGAAGGTCGCGAAGCACGCGATCGACTTCTGGCTCTCGACCGAAGACCTGCCGCTGCCCGAGAACCGCGTGACGGTCGACGGCGAAGGCCGGCTCACCCTCGCCTACACATCGTCGAACGACGTCCCCAAGCAGGAGCTCTACAAGAAGCTGAAGTCCATCCTCGGAGAGCTGCGCATGGAGGGGGACCATCTGTTCGGCCGCTTCGCCTACATGAAGAACGACATTCCGGTCGCGGGTTGCGCACACCAGGCTGGAACGTGCCGCTTCGGGGCGGATCCGGCCACGTCGGTCGTGGACGTGGATTGCAAGGCGCACGAGCTCGACAACCTCTACGTCGTCGACACGAGCGTCTTTCCGAGCATCGGCGCGGTCAATCCGGCTCTGACCGCGATGGCGAACTCGCTGCGCGTCGGAGACCATCTGCTCGAGCGGCTGGGTGCGCAAGCCACGGTCGCGGCGAAGGCCGCCGCATGAGCGAGCTCGACGCGGCCGTTGCCGGCCAGCTCGAGATCTCGTGCGGAGAGCAGCGGGTCGGCGTCGTGACGCTCGGCGGCGGCCTCCGCTCGTACAAGGTCGCGGGTATGGACCTCCTCGACGGCTTCCCGGCCGGCGAGCGCCCGACGTCGGGTCGAGGCCAGGTGCTCGCTCCGTGGCCGAACCGGATCGAGAACGGCAGCTACGAGTTCGACGGGAAGCGCATGCAGTTGCCGCTCACCGAGCCGCAGAATGGGAACGCGATCCATGGCCTCGTGCGAGGGGAGACCTGGAGCCTCGTCGAGCAGGAGCCGGACCGCATCGTGCTCGAGTACGTGCTCGAGCCGCAGCCCGGCTATCCGTTCGCGGTCGCCTTCCGCATCGAGTACGCCCTCTCGGCTGCCGGCCTTGCCGTGTCCACCACGGCCCGGAACTTCGGCATCGAGCCGTGCCCCTACGGGCTCGGACACCACCCGTACCTCACCCTCGGGACATCGTCTGTCGACACGCTGCGGCTTCAGGTGGCGGCCTACACCGTGCTGATCTCCGACGAGCGCGGCCTGCCCATGCGGTCGGAGTCGGTCGCCGGCACCGAGTTCGATTTCCGCGCGGGCCGGACGATCGGCGCGACCGTCCTCGACAATGCGTACACCGGCCTCGAGCGTGGCACCGACGGCCGGGCGCGCCTCCTGCTCGATGACGAGGCCGGCGGCTCGGGCCTGACGCTCTGGGTCGACGGGAGCTACTCGTATCTCATGGTTTTCACCGGGGATCCGCTCCCCGACGTCGACCGGCACAGCATCGCCGTCGAGCCGATGACCTGCCCGCCGAATGCGTTCCGCACGGGCGAGTCGCTCATCCGGCTCGGTCCCGGCGAGTCGACCGCG
>Ga0207646_10002792_pt1 | contig 20346 bp, 15 predicted proteins | sample KBSK5502metaG_FD_184343 | JGI IMG/M metagenome (GOLD analysis project Ga0207646, IMG submission 184343) | Corn, switchgrass and miscanthus rhizosphere microbial communities from Kellogg Biological Station, Michigan, USA - KBS K5-50-2 metaG... | ecosystem: Host-associated > Plants > Roots >...
CCGCGCCGGGTCCGGCACGCCCGCGCCCATCCCGCCACCGACTCGATAGCAGTAGAAACGAGACTTTCAGCGAGTTAAGCTCAGAAACGCAGGATCCGCACGATCAAGGGGAGAACGCCATGCTTCGCCGTCCGACGCCATGGCCTGGGGGTCGTAGAGAACGGACCTCGCGCGGCCTCGTCTTCAAGGTCTTCCACGCCTCGCTCCTCCTATGCGCTCTCTCGATACTTTTCGGGGCGGAGCCGATTTCCGCCGATACCTCGCCGCCGACCGTCTCCCCTACGGTTACCGGGATTGTCGGAACAAACGGCTGGTATCGGGGTAGCACCGGAGGCAACTACGTTGTCTTTCACTGGAACTTCAGCGACCCGGCCGGCGTCGTCGATCACACAACGGGCTGCGAGCCGGCAATACGGATTGATGGTCCTAGCGTCGGCACCACCGAGACGTGCACGGCGTACCTGATGCCCTACCCGGCCGGTGGTTCGGTCCAGTGGCAGAAAACGATCAAGATTGATGCCGACCCGCCGACCGGCGTTGCGGCGACGCCGAGCCGCGGATCCGACGCGAACGGCTGGTACAACCACCCGCTCAGCGTCGCCTGGAGCGGCAGCGATGCGACCTCGGGCATCGCGAGCTGCACGTCGGCGGCGTATCCGGGGCCAGACGCGGCGCCGGCCACAGTCTCCGGCGGTTGTACGGATCTCGCCGGCAACAGCTCCTCGACCTCCTTCGCGTTCCAGTACGACGCGACGCCGCCTCAGCTCAGCTCCGTCTCCGTCCAGAGCACCGACGGCGCGAACATCGTCCACTGGAAGTCGTCGAGCCCCGGCGACGTTGCCGCGATCAGCCGGGCCGCGCGTGGAAGCCGGAGCGAGCGCTCCCTTTTCTCCGGCGCGGGCGTGGGCTTTGTCGACAAGAAAATCCACGACGGCGTCGAGTATCGCTACAGCGTCCGCACTTACGACCAGGCGGGAAACGCCTCGCAAACAAGCACGGTTCTCGCTCTTCCGAAAGTCGTCTCGCTCGGAAAGATCGGCTACACGCCTCGAGCGGCGGCACAGCCGATCCTGAGCTGGCCGGCCAGGCGCGGCGCCTCGTACTACCACGTCCAGTTGTTCCGGAACGGCAAGCGCATCCTCGCCGCGTGGCCGCTGAAGACGCAGCTCGCGCTTCGCCCGCACTGGCGGTGGGCCGGTCGCCGGTACCGGCTGACGCCGGCGCAGTACGCGTGGTTCGTGTGGGCCGGCTTCGGCGCCAGGTCGGCGGCGCGCTACAAGCTGATCGGCCACTCGACGTTTATCGTCCCGGCACGCTGAAATCACCACGTACGAGAGCGGCGAGAAATGCCTAGGCCGCGAGTCCTAACCTGGCCGAAACGGGCGTGCCCCGGTGCCAGGCATGAAGAAACGTCCGGAAACGCCAAAACCGCTGCAAGCAGGCGACTTCCACGTCAACGGAGGGACCTGTCCGCAGCCCAATTTCGTGCCAAGCACGAGGACATGCCCGGTTCGGACGAACGGCGCTTCGGCTAGCGCACGCGTGCCAGCAGCTTTTTCGCCGCCGGAACATCCGGGCCGATCGTCGGCGCCAGTTCGACAGCGGCGGCTGCGTCGAGAACGCCGAAGCCAAGGCTCGGGTTCCAGGTTCCGTGGCCGGAGGCGGTTCGCTTGAGGATCGTCGCGACCTGGCGCGCCGTCAGAACCGGGTTCGCGGCCCAGACGAGCGCGGCCGCGCCGGCCACCTCGGGGGTCGCGAACGACGTGCCGCTCGAGAAGCCGTAGATTCCCGCGCTCGAGCCGGGCAGGGACGCGCGCGACCAGTCCGAGTAGCCGGAGAGATCGGCGAAGACGCTGTCGCCGGGTGCCGCCAACGAGATGTAGCTGCCCGCGTTCGAGAAGTAGGCGCGCTCGCCCTTCAGCGTCGAGGCGCCGACCGAGAGGCCGCTGCCGCCGCGGCCGTCCGAGCCCTTCGGCTGCAGCAGTGCGGCCGGATACTCGACCGGGTTGCCTTGCTGGAACTCGTTGCCCGCGGCCGCGACGATCAGGACGCCGTGGCGCTGCGCGTAACGGACGGCGCGAGTCTCGAGCGCCGACGGATCGAGGCCGCCGAGGCTGAGGTTGATGATCTTAGCGCCGTGCTTGACTGCGTAGACGATGCCGGTCGCCTCGTCGACGTCGCTGATCGACCCGTCGGCTTGCGCAACCTGAACGCAGAGGAGCTGGGCGTCGCCGCCGAAACCGGCGATCCCCTCGCCGTTCGTGACCGAGCCGGCCGCCAGCGAAGCGACGAACGTCCCGTGGCCGTAGTAGTCGCGGACGTCGCTGCGGTGCGTGCGGTGGATGACGCTGTAGACCTGCGGGTTCTTGGCGGCGATGTCCGGCTGGCGCAGGTCGACGCCGGTGTCGATGACGGCAATCTTGATCCTCGCGGCGGCGCGGAGGACGGAGTCCGGCACCTGGTCGACGTGTGCGGCCGTGTACTCCCACTCGTAGGGGACCCCGACCCAGTACATGTCGCGGACGGCGGGCTCGGTCGACTGCGGCTGCGAGCTTGGGTAGCGCGCGACCGGCCGCGCCCCGACCGTCGAGCCCGAGACCTCGACCGCGTGCAGCGCCGGCAGGTTCCGCGCGACACGCAGGCCGGTGCGCGCGAGCAAGGTCTTCAGCGCCTGCGGCGAGCGATAGGTGAGCACGCGTGTGCTCGCGTGGCTCGGCGAGGAGAGCGCGCTCGACGCGGAGAGGCAAGCGAGCAACCCGGCCACGACAAGCGCCCGGCAGAAGGCGCCCATACATGGCGATATCGGCTCCCATTCGAGGGAATGACCTCCCTCGTTCTGAGTACCTCAATCGAGCGACAGCGATGCTTGTGCTACATTGTGCTACATGACCCCACGACCGCGGGTCGCCGTCCGTGAGCTTCGACAGAACCTGAGCGTCTACCTCAGACGAACGTTGGCCGGCGAAACGCTGGAGGTGACGGACCGGGGACAGCCTGTCGCGCTGTTGACCCCGATTCCCGAACGGGCCGATGCGGTCGCCCGACTGGTCTCCGAGGGTCGGATCGCGCCTCCACGTGGCAATCTGCTCGACCTCGGGCCGCCGCTCGACGTGCCGCTCGAGAAGCCGCTCAGCGAGATCCTCGAGGAGCTCCGCGAGGACTCGGTCTGATTGCCGGGCGAGCTGCTCTACCTCGATTCGTCCGCCCTCGTGAAGCTGGTGATCGTCGAGCCCGAAAGCGGCCCTCTGGCCGAGGTTCTGACGGACTGGCCCGCTCAGGTTTCGAGCATCGTCGCCACCGTCGAGATCCGGCGCGCCGCCAGAAGGGCCGCGGCCGCGCCCGCGGTTAACGCCCGAGCCGACCAGGTCGCAGCTCAGCTCGGCCTCGTCTTCCTCACGCCCGAGGTCGCGCGCGAGGCGGCTGAGATTCGCCCGCACGGCCTCCGTTCCCTCGATGCAATCCACCTCGCGTCCGCCCTCTCGCTTGGCGATGACCTCGGCGGGTTTGCAACCTACGACGCGCGCATCGCAAGCGCAGCCGAGACCGCAGGTCTAAGCGTCGTCGCTCCGGGGTGAGGAGTGTCCCTCGATGTGCGTCCGCGGTTAGGCGGAGGTTCATGCCAAACGCCATTAGCGTCCGAGGCGAGACACGGCGGCCTGGATCGCTAGCGAGTGACGCGAAGCGTCCGGCCGCTCGACCGGTTGCGGTCGCTGTAATAGCGATAAATCCCGGGCACGAGCGACAGTCGCCACTTCACCGTGCCAACAAAGGCGATCCCAGTTCTTGCCTTGATGCTTGGATCCGCTCCGATCAAGTGGAAATTTTGGCGGTTTGACTTGTCGCGGACAGTCAGGACGACGAGTCCCGCATGCACGCTGCTTACGCGATTGCCGGCCGTGTTTTCGAGAGCGACATGGCCGGTCCGGTCGACGCTCGCAAAGAGTGGTTTCGTCGCAGCGAGGACCGATTTCGCCTCGCTCGGCGGGAGCCCTGCAAAAGCGCAACACACGGCGCCGACGGCAAGGCACTTAGTCAGAAGCTTGTATTTCAAATTTCCCCCCAGGGAGATAGCGGGCGATACCGGGGCCAGCTCTTGGAACTGCTTTTGAGCTGGCCCCGTTCGAGTCAAAGGATCTTCGTCAATCTTAGGGCGCGGTCACTGCCCAAGTACCGATGTCGTAGTAGCCCCCGGTTGCTGCCGCATGGTCTTCCACCTCGGCCCCGTGTGTATCGATGTTGAAAACGGTCGGATCAGTGGAACCGATGTTCAGCCGTTGCCGGTCGTACAAGCACAGTTTGCCGGGCGCGGCCTGCGGATTCGAAACGCTGCCGGGGCAGTCCGAGACGGTCGTGCCTCGAGTGGGCGCCGCAGAAAGCGTGAAACCGAACGAGATTTGCTCACCGGTGATCTCGCCGGCCCCTGCCGCAGAGCTGGTCATGTTGTAGTGGCCCCTCAGCGTCTTGCCGCTTTGGAGCAGATCAGGGAACGGCCCCGGCGGGCCCTGGACGCCCTGTGGCCCGGTGGCCCCTGGAGCGCCTGCCGAACCGGGCGCACCTGTCGCGCCAGCACTACCCTGTGGCCCGGCCGGGCCCTGCGGCCCTGCGGTTCCGCGGAGACCGCGGAGGCCGCGTAGCGACGAGAGTGTCGTCTTGGCGATCTTGGTCTTCGTCACCGCCCCGTTCTTCAACTGTGCTGTGCCGACGCTGTTACGTGGCAGCGCGTTCACGGCGGCGAGCGATGTTCCACCCAGCGCGAAGAACAGCGCCAGGTACGCGACGAAATGCCCGCGCATGTGGTTCCCGATCTTCCTCATGCTTCCCTCCCTTGGTTTCCCTCCCGTAGTGACCCCCCGGGACGGAGGGCCGCCGCGCTTTCTTCCCAAGTGACCCCGACCTCTCGAGCCGTTTCTCGCGAAACCTGCTGAAGACTCGGCGTTCTTGCAACCGAAAGCCTCTCGAAGCTAGCGTGCTAGCGGCTCCTTTTCAAGAGCCGAAGGGTTATGAGGCGGCGGACGAAGCGGCGGCTACGATGAGTTCGTGAGCCAGCTCACACCCGAAGTCGACCCCAACGAGCCGCCCGAGCTGCCGCGCGACTTTCGCGGCTACGAGCCGATCCAGCCGCGCGGCACCAACTGGCGAGAGCTCGGCCGCAAGATCTGGGCGCCGTTCGCGGCGATCGGCGCGTTCATCGCCAAGTTCGGCGTCGGGATCCTCAAGTTCAAGTTCCTGCTCGGCCTCTTCATCTCGTTCGGCGCCTACGTCTGGTTCGGGGGGATCTGGTTCGGCGTCGGACTGATCGGGCTGATCTTCGTCCACGAGATGGGTCACTGGCTCGAGGCGAAGCGGCAGGGCCTGCCGGTCAGCGCACCGCTTTTCATTCCCTTTCTCGGCGCGAGCATCTTCCTGAAGGAGCATCCCGAGAGCGCGTGGCGGGAGTTCCAGCTCGCCATCGCAGGCCCGTTGCTCGGCTCGCTCGGCGCGCTCGGTGTCTACGCGATCGGGGCGGCCGAGGACTCGAACCGGCTGAAGGCGATCGCGTTCCTTGGCTTCTTCATCAACCTGTTCAACCTGCTTCCCGTCGTGCCGCTCGACGGCGGGCGGATCGTGGCGGCGATTCACCCCGCGCTCTGGGTGCTCGGCCTGGTGGCCCTCGTCGCCCTCGTCATCTTCAGGCCGAACGGAATCCTGCTCCTGATCCTCGTCTTCGCGGGGCTCGAGCTCTGGCAGCGTTGGAAGACACGCCATTTTGCAGGCTCCGGCGCGTACTACTCGGTGCTGCCGTGGCAGCGGCTGACCGCCGCCATCTCGTATTTCGGCCTGGCCGCGCTGCTCGTCGTCGGCATGCACGCCACGCACGTCCCGCACCATTTCTAAGTGGAAGACCGAAAGCTCCTAGAGCGCCGCGGCGGCGACGACCTCTTCGCGCACGCGACACGGATCGGCGACGAGTTCCTGCAGGGGTTCGAGGCGGTCGAGCGGATCGACCGGCCGGCGGTCTCGCTCTTCGGCTCCGCGCGTGTCCGCGAGGGGCATCCGGCCTACGAAGAGGCCCGCGAGGTCGGCCGGCGCTTCGCCGAGTCCGGCTTTGCCGTCGTCACGGGCGGCGGGCCGGGGGTGATGGAGGCCGCGAACCGCGGCGCGAAAGAAGGCGGCGGGCTATCCGTCGGCTTCAACATCGAGCTCCCCCACGAGCAGCACGAGAACCCATATCTCGACATCGAGCTCACCTTCCACCACTTCTACGCACGGAAGACGATGTTCGTGAAAGCGGCCGAGGGATTCGTGATCTTCCCGGGCGGCTTCGGGACGCTCGACGAGCTCTTCGAGTCACTGACGCTGATCCAGACCGGCAAGGTGCTCCACTTCCCGGTCGTGCTCTTCGACAGCGGCTACTGGCAAGGGCTGCTCGGATGGCTGCGCGAGCGAGCGCTGGCCGAAGGGCTGATCTCGCCCGAGGACATCGAGCTTTTCCACGTCACCGACTCCCCGGCGGAGGCGGTCGCGCAGATCGTGGACGCGTACGCGCGCCGCTCTCCTCGCACGCCTGCCGCGTAGTCAGAAGGAATAGACGGTAATCGGGTTGCTGACGTCCACGCGACCGGTGTTGTCGGAGACGGTGATCGTCTGCGTCCCCGCCGCGCGAAGGATCACCCCACCCAGCGTCTTCGCGCCGAAGTCGTTCGCCGTGAACTGGTAGGACGAGGGCAGAAACGCGTTCGGGTCGCTGCTCGAGAACCCGACCGTGCCCGTGTAGCCGGAGGCTGCGTTTCCATAGACGTCCTCGGCGCGGACGGTGATGCTGAACGGCGTGCCGGCGGTCGCGATCGTGGGCGCGTTCAGGGTGAGGTGGTCGACCGGGCCGCCGTTGACGACCACGACCGGCTGCTTCTTCGCGGCCAGCGGGCGGAACGTCGGCTGGACGACGAACGTGACCCGCTTGACGATCGTCTTCGTCACCCGCTTGCCGGTCTTGTCCTTGACAACCTTCTTCACCCTGACGAGCTTCGTCGTCGTGACGCCGATGCTCGGCTTCGTCTGGGTCAGGAAGACGTAGCCGTCCGCCGCGAGCGTCGAGACGATCGCGGGCCCGTAGGCGACCTCGAAGCGCTGGCCGCGCTTGCAGTCGGTCGCGATCGTCAGGCGGTAGCCGGTGACGCGCACGAGCTTTGTCGCGCTCGAGCACGCGTCGCTCGTGAGCGCGACATAGCCGGTCGCCCGGGGGCGGGCGGCCTGTGGCAGCGACCAGCCGCGCGGGATGTCGAGCAGCGTCTGGCCCTGGAGCGGCCCCGTGTCGGCGGTGAAGGTGAGCGTGAAGGTGTTCGTGCTCCCGGCAGCGACGCGGTTTGGCGTGATGTCGACGCGGCCGACGCCCGGCGCGGCGGGGCTCTGCGCCGGCACGAGCAGCAAAGCGAACCCGAGCACGGGCACGAGCGCACGCCGGTGGAGCTTCACAGTCGTCACGTGGAGCTCCTTTCACGATGAGGCCTCGTCTCCGAGGTGCGCTGGGCGGGCCGTGGGGAGGACGCAGGGAGTGCCCGTATCAAGTCGATACGGGCGCGACTGAGGACGCTGCCACGGGTCGTCCAGCGCGGCTCGGGGACACAGTGTTTCATTGTGAAAGGAGCTCGTAGACCCCTACGAATTCGCGAAGCCGAAGTTAAGCAGCCGCCGCGCATCCCCGTATGGGTCGGGCGAGTGCAGCACAACCGCGATCAGCCTCGTGCCCCCGCGCCGCGCCGACGCGACCAGGCAATGGCCGGCGATCGTCGTCCAGCCCGTCTTGACACCGTCGGCGCCGCGATAGGTGCCGAGCAACTGGTTCTTGTTCACGTACGTCTTCGCGTAGGTCGGTTTCGCCCATTTGACGTGCGCGATATGCCTGCGGGTGAAGGCCCTGAATCGCGGGATCGCCATCGCGTAGCGCGCGAGGGCCGCGAGGTCGTAGGCGGAGGAGTAGTTGCCGCGGTCGACGACGCCGCTGGGACTCGTGTAGTGGGTGTCGCGGAGGCCGAGCTCGGACGCCTTTTCGTTCATCAGCCGCAGGAACGCGCCCCTGCTGCCGGCGGTCGCGATTGCGAGCTCGAGCGCGTCGTCGTTGCCGGAGAAGAGCAGCAGGCCGTCCATCAGCTTCCAGGCGGCCACGCGTTCGTGTGCACGCAGGCCTTCGCGGTTGAGAGCCACCCGCGTGACAAGGGGGTTGACGCGGATCACCCTGGTCAGCGGCAGGTGCTCCAACGCCAGCACGCCGGTCATGATCTTCGTCGTCGAGGCGATCGGCCGGCGCTCGTGCGGCCGCTTCGCCCAGAGGACGGCGCCTGTGCTTGCGTCGACCAGGATCGCGGCCGGCGCGGTGATCGGGCGCAATCCGGCGTGCTCCAGCCTCGGCGCGGCGGCTAGGAGGAGACGGGTGCCGGGTGCGAACGGCGCGCGTGCGGCGACCTGGTGCTCCGAGGCGGCGGCGCGTAGCTGCTCGAGCGACCTCGCCGAGACGGGTTTTGGGGTCAGCGCCGCGGATTGGTGCCTGTGGCTAGCCTTTCCACGCGCGAACGCCCAGTGCTGGGTCGCCGCGAACGAGCCCGCCGCGGCGAGGAGCGCGACGGCGAGCAGCAGCAGCGGGCGCTTCGATCTTGAGCGGCGCCGGCGCTGCACCGGCTGGAGAACGGAATACGGCATCGTTTCGAGAGCCGGCGGCGAGTCTATCGCCGGATATCACGGCTCTACACTTCGTTCGTGGAGTTGCGGGACCTGCCGTCGGTGGACGAGCTCGCCGGAGACGAGCGGTTGGCGGGCGCTGCGGCCCGGCCACTGCTTGTCTCGGCGGCGCGATCCGCTCTTGCGCGCGCGCGTGAAGAAATCCAGGCCGGCGCCGACCCGGGCGACCTCTTCGAGCGCGTCGAGCTGGAGCTTGCCGCTGCGCGCGGAGCGCACCTGCGACGGGCGATCAACGCCACCGGCGTGATCATCCATACGAATCTCGGCCGGGCACCGCTCGCGCGGGAAGCACTGGAGCGCGTGAACGCCGTCGCGGGCGGCTACTCCAATCTCGAGTACGACCTCGGGGAGGGCGGCCGAGGCTCGCGCCAGGACCACGTCGCGCCGATCCTACGCCGCCTGACCGGCGCCGAGGCCGCGCTGGTCGTCAACAACAACGCGGCCGCCGTGCTGCTCGCACTCGCCGCGCTGGCGGAAGGCCGTGAGGTGCTCGTCTCCCGTGGCGAGCTGATCGAGATCGGCGACGGCTTCCGCATTCCCGACGTGCTCGCGCGCTCGGGCGCCCGCCTGCGTGAGGTCGGCACGACGAACCGGACGCGGGCCGTCGACTACGAGCGAGCGATCGGACCCGAGACGGCGCTCCTGCTCCGCGTCCACCAGTCGAACTTCCGCGTCGTCGGCTTCACGGAGCAACCACGGCTCGCGGAGCTGGTCCGCGTCGGCCGGGCACACGGCCTACCGGTCGTCGCCGACCTCGGCTCCGGCGTGCTGGTCGAGCTCGAGGACGAGCCGTCGGCGCGGGACGCGCTGGCTGCGGGCGCCGAGCTCGTGTGCTTTTCGGGGGACAAGCTGCTCGGTGGCCCGCAGGCGGGGATCGTCGTCGGCCGCGCCGCGCTCGTCGAGCGCCTGCGGCGCCACCCGCTCCAGCGGGCGTTGCGCGCGGACAAGTTGACGCTGGCGGCTCTAGAGGCGACGCTGGCTCTCTACCTCGACCCGGAGCGTGCCGCCCGCGAGATTCCCGTGCTGAGGATGCTTGCCGAGCCTCTGGAGGAAGTCCGCGCCCGCGCGGAGCGGCTCGCGCGCCTCGTCGGCGGCGAGGTCGAGCACACGGTCGCCCGCGTCGGCGGCGGCGCACTGCCGCTCGCCGAGCTGCCGAGCTTCGCCTGCGCGGTCGAGAAGGAGCTGGCGGAACCCCTGCGCGAAGCCGACCCGCCGGTCGTCGCCCTCGTCCGTGACGGCCGCTGCTTGCTCGACTGCCGAACGATCGGCGAAGGCGATCTGGACGAGGTCGCTCACGCAGTAGCTCGCTGCCGCGCATGAGCGAGACGGTCTCGGAGCTCCTGCGCGGCGCGATCGCAACTCGCGTCACCGGCGTCGTCGCCGAGCTCGGGGTCGCAGACGCGTTGGCGGCCGGTCCGCGCCCGGTCGCCGACTTGGCTCGGGAGGTCGGCGCCGACGCTGACGTGCTCGAGCGGTTTCTGCGCGCGCTCGCAAGCAGCGGCGTCTTCGCAGAAACGGCTCCCGGCGTCTACGGCAACACGGAAACGTCCGAACTCCTCGGCCGCAACCAGCCGTGGGGCGCCTTCGCCCAGCTCTACGGCGGCGTCTGGCACGGGACCGCCGGCCGGCTCGACGCGAGCGGCCGCCGAGCATTCCAGGGCGATTTTTGGGCGTGGCTCGCTGCGCACCCGCACGAACGCTCGCTCTTCGACTTGGCAATGGAGGAGGGGACGGAGCGGCGCGTCGATCGCCTCGACGGGGTTGCCTGGAACGGCAACGAAACGGTCGTCGACGTCGGCGGGGGCAACGGGTCGCTGCTCCGTGGGCTGATCGTGCGACGGCCCGAGCTTCATGGCGTCGTCTTCGATCTCGCGGAGACCGTTCGCGACGAGGCCGCGCTGGCCCGTGCCGGAGTCGCATTCGAGGCCGGAAGCTTCTTCGAGCGCGTCCCAGTCGCCGACGTCTACGTCCTCGGCACGGTACTGCACAACTGGCCCGACGAGCAGGCGACGTCGATCCTTAGGACGATCCGTGCGCACGCGCCGTCCTCCGCCCGTGTGCTGATCCTCGAGCTCGTGGTCCGGCCGGCCGACGAGTCGGCAAGCGTGGCGTGGTTCGGCCTGCTCGGCCTTGCTCTCTTCGGCGCACGCGAGAGAACGGAGGCCGAATGGTGTGCCCTGCTCGAGGCCGCCGGCCTACGAATAGACGCCGTCCACGACGCCCTGATCGAGGCCTCATGCCCCTGACGGTCGGCACAGCCGGCCACATCGACCACGGCAAGACGTGGCTCGTCCGCGCCCTGACCGGGAAAGACACCGACCGGCTGCCGGAGGAGCACGAGCGCGGGATCTCGATCGACCTCGGCTACGCCCCGCTCGAGCTTCCGGGCGGGCTGCACCTATCGCTCGTGGACGTGCCCGGCCACGAGCGGTTCGTCCGCAACATGGTCGCCGGGGCGACCGGCGTCGACCTCTTCCTGCTCGTGATCGACGCTGCCGAGGGCGCACGGCCGCAGACGCGCGAGCATCTCGCGATCCTGCGCCTGCTCGGCGTCGAGCGCGGCGTCGTGGCGGTGACGAAGGCGGATGCGGTCGAGCCGGACCAGGTCGAGCTCGCCATGGCCGAGACCGCCGAGTTGGTGCCCGGAGCCGAGGTCGTCGTCGTCAGCGCCAAGACCGGGGCCGGTCTGGACGAGCTGCGCGCGGCGCTCGCGCGGGCCGCCGAGGCCGTCGAGCGTCCCGAGCGGTTCGCCGGAACCCGGCTCTGGATCGACCGCGCCTTTTCGCTCCGCGGCATCGGCACGGTCGTAACCGGGACGCTCTGGTCCGGCTCGATCGCGGCGGGCGACCTCTTGCGGCTGGAGCCGAACGGCCGGACGGTTCGGGTTCGGAGCGTCCAGGTGCACGACCAGCCCGTCGAGGAAGCGCAGGCCGGGCAGCGCGTCGCCGTGAATCTGCCCGCGATCGAGCGGGGAGAGCTTCGTCGCGGCGACGCGCTCGTCGAGCCCGGCTACTACCCGGTCAGCTACCGCCTTGCTGTCGTCCTCGACGAGCTCGAGCCTGTGCCGGCGGCGGTGAAGGTGCATCTCGGGACCGCCGACGTGGCGGCTCGCGTCGTCCGCTCCGGCCGGTTCGCCCAGCTACGCCTCGACGACCCGGTCGTGGCCGCCCGGGGCGACCGATTCGTTCTCCGCACCGAGACGACCGTCGGCGGCGGCCGAGTGATCGACCCGGCCCCGCCGAGGCGCCTGGAGCCCGAGAGGCTCGAGATCCTCGACCGCGGCGACCCGGCCGAGATCGTCTCCCTGCTGACCGCGGAGCCGGTGACGACGACTGCACTGCAAGCAATGGGCCTCTGTACACCGGCCCAACTCGCAAGCGGCTTGACTGCGGTGAGTCTGGCAGGTGAATGGGCCTACCGGCCCACCTGGCTGGAAGGGGTCCGGACCGTCGTCCGCGAGCGACTGGCCGAGCGCGCCGAGACGAATCCGCTCGATCCAGGGATTCCGCTCGGCGAGCTCCTCCCCCACGAGCCCTGGGCGCCCGCGATCCTGCCGCTGCTCCACGTCGAGCGGCGAGACGGAAAGGCCTATCTCCCCGGCGTCGCCGCGTCCCTCGGCGACCGGGCCGAGGCAGCCGAGCACCTCGAGGCCGAGCTCAGCTCCGAAGGCATCGCGAAGGCCGAAGACGCGGAGCTGGCCGCCTACCTGGAGGCGGCCGGCAGGCTGAAGCGCGTCGGCGACGGCTTCGCGGTCTCCTCCGAGTTCTACGAGCGCGGCCGCGAGACGCTGCAAACGCTGGAGCCGATCACCCTGGCCAGCTTCCGCGATGCACTCGGGATCTCACGGCGCACGGCGCAGCTACTGCTGGAGCGTTTCGACGCCGACGGGCTTACCCGCCGGGTCGGCGACGAGCGAATCCTCCGGCGCTCGGCACTGACGTAGCCTTCACGCCGGAGCGGCACGGGCCCGGTGGCCCATCCGGTCTTCAAAACCGGTGCGGCGTGGCAGCCCCACGCTCGGTCGGTTCGACTCCGGCGCCGCTCCGCTTACCCTCTAATCACTCTGTGTAAGACGGTTTGACGGTTGCACGCAGCCTCCCAACTTCGTGCTCTCCAGAACAGTCGGGGCCGAATTTCTACCGGATTTTTCTACCGGTCCGTACCGCGAACCAAAAAAAGCGTCTCGCCGTTCGAGAACTTCCCGTACTTCTCGAACGGAGCCCCCACAACGCCAACGCGCAGCCTCCTCGGTCATAGGCCGGCACCGCCCATCTGAATCCGCGCAGCCACGGCGATTCCGCATAGTTGCGCGGGTCAGGTGTGCCAGGGGTGACGCAGATGCTCGCGCGGTGCCCCCCTCGGTGCACACCTCACCCCTCTTCGGCCCTCGGCTTCCTAGGCAGGGGTGCTGCGAGACAGATAGGCAGACCACAAAACCCCGATAAACCGCAGAGAAGGGGATGGCCCGCAAGGGCCTCCCCCTCTTCTTTATCCATCCGTTTCTTTATCCGTCCGACGAGCGCAACGCTGACGCACATGCGCAAGCGGCGCCACCACCTCGGCAACGAACCCTCAACCGCAACCGCTGCTCCCTGCTCGTTTCGTTTCAGACGCAGACGTTCACGCCGCGGCGCTCTACCCGATTGTGGTCGCGGTTGCCCGCCCGGTCCCTCGCGCGGACGACGAAGTAGTAGTTCTTGGTGGCCGGCAAGAGCGGGGTCGCGAAGGAGGTCGCGCCAGCCGGTGTGGTGTAGGTCGCCTTCGAGAAGTCCTGTCCCCCAGGCGCCGTCGCCTGGTAGACGTCGTAGACGATTTCGCTCGAGGGCGTAACCTCGTCGACCGCCGGATCCCAGCGGAGGTGGTAGCTGGCCTTTCTGTTCCCGCCGATCGGGCCGGGGATGCACGTCGTGGCCGACTTGAGGCCGGCGAAGGCCGGGGGAGTGCGGTCGCCGCCTGTCGGTCTGGTCACCTTGACGATCTGCGTCGAGGCGCGGCAGTTGTTGAGCTCGTCGGACTCTCGGATCCGGTTGCGATCGTCGGCGCAGGCGAGCACCCGATAGGAGCCGGGCACGGCGGAGGCGGGGATCCGCACGCGTACAGAGCCCTGCGAGGTTTCGCCTGGCTTCAGGCTGCGGATCGACCGGTCGCCGAGCCGAGGATCGCCGCGGCCGTGGGCCCGATCGCGCGAGAGGTAGTAGCCGGTCGTCGAGCGCGCCGCGGTGGCGCTGCCGCGGTTGCGAACCACGTCCGTCGCCCGCAGCGACCTGCCGAGCTCGGCGGTGTGTGGCACGACGACGACCGACATCTCGACGAGGTCGGGCCGCGCGGGAGCGCCAGCCAGTGCACCTCCCGCCGGCATCCCTGTCAGCGCAAGCAGCGCGACCGTCCCCGCGCACGAAAAACCCAGCCGCTCGATCCGTCGACCGCCGGCCACGGGTCCACGATAGCCCCGAGCGCCGGTCGGCGAGCGCCGCGTTCGGATAAGAGAAGGGAGCGGCCCGCGGCCGCTCCCTTCTGCCTCCGCTCGTGCCTGTTCGGGTGACTACTCGATCGGCAGCCCGCTCACGAGCCCGCCAACGTGGCCTCGAACGGGTTCGGCACGCCGAGTCGCCCGTCGGCCCAGGCGACGTAGAGCGTCTTGTCCGTGAACGGCGCGGTCGGCGTCGCGATCACGTAGTTGTCGGTGTAGTCGCCGAAGTTCGGGATGATGTCCGAGGAGACGTTGTTCCAGTCGGACGTGGTGTTGGTCACCCGCGTGTTCGTCGACGAGCCGCTCGTGATCGTCGGGACGACGCCCGTATTCGCGTAGACGTCGGTCTGCGCCGTGTTCGGGTCGCCGCGCTGGTAGAAGGTGACGTTGAGCTTTCCGCTGGCACTCGCGTTGCGAAGCGCCGGCAGGAAGTATGCGCCACCCTTGCTGAACGAATCGAGCGGCACCGGGGCGGTCGGCTGCAACGGGGTGAGCCCGCTGAGGGTGAAGCTCTCCAAGAAGATGTCGCCCAGCACGCGGTGGCGGGCGTCATTCCAGACGATGCTCACCGTCCCGTACGGATGGCTGACCGCGATGCGCGGGAAGTCGTTCATCGGGAAGCGGTTGTAGCCCGGAATGAAGGCTAGGTCCATCGAGGTGACCGCGACCGCGTTCGTCTCCGTCGGCCCGGCGCACGATGCGACCGGCTGGGTGAGGCAGGTGAACGGGATGTGGGCCACCCTGTTCTGCACGGGCTGGGTGGTGCAAGCGCCGACGGAGAAGTTGCTCGCCCAGTTGAACTCCCAGGCGACGTAGACGTCACCTTGGGTGGCACCGGGTGCCGTGTCCACCGCCGGATAGGCGCCCTCTTGCTCGCAGTTGGAATCGCCAGGGGAGACCACGAAGTAGGGCGTGGGGCTCGTGCCCGGATTGCACGCGGGGGTAAGCTCGAGCCCAGGGCTGATGTCGCACTTCGCCAACTCGATCTGCCCGTTGGACGTGTTGGCCGTCAAGCCAAACCTTGTGTAGGAGATGTACAGCCGCTTGTTCACGGGGTCGACCGTCATGAACTCCTTGTCGAGGAAGTCGCCGGGAGCACCCGTCGCGATCCTCGTCGGCATTGCGCACGCGAGGGTCGTCCCGGTTGCCTGACAGGCGTCCAGCTCGAGATCGGACTCACCCGTGTTGACGTTGATGTAGAGGCTGGCGATGTAGAAAAAGGTGTTCCGGCCCGTCTGGAAGGCCTCGACGGTTGGGTCACCGAAGTAGAAGTAGCCGGTCGTGCAGTCGTTCGGGAGGCCTCCCAGATCCGTGAACGACGCACCGCCGTTCGACGAGAATCCCAGGCCGGTCAGCTCCTCCTTGTTCATGCCGGATGGGTCGGGGCAGGGCTGGAAGAAGCCCGTGGCGTCGTTCCAGGCCTCGACCACGTAGGGGCCGGCGGCGGCGACTGATTCCTCGGACTGCCCGTAGGCCCGGGTGCCGTTCTGGGTGACGTCTTCGCTCGGACTGGCGGCGTCGACGTTCTTCGAGCTCCCGGACGGCGAGGACGAGGTGGTCGTGGAGAACGCAGACTTTTGGCCGGTCGCGAGCGACCCGGTGACGGAGAGCGGGCCTGTGTGCTGCGGCCCAAAGCAGGCCATCTGTGCCCCGGAGGACGCGCCGATTGCCTTTGCAGGAAATGGCCCGACGTTCTTCTGGATGACCCTACTGCAGAAGGCCGTCAGACCGTTGGGAAGGGGAGCCGCCGACGTGGTGCCGCTCGGAACGAGCGCGAGGGTCAGCAGCCCAACGGTGACGAGAAGGAATCGAAGATGCGGTCTTCGATGAGCCATAGCAATCCTTTCCTTATCGCTGGGCGATGCTTGAGAGCACAGCAACAAGGGGCGCGCCGGCGCCCATGTGCCGGCGCAACCTGCCTGTCGACGCTGCCGCATCAATCCCTCGCTCCTCGCTCTCGCACGATGTCCGCAAACGAGCGGCGGCGGCCTAGCTCGAGAACCTCCTTTCGATGGATAGCTGGAGAACCGCCGTCGCCGCTTGAAGGCGGGGTGGTCATGCCCGCTGCCCCGTTTTGCAAGCGGCCGAAGTTAGCAAAGAGCGCATTTTTTCTCGCGACAATTCGACGATGACGGTCGTTGATTAAGCGGGCAGCTCGGCAGTCCCGCCTACCTACAGCGCGAGGTTCGCGCGAATGCCTGGACGATCGACGACGTTCGTACGTCGGGTCCACCGATTACGGTTGTGACTCTTCCGCCTCGCAGTCGTTCGAAGACGTACGACCACGCCGTTGAGCTCTTTCAGAGGCTAAACGCTGAGGTGGTGGAGGAGGCCAAGGTTCCCGATTGGGCAATCGGGGTCGCAGAAGAGGTCTACCCGGCGCTCGTGGGTACTCGCTGAGACCAGACTCAACGAGTCTTGCCGGCGTTGTGCGAAAGGTCTCCACCGCGAGGCCGACGAGCTGCATCAACTCGATGAACACGACGAAGACGACGAACCGCACGATCCTGATCGACCCGGTGAGCTCGCTCAGCGCGACGACCTCGAAGGCGGCCACGAAGCGAACCCAATCCCGGCGGGCACGCTAGGTTGATCGAGTGAGCGACCGTGGTGATGCAACCCGCGGGGTCCCCGCAACGGGCGCGCCAGGATCGAACTGCACGAGACCCCCGAGATCCGATCTTACGGCCAACGGGCGCCGGTCGGAGCGAAACGAGTACGACCGCACACTCGCCGCGCTCCGCGACGCGCCGCATCGTCGAAGCATCACCACGTCGGGGCCGACGTTCGTATTCATGCTCTCGACGCCCGGGCAGGTCGCCGCCTTCAAGCGCGCGCTCACAGGCGTTAGAAGAGAACGTTCGCACCACGCGCAGCAGTCGTTGAGGTAAGACCCCGGCAGCCGAAGGACGCCTCGAGCATGTTGGCGACGCCGATCTTCTACTGGACCTTCTACCGACCTCAGCGGCTCTCACCGCACCCAATAGACAGGAAGCGGAGCCGAAACCCCGCTTCCGTAGCCAACCGGCGCTCACACCGCAGACCTTCAAAATCGGTGAGGCGTGGCAGCCCCACGCTGGGTCGGTTCGACTCCGGCGCCGCTCCGTCGTCCGAGAGGACGCTGGTGAGAAACGGTGAAGCGGCAGGCGTAGACTCGCCGTCGGTCAAGCGTCCAGCACGATGGGTGCCTGAGAAAAGGATCCCCTTGCCTATTACCACGCGCGAGAAATACCTCGAAATGCTGGACGCCGCGAAGCGTGACGGCTACGCATACCCCGCCGTCGACATTCCGCTTCTGCGAGCGGGTCGGGATGGCGCCCGTGCGCTGGGTGATGTACGAGAAGGAGCTCGGCGATGCTGCGTGAGCTGCGCGCCGACGACGCCGGGACGGTCGCCGATTGGCGACATGCCCGATTAGGCGCAAGACTTCGAGCTGCGCCATGGGCGAGCTTCCCGCCGGAACCGTCACCCTCCTCTTCAGCGACATCGAGGGATCGACGCGGCTGCTGCAACAGGCCGGAGACGCGTACCCCGGGCTCCTCGCCGAGCACCGGCGTCTGCTACGCGATGCCTTCGCGGGGCACGGAGGGCACGAGGTCGATTCGGAAGGCGACGCGTTCTTCGTCGCGTTCGCCTCCGCCGGGGAAGCCGTCGCTGCGGCTGCCGAAGCGCAGCGCGCGCTCGCCGAGCACGAATGGCCGGATGACGCCGAGATCCGCGTCCGCATGGGCCTCCATACCGGGGAGCCGCGGCGGATGGACGGCCGGTACGTCGGCCTTGACGTCCACCAGGCGGCACGAGTGATGGCGGCCGGGCACGGCGGCCAGGTGGTCATCTCCGAGTCGACGCGTGCGCTGGTCGGCGACGGCATCGAGCTGCGCGACCTGGGCGAGCATCGCCTGAAGGACCTGTCGGGCCCGCAGCGCCTCTTCCAGCTACAGGTCGAAGGCATCCCGGCCGAGTTCCCGCCCCTCAAGACGCTCGAGAACAGGCCGACGAACCTTCCGGCGCAGCCGAACCCGCTCGTCGGCCGCGAGCGCGAGCTCGAAGAGACCGAGGCGGTGATCACGCAGCCCGACGTCCGTTTGCTGACGCTGACGGGACCCGGTGGCGCGGGCAAGACACGGCTCGCACTCCAGCTGGCAGCGAACGTCATCGACGGGTTTCCGAACGGCGTCTTCTTCGTCTCGCTGGCGCCGATCCGAGACTGGGAGTTGGTCATGCCCACGATCGCGCAGACACTCGGGCTGCGTGAGCAGGCGGGCGAGACGATCGCCGAGACGGTGACTGGATATCTGCAGGACAAGCGGCTGCTCCTCCTGCTCGACAACTTCGAGCACGTGATTCCTGCGGCACCGGCGGTCGCCGGAATCCTTGCGAGCTCGCCGAACGTGACCGTCCTGGCGACGAGCCGGACGCCGGTTCACCTGTCGGGCGAGCGGACGTACGCGGTTCCGCCGCTCGCGGTGCCGGAGCTGTCCGAGCTGCCGGACGCCGCGCACGTCGCCGAGTTCGATGCCGCGCGGCTCTTCGTCGATCGCGCCCGGGCGGCCGCCGCGGACTTCGCCGTCACGGACGAGAACGCCGCGGCGATCGCCGAGGTCTGCATCCGCCTCGACGGGCTTCCGCTGGCGATCGAGCTCGCCGCGCCGCGGGTCCGCTCGCTCCCTCCCGCGGCCCTCCTCCGGCGCCTCGACCGGCGGCTCAAGCTCCTGACCGGCGGCGCGCAGGACCTCGACGAGCGGCAGCGGACGCTTCGTGCGACGATCGAGTGGAGCTACGAGCTGCTCTCCGAGGACGAGAAGGCGCTGTTCAGGAGCCTCGGCGTCTTCGTCGGCGGCTGCCGCCCGGACGCGGCGGAAGCCGTCGCTCCCGAGGGTCTCCGGGTCGAGGTCGTCGACGGCCTCGACTCGCTCGTCGAGAAGAGCCTCCTCCGCCAGCGGCCCGATTCCGACGCCGAGCCGAGGTTCTGGTTGCTCGAGACGATCCGCGAGTTCGCAGTAGAGCGACTGGAGACGGACGGAGCGCTCGAGGATGCGCGCCGGCGTCACGCGGAGTACTTCTTGTCGATGGCGGAGGCGCTCGATAGCGAGGCGCGGCGAGGAGACCAAACGGCGATCTTCGCGCGGCTCGACGACGAGAACGCGAACCTGCGCGCGTCGATCGACTGGGCTCGCGAGACCAGGCAATTCGACTTGCTCACGCGCGCCGCGACCGCGCTGTGGGGCTTCTGGGCGACGCACGGGTACGTCGCCGAAGGCGTCCGCGTCTTGGAGGAGGCGCTCGAGCATACGACGGCGCCACCCGCGCGGGCGCTGCTCGGCCGCTGCGCCCTTCACATCCTCAGCGGCACGAGCGAGAACCTCGTCGCCGACGCGGAAGAGGCGCTGCGCGCCTGCGAGGAGCTCGGTGACGAGTACAGCCTTGCCCAGGCGTGGACCCTGCTCGGGCGCGTGCGCGGAAGCTTCCTCGGCTTGATGGGCCGCGGCGAAGAGGCGTGGCGGCGCGCCCTCGAGTACGCCGAGCGCGGCGACTACACCGCGGAGAAGGCCGAGAGCATCGGCTGGCTGATGATCAGCGCGATCTTCGGCCCCTTGCACGCGACCGAGGGCATTGCGAGGTGCAAGCACTTCGCCGACACAGCAGGCGACGACCGTGCGATCCGGGCGTTCGCCTGCGTCGAACGAGCCGTTCTCGAGGCGATGGTCGGTGAGTTCGACTCGGCCCGGCGGCTACTCGCCGAAGGCACCGAGACGATCGACGAGCTCGGCCTGAAGGTGTGGGCCGCGAACAACGCGCAGGAGGCGTACCTAGTCGAGCAGCTCGCCGGGACGCCGGAGGTGGCGGTCGAAACGCTGCGAGCGAGCTACGAAACGCTCGAGCAGATGGGCGAGCGCGGCTTCCTCTCTACGATCGCGGGCTTCCTCGGCCACGCGCTCTACGCTCGCGGAGACTATGAGGAGGCCGAACGGTTCAGCCGCGCGAGCGCCGACGCGGCCGCGGACGACGACGTGCTGTCTCAGGTCCTCTGGCGCACCACGCGGGCAAAGGTTCTGGCCCGGCGAGGAGAGGTCGCCGCTGCGGAGGCGTTGGTTCGCGAAGCACTGGAGCTCGTCGAGGCGACCGACCTTCTGAATGCGCAGGGAGACGCGCTGCTCGATCTC
>Ga0207646_10002794_pt1 | contig 20342 bp, 14 predicted proteins | sample KBSK5502metaG_FD_184343 | JGI IMG/M metagenome (GOLD analysis project Ga0207646, IMG submission 184343) | Corn, switchgrass and miscanthus rhizosphere microbial communities from Kellogg Biological Station, Michigan, USA - KBS K5-50-2 metaG... | ecosystem: Host-associated > Plants > Roots >...
TGCCTCCGCAGGCACCGACGACGGTGGAGATAATCCCGTGCGTGTCGACTACGCGAACCCGCTCGTTCAGCGCGTCGGCGATATACAGGTTGCCTGCGACATCGATGGCCAGACCAAACGGGAAGTTGAGCTCCGCCGACGTGGCGGCGCGCCCGTCGCCCCCGAGCCCTGCAGTGCCGTTTCCTGCGACCGTGGTGATGATTCCAGTGGCGTGGTCGACCCGCCTCACACGATTGTTGTCGCTGTCACCGATGTAGACGTTCGACGCCGCATCGATCGCCAGCCCGCGAGGTCTGTTGAGCTGCGCCAACGTCGCAGCGCCGCCGTCGCCGGAAAAACCGGCGGTCCCAGTCCCGGCGAATACAGGGACGCTGCCGTCGGCTCTGAGGACCAGCACCTCGTTCGCCCCGGTGTTAGCGATATAGACGTTGCCTGCGGCATCCACGGCAACCGCACGCGGATAGTAGAGGCTCCGGACGACGGTGCTGATGAAGCCGGTGCTGTGATCCACCTTGCGCACGCTCGCGTTGCCGGTGTCGCTGATGTAGACGTCGCCGTTGGGCGCCACCGCAACCCCGCGCGGATCCTTCAGCTGGGCGGCCGTTGCAGGGCCGCCGTCACCAGAGTTGCCAGGCACTCCGTTGCCCGCGACGGTGGTGATGATCCCGGTGGGCCCGATTTTGCGAATGACCGAGTTCTGGTTGTCCGCGATGAACAGGTTTCCGTTCGAATCCACCGCGACCGCGTAGGGGTTGCCGAGCTGAGCCTGGGTGGCCGCTCCTCCATCTCCTGACAGGCTCGGCGTCCCGTTGCCGGCAACGTTCGTGAAAGCCATCGAATTCACGTCACCACGCATCACGGTGAAGCCCCCTGTATTGGCGACGTAGATCAGGTTATTCACCGTGTCGGCCACGAGGCCGGCCGGCTGATTGACGTAGAACATCATGGCCGTCGTGATGACTCCGGTTTGAAAATTCAGGACGCGAATTGCGTTGTTGCCTCGATCCGCGATGTACAGGGAGCCGGCGACCAAGGCAAGGCCGCGCGGGTCGTAGAGCTGTGAGTTGCCGTTGCCGGCAGGGCCGCCGTCACCGGAGAAGCCCGGCCAGCCTGGCAAGCCGGCAAGAAGTTTTACGGAGTTGGCGGTCAGGCCCCAGACGGCGCTGTCCGCGCCAGAGTCGCTGACCGCGACGACATCCTGAGCTCCAAGCTCGGTGATGCCGGTCGGGAAGCTGAACCCGGACCAAAAGTTGCTGATCGTGCCACCGGCGTCGATGATCCGCACTGTGCCGTTGTCGCTGTCCGAGATATACAGCCCCCCACCGGTTCGACACGCGAGTCCGAACACGCGGCCGAACCGGGCCGACCTCGCCGGACCGCCATCGCCCGCGTACCCGAATTGGCCCGTGCCCGCGACGGTGGTGATGTGACCGGTCGCGTCGATCTTGCGGATCGCATAGTTGAACGTGTCCGCGAAATACGTCTGGCCGCCGCAGTAGGCCATCGCGCCCGCACCGTTGATCATGGCCGCGGACGCTTGGCCGCCATCACCGCTGTATCCGTAAGAGGCGTTGCCGGCGAGCACGCCCTCCTGGCCGCTGCTCAAGTCGACGTCGCGAATGACCGGATTAGCGAAGTCTCCGACATAGAGATGCGTGCCCGCCAATGCCACCGCATACGGGTATTGACCCACCTTCGTCGCTGGGCCGCTGCCGACCGAGCCCGCGTAAGTAAGGATGTCGCCTGTGGTCGTGAGCACCGCCGGCGTGACTGGCGACGAAGCGGCGGACGCCGGGCCAGACACCCAACCGTTGAAAGCGGACACCGTGAATGTGTATGGCACGCCCGCGGCAAGGCCGCCCACGATCGTCGTCGTTGCCCCGGTGACAACCGATGGGCCGGGAGTTGCGCCCTGATACGACCTCACCGTGTACTGGGCGACCGGCAGGCCGCCGGTGGCCGCCGGAGCGGACCACTGCACTGTCGCGTAGTGGATGTTCGGCGTCGCTGAGACGGAAAGCGGCGCCGACGGCGCCGCGAATGCCTCGATCCGGCGCACCCGTCCAAGGTTCGCGGTGCTTCCGTCGGCGACGAAGATGTCGCCCGCGGCGTCGAAGGCGAATGCCCCCGCCGACACGCCGGCCAGGTAAGCAGGACCACCATCGCCTGAAAAAGTGAAGCTGCCGTTCCCGGCGATAGGTATCTGGCCGGCGGATGTCAGTGAGACAAGCCGTTCCGCCGCATCTATCACCACGATCTGGCCGGTCGGCGCGATCTCGACAGAACTCGCTGCGCCCGTGGAGCCGAACACCGCGACCGTGGTGATGATCCCGCCGGCGTCCACCTTGTACAGCCGCGACGCACCCGGATCCGCGATGTAGAGATTGCCTGAGCCGTCGACCGCGACACCCGATGGGGTGTACAGCTTTGCGTTGGTCGCTGGTCCCCCGTCGCCGGGAAAATTCGTGCCCCCGCCCGCGACGCGAGCGATCATGTCGCTTGATCCGACCGTCACTTTGTCGACCATGCCGTCATACGTGTCGGCGATGTAGAAATCACGCCCATTTGAGGCGACTGCGATCGCCTGAGGCTGACTGAAATAAACAGAGAGGGCGGGTACGGGGCCGGCCGGAGCGATGTTCATCCCCCCACCGGCGACGGTGTGGATCACGCCCGACGTGTCGACCATGCGAACGGTGGCAGGGTAGGCGCGTTCGAGGATGAGTAGATCGCCCGCGGCGTCGATCGCGATCGCGCCGGGGGCATTCAGCTGGGCTGCAGTCGCAGCCTGGCCGTCGCCGGAGTGACCCGGCGTGCCGTTACCGGCGACGGTCGAGAGCCCGCCGGCCGGCGTGACCTTTCTCACCACATCCATCAAACGATCGGAAAAGAAGACGTCGCCCGAGCTGTCGACCGCAATGCCGGAGGTGTCGCAAAGCAGGATGGTGGTGGCCTGGTCCCCGTCACCGTTCAACGTGCAGCCGCCCAGTGTTCCAGTGCCCGCAATCGTGGTGATGATTCCGGCGCTGATTTTCCGAACCCGGTAGGTGAGGCTGTCGGCGAAGTACACATTCCCGGAACCGTCGATGGTGACGGTCGTGGGGTACGCGAGCTTGGCCGACGTGGCCGGTCCGCCGTCTCCGGTGTAGCCGACGAAGCCTGTGCCCGCGAACGTCGTCAGGGTGGTGCCGGACAACTCTCGGATGCAGTCGGCACCCCCGTCGGCGATGAGCAGGTTGCCGCTGCTGTCGACCGCGATGCCGATCGGAGTGACCATCGGCGTGGTCAACGCCGGCCCGCCGGGCGGGCACCCTGATGAGTTGCTCGGTTGGCCGGCAACTGTGGTGATAGTGCCGGCGGTGACTTTGCGGATCACCTGGTTCGAGGTGTCGGCGATCCAGATATTGGTAGCTGTGGAATCGACCGCGACACCTTCAGGGCCACGCAGCTCCGCGGCAGTTGCAAGCAAGCCATCGCCCATGTAGCCCGCCATACCGTTGCCGGCAATCGGCGTCATCGCCAGTGTCGAATGGTCGACTCGGAGGACCTTGTTCTGGCCGGAGTCTGCAACGAAGACATCGCCTTGCGCGTCGGCCGCCACGCCGAAGGCGTCGGTGAATCCCGATTTGACGAGCGAGATTACACCTGACGTGTTGACCTTACGGACGCGGTCGAACGTCGCGATGTAGAGGTTGCCGGCTCCGTCGACCGCCAGGCCCCTGGGGCCGTTCAGCGCCGCCGCGATCGCCGGCCCGCCGTCGCCGGACGTTCCTGCGGCGCCACTGCCAGCCACCACGGTTTCCTGGCCGGTGTTGATGTTGACGGCCCTGACGACGTTTCCGCCCGGGTATTGCTGGTCGCTCAGGTAAAGGGTCGAGCCATATGCCGCTACGCCCCAGGGCTGCTGAGACACGGTGGTGGCGGGTCCGGAGTTGGGACTGGCGCCGGCGATTGTGGTGATCGTGCCCGGTGGTGGCGCCACAGCGTGAACGGCCATTGGTCGCGAGGTCGCCACCAGGAAACCTGCGCATAAAGTGACCGCTACGAGCCAAGCGGCAGCTCTGCCCCTCACACCGTTCCCTTTACTAAATGTTCGCATGGCAAGCCGCGCGGGGCTACCGTTTCACGCATTGCGCGAGTTTTTTGGCGCGACCGCCAAAGGCGCCTCGGCGGCGGCCACCACGCTGAGTTCGATCAGCCGAGGTTAGGATGGCGGCTACGGTGATGGGAATGCGATCAGCCGTGATGCTTTTCGTGGTGCTCTTGTTCGTCGGAGGAGCGCCTGCTCCGACGGGCGCAAATGACCCCGCGGCATCGAACGCAGCGGCACCAAATCGAGCTCACCTCTCCTCGCCGCCCGCGGCGCCGGCGCCCGCGACCCCCGTACCCCATTCACCGCCTTACTTCAAGATCGTGCCGGCCTCGCAGCTGGGCAAGCTTGGTTCGTCGGGTTCGAAGCCATTCTTCAGGGGAGGTACGCGGTCTCGCGCCGGCGTGTCCTCGAGCGCCACGGTTTCACCCCGGGTCGCGACCGCCTCACCGAAGATTGCGCTTTACAACGGCCTCAACAAGCCGGGCGAAAATGCGGGGCTGACCGGAAATGCAGGAAGTCCACCAGATTCGACCGGAGCGATCGGTCCGAGCAATTACGTCGAGATGGTCAACTCGAGCATCGCGGTCTACGACCGCAGCCTCAACCTGGTCAGCCGAGCGACGTTCGACACCTTTGTCGGCCAACCGAGTGGAGTGCTGCTTTGTGATCCGCAGATCCAGTGGGACCCGGCCGCGAATCGATGGCTATACGCGATGCTGTATTGCAACCTAAGCAACAGCGTGCAGCGCCTTCTCGTTGGTTGGTCGAAGACCTCGGATCCATCTACGCTTTCGAGCGCCGGCTGGTGCCAGTTTGCGGCTCAAACCGACCCGTACCTCGTCGACTTTCCAAAGCTGGGACACAACAGTCATTACCTCATCGTCGGTGGCAATCTGTACAACGAAACCAATCCGTCGACCAACCCTCCGTTTGTCAGCGCCGCGATCGTGTGGGTGCCGTTGCCGGCCAGCAATACTGATACGAATTGCGGCACGCCGAGTCTCGGCGCGACACCGCTTGGGCTGAAGAATGGCGATAACACGACCTTGGCTTTCACGCCGGTGCCCGTGAACACCGATTCGAGCGCCACCGATGGATACGTGGTGTCTGCGTACGACGCCGGCGGTAACGTCACGGCTCTACCTACGCCCCAGAGCAGGCTGGCCGTCTGGCACCTTGATGCTGCCGGCGTGTTGCATCAGGACGCCGACATTCCAGTCACAACTTACGTCATGCCCTTTTCCGCCCCCCAGCTCAACGGCACCATTAACCTGCTCGATACCCTCGACGGGCGGCTCACCCAGGCGGTGGGCGATCCAGTGACAGGCATCTGGACACAACACACCGTCAACGGGGCCGGCAATCGATCGGTGGTCACCTGGTACAAGATCACGGCATCGGGGTCGGCGACGACTCTCGCTGACGTCGGCACCATCTCTGACCCCAACGACTGGGTTTTCAATTCAGCGATATCACCCCGATTCGACGCCCAGGGCGCTGCGATCGAATACAACCGGTCGAGCTTGACCACTTACCCGGTAATCGCCGCTCAGATCCGGATTGCATCAACCCCAGCGGGGCAGATGGAGCCGGGCGAGCTGGTCCTGGCCACGAGCAGCAATTTCGACTCGGACTTCACCTGCAACAATCCGAGTCCAGGTGTCCCGTGCCGGTGGGGTGATTACTCGGCGGCCTCGCCGGATCCGGTCCAGACCAACGTGGTGTGGGGCAGCAACGAATTCAACACCGCCTCCGGGTCGACACCGGCCTGGGCCGATGAGAACTTCGCGCTCCTCGTCGCCGTGGCGCCTCACGCACCAACGGCCGTGGCGGCGACTGCAGGCGACGGCTCGGCCAGGGTCACGTGGACGCCATCGACGTTCGACCCTGGAGCGCCCGCCACGAGCTACAAGCTCACGGCATACGTCGGCGCGAGCCCAGTCGCGACCATGACGGTCGCGGCGGCCACATCGGCCACGTTCACAGCTCTGGCCGACGGCGTGACCTATACCTTTACCGTGATCGCCATCAATCCGGTCGGGCCCAGCCCGGAATCGGTGCACAGCAACGCGGTGACGCCCATACAAGCTGCGACGACACAAGTTCCGGCGCCGCCGACCGCGTCACGCGACCCGGTTCTCCCAGCGCCCGCCCCTCCCCCGCCATCGCGCTAGTCTCTACCGCGATGACAAAGACAGCGCTTATCACCGGCATCACCGGCCAGGACGGTTCCTATCTCGCCGAGCTTCTGCTTGGCAAGGGCTACGAGGTCCACGGCGTCGTCCGGCGATCATCGAGCATGAATCGCGGCCGCATCGACCACCTGCAGCACGCAAACCCGACCCATCCCGAAGGCTCGCGGTTCGTCCTGCACTACGGCGACATGACGGACTCCGGAGGGCTCAACCGCCTCGTCAAGACGGTGCGGCCGGACGAGATTTACAACCTCGCCGCGCAGAGCCACGTGCAGATCTCCTTTGACCAGCCGGAATATACGGGCGACGCCGACGGCCTGGGTACGACCCGGCTTCTCGAGGCCATCCGGACAACGGGGCTGCCCACGCGCTTTTACCAGGCGTCGACATCTGAGATGTTCGGCCTTACCCCGCCTCCACAGAACGAGGCCTCGCCGTTCCATCCGCGGAGCCCATACGGCGTCGCGAAGCTGTACGCCCACTGGATGACCGTCAACTACCGCGAAGCGCACAAGCTGTTCGCCTGCAGCGGGATCCTTTTCAATCACGAGTCTCCTCGTCGCGGCGAAAACTTCGTCACCCGCAAGGTGACCCGCGGCATTGCACAGATCCTTGCCGGCAAGGCCGACCAGCTCCGCCTCGGCAACCTGGATGCAAAACGCGACTGGGGCCACGCGCGCGACTACGTCGAAGCGATGTGGCTCATGCTCCAGCAGGACGAACCGGACGATTACGTGATCGCAACCGGCGTGACCCGCTCGGTTCGTGAGTTCGTCGAAGCAGCATTCGCCATCGCCGGTCTTGATTGGAACAAGTTCGTGATCATCGACGACGCCTTCCTCCGCCCAGCCGATGTCCATGAGCTCCGCGGGGATGCATCAAAGGCCGCTGAGCGCCTGGGATGGAAACCGACGACAACGTTTCGCGATCTCGTGCATGAGATGCTCGAGCACGACCTCACGCTCGAGGGGGTCGACCCGGCCAAACACCTCCGGAAGGCAGCCGTCCCGGACTAGCAAGTTCGCCCTTGACCGGCGTTTAGAGGGCTATGCGGAGGGTCCGCACTCGGGTCAGTGCAAACGCGAGTGCCGCTCTGATCGTGCTGGCGAGCGCCATCTTCTCGCTTGGTAATGCTGCCCCGGCTGAGGCCGCCAATCCGACCCCGCTGCCGTCAAGCCGGCTGGAGTTCGGTCTTGCCAACGATCCGACTCAACTCTCATGGATGACGGCGACGGGCGCGCCTTGGAAGTACCGCTATCAGTACCTGAGCGCCGGTGTCAACACCGGCCACGGCTGGGAGACCTGGAACAGCCCGGCCGGAGCCTTTGCCGGCTACTACATGAGCGCTTCGGGCGGCGCCGGCTACGTCCCGGTCTTCTCCTACTACGAGATCTGCCAGTCCCTGCCCGCATCGTGCACCGGCAACCAGCAGACGGACGACTACAACAACTTGAACAACACAAGCACCATGAATGCCTACTACGCCAACTTCAAGCTGCTGATGCAGCAAGCGCACACCTACGGCCAGTTGGTCGTTGTGCAAGTCGAGCCCGACTTCTGGGGCTTCATGGAGCAGAAGGCCGCGGGGGGCGATGCGTCTACGGTCAGCGCCTCGGTCGCGAGCTCGGGCTTCGCGGACGCCGCCGGCATCCCGAACACAGTGCAGGGTTTTGGCGAAGCCCTCCTCCGTATTCGCGATCTCTATGCAAGCAACGTCGTCCTCGGCATCCACGCGTCGATGTGGGCGAACGGCCCCGACGTCGCAAGCAGCACGGATCCAACAGTCGACGTCGTCACGGTTGCTGATGGCACCGCTGCATTCCTCGGCTCGTCGGGCCTCTCATCAAATCCCTACGGGAGCACATGGGACGTTGTCTTCAACGACGTCGACGACCACGATGCCGCGTGGTGGGAGGCACAGGGGGCGGACAACGCGTCTTTCACACACTGGTGGGATCCAACCAACACCGTCTTCCCGAACTTCGCGCGGTATCTGTCCTGGGTGACCGAGCTACACACGAAAACCGGGCGCCAGCAACTTGTGTGGCAGGTGCCTGAGGGCAACCAGTACTTCCTCACCGAGAACAACAAATGCGGCCACTACCAGGACAACATCGCTGAGTACTTCATCAACCACCCTCAGAGCCTTGTCAATGCCGGACTGGTGGCGGTTCTGTTTGGTGCGGGAAACGGCTGCCAGACCAACAACACGGATGTTCAGGGTGACGGAGTTACCAACAACAATGGCCTGCCCACCACCGATCTGCTCGGTGGGTGCAACGCCTGCAACACGCACGCGTCGGTCTTCTCCGACGACGATGGGGGTTACCTCAGGATCTTCGTCGCGCAGTATTACGCCGCCAACTCCCTGCCGGCACGAACCGGCGTTTCGCAATCTGGCGCAAATCCGGCCGGCAATCGGGCTGCCGGGCAGTCCACCTCCGGGACAGCGGCTCCACGAATCGTATATAGGCAAGCGATGACCGAGGCGCCGCGACCAGCTGACCTCAGCGCCGCCTGGTTACAGGCCTCGAACGCTTTGCAAGCCCTGGTCGATTGGCTGCTCCACAATGCCCTGGTGTGATGGAACAGCGAATCAGCCTCGTGACCCTCGGCGTGCGCGATCTCGCCCGGGCGATGAGCTTCTACGAGGCCCTCGGCTGGCGCGGCGCCCAGCAGCCCGATGATGAGATCGCCTTCTTCCAGGCAGGCGGAATGATCTTTGGGCTGTGGACCGCACTGGGCGGCTACGGGGCGCCGGGCATCGAGCTCGCTTACAACGTTCGCTCACCGGAGGAGGTGGACGCGGTGCTGGCGGCGGCCGAAACGGCCGGCGGGACCATCGTGCGGCTCGCGGCCCGCGCCGAATGGGGTGGCTACACCGGAGCATTCGCCGACCCCGACGGCTATGTGTGGGAGGTGGCCCACAACCCCGACTGGAGGCTGGCCGATAACGGCTCGGTCAGCCTCCCCTAGCTCAACCAGCCTCCGCTCAGGCTTTGCTTGTGACCTGCGCGGTGGCTCCGACCAGCTCCACGACAGCCGTTTCGAAGATCTCGACCATGACATCTGACGGCCCTGCGCCGGCGATCTTCGCGGCCTCCGCCCGAGGCCCGGCGATCTTGCTCTCGCTGGCGTCGAGGTCGGCTTTGGTGTCCCACACCGTGGCAGCGGCGAGGCGACCGGTCTGGCGATCGACACCGACGATCGTGGCCCGATAACCCTTCTGGGCCTGGAGCACCGGGAGCACGTGGTTGCGGATCTGCACGATGGCGGCGTCGAGCTTCTCCGGGTCGCCGCTGACAGTCACCGCACGTATCATCGACCCTACCTTCGGCGGAGCAGCGCGATCCATGATCATGAGCTCCGCGCGCTCGACGTTGATGACCTGGCTTCCGGGAACGTCCTTGGCCGACTGCGCGCGGGCCTGGTTGCCCATCTCTTCGCTGGCCGACATCGCTTTGGCCGACTCCCAGTAGCTGACGCCAATACCGGCGCCGGTCTGGCGGTTGATCAAAAGCGCGGCGCCTACATTGCCAGGCGTCTTACGAACACGAGGAAGGATATTCTTTTCGTAGTTCTCGATCGCCTCCTGAACTCTGTCCGGCGAACCTTGCACTCGGGTTTCGCGAACAAACATCGCTGTCACCCCCATTTGAGAACCCGCTCGGCCAGGAACCCCCTGGCCGCGGGCCCAGCCTACTCCTGAATCGGGTGCAGTGAAGTGAGGAGCTTATCGGTCGATTTCGGCTCGAGCTCGGGGAGGTCGCTGTGGGTCTCTCCAGCGTGCAGAGTGTGCTTCCACGCAACAGCGTGCTCGGCCGCAAACGCCGCCGTACGACAACGCTCGCAGCACCAGGTTCGATCGGGCGACCCAAAGGTCAGTAGCCGGTTGAGTCGGCTCACCACTTCTCAACGATCTAGCGTGTTGGGCTGTTCGTCCCAGCTCGTTTTTTAGCGCTTGTGCAACAACGCGAGCCCATAGCCGCTCGCGACCTCCTTGTAGCCGGCCGCCTCGACTGAAGCGACCTGCGCGTTGAAGGCCGTGATGTTGTAGTTCGAGGCTTCGTAGTCGAGCACCACCCACTCGGCGTCCTGCACGCCCTCGAACGCAAAGTCGTATATGTATCGGCGCTCGGCAAGATGGGCCGGAAAACTGCTCTCCGCGGACACGCGGGCGTTCGGTGTGATCCGAACCAGCTGCCGCACGAACAGTGGATAGCGCGTTGGTGTGGAGAACAGACCGGCGTCAAATTTGCGCGAGTAGGGCATGTCGCCGTAAGCCCAGCTGAAGATGAGCGAGCTCGCGACCACGGCCGCCATCACGTTCCGCATCGCCGATTGTGGCAGTCGCGCCAGGGCCAGGATCGAGGTGCCGATGACCAGTGGGATCAGCGGTGCCGAGTACTGCGTCGTGAACGAGTACTGGGGCTCGTAATTTGACAGCAGCAGATAACCGAGAGTCGGCAGCAGTACCACCGAAGCCCATCCGGCCACCGCACTGAGTCCCAAGACGGGACCGAAGATGGCGATCGCGAAATAGATCTTCTTCGGCTCGAGGATGGCGCGCGCGATGCGCAGCGGATCGGTGAGCAGAGTGGTCACGATCCCGCCCGGGCTGCCGCCCACTTCGGCGTATCTCAGCTGGATGTATGGATAGGCCCGACCCTCGGCGAAGAAAGGGATCGCGACCTGGATCACGGCGGCGAATGCAAGCAGGCTTCCTATCAGCACGCCCAACCCGAGCTTCCAGTCTCGTTTGCCCAGCAGCGTGTAGAGCCCAAAGCCTGCGCCGACAAGCGCCATCTCCTCCTTGACCAGGAAGGTGACCAGCAGGCTGAAGAGGAACCAGCCTCGGCGGCCGCGTTCGAGGAAATACAGTGCGAAGCCCAGCGGGGCCACCGAAAGCACGACCTCGTGGAAGTCATAGAGGTTGATGTAGGCGAGCGGTACGAACAGGAAGTAGACGGCGACCCATGCCAGCGCGTAGCCGGCGGGAAGCTTCAGCCTGGCCAGCAGGTATACGGGCCAGGCGCCCAGTGCGAGCGCGAAGGTCTGGCTGACCAGGAGCGTCTCCGGGTGGGGGAACGCGAAGTAGAAAGGCATCAGGACCAGGAGCAGCGGCGAGAAGTGGTCGCCGAGCAGGGAATGGGTGACGGGCAATGCCTGGCTCATGGTCGATTCGAACGGCCGGCCCTGCGTGGTGTTCCAGAACACCTGGTCGAACAGCCCCAGGTCGAACCTGAACGAGTGGAAGGACTCGTGCCTTAGGACCGCCAGCGCTGAATAGGCGATGAAGTAGGCCGTCGCCAGCCCGAGGGCGATGCGACCCTCGCGCCGCAGCGCTACCGCCTTTGCAACTGAACTCCAACTGCGCGCATCCAATAGACAGCGACATGATGACCGCAGTGATGGAAGAGCGGCCTTCGGCGATGGCCCGTGCAGCCGCCGGCGACGCTGACGCGTTCGCCCTTTTGATCGAACCGCTGCTCGACCCGGCCTACCGGCTGGCGGCGGTGATGCTCTCCGATCGAACCGCGGCCGAGGACGCCGTCCAGGAGGCCTCGATCAAAGCCTGGCGCAAGCTGCGGCAGCTGCGCGGTGACCTGGGCTCGTTACGACCCTGGTTTCTCTCGATCGTCGCCAACGAGTGCCGCATGACCCGGCGTCGCCACTGGTGGTCGGTGGTGAAGATGGCCGACATCGAGCTGCCCGCGGGCGCCGACCCGACCACGGAGGTCGAATCCGACCTGCATCGCGCGCTGCGCCGCCTCAGCTCCGAGGAACGGCTGCCCCTGGTTCTGCACTTCTATCTGGATCTACCGCTCGACGAGGTGGCACGAACTTTGGACGTGTCGCCCGCCGCCGCCAAGTCACGAATCTATCGCGCCGCCCGACGGCTGCGATCTGACCTCACGCCGGAGGAGGTGTTCTGAGATGAGCCGCGAGAGTTTCCGCCGCGACCTGAACCGTGCATTCGAGGCCATGTCCGGACCGCCCAGCCCGGCGCTGTCCGCGCGAGTGCGCTCGGCTCTGAAAGAGCGGGCGCCGGCGCGCCAGGGGCCGTTCTGGATCGCCGGCCTTGCGGCGGCGCTGATCGCCGCGATCGTGATCGGGGTGTTCGTGGTGTCGAACTTCAACCGCCACCTGACCAGCGTTGTGCCCGGCGCCCTCCCCAGCGCGAGCCCAACCGCCAGCGCCAGCGCGAGCCCAGGTGTCACGTCGACACCGGTTCAGACGCCTCCGGATTCGAGCCTGCCTCCCTTTGTTTGTAGTTCCAGCACCTCAATCGCTTCGCAAAACGCGGCGCTATCGGCGTACATCGACGCGGTCCGCACCGGCACCCATTCCGGCTACGACCGGATCACGATCGAGTTCCAGGACGGGCCGCCGGCCAGCATCGAGCTGCGCCCGCAGAGCAACTCGACGTTTACCACGAGTCCAAAAGGTGAGGTCGTCACGCTCGCGGGCAGCGCTGGTCTGCTGGTGGTCATGCGCGGCGCCGACGAGCACACCGCCTACAGCGGCGCGACGGACTTCAAGACCAACTATCCGGTGCTGCTCGAGGCGCGTCAGATGGAGGACTTCGAAGGCATCGTTCAATGGGGTCTGGGCCTTTCGAAGTCGGCGTGCTACCGCGCGTTCTTCCTCAACAATCCGACGCGGCTCGTGATCGATATCCAGAACAGCTAGTCGGTCAGGTTCCCGATACCCAGTCAGTCCAGAGTCCGTTGTTCAGGCCGCGAACGAACAGGTTCACGGTGGTCGACCCAGACTCGCAGACGGCGCCTGGCGACGACGTCGCCTGCCCGCCGAGAGACTTCCATGTCGACCACACACCGCTGTAACCCAGCTGGTAGGTTGCGCTGGCGGCGCCGGTCGCGAAGACGTCCAGGCGACCGACGCCGCATGACGACGCTTCGGGGGCGGATGTCAGGGTTCCGCCGAGCGACTCCCAGCTACTCCATCCGAAGGCGCTCCAGGACATGTGCCACAGCCCGTTGTCCTGGCCCCTCGCGAAGATGTCGATGCGGTTTGGTCCCCACGAGACCGCGGTCGGGTCCGATGTGATCACACCGCCAAGCGACTGCCAGCCGCTCCAGCTGGTTCCGTTCCAGGACATGTGCCAGAGCCCGTTGTCCTGTCCGCGGGCAAAAATATCCAGACGGTTTGCGCCCCACGAGGAAACAGCAGGGCCGGTGGTGATAACGCCGCCGAGCGGCTGCCACCCAGACCACGCGGATCCATTCCACGCAATGTGCCAGAGCCCGTTGTCCTGGCCGCGTGCGAAGACGTCGATCCGGTTAGGACCCCAAGACACCGCACCAGGGTCCGAGGTGAGACCACCACCAACAGAAAACCACGGGCTCCAACCGCCACCGTTCCAGGAAATCTGCCAGAGCCCGTTGTCCTGGCCGCGTGCGAAGGCATCAACCCTGCCGGCGCCCCATGACGACGCCTCAGGACCCGATGTCAGCACCCCGCCAAGCGGTTGCCAGCCGACAGGTGGGGGCGGCGGAGCGAAGGGCCCCACCGTGAACGACCACGTGTAAGGCGCGCCATTGACCGTGATCGAGACTGTGTATGTGACCCCGTTCTGAAGGGGCTGCCTGGGGACCACGATCACGCCACCACGCGTGTATAGATAGCTGCCGACGGCCGAGTTGGATGAGTCGATGATGCAGTGCTCGAGTGCGACTCCGTTGCCGGTGAAGGTGTGAGTCGCACCCGCTGTGGTGCTCACATTGCCGCCGACCTCGATGAACACCGGCAGCCCGGTCGGCATGCTGTAGCCGGGACACGCCTGGAGCGGGTCAGGGAATTCGTTTCCGCTGTAATTGGTCAGCGGCTCCGTGGCGCCATTCCCCGGCCAATAGACCGGGTACGTTCCGCCGCTGAATGAGTTGCCACGGATGGTGTCCAGGGTCGCGCCCTCCTGCCAGCCGGACTTCACCTCTCGGTACGAGCCGAAACCGGTAGTCGTGAGCCGCGGGTCCATCATGTTCATGGCGTGAAATGGAGCGCCCATCCACCAGTCGATCGCCGCCTCGTCGGTGGTGCTCGTGGTGGAGCTGACCTGGATGTTGCCGTTTCGAGCCGCGGTGTCGCCGTCAACGGTGTAGTACGGGACGCCTGGCGTCTCGTAGTGCGTGACCAGGTCGTTCTTGACCATATAGAGGGAGTGGTTGTAATCGCCGCTGCTCCATAGGGAGTTCTCGGTCAGGGTCGAAAGGCCTGTCGTGGTCCGCCAGGTGTTGAGCCGGGCCAGCCAGCCGCCGCTGGCAGTGAGCGTCGCCGGCACGTGGGAATGGAGGGGAGATGTGGTGTGGAGGGGTGGAACGAGCCCGAGGAGCACAGCGCCTGCAAGCGACACGGTCAGGCGCCGTACGACCGGCGAGCGCACGGCGTCTCGGGCGAGCGGCGCGAAGACGTGTTTGAAGCTGGCTAGCACCCTGACCAACAACGATCAGAGCGCTGCGATCTTGCGCTCGCGATCAAGGGCTGTTTCCAGCCGTGCGGCCACCTCTCGAGGTCGGCGGGCGAAGATCAGGTTCCCTTGGCTTGAATCACGGACGACATGGGGTATGACCCGGTTCTCAGCCGCCAGGTAACGGAACGGGTGGTATCCGTGCTGCGTGAAGATCGCATGAATCGCCGAATCGCTGCTCCCGTAGCGGTGACCAAGTCCTGTCAGCTCGACCAGCCAAACAGGTCCCGGGTTGGCGTCCAGAAACTGCTGAGCTCCAACAAGGACCCTCGCTTCGAAGCCTTCCGTGTCGACCTTCACGAGCGCTACTTTCGCGGGATCTATTCCCTGCGTAGAAACCTCAGAGTCGAGCGTCACGATCGGGACCGAGAGAGTATCCCGAAAGCTCTCATTTGCGGCTTCGAGGCGATTCTGATCGACGAGGTTGGCAGAGAGCCGACCTGAGCTGACTACGTCGCCCACCGCGACGGGGCGGACGACGACGTTGTTCAGCGAGTTGAGGATGACGTTTTCGCGCAAGCGCTCGCTCGCTATCGGATGCGGCTCGTAGGCGAAGACAGGCGCGGCGCCGTTGACCGAGGAGGCCAGCAGACTATAAAGGCCGATGTTGGCCCCTACGTCGATGAACGCATCGCCGACCTGTAAATAACGAAGCGTGAACATCATGTCGTCGAATTCAGGCAACCTCAGGTAAACGGCCGTCCATGAATATGGCCAGTCCGGGTAGACGCGAACGCGGAGCCCATCCCAGTACTCATAGGTGATGGGCCGCCTCATCATGAGCTTCCAACCTTGCCAGCCAACCCAGCGGGACAGCGCACCGACGCGGTTCTGACGGTTGAGCGGATGGCCGACGATCAACTGCAGCATTGCGAGCCTTCGGGCCATGCGGCGTCTGAAGCCCTCTTGAGTAGCGGCCATCGGTCCATCAGGCTACCCGCTGGCGGCCACCGCCCGGCCTAAGACATCAATTCGGCGGTCACGATCAGGCGATCGTTGTACGTCCTTTGACTCTGATCCCAGCGGCCCGCGCACGTGATCAACGAGAGACGTGCTGCGCCCGAGCGCGAGAACACGTCCGGCGGCGGCGGCGAATTCGCCGCCAGGAATTCCGCCGCCACAACCCGGAACTGAAGCCAGCGCCCATCGGGCCATATCACCTGCAGGGTGTCTCCAGGCCGGAGCTTGTCGAGGTTGCGGAAGACAGCCGGGGTCGCCGGCAGCCCATAGTGTCCGTCGATCACCGCATCACCAGACTGGCCTGGCAACGGCCCTGGACTGAACCAACCGACATTGGCGAGAGTGCTCGGAGCGGCCATCGCGCGCCGCGAGTCCAGGCCGACCGCCTCGATGGTCGCATCGACACCGATGCTTGCGATGACCAGGCGCCAGGCCGGGGGTTCGAGACGTCGCGGCGTCACGGTGTCGAGAGCGGGCGGTGTGATCGACCGATCGCGATGCACGCGCGGATCCGGCTGCACGGATTCCGCGGTGGTTGTCACCCGGGGAGCCTGGGACTGCGCCGGCGTCGAGGGACTCGATCCCGCGACCAGGCCTGCAATCAAGAGCAGAGTCAGGGCCCGGCTCCTGCGCCAGGCCGCTGCCAGAAGTACGACCGCCGACACTGCCCAAGCCAGCACTGGCACCGACTGCAGTTGAGATGCCGGCATGCCGGTGTCGGGCAGGCCGGGCGGCGCGGCGATGACAACCGTGAAGCACTCAGAGGTCGCGTTCGTGTGTGCGGCCGCTGCGAAGACCCCGATGCTGGCGATGTCGGGCGCGTATTCGGCGCGCCAGCAGTATTCACCGGGCGTGCTCGTTGCTGTCGTCGGGTCGGACGTTGCCGCTCCGGCGACTAACACCTTGGCGGACCCTATCTGGGCGCCGCCGCTGGGGCACCCGCTCGCGGTGATCTGGGCAGGCCCGCAAAGAAAGAAGGTGACGCTACCTGTCGGGACGGGACCGGCGCCACCGTTGCCGACGGTGACCGAGTCGGTCGCGGAAACGCCGGGAGCGGCCCCACTCCCGGCGGGAGCACTCGTGGTCACGATCAAGGGGTCGCGACACGAATGAAAGGCCACTGGTCCCGCGAAATCCTTGAGTCCGGAAGTGAACGACTGGGCCGTGCGCGTGTGCGGAAGGAAGCTGTTGAAGCAGCCGGCGAGCGGGATGCCGGCGAGGTCGATACCGCCTTCGAGGAAGTCGTTGGTCGACACGATCGTCGAGTTGCCGGAGATCGCGTCGCGGCACACCCAACCTCCGCATGGGATGTCAGCCGCGTTAACCAGGAATGTCAGGAACAAAGGGGCGGCGATCAGCTGATAGTGCTCGGGCGGAGTCGCGCCGGCCGGATTGCACACGGTCCCATCGGGCGGTTGCGGGCCAGGCTCCGCGAGGCAGTGCCACTGATACACGGACGCCCCCGCCAGCGCGCCGCCGGCTGTGAAGTCGACCGCGACCAGCAGGTCTCCCTCGGTTCGATTGCCAGTGAAGGTGCCGCTGCAAGGGGCAGTAACCCCAATCACGCTCTGGAGAAATTCGAAGTCGATGTGGCTGTCGCCGTTGTTGACCAGCCGCTCGGCCGCGACGAAGACCTCTGGGTGCCCGGTATCGGACCTGGTGTGGCTGACCGCGTAGACGTTGCTCAGATCGTCCTTGGCGGGGACGGCACCCGAGGCCGTCCCAATCGACGTGAACGCGTCGCCGTTCTTCGCGCCCCCGGCGATGATCGTCGGGTCGCCTCCACAGGAGGTCGTATCGCTCGAGATTGGGTCGACTATGAAATCAGCGGAGATGATGCTTGCGTCGGCCGCCGCGGTTGGCGTCAGCGTCGGCGCGATCGGCGGATTGGAACCGCCACCTGGCCGGCCGCAGTTGAACAATCCGCCGGGACCGCTCAGGTTCACCGAGCCGGCGGCGCACACGTAGGTCGGGCCACCAACGCCTGAGTTTGCCCAGTCATGGGTGGCACCGCTCGCCGGGTTGAAACGGATGCTCCCATCGATGGCCAGCCAGCTGGACGGTGCCGCCTTCACCACAGTCGAAGCCAGGACGCCAACGAGCAGCCCGGCCGTGACCGCGCCAAACCGCAAGGGCCAACGTCTTCGCGGCATTCGTGTTTCTACCAAACGAGCACGCGCAGCTTACTTGCAGGGACCCGGCTATGAGCGACCGCAAGTCCAGATGTTGGACGGGGGAGCGTGGCGGAGCGGGAGAGATTTGAACTCTCGAGGCCCTTGCGGGCCTACGGCATTTCCAGTGCCGCGCCCTCGACCGAACTAGGCGACCGCTCCGCGGGACAGTCTACCCAGCACCGCCCGACCGACCTACCACGCGCGGGCCGGCCGGGCCGGCCACGATGCATGTGTCGGTCATACCCACGAACAACCCGTGCTCGACGACCCCGGTCGTGGCCTTGATCGCTGTCGCGAGCTCGGCCGGGTCGGGGATGCCGCTCGCGAACGTCAGGTCGAGGATGAGGTTGCCGTTGTCCGTCGTGTACGGCGCCTCCTCCCCACCTCGCACGACCAGCGACGCGCCCAGCACCAGCAGCCGGTCGGCGGTCGTGCGCCATAAGAACGGCAGCACCTCGACGGGCAGCACGCCCTCGCCCAGCTGCTCGACCATCTTCGACTGATCGACGATCACGACAAGTCGCTTGGAAGCGGCGGCCACGATCTTCTCCCGAAACAGCGCTCCTCCCCTTCCCTTGATCAGGTTGAGCGTCGGATCGACCTCGTCTGCCCCGTCGACCGCCAGGTCGATCGCGCCCACCAGCTCGGTGATGATCGGCACGCCGCATTTTGCCGCCAGCTCCGCGGTCTCGCGTGAGGTGGGCACGCCCCGCACCTTCATCCCATCGGCCACCAGGCGGCCGACGCCTTCGGTGAAGTACCGCACGGTCGAACCGCTGCCGAGGCCGAGCAGCATGCCGTCGCGGACCAGCTCGAGCGCCTTCTCTGCAGCCGCGCGCTTGAGCGCGTCTTGATCAGCCAACGGCTTTGCGAATCGCCGCGATGCCGGCCGCGATCCCGGTCCTGTATCCGAACACCGCGCTGCCCGCGACGAGCACGGTCGCGCCCGCCTTCACCACCAGCGGGGCGGTCTGGGCGTCGATGCCGCCATCGACTTCGATCTCCATCTCTGGAGATAGAACGCGCAGCCGGCGAATCTTCTCCGGGCTGTGGACGATGAACTTCTGGCCGCCGAACCCGGGCTCGACGGTCATCACGTTCACCAGGGAGATGTAGGGCAGGATCTCGCGCAGCGCTTCCACCGGCGTGGCGGGGTTGATCGCGACGCCCGCCTGGGCGCCGAATTCCTTGATCGACTCCACCGTCCGGTACAGCGATGTCGTCGCCTCGATCTGGACCTCAATGAGGCTCGCCCCCGCTTTCGCGAAAGCCTCGATGAACAGCTCGGGGCGCTCGACCATCAGGTGCGCTTCGATCGGCAGGTCGGTGACCTTGCGCACCGCCTCGACCACCAGCGGTCCAAATGTCAGGTTGGGGACGAAGTGGCCGTCCATGACGTCCACCTGGATACGGTCGGCCCCTGCCGCAACAGCCTCGCGCACCTGGTCGCCAAGGCGGGAGACGTCGGCGGAGAGGATCGAGGGAACGACCTCGACCTTCTTCAAAGAGCCCCGGCCGCCTCTCGGTCGATCAGCCATAGTGCGCCCGCAATCATCCCCGATGGCACTTCGCCGCGTTTCGCTTTCGCCACCGCGTCCGCCTTCCCCGCCCCGGTGGCGAGGATCAGCACTCGGCGCGCCGCGCGCAGCACAGGGAGCGTCAGGGTCACGCGTTCGGGTGGCGGTTTCGGCGAGTCGCGGATCCCGATCGCCCAGCCTGTCGCATTGACGGCCGGGTGGCCTGGAAAGAGCGACGCTGTGTGGCCGTCCTCCCCCACTCCCAGCAGGACGAAGTCGAGTGGGGCCAGAGAGGCGACCACGGGCGAGTACAGCTCCGCGCCCTCGTCGGGGCCGAGCTCCGCGGGCATGCGGTGCACGGTGGCGGGCGAGACGCGATCCAGCAGGGCTTCGCGGGCCATCCGGTAGTTGCTGTCGGCGTGGTTCGCGGGCACGCAGCGCTCGTCGCCGAAAAGGATCGTGACGCGGCCCCAGGCAACCTCCGGTATGTCGGCGAGCAACTCGTAGCACCGCCGCGGCGTCGAGCCGCCGGCCAGGACGAGCGTTCGCGACGCGCCGGATGCGATCGCGGCGGCAATCTCGCCGGCGGCGGCAGCGGCGACCTCCTCCGCCGTCTCGAGGACCGTGACCTCCAAGCTCAGAGGGCTCGCATCAGTTCCGCGCCCGCGGCCAGCGAACGCGTATAGACGCCGTCGCGCGCGCCCAACGCGAGCACCTCGACCAGCAGCGAGGCGTCGGTGATCGATTCGATTCGCTGGACGTGCCGCAGCGTACCGGCTGCGCCGATATCGATCAGTGTCAGCAGCACCATCGAGTTGTCGGCGCTTCTCCGCTCGCGCACGAACACGGTCGGACGCTGGGGCACGCTCTCAGGATCGCCCGTGGCGACGTGGTGGAGCTGTTCGCGGTTCTGGA
>Ga0207646_10002795_pt1 | contig 20341 bp, 17 predicted proteins | sample KBSK5502metaG_FD_184343 | JGI IMG/M metagenome (GOLD analysis project Ga0207646, IMG submission 184343) | Corn, switchgrass and miscanthus rhizosphere microbial communities from Kellogg Biological Station, Michigan, USA - KBS K5-50-2 metaG... | ecosystem: Host-associated > Plants > Roots >...
ATTCCGGCGGCCATCGTGCCAAAGACGGCAACCATCGAGACCGCCAGCCAGTACGCCCAGGGCTCGTATCGGCGGACGTACAGTTGCAAGATGAGTGAGACCGATAGCGCAGCGGCTCCCAGGACCACGACCAGGTATGGGTTGTAGCGGTGGACAAAGGAATCCGACGTCGCCTCCCCCATGCCGGTTGTCATTACTTTGATCACCCAGAAATAGATCGTTAGTTCCGAGACCTTCTTGGCAAGCCGCTGGGTTAGAAACACGACACGAACGTACAACACAGGATGACGGCATCGTCCGCGAAGGAACGATGCCTACCACTCGCGCTTGGGTGGCACGAACCGAATAGAAGGCCACGAGCCTGCGTTGTCCAGAAGAATTGACGGCCGGTCGTGTGGGGCCGGCCGTCAACGGCTACGAGGTGTCGATTCGGCTAGACCTTTAGCAAGGCATCGAAGAACTGGCGGTAGCGCCGGAGAGTATTTCGCAGATCCTCAGTGGAGGCGTCTTTCTCCTGCGACCATTGGGCAACTAGCTCGGATCGCTGGTTGGCGAGGGTCCTAGTCAGATGCTGCGTGACCTGCTCGACCAACTGATCAGCCCGCTCGACTGAGGATCGCGGCTCATCAACAAACCCCGCCTGGATATTGATCCACGCAGCCTGCCACTCCTCGACCTGCTCATGCGGCAGCAGCGGGGAGCCGCCATTCCGCTCGGCAGTCGCCTTGGTGACGCCCGGCCCGGGTGAGACGGTTGGTTCCGCCAGTCCCACACCGCGGTCGACCGGTGTTGCTGCGCCCTCTTGTTCGCCCATTTCGGGCTCAGGATGTGATAGTCGCCCCTCGCCCACCGAGGGCTCCTCGTCCGCTGCAGGGGAAGGGCTCTCAACATTCTCCCCGTCCGGCTGCGGACCTTTTTGGAAACTCCGCTGTTGGTCACCGCTCTCATCCCGATCGGTCGGGTCTCGCACCGCCGCCGGTGAGGCAGCACCGGCCGCCATCTGCTCGTCGGTGCGGTCGGGCTCCATGGGATTGCGCGGCTCCTCGTCGGCCTGCATCGCCCTGTCTCTACCCGCGCCCTGGATGGGCTCATCACTCCGCTCGTCCATGTCAGCTTTCTGCTGGTCCATGTCAGGATGCCTGCGGACGGGAAGTCCGCACGTCGACGTTCTCTTCCACCCCGCGTGAAGCCTGCGCGTTAACGCTCTCTTCCACCGCGTCCACCTTCTCTTCCACCTGGCGGGAAGGCTGTGCGTTAACCCTCTCTTCCACCGCGTCCACCTTCTCTTCCACCTGGCGGGAAGGCTGTGCGTCCACCTTCTCTACCTCTTCAACTTTGCGGTCGGCGCTCTCGGTCCCGAGCAGCTCATTGAAGAGGGCCCGGTAATGCACCATGGCCTTGCGGAGATCCTCGGTGTTGCCGGCGTTCGGTCCGTTACGACTGGCGATGGTATGGGCCGAGCGGTAGTTTTCCACGACTTCCGGGTAATCGACTGACAGGTCCGAAGCGCGTTGCTCGAAGTCGTCGACAGGATAGCCGCGATCGCGCATCACGGCGTTGATCAGGCGGTCGGCCTCGTCGACGGCCTCACGCGGCTGGTCGACGAAGCGGGCCTGGACTATCCGCCACTGCTCCGAGTAGCGCTGCTGCGCCTCCGGTGCGAGGGGACGGACATCGAGTCCCATGCGCCGCTTGCGGCGCGCCTCGAGCTCGGACGCGGCCCGCCACCGGCTCCCCGCCTCCTTCACCGTCCGGTTGTACTCTGGACCGAACTGACGGCGCAGGCGCCATTGTCGGTAGCCGAGCCACCCCACGACGATCACAGCCGCCGCGATCAGCACGACGACAATCGCAATGAGTACCGATGAATCCACTGTGACCTCCTATGTGTTAGAGGCGGTGGCGATCGCCATCGCCTCGCGTCCTTTTCTACGGGATGGCGGCTACCAGTAGTACCAGCGTCCGCCGCTACCTCGCGCGAGGAAGCCAACCAGCCAGAGGACAACGGCCGCAATGAGGATCCACCACAGAATGGTGTAGAGGAATCCGCCGCCTCCCAGGATGACCAGAAGCGCGATCAGCACGAGCAGAGGGATCAGCATCCCTTAACCTCCTTGTTTCGGAGTACCTGCAAGAAATTATATCATGGCTATCAGCTTTAGCACCAGTGGACGGGACAGCTTTTGCGGACCTGCGGCAGTTTAGGCTGATCCGTCGGGCAACCGCGATCGACCAATCCTTCACGCTAAGGCTTGGGAATCTCACTGAGAGCGACGCCCGACGTTGGTCTACGCCGGCGACACCCGATTAAGCCTTCGCTTGCGTTTTCGTCAACCAGGCGCTGAAGCGCGATATGTTGTCCGCGTTCTTTCCTCAGTCAGCCAGGGTTGTCGGCATTCTGCTTGCGCTCTTCACGAGAACGAGGACGTCCCCGTCGACGCCTAGCAGCTCAACTTGGACCCTCTCGCCAAAAGACTTAAAACTGAACGGGACGGTGGCCTCAAGCCGTCTTGCCGCTTCATCGCGGACCGATATATGCCCTCCGATCACGATTAGGGCTTCCTCGGATAGCCGGAAGGCATCCTCCAACTTGATCTGTAGATGAACGCGGCCCGTCCTAGAGACCACAACCCTGATTATGGAACCCGCGCGAGGCTCGGGCACGCGCAGAAGACCAGCTACGGGTCCCCCGTGGATTGAATGCAAAGGCTGGGTCAATTGGTCAGGTTTGGCAACGATCCTCGAAGATTTCGATGCGCAGATTAGACGGGCGCGGTCAAGATGAGACGCTTGGCGGCCTACCTTAGACTTGGGCGGTGAAGCTGTTTGGTCGAAAAACCACCGGTGCCCCGCCAGTCAATGAGATCGATCCGGCATGGGGCGATGAGCAGGCCCGGACGCTGCGCGCGGAGTTGGCCCGCGGCAAATGGCGAGAGGCCCACGCCGCTTTGGAGGGGACCAGAGGCAACTGGGACGACCGGCAGTTCCTGGTCCACGTCCTGACCTACGATTTGCCCGGCCGGCCTAAATGGTTAGATGAGTGGATCGAGGCTTATCCACAGTCGGCGGCGGCCTGGACGATGCGCGGGGCGCACAGTATCAAGTGGGGTTGGGATGCTCGCGGCGGGGGCAAGGCTGAGGCCGTCCAGGACGACAGCTGGCAGACCTTCTGGTCACGTCTTGAAGAAGCTGAGGCCGACCTCTACAAGGCGGCCGAGCTGGAGCCGGACGACCCGGTGCCCTGGACGTACTTGGTCCTCTCCGGCCGGGGCCTTGAGAAGGGGATCCCCGAAGTCGGCGAACGTTTGAAGCAGGCGCATGCCCGCCATCCCTGGCATCATTTCGCGTTCTCCCAGGCGCTGCAGGGCTACGCCAAGAAGTGGGGCGGATCCCATGAATTGATGCTCGACCTGGCACGCCAGGCGGCCACTGCCCCGGAAGGCGCCAGCGTTCACACACTGGTCGCCGAGGCGCACGTCGAACGCTGGCTGTACATCGCCGGCTGGGATAAGGACGAAGCCAGCGCGCGTGACTATTGGTTTGCGCCCAGCGTCGGCGAGGAGCTCCGGGCGGCCGCCACGCGGTCCGTCTGGTCCCCGAAGTATGAGCGGCCGCGGCTTGCTCCATGGGACCACAATTTCTTCACTTACTGCTTTTTCCGCGTGCACGACTGGGAGTCGGCTCGACGGGAGCTCGAAGCCATGAGAGGGATCCTCAATCCCTCCCCCTGGAGCTACGTAGGCAAGCCGGTTGACCTGTATCGGGTGGTGCGTGAGCGCATCCTCAAAGGCAAGTGACCCGTCGCTAGCAGCGGTGGACCTTTTCGAGCGGGCGTAAACAATCCGGGCACTCGCGTCGGGGGCGTGCCGATTTACACCGCCGAGGCACCCGGTGTCCGCCAAGCCGTCCTCGCATTCCGGGTTGGCCGTGCCGACGAGGCACTCGCGTGGGCGGGCCTCACGCACCTGGTCGAACACCTCGCGCTCTCGTCGTTCAAAGAGCAGCCCTACGCCTATGGAGGTCAGGTGGAGGGCGCGCGCACGCTCTTCTATGTTCAGGGCACCGACGCGCACATCCGCGAGTTCTTCCAACGTCTATGCGAGAACCTTCGCGCGCTGCCGCTCGACCGGCTTGCTGCCGAAGCGCGCCTTCTTGAGACCGAGGCGCAGTCGCGAGCAGGCAGTGCCCTCGGTTCGTTGCTCGCCACGCGCTATGGATGCCAAGGCTGGGGCCTGATCGGCTATCCGGAGTTTGCTCTGCGGCATCCTCAAGCAGACCGAGTCCGGGCATGGGCTGATGACTGGTTCACCGCGGACAACGCGGCCCTGGGGTTGAGCGAACCGATGGATCTGCCGCCGGTGCTCGACCTGAGGCCCGGGAGGCGGATGGCATCGCCGGCGCTCACGCCGGTGTCCTTGCTCCGCACCCCCGCCTGGACGAACGAGCGCGAGCCTGGATTGGGGATGGGTTTCGTCGCACCGCATTCGGTCCGGTTCTCCGCGTTGCTACGGGTGCTGGAACGGCATGGCCGCTCACGACTGCGATTCGGCGAGGGCCTTTCCTATGACGTCTCCAGCGCGACGCTGCGGTTGGGCCACGAGTTCGCGCACGGGACGGTCTGGGCGGACGGCCTACCCGAAAACCTCAGCAAAGTGCTGAACGGCATGCTCGCGGTGCTGGACGAAGTCATGGAGAAAGGGCCGAGCGAAGAGGAGCTTCACGACGACGTTGAAGCCGTGCGTAAGAGTGTCGACAACCCGGGTTGGCCAATGGCCCTGCTCGACTCTCAGTTGACTCACGAACTCTTTGGCACGACCATGCCGACCGTGGATGAGGCCATCGCGGAGCTCGAGAAGCCGACGCCTGCGGATTACGCCGCCCTGCTGCGGGAGATCTTCCCCTCTCTGCTCACCATCGTCCCACCGGAGGTGGCGGTGCTCGACCCGCGCCTCACCGCGGTCCCTGCATGGTCAACGGAGGAAGCCCGGGGAACTGTATACAGGCTGCGCGCCGCGACGAGCGTGGTGGCGCAGCAGATGACCACACTAACCGTGGGAGACACCGCCATCTCGTTGAGGCAGGGGCCCGGAAAGCTGGTCACGATCCCCTACGCCGAGTGCGTCGCCGCCCTGGCCTGGGACGACGGCAGCCGAACATTGCTATCGCGCGACAGTTTCCGGCTGCATGTCCGTCCGAGGGACTGGAAGGGCGGTGCGGAGATGGCGAAAGCCCTCGAGCAGCGTCTGCCCAACGATGTACTCGTGCCAGCGGGGCCGCGGCCCAACCCGGACCCCGAGGTCTTGAGCCCGGATTCGGTACCGGCGCCGGCGAGCGCCAAACGGCCGCGGCGGGTTGACTGGACGCGGGCGTTGGTCACGTTGTTCACAGGCCTGGTCATGCTCGGCATCTACCTCACCATCAAGGCGGTAACGGCGGGGCGCTAGCGCCACCAGGGCTGCTGCCACTGCTTACGAGCAGCAGACTGAGTGCTTATTGGCACTTAAGCGGCACAGACTTCCGTGCGGCTTGAAGGCGATGGCTAGCAAGTTTCGCTGGCCGCCGTTGGATACGCTGATCAACGATGTCGACCATGGCTCACTCTTTCAAGATTGCCGGCCGCGTCGCCGCTGGCACGCGAGGAATAGCCGCCGCCCCGAAGCGATCTGGTTGCTACTTGCTCCCTACCCCTGGTAGCATCACGGTATGAAATTGAGCGTCAGCCTGCCTGAGGAGGATGTCGACTTTCTCGATCGGTACGCCAAGAAGGAGGGCTATGAATCGCGGTCGGCCGTGGTCCACAAAGCGGTGAGATTACTGCGGGCTTCGGGCTTGGGCGCGGCCTATGAAGAGGCCTGGCGTGAGTGGGCGGCCGGCGGCGACGAGAGGTTGTGGGAGTCCACCTCTGCGGATGGCTTTCCTTCCTAATGCGGCGCGGGGAGATCCGGGTCGTCGATTTCGATCCCGGCCGCGGGTCGGAGGCGAGTAAGCGCCATCCGGCTGTCATCGTCAGCAACGATGGCGCCAGTGCCGTCGCGGCCCGACTCGGGCGCGGTGTAATCACCGTACTTCCAATCACATCGAATATTCGCCGGATCTACCCATTTCAGGTTCGCTTACCAGCCGCGGCAACTGGCATGCGGCAGGACTCCAAGGCCCAGGCAGAGCAAGTCAGGTCGATCGCTGTGGAACGCCTGGGGGAGCGCATCGGGTTGGTCCCCGCAGCGATCATGCTCAATATCGATGAAGCGCTGCGACTGCATCTCGCTTTGTAAGCTGTTCAATCCTTGGGCCCTCACCGGGATCGTGAGCTGGAACGGCCGCGTAGACCGCGTGTCTGAGTCCGGCCTCGTTCCCTAGTAGCTCGGCGGGCCCGGGTGTCGGGTCGATGGCTAGTATCATCGGCGCGCGCGGGGCTGGCTTAAGTCGAAGCGAATCCTTACCGACTTATTAGAGCTTCCAACCAACGGCCTCACGCGGCCTGCCTAGAAGCGATAGCGTGGTTTCGCTTCGAGAGTGCCAACAAATCCTAGAGCGGCTACGAGAATTCGCCGGTTCTTCGGGCTCGTGTTGAAGGCAATGGCTGGGTCGACTGGTCAGGGTTGGCAACTCTGCTGGACGAGTTAGCACGCGCCGCCGTAGCCGTGGCGGGGCGGCTTCAAGCTATGACTCCCTCAGGACGCTAATCGACCGCCGAAGGCGATTGCGCGAAACCCAAACGCCCCGGGCTCGTTCAACGATATGTGAAGCGCAGCTACCTGTTGGCAGCGTTCCTCCTAGTTTCCGCCTGCAGCCAGGCGCCGGGAGCGGCACGGACGATTGCCACTCCCCACCCCGGCACTCCGCTCCTTGTGGCCACAGAGTCACCCTCGATTTCGCCAGGGCCGTCGGCCAGCCCGTCCGGAGAGCTTCCCCAGCTGATCTCGGGTACTCCATTGCCGTCCCGATTCCGCCTCTGGGACCTCAGCTTTATCAGCCACGACATCGGCTGGGGCCTCGCCAGTTACAGCTGCGGTGGCTACCAGTGCGCTGCCCTATTCCACACAACCGATCGCTGGAAGACGTGGCAGCAACAGGTGACGCCGGCCGCCTATGTGGCTCAGGCGCCCGACACCTTTACCGGTTGTCGCAACGGCGCACCCTGCATCGCCCAGGTGCGCTTCGCCAATGCGTCAACGGGTTACCTGTTTGGCGGGGACTTATTCATAACGCACGACGGTGCCAGGACCTGGAGCCGTGAGACGAGTCCCCTCGGGGTCATTGCCCTGGAGACGATGGGCGCCATGACCCTGCGTGTGGCCTTGTGCTACCCGACAAGTCCTCCGACGGCTCCGCCGACAGCATGTTCAAGCTATTCCCAGGAGTTGGTCCAGGCGGAGCCCGTCGCGGGTGGCACCTGGCAGACGCTATCGACCCCGGCCCTTAGCGGCATCGGCGCGACCATTTTGCGAGAAGGAGCCCAGCGCATTTACGTGATCAATATGTACGGGGGCCAGGCCGGGAGCAAGACACTCATCACCTCGACTGACGGTGGCTCTCACTGGGAGAGCCTGAGACTGCCCTGCGGCGACGACCAGATACGTGACGTGGCCGCGGCTGCGGGAAACCAGCTCTTCTTCGCGTGCTTCGATCAGTCGAAGCCGTTTGGGCACCAGGCGTCGCTCGTCATCTCTAACGATGCCGGTCTCACATACGGCGCGCCCCTGGCGGCGCCATATGCCACCCAGGGTCTTGTCGCCGGCTCTGCCCGGGTTATGGGCGCGGTTGACATCATTCACGGTGTCGTCACGAGCACCGATGCTGGAGCCAGCTGGCAGCTGGCCTTCAATAAACAGCCTCCGGCGTCCGAGTATTCTGGCGTCTGGAGCCTGGCCTTCGAGGATCCATCCACCGCACACTTCATCTATCCGGGCACGACGGTCTGGACCGTCAAATTTCTCAGCTGAGCTGGGTCAACTGGTCAGGTTTGGCAACATGGCTCGGGTCGTTGGGTCAGCCGCTGGCGGCCTCAGTCGAGCTGTTTTTGCAGAGCTGGGTCGACTTCAGCGATCCGGCAGGCGAGCTGGGTGATGCCCGGATATTGACAACGATTGAGCATGGCGAGACGCTCGCCGTGTTGCAGCGCGACGGGCCAATCAGGGCTAACCCAAGCTCAAGGGCATGACTCGGCGGTAGCGCGAGATGGCCAGCGATGGCGTCTGTGGTCCTTTTACTCGCGACGATATAGCATCAGCCCACCTTGTTGAAACGCGCGTGCTCGATAAGCGTTGTGTAAGCAGCTTTTTGGAGGAGGCGGGGAACGGACGACCGAGCAGCGCGCAGAGATTTCGATGGCCTTTACCGGCAGCTGTATGCGCCGCTGGTGCGCGCGGCCTACGCCATCACCTTCGACCTCGAGGTAGCTCGCGAAATCAGCCATGAAGCCTTTATGCGTTTCTGGGAGCGGCGCGACCGGTTAGCGCCGGACTCCAACGAGAAGGCGTGGCTGATGCGCGTTGCCGTAAACCTCGCTATCAGTCACCGCCGCGGCTTCCTGGCAGGCCTCCGTCATCAACCGCTGGTCACGGCCTCCGCCGATCCTGCACGGCTGGCTCTCGATCGCATCGAGGGCGCAGCGATGCGTCAGGCAATGCTTTCGCTTGATCCTCGTGAGCGTGCCGTGCTGGCGATGCGCTACGGACGGGACTTGAGCTTTGCTGAGATCGCCTCCTTGCTCCAACGCCCGGAAGGCACCGTTAGGACCGTGTGCCGCCGTGCGCTGCATAAGCTCCATCGCCGACTCGGAGGAGCCAAGGCCGGCGGGGATGCCACAACCTTGAGCGATCCGGTTCCAGTGGTGAACGTCCAATGATGGCCGAGCGGGATGTCGTCGAGCGCCTGACCAACCTATATCGGGAGATTGACGATGCCATTCCGGACGTGCCACCTTCCTGGAGGCCTGAGTCGCACCGAAGGTTGAGCCGGCAATCGTGGCGTATCCAGTTGTTGGCCACGGCGGCGCTACTCGTGCTCGTCATCGGCGGAGCGGTTCTCATCAAAGAAGCGCGGCTCCAGCCAAGCCCGGCGCCGGTCACCTCGCCCAGCCCACAATCAGCATCGCCCTCAGTGGTCAGTCTTGGGAATTGGGTTCGCCCGATGGGTCTCGTAACGGATCGAGACGGGTGGGTGGTGAGCGGCAACGCGCTTAACGTCACCCGCGACGGTGGCACGACTTGGCGAGCCGTGACGCCGCCCGCATATTCATGTTGTGCCGTTTTCTTCCTGGACGCGGCACACGGGTGGGCAGCTGGCGCTTCCAGTCCCGGATCCCACGCGGTGGGAACCCTCAAAATCTTCAGGACGGTTGACGGCGGCGCGACTTGGAAGCAACTTGACGGAGCGGGCCCGACGTCACTGACCTGCTGCCCAACCCTGGACTTCGTCGATCCTCAGCATGGCTGGTTGGCGTATCAGGACAATGTCGCCAGCGGAGGTCCGGTCGGCAAGCTGCTTCGAACCACAAATGGTGGCGCGAGCTGGTCTGCGCTTCCCACGCTTCCAGCGGTTCCTGTTGAGTTCCACGGAATCTTTCAGTACATGCAGGTGCACTTCGCGAGTTCCTCAACCGGCTGGTTCGTCGGAGATGACGGATACGGTGGCACCCAACAGATTTACGTCAGCCATGATGGCGGTCTAAGCTGGCGGCCGCAGTCGGTGCCAGTCCCAGGTACGGAAGCGCGGGCGATCATGCAGCTGACGGTGCCGTCATTCCTCGGCGACAAAGAGGGAGTCCTGCCTATCACGATGAACGATGGGCACGTGCTGCTTGACGCTACGAGCGATGGCGGCGCCACCTGGAGTCTCGGGACCCGTTTGTTTTCCCGCAGCGACCCACAGGCGGCTATCCAGGGCAACGAGGCGCCCACCTTCATCGGCAACGGAGTCAGGGCTATCGCGCTAGGCGGTGAACTGGAGATTAACTCTGGTACTGGCTGGACCTCTGTCAGTCCGAACGGCATTCCCGGGGTTATCTACTCGATCGAATTCGCGAACGCTCGGGTGGGTTGGGCGCTGAGTGGGCGGAGCCTGTGCCAGCAGCAGCCCTGCATCGCGCGCCAGGTCCTTCTCCTGGAGACTACCGACGGAGGCCACCACTGGAGCCGGGTCGGCGGCTTAGTCGCGTCCACTGATTCCGCTGCCCGGGCCCGCCTGCCAATGGGCGCGATTACGCTTGTCGTGCTTGGCGCGCTGGCGCTCATTGGATCCATTTTTAAGGCACGCTTGCAGACCATTCGCCTGCGCCGCCAGCGGTCTCAGCAAGAAGACGACTGGCTAGACAAATGACTACCGGGAGGGTGGGACAAATGAGAACAACGAAGATCAATCGACGCGCTCTGCTCCACATGGGCATGGCAGGATCAGCCCTCGCCATTGGGAGCCTCGTACCGGCAGCAACATCTATGGCTCAAGCTAGTGCCAGTGGGGTAACCGGGCCGGAGAGTACCCAGGTAGGGGAAATCTATGAGTTGCAGGCGGCCTTTCACCAGGCGAAGACCACTCAGGACCTTGACCTGATGATGTCCCTATGGGCTCAGGAGGCGACCTTTACCAACCGCTCGACTGGGACAACCTACCATGGCTTCGACAGCATTAAAGCCTTCTGGCAGGGATCAGGCTCCTTCACACATCACCGATTCTCCCTTGTTCCCTCATACAAGACGAAGATCGAGGTGCACGGTGATCAGGCGTTCCTTTATTTCGAGTGTCACGACGTCGGCAACTTCCCTACCGGCAGCTTCGGTGACCCGAGCGTGAAGACCATTATCAACGACACATTCCTTGCTGGAACCCTCAGAAATGTGGCCGGACGGTGGCTCTTCTTGGACATGACGGCAGGACCAAGCTCACCGCTTTCGTTTGACCACTACTATTTCCCGTAAGGGGTCATACAACGTGGGGCGGCAGGCGCCTGCCGCCCATCCGTCCTAGTAGCTGCCGACACCGCAGGACCTTTCTGGCAGCTGCAAGGCTTTTCCGTCGAACGGCTCTGACCTGGGCACCCACGCACGGGTACCGAGCAGAATGCCCTGGTTCCCGCCCGGCGCGTTCAAGCGGTAGACCCGCATCACCGACCAGTCAAAGCGAGCCTTGAGCTCGGCCAGCGAGACGGGGTCGACGGTTTCGTATACCTGGATGGCGCAAAGCAGCCGATTCCGCCCGAAACTGTCCACCAGGAAGTCAACAATCTCAGTGATTGGCGGGGTGGTGCTCCGCAAGTCGAGGCCTGAGATTCTGCTGAGCGCATCGCCCCAGGGCGGCGCGATGAACGTGATGAGCAGCTGGTCCGCCGGTACGGTCGCGTTAGCGAGGCCACTTTGATAATCGGTGTTGACGACGTCGATGGGCGAGCCGACAGCCGCTAGGTTCCGGATGGTCAGGTGGAAAACACCTCCATCCAGCTCGAACCCCAATCCCCTCACACCCGGCAGGTGACGCAGCATCCAATACAGGGTGTTGCCTGACCCAGCGAAGGGATCGATCACGAGGGCACCAGCCGCGGGCGACGCCGCTGCGGCAACCGCGGCAATGTCCTTGCCGATCGCATCTCCCAGCGCATCGCGCGTGCATTCGACTACGGTTCTCCCGAGCAGCCGGACGCCCTTCGCATGCCAGTCGGCAGGCCGCATGCCGTAGATGGAGACGTAGTCGGCATCGCCGAAGCTGTCGATGCCGTAGCGCTGAACCTCCCACAGCTCCAGCACCGCGTTCCGCTTCGCGCCGCCCAGCAGCAGTTGGCGGTCATAGGTCGGACCATTATCTCCCGAGTTTCGGCGGCTCATGACAATGCTGCGTCGGGGAGAGGCGTCCATCTGCTGTAAAACCCACAACAAGGGAGCGTCGTCAAGCGGTTCGTGCACGATGGCGGCTTCGCCAAGGAACTAAATTATGGATGCCCGGCTGCCCATTGAGGGCGATGGCTGGGTCAATTGGTCAGATTTGGCAACTCTAATCAGACGGATGACCAATGCGCTCGACAGGATTGTCGACCGGCTCCTCGTCCCCCCGGCGCCCTAATCTCGTCGATCTGAGACGTAGGGCACCAGGTCTTGCTGCGTCCTCTACGTCGACTCCGCATACATCCCCGGAGGCGCCTTGCTGGCAGAGACGAGATTTCGCACCAGGCAGTGGACGAGATCGCGATCAGAACCTGCTGCATTTTCGTGGTTGGCTTGATAGAGAACACCGGTGTCCCCTTCGCGACTCCACTGGGCGTCTGGTGAGAGTCCCCTATGAATCGCATCACGACTCGGCAGGTACCTGATCGTGGTCTCGACGTGGGCGGCCGCTGCACCACCAGGAACCGTTATTCCCCAGCGACGGGCGGACGCAGAATGCTGCACGACTTCTTGGGAGGTTTCGCGCAGCGCTTGAAGCTCCTGCGCCGTCATCTCCGGGCCCCTGGCAGTGGAGCCTCCAGACTCCGCGAGAATTCGCCTAGCCTCTGCCAGCAGCGTTCGGAAATGTTCCGGAGTCACTCGATGGGGTATCGGCATCTGCTTCGGCAACAGCAGCGCCGCCCGCCTAAACCCATCATCGCTCACCGAAATCAGGCCTAAGTGTCTTGTGACGCACCCAAGCAACCACCACGCCTCCGCGTTGTCCGGATCCCGTGCGCACAGTTCTCTGATGGCGACCAGCGCCACGTCGAGGTTCCCCGTCTGGTAGAGGTCTCGGCTACGAGTGAAATTGTCCATCTTTCAGAGACAGGACTTTCCTGAGCTTATATCCGTCAAGCAACAGGCCCGGAGGGTCCGGGCGACCCGAGCTGGGTATCGACCTCCCTCGAGGCGAGGAGCTGGGTCAACTGGTCAGGTCTGGCAACTTTGCTTTCTGAGGTTGGCCCTGCGCTCGCCGATGCTCTTGATCGCATTTACTTGGTCGCGAATGTCCGTTTGATCTGAGGCCGGGTACGTGGCCCAACCCCTCGCTCCGAAAACTACTTGAAGATAGCCGCCCACGTTGTGACTGGACCGACATACACGGCGCCCTGCTCCAAAAGCTCACGATAGCCGTCAACCGAGCCCCGCAGTGCGTCGACTGCCACCACCTGAACCTTGGCTGCTATGCGGTCCAACAGGGCTCTGAGGTCAGCCAGGTCAAACATCCGTGGGCCGAGAACGGGCCCCAGCTCAACAGCCGTTGCTGGTTCTGCCCATCGTTGGAGAACAACTGACTCCACCTCGCTATGGATATAGGCGCAGCAAACGAAGATGGAATTTGTCGCTCCAGAGAGACGGGCAACCTCGATTCCAGCCCAGGGCCGCAAAGCTCTGGTCCCGTCGAATTGCAAGCCGTACTCGGAGAGGAGGGGCGCGAATGAGTTGGTAACGGTCTCCGCCAAGGTCGGAATTGGAGTGCCAGATATCGACCTGATGCGACCAAACTCATCACGAGCGATCTTATTGCGCCGATCGTAGGCTTTCACTGACTGTGGGACGAGCGGCGGTCCACCCACGGGCTTCGGCTCGAACCACTCCACTACCGGGGCCTACTCAGGATCGACTCGAGGTCAGTCTCCACTCGAATCAATGATGCCGTAAGTTGAGCCCTCTACTCGAAGGCGATGGCTCGGCCAACTTGTCAGAGTTGGCAACTCTTCTGGCCAACGTTACCGAGGCCCACGGCTGCTTCTCTTGGTCGCCTCGAGAGTTGCCGGCATACTCGAGGCTCGCGCAATCGCGCAATGGCCTTGCTCAGATGACCGACACCGGGTATAACCACAGGCTTCGATCCGGGAATATTGGAATAAAGATCCTCAGCCACGGGCTTTCGGGTCAGGGCGAACGGCGGACGCCGAAGCCGCACCAATAGCCACCGCCCCACTTGGTGATGCTCGAGCCCAACCGGGGCCGTGGCGCCATCTGCCGCGCGCTCTCGTACACCCAGGGTGCCGGCTGCCGCCGATGTCGGGGTGGACGTCACCGATGGGTCTGACCCGCAGGAGGTAGCGTCCTCAGACCCTCGATTTCGACAATCTTGGCTCGGCTGCGATGCCCGGAGACGAGTCGGACCGCCGAGCGCGAGACATTAAGCCACTGGGCAATCGCGCCGATCACAGCCAGGTTGGCGGCACCTTCTGTGGGCGAGGTGGTGACCCAAGCTTCCAACGTGTGACCGTCCCAGCGGAGCCGCGCCCGGCTAGACCGTGGATGGGCACGAACAGTCAGCCTGACCACAATTTGCCTCAGCTTACCGGCGAGCCCAGCCAGGACGTGGTGGACTTTCGGCCCAGGGGATGAAGGCGATGGCTGGGCCAATTGGTCGGGGATCGCAACTCTTCTTGGCCAAAATCAGGCCGCGCTCAACGCTCCACTTACTCGTTTGCTTCAGGATGAAGCGCTAACGCCCTCTAAAGGCACGTTTAGGTAGTTCGCCAAAGCTGAAACGTCCGCCGGCAAGAAAACCGCCTTTTGGACATGGAACGCCTCGCTGCCGTTGTGCCGAATAAACCGGTAAACCTCCGTGCCTCCCGCCAAAGGCTGGGATAGGCGGCCCACCCGGATCGCCGCGAGGTCAGCTCGTTTCACGTGCCGCGCACCATAGGGCCGCGGTACCCGGACCTCTTCGTCGTTGGCAGTTACCCGCATCATCGCCAGGGCCGCAAACGCGTGGACCATGATGAGGATGAGCGCGAGCGCGATCAGACTCACAAACAAGTCAAGAGCCGTAAGAGCATCGGGTCCCGGAGGAGCAAGATCGCCACCAAGTCGGTGGATAAGCACGAACAAGACGACAAGATTGCCGCCGAGAATGAGTGAGTAGACGATGAGTGTGACGGTGACGGCCCGTGCCGTCATTCTTATGGTCAAGGCCACGCTCATCATATGAGTCAACTCCGCGCGCTGACCATCGACCCGACCCGCGACTACCAGCCACTCAACGGCCGGTGGCCTGTCCATAATCTCTTGAGACAGGCATCCACGATGTCTTGAGACAGAACATTGGCTGGGTCAGTAGGATTCGAACTCAGTACAATGACGAAGCGCGCAGGCCAAATATGACGAGCGCGGAAGTCCGCCAGCGTTTTCTCAACTTCTTCAAAGAGCGGGACCACAAGGTGTTACCGAGCTCCCCCTTGATCCCGTTCAGCGATCCTACGCTGCTGTTCACCAGCGCCGGGATGGTCCCGTTCAAGCCCTACTTCCTCGGCCAGGCCAAGCCGCCATTCCCGCGAGTGACCACCTGCCAGAAGGTCTTTCGCACGGTCGACATCGACGTTGTCGGCAGCGATGGGCACCATCTGACGTTCTTCGAGATGCTCGGCAACTTCTCCTTCGGCGATTACTTCAAGGAGAAAGCCATTCCCTACGCCTACGAGTTCCTGACAAAAGAGCTGCGCATCGACAAGGAGCGTCTCTGGGCCGGGATTCACAACGACGACGACGAGAGCTTCGAAATCTGGAAGAAGACCAGGGTTCCCGAAGCGCGCATTCGGCGCTTTGGCGACGAGTACAACTTCTGGGCGGCCGGGCCGACCGGACCATGCGGGCCGGATTCCGAGATCCACTACGACTGGGGTGAGGAGTACAGCTGCGGCCGGCCGGACTGCGGGCCCAATTGCGAGAGCTGCGACCGCTTCCTGGAGATCTGGAACCTCGTCTTCATCCAGTGGAATCGCGACGAGTCGGGGAAGCGGACCCCACTAGAGCGCAAAGGAATCGATACCGGGATGGGCCTCGAGCGCATCACCGCGGTGGTCAACCGCTATCGAAAGGGCGTCTTCGAGACCGACCTGTTCCAGCCTCTGATCCAGCACTGGGTGGAAGAAGCCGACAAACCCTATGGCAGCAACTCAGAGGTCGACGCCTCGCTTCGCGTCCTCGCCGATCACGCGAGAGGCAGCGCGATGCTCCTGGCCGACGGCGTGGCGCCAGCCAATGACGGGCGCGGCTACGTCCTTCGTCGCTTGATCCGCCGCGGCATGGTGCACGCCCGGCGGCTTGGCCCGGCTGTCCACCTTTCATCGGGCGTGCCGATCGTCGCGCGGCTGCTGGGCGACGTCTACCCGGAGGTCCGCAAACAGGTGGACCGGATCGCCGAGGTGGTGCGGTCGGAGGAAGAGCGCTTCGGGGTCGCCCTGCGCCAGGGCATGGAGCGGTTGCAGCCTTTACTCGAGCGCGGAACTCTTGACCCCCAGGAAGTGTTCTACCTCCATGACACGCTCGGCTTCCCGATTGAACTTACGGCGGAGCTCGCCAAAGAGAAGGGCGTGAGCGTCGATCTGGAGGCTGTGGCCGCCCTGATGCAGAGCCAGCGTGACCGGAGCCGGGTCGCAACCGGCGGCTTTACCGCCCCAATGGCAAGGAGCGCAAGCCGCTTCGTCGGCTACGACCAGCTGGAGAGCGACGCCACGGTCACGGACGTTTTCCCGGTGACCGGCCAGCCGGGGCAAGCCGACGTTTTCCTCGACGAGACGCCCTTCTATGCGGAGCGCGGCGGGCAGACGGCCGACACGGGGGTGCTGAGCTGGAACCGAGAATCGGCACGGGTGATCGACGTGCAGCCACAGGGCGAGGCGATCCGGCATCGGGTAGAGGTCGCGCCTGACCGGCTGAAGGCCGGAGATCGGGTCCGAGCAGCGGTGGATGCCCCGCGACGCCAGGCCGTAGCACGACACCACTCAGCTACGCACCTGCTGCACCGGGCGCTCCGTGATGTCCTCGGCGACGAGGCGGTCCAGGCGGGTTCCTCCGTGCAACCCGACTACGCAACCTTTGATTTCCAATTCCCGCGTGCCTTGACCGCGGACGAGATCGATCGGGTCTCTCGCCTCCTGAACGAGAAGATCCGCGCCAACCTGGTGCGCCGGGTCGAGGAGCTCCCGCTCGACCAGGCGATCAAAACCGGCGCGGTCGCGCTCTTTGACGAAAAGTACGGCGATCTGGTCCGGGTAGTCTCCTTCGGCGACTGGGCGCGTGAGCTCTGTGGCGGGACGCACGTCGAGCGGAGCGGCGAGATCGGCCTGGCCCTGATCTCCAACGACCGCAGCATCGGCGCGGGCGTCCGTCGCATCGAGATGCGAGCCGGCGCCGCGGCCGAGCAACAGGTGCGCGATAACGAGCGAGTGCTCCGCGAACTCGGCGATGCGTTACGGACGTCGCCATCGGAGTTCCCCGCCCGGGTCGCGGCCCTGCAGGCGGAGGTCAAGCGTCTCGAGAAAGAGGCGGCGACCCTTCGCCAGAAGCTGGCCGCCGGCGGCGGTGCCCAGATCGAAGAAGCGGACGTCAACGGCGTCCGGCTGATGCTGCAGCACGTCGACGAGGGCGAGAAAGACCTGCTTCTCTTCGCGGACCAGGCGCTCAACCGGGCCAACGGCAATGGCGTCGCGATCGTCGTTGGCGGTCGCAACTTCGCCGTCAAGGTGGCGAGCCCCCTGTCTGAGCGTCTGCCGGCGAACGATCTTATCCAGGCTTTCCGCCAGGTTGTGGGGGGGAAGGGAGGAGGACGCGGCCAGGTGGGGCAGGGTGGCGGCATCGACCCGGCACGGGTCGGTGACGGCTTCAAGACGCTGCAGGACTATGTGCGGACCCATTTGAAGGAAAACACATGATCAAGATCAAGGACCGCATCAAGCGATTGCGCCGCGGCGCCGATTACGAGAACTACTACACGGCGCTCGACATCGGCACCGAGTACATCAAGGCGCTGGTGGTCAAGCGCGAGGGACGCAACGGCGTGGTCCTCGGCGCCTCCCGCCAGCGGCAGGAAATCACGGACATGCAGGGTGGCGTGCCCTCCAACATCCAGGGAATCATCGACAGCTGCGACCGCGCGATGTCGGCAGCCGAGGACATGTGCAACACGATTCCGGGTCAGGCCGTCATCGGCATCGCCGGCGAACAGGTCAAGGGCTTGAGCACGACGGTGACCGTTCCGCGGGCCGACCCCAACCTCAAGATCAACGAGGTCGAGCTGCTCCAGACCCTTCAGCTGGTCCTGAAGCGGGCCATGCGCGAAGCGCAGCACGCGATGAGCCTCGAGCTGGGGGTCCCGGACCTGAACGTCAAGGTGATCAACTCGGCGATCACCGGCGTCCGCATCGACGGATACGCAGTGAATGACCCTTCGGGTTTCCAGGGACGCACGATGGTGATTACCGTCTTCAACACCTTCGCCCCGCTGACGCACGTTGGCGCCTTGCAGACGATTGCGTCGGAGCTGGACCTGGAGCTGATCGCCACCGTCGCCGAGCCGTACGCGATGGCGCGCTGCGCAGCGACCGACGAGATCTATGACTTCGGCGGCATCTTTATCGACATCGGCGGCGGCACCACCGACATTGCCCTGATTCGCAACGGCGGAGTCGAAGGCACTCGCATGTTCCCAATCGGCGGCCGGGTCTTTACCAAGAAGCTGGCATCCCGCTTCGGCATTTCCTTCGCCGATGCGGAAGCGGTCAAGCTCCGTCACTCGAAAGGGGAGCTGCCGGTCGAGCATGCGGAGAAAGTCACGGCCGTGCTGGCCCGGGATGCCGAGGTCCTGGTGGAAGGCATCGCGATCACGCTGCAGGAGATGTCGAAAGGGGACCGGCTTCCCACCGCCATCTACCTGGCGGGTGGCGGCAGCGCGCTACCGGAGGTCCGCAATCAGCTGCAGGTCTTTCGCTGGGAGGACAAACTTCCGTTCGCCCGGACACCCACAGTGAACATCCTCCGGCCGGTGGACATCCGGGGGATCTACGACTCCACCGGCCTCTTGCTCGACCAGCAGGACATCACGCCAATGGGTCTGGCGTTCCACGCCATTCAGCAGCAGTCGGAGGAGCAGGCCCCCTTGTTTGGGCTGATGCGGAAGGTCCTGAAGGCCATGAAGGTCTGACGGCCGGCTGAGAAAACCTGACACCGTAACAACTCGACAATCCGTGACGTTTCCGGTATGAAAGACGGCGACATGTTACAACTGTGAAGACTCTGGCCAAACTGCTATACGTCGAAGCCGACGAAGAGGTCACCGACCTCGTCGATCGCCTTCGTGATCTAAGCCTCGAGGACGAGGTCACCTTCGTCGTCCCGGAGCGCGCTCGCGCGCTGCAGAGCGCGATGAGCTTCCGGCTCTTGAAGCGCTACGCGGACAGCTACGGCAAGCGCGTGAACCTGGTCAGCGGCGATTCCCGGCTTCAGGCGATGGCCCTGGAGGCCGGCTTCATAGCCTTCCCAAGCCTGGCCGCCTATAACGGTGGGAGCGAAGTTCACCAGCCAGGCGCGGTCGCCGAGTCCCAGCCCGTGGCCGCGGCAACGCTCGCACCGGCCGCATCGGCTGCCCCAGCGACCACGGTCCAAACGGCATCCCCGGCTGGTGGTGGGCCAGGCGGGGTGGCGACGCTGAACCGGCCGCGCGAGGCGTCGGTCATGTCTGGAACCCCCCGTAAAACCCCGCCGCCTCCGTCGCAAACGACGGCATCCGGCCCCCCGCTCCGGGTCTATCGGCCGTACCTGATCGGGGCCGGCGTCCTGGTCGTCCTCGCGCTGATCGCGGGCATCATCTATCTGCCGACCGCCACGGCCACCCTGACGGTGTCAGGCACCGCGATCAAGCAGGATGTCACGCTGCTCGGCGTACCCGGCGCCGCCTCGGGCTCCGGTAACCAGTTCGCCACCCAGGCGATTCACGCCGAGGAATCGCAGAACCTCCCTGGCACGCCGACGGGCCAGAAGCAGATCCCTGCCCAACCATCCGTAGGCTCTGTCACGTTCACCTATAGCTGCACCTTCTTCTGCGACAACCAGCCAAAATCGATCGCCGCAGGAACAATGGTTAGCACGAGCGATGCGAAGCACTACATGACGCAAAAAGCCGTAAGCGTTGCGTCGCCACACGGGTCGGCATCGGTACAAATTCAGGCGATGGTCGCGGGCCCGAGTGGCAACACGGACGCTCATACGATCAACGTGATCGACAATAGTCGGGACTTCAATCTGACTGTTGACAACACCGCAGCCACAGCAGGCGGCGCTGATCCGCGAACGGCGACCATCATTCAGCAGTCCGACCTCGATAGCATCCGCGACGCTTACTCGAGGGACGCCGTGCCGCGGATCACCGACCAGTTGAACAGCAAGGCGCAGGGCCTGAAGCTGATCCTGGTGGGCCAAGGTGTTCAGGCGACCGTGACATCGGATCACAAGGTGGGCGAGGAAGTTACTGGGTTCACGGTCACCGTCAAAGTGGCCGGAGATGGGGTCGCTTTCGACGAAAAAGCCGTCAAGCAAATGCTGAAGGCCGCGCTCGAGCGGAAGATCTCGCAGGGCTCGCAGCTCACCGCCAACGTGACCACCAGCTACGAGGCCATCGATGCCACCACCGA
>Ga0207646_10002796_pt1 | contig 20339 bp, 25 predicted proteins | sample KBSK5502metaG_FD_184343 | JGI IMG/M metagenome (GOLD analysis project Ga0207646, IMG submission 184343) | Corn, switchgrass and miscanthus rhizosphere microbial communities from Kellogg Biological Station, Michigan, USA - KBS K5-50-2 metaG... | ecosystem: Host-associated > Plants > Roots >...
GTTCTTTCGGCATCGTTCAATTTCAGTGGTTCAGGTTTCGGGCCTCGCATGAGCTGAATCCTCTTTCTTTTTCTCTTGAGGACTCAGTATACTACAGAACGATTTCAGCCTCACTGTACTAGTGGCTTGACCGTAGAGAATTGATAAGTTGAGCGAAGTGTCATATCCTTGAGAGACAAGCATGACTCAAGGAGAAGACAATGAATAAGAAGTACGTAGTCAAACTGACGGAGGCAGAACGAACCGGCTTACAGAAGCTGATTGCGACGGGCAAAGCGGCTGCTCGCAAGCTGCTGCACGCCCGGATCTTGCTGAAAGCGGATATGAGTTCGCAAGGGTCGTGTTGGTCAGATGGAGAGATCAGTGAAGCGCTGGAGGTAAGTCCGGCCACGATCCAGCGAGTGCGCCAGCAGTTTGTGGAGCAAGGATTGACTGCCGCTCTGGAGCGCCGCTTGCCCCGAGGGCAACGCATTCGACGACTGGATGGGGAAGGGGAAGCCCACCTGATTGCACTGACGTGCTCCTCGGTGCCAACCGGACACAACCGCTGGACGATCCGCTTGCTCGCGAAGAAACTGGTGGAACTGGGCTACGTTGAGCGTGTAGGTCGCGAAACAGTACGCCAGGTGTTAAAAAAACGAGCTCAAGCCTTGGCGCAAGGAGCAGTGGTGCATTCCCCCCAAAGCGAATGCGGAATTTGTCTCTAACATGGAAGAGGTGCTGGAGGTCTACAAGCGTCCCTATGACCCGCGACGACCGCAAGTGTGTCTGGATGAAACCAGCAAGCAGTTGGTGAGCGAGACGCGTGTCCCTTTGCCTGCTGAGCCAGGGCAGGTGGAACGCTATGACTACGAATATGAGCGGCAAGGCGTCTGTAGTTTGTTCATGTGCTTTGAACCCTTAACCGGCTGGCGGCACGTGACGGTGAGCACCCGGCGCACGAGACAAGATTGGGCTCAGGTGCTGCGTGACCTCGTCGATGTCCAGTTTCCCGATGCCGAGCACCTCATCCTGGTCATGGACAACTTGAACACGCATGACTTCTCCTCGCTATATGAGACCTTTGAACCGCAGGAGGCCCGACGCATTCGCGAGAAACTCGAGATCCACTACACCCCCAAACACGGGAGTTGGTTGAATATGGCCGAGATCGAACTGGCGGTGCGAAGCCTGGCAATGTTTAGATCGGCGTATTGGGCAGGAGGCTGAGCTGCGGCAAGAAGTGACTGCCTGGGAAGCTGAACGCAATGACCAGCAGGTCCGAGTCAACTGGCGCTTCACGACTCAGGACGCTCGTATCAAGCTCAAGCATCTCTATCCCGTTCTTGAAAAGGTCAGTGACTGTGGTACCTCCAATGGAGAGAGCATCAAACCAACTTGATGACATCTAGCATTCGTCCCCTTACCCCACTAGTAAGCAGGAGTGAGGACACAAGAAAGATGAGGGACTGTTATGTTCGCCGTTGACTCCATCCAGGTAGGTGAATTCCTGCGGGCCAATTTCGACGAGCGGGTCACGACGGTCAGCCTGATTGGCGCTGGAATGTTCTCGCAGGCATTTTCCTTCACCGTGGACCAGCACGCCTTGATCTTTCGACTCAATCCCTCGGAGGAGGATTTTCAGAAAGATGTGTTTGCCTTCCAGCATTTTTCCGCTCCGACCGTCCCCATTCCGCGTCTGTTACGTATCGGACGCTTTGACGACACCCGGCATTTTGCGATTACGACTCGGTGCCCTGGACAAACCCTCAAGGCAATGGACGAGAGGGCTGTCCGTAGCGTTGTTCCTCAGCTCTTTCAAACGATGAACGCCATCCACCACACTGATGTCTTAGGCTACATGGGATGGGGGCTGACAGATACAACAGGCAATGGGCGCTTTGCAAGCTGGACCCAGTATCTCCTCTCTTTTTATGATCAGAAGTTCGCCTTCACATGGCCTGAGTTGATACACCAGACCTTTCTGGAGCAGGAGGTGTACGAAACCTTCTTCAACGCGATGAAGCCCTTGCTTGCCTACTGTCCGGCAGAAAAATATCTGGTGCATGGGGACTTTGGCTTTGACAATGTGCTCTCAGACGGACAGCACATCACTGGTGTCCTGGATTGGGCAGACGCTCGTTTGGGGGATTTCGTCTACGATCTGGCCTACCTCGACTTTTGGTCCAAGGATATTCCCTACGGTGTCTTGTGGCAAGAGGAGGCTACTGCCGGCGGAAACAGGATTCCTCATTTTGAAGAGCGCATGAGATGCTACATGCTGCACATCGGTTTGCAGGGGTTGGCAATAGCTGCGCTGACCGCGAACAAACCGTCTTACGTGAGGATCAGAGAGCGCACGCGAGCGGTGTTGCAACCAGGGAGACGATCCCATGGCGAGGGATGACCCGTTCAGCCAGGTGAACTTCTCAGTTTCTCTCGGTCAGACTACTAGATTGGCAGTACACGGAGGAAACTATTCGAACTCTGGGTCGAATTTCCGTAAGGCAGACTTTTTCACTCTATGAACTTGTCTCTTGCCACGACCGGGCAAGGTGACAGCTTCTAAAGCGCCACTCTTAATCCAGCGTCGAACGGTTGTATCATCGACCCGGTATTTTCGTGCTACCTCCTGGACCGTAAGCAGATCGTCATCATCTGGTTGCGACATACAAGCTCCTTTCTACTAGGCCACTCACAAGCGAGTAGCAATCCACGAACAGGGCATTACTCGCAGATTGCTACCCACGTGAGGAAAAGACAGGTGAGCATGGAAAATGCTGTCTGCCTGGTGTACTTGTGAGATAAGTATACAAAAAGAGGGGAGAAACACAACAATACCATTCGTCACCAAGCGCGGGTACAGCAATTATGAGATCATATAAGAAAATGATTGCATCTGAATGAGGAGTGGCTTGAGTTCTTCCACTGCTCCGCCGAGTCGCCAGTGATGGAACTCAAGTTTCATGCCCAGGCTGGTTAACGTGTCTTCAACCAGTATGAGGGTGTCATACGCATTCTGCAAAGCGTTTTCGTACAGGGAGTAGGTTTCCGGCTTGATAATGTCTCGCAGCTCAATCTGCCGCAAGATTTCCACACTGGCAAAAAGCGTTCGCAGGGCTGTGACTATCTCTTCTTCAGAACTATGCATGGTACTTCCCCCTTGAATGACAATCGTTCTATATACAAGAACTGATGAGAGGAGGAAAATTAGATCATGTTTTCAAGGAACGCAAATTTGCGGTGCATAAAATGTACTCAATTCCCACGCACGTACTCTTATGAGTACTGTACGGACAAGTCTCGGTGATACCCTTTTTACCTCATCAATTGAAGGGTTTTCAACAGCCTGATTTTTTATGTGATTTGAAACCTTCTAACCCTCAAGATCGGATAAATCTTCCTTGATATTCTCTAGAAACTCAACCAATTGCCAGCCACTCGTATGCTGAACATAATCAAATATGCTGGCATGCTTGCGCCTAAATATATCAAGGTAGGTGATCGTAATGCGTGCTAGGATATAAGGCTGATCTGGATTTGGGCTAGGAAGTGGTTCTGGTGGAGCATTAAACCTATGTTTTTCAATATGCATATTCTTCTCATAGAAATTCCCACTGCCAAATTTATGAATGGCAGCTTTTGTTTCTCCTGATGCAATAGGCAATCCTAACCAACACGTCCAATGTCTATTGTTCCCCTGATCGGAGCGTCTATTGAAGTCTACAACGTAAGACTCACACCCATAGAGTACACTTGCAACATTCAATGCTACCCCTGATCCTATGTTTCGAATCACCATAGGTTGTTCATTTACACTCCAGTCGAGCATATTGCTACTGTCCCGAAATGTAGGCGTTCCTTCGGGTACAAGCAATGGGCGTGACAAATTATATTTCGTTTGTTGCGTTTGTTTTCGGTTGTCCTTAATAGCAATATAAGCTGTTACAACTACTGCCAATGTCGCGGCTGCTACAATGCTAGAGATAATATTTGCTGCCAGTTGACTACCCATTAAGCTTCCCCTCCAAACATCAAAAATTAATGTTCATGCTTATCTAAACGAAGAAAGTGCTGAGCCGCACAATGTATTCGTTTACGACGCGGGGGAAGTGAGCTATGGGATAGGAGAGAGGGTGTGCTTTATGCGACATGGCAAACATTTTACTTCGCGAAGAAACGTTGTGTGAATGTCGCAATAAAGCTAATCTCTATAATCAGCCCGACCACAGCTTCCGCAGCCGCCAGCACTATCATTGGATTATCTAATGGAAGAGGGCTGCCATTAGGGTCAATACCAGGGAAAAAGCCACGTCCATGAAACGAAGTGATGCTGAGAACAAATGCTCCTAATGATGTGATCTGTGGGTGTATCCCCTGTCCAATGTAGAAGTAGAGCGAAGCGAATGTAACAATGATAAGGAGGTAAGCTGCAATGCTTCGTGCTGGCTTATAACCATATCCAGCAAGCATGTCAAGAAACAGTGAGAAGATATATCGTCCATATGCTGCTTGTATGTCTGGAAGAAGGAGCAAATAAAGGCGACGAGTGCGCTTCTTTACATTCTCCCATTCCCAGAAGCCCGACTTTGCACTTAGTATACTTTCTAATATTATCATTGATACCACAAATGGAACAAAAAGTATTTCTGGGTACGATAAAGTAAGTGTCAATAATTTAAATATTAAAAACATCAGTATTAAGTATAAAAATGAAATAGGAATCGATATAAATAATAATACCCTAATAATGAGTGAATAATATAAAAGATAAAATGTTATCAAAATTAAAGAGCTACTTAATAATAAGATGCTAGAAATAGAAACAAATATTCTGAAAGCGATTTCCATATTTACTGGAGAAAATGCTAGTAATGTAAATATTATTGACGGAGTAAGTAAAAGTATAAGCGTACGGCGCATCTGCCTATAGTCTGATGGCCTAGTATGTTTGGATACTAGCCAACTCAGCATTGGATGTTTCGTCAGATGATGGAGAAGTTGTAGTAGCAATATATGCCGTTGGATTGTCTGGGCACGATAGCCATAGCGTGATGCAGAGTCACTTATGCCTTGTTTCTGTAATGCAACCGCAAGTTGACGTGTGGCTCTGAGTGCCGTTTGATACCATGATTGATACGTATTAAATTGCGTTTTCTGATGTTCCTTTTCCGCTTTTTGTTCATTCCGCTGCGCTTTGTATTCATCGCCCAGTTTCACCATCGCTGACCAATCCACGACAGAAAGGTTCACATCATCCCAATGGGCATCAGCGACCTTTGGGCCGACTTTTCGCTTATCCTTCTCAATCTCATGCTCATTGCTCAATATGATACCTGCAAGGTTGGTGGTATTATCAAAGAAAGCGCCTTGAAAATCGGCTGGTGGCAATGACGCTTCAGCACCGACATAGGCTCTGCTGAGGCTTGCTCCTTCAAGGTGTGACTCACGTAGATTGGTTCCGCTCAGGTTAGCTTCTTCTAATGATAACTTTTGTAAATCAACGCTTTGCAGATTGGCTCCACATAAGTTCAGGCCTTTCAGTGTTCTGTGCTGTTCACTAGTCCAGCATACTGACCCTGCCCACTGGGCATGCATCGTTATGAGTTCCTCAACATTTTCTCGATTCAATTTGATACTCTTGAACGGATAGTCACTATCGCGGTTGAGAGTAGGTACAATCTTGAGTAATTCATCGTAGTACTGCTGGCGCTCAGTATCATTTGCAGGTTGAGTAGTTGGGGTAGTGGTATCAGTAACCGCAGAAGCCTGCGCCCTTGGTTGCTGGGTGCTGTCTTGCTGGCTCACAAAAGCATCCTTTTACTAGCTCATCACTTTTAATTGAAAGTATTATATACCATCGTTGAGGTTACTGGGAAGAGGCGAACAAAAAATACAGGAGTAGGCGATTGCCTACTCCTCGCTGCTATACTCCTCGCTGCTACAAAATGCTCATACTACATAAGGGCCTTTCTGAACTGGTGATTTAAACTGAATGGTGAGACCTTTAACCTCAACAGAGCAAAGGGTGATATTTTTTACATTGTGCTCAACCACACCGTCGTGCCGACTCAGATGAAAGGTTACCAAAGTATCGGTATAGCTTCTGGGATACCTCGGATTAAGGCATACTTGATATAGCTCATTGAGTGCTGCTGGGTTAGTCTGTACCAACGATTGTAAGGCAAAGTATACTCTCTGTACGGTATGCCATCCCTCTTCAGAGCCGTTTGTGAGAGTCACTTTTTGATACGGCATTTGTTTACCTCTTCTTCATAGTTATCTGGCTTTCACTTGATAAGCAACTGGTAAAAGCAGAAAGCAATTGCTCTACCATGTAGAGCCAGGCTAACTAAACAAGAAGAAATGTATAAATGTGCAAAACTCAGCAATTCTAGCAAAATATTAGTCCCTTTGTCAACTACAGGATAGAAGTGAGGCTAGGTGAGAGGGGACTTCGCACAAGGTTTTGTTGGCGACGTAGAAGAGAATGATAAGTGTTAGCAAAGTGTCTCTAGAAGCGGATACCTCGGTATTTCAACCAATGTACTAGGAGAATTTCAATAAATGCTCCTGCTTCGCTCAAGGACATAGGCATTATCTCTTTCCCGCTTTCCTTTAACTTTATCAAATGAGAGCTTATGCGCTCTATTTCGTATGAGTTCGCAAATGTGTGTCGTGCAGCGAATTCACTTATGAATGCATTGTTTGCTGACTCAGTAAAATCATCAAGTCTATTCCTGAATTGCACATCCGTCGTCCATTGTTCAGGAATTCCACTACCTGTCACCTCTTCAAGGTCTTTCCGAATAGTTTCGTAAACATCATATAAATTGAACCAGTTTAACCCGCCTGCGTAGTACCATAATGCTTGTTTTATCCGCGAGAGTCTGCTCGCTTTAACTTCCATCTCCATGAAGTTGGTGAAATCCATAGTAGTAAAGTCAGGGCTTAATCCAAACCTTCCTGCTATGTCCAGTGCGTTTTTCCCAATTCTCGAACCTTTAGCATCGATGGTAATAATGCGGTTGGTTCTCTTGATTGCGTTAGCAACCTTAAAGGGAGGAAGCGTGAGCATTGCGTTGATGTTTGCCAATAGCACATCTGCACTTTGTTCTGCTTTCTCAGTAAGCATTGGATCGCCTGAGTCATAAAAGCTCAGATAGTAACCACCGTCTCTTTCAATGAGCGTGTATGGAGCTTCTTGTTTCGACTTGACCAGAGAAGAAAGCAGTCCTGGATAGTTGCTCGTAAGTTCGACAAGTCTCAGTGGCATATCACCCTCCAAGAGTTATTGTTACAAAGTGGCTTACGATAACCATGTGTGGCGTTACTTTAACTTACTTGGAACAGGAGTACAAGACATATAGGAAAGAAAGGTCATCAATCACTTCGCACAATTATGTAAAGGCGACGTAAGCAGATGAGGTATTAGAGTGCTTATTTTAACGGTTTGCCAAAGGCTGCTTGTGCTACTGGTTGATAGCCAAGGGCACGTAAAAAGGTTTGATACTCTTCAATAGAGTAGAGCGGGTCACTAAACGGGGTAACAATCTGTGTGCTGTCAGGAAAGAAGCCTGAAAGCGCAACTTCCACCTGCTGCCAGAGAGTTTTCATGTTGTCGTCTTTTAAGAGCGCGGTATCACGAAACTGTCTATCGAAAAAACACTCCCATAACACAATGGTATGATCTGCGGGGTAGTACCATGCTTGGGCATTTCCTATTTGCTGTTCTCTGAGTCCTCGTACTTCTGAAGACTGCACTTTACCCAGTACTTCACCGAGGTCTGCGTACACCTTTGGCCTCACATTAAAGGTGAGGTAGATGTTTGGCTCCACAGTATAGAAGTGCATCATAACATAGGTGCGGGTTCCCTTGGGATGGGCAAGCGGGATAATCTCATCCTTTTCACGATGGTATTTCTCTTCGCTTCGATGGAATTTTGCATGAACCGCTTCCGGCTTCTCGCGGTAGTAGCGGAATATCCCCTTGAATAGTTCGGCATGATCTGTCCAGAAAGGGTCATGGTCGCCTATGAATTGTTCGTGGAATTTGAGCATGTTGCAGCGCGATTATAACAAATTGTTCAGATTAGAGTCCATACTTTTCAATATACTTTAATGGTGCTTGCCGCCCTTTTTCTCTATAGAGTAGTTGTTGTTCCAAGTGGTACTGCCAACATGTACCCTCATGCTCAATTTCACGACAAGTACAATACTTTGCATCGCCCCAGAACTTTTTCGCCCATGCGTGAGAGAAAATGATCGCGTAGTAGCCTTTGGCTTTTACCCACACTTTATATTCTTTCTCTTGCCTGAGTGGACTAGGGGAGGGGGTAAGTCGTGCGCCGTTTCGCTCTGCCCAATAGATCGCTTCAGAAACAAGATCGTAGATGGTTCGTTTCTTCTTCTTTTTCACTACTGGCTCTGCACCTTTGGGCATGAGCCAGTCAGCAGGTGCTTATTCCTGAGTGTCTGTGGTCATAGGCAGGAAGAGTATATCATTGGGTGCTTGGTTGTGGTCAATATCTGCCTCGTTTCCATGCAGAGGAAATAATAAACCGTCCGGTCTGTTTGTCTTGGAAGTAGTAGAGGCCGATTTCATACCCTGGGTATTTCTTCACCATCATGTTCTGCTTGACAACCGTGCCACCATGGTAGAACACGTCTTTGACATCTGCTTCTGATAAATGCCACTGGCGCATTTTTGATAGCGCGTTGTTCGTGAACCCTAGGTCCTTCGGGTCTACTTTGCTTGAGGGTAGGGAAGAGTATCCAATTGAGCGAGTCTGCTTTACCTGAGCACCGAATACGTCAAGTGATTGTTTCAGCACTTCAATCCATCCCATATGTGGGAGCATACCAGAAAATATGTGGATTGCAATACGGAGCACTATGGTTTTGTATGGAGAATACAAACCCAACAGAGATTTAGTGAGAGACTAAACTCTTAGCGTGCATGTACGGAGAAATCGGGGCGGAACCCATACATACGCTATCAACAAGCGCAAAGTCGCAAGCTGGATATACCTTTCTTACCCCCAGGTTGGTAGGTAAATTTGCGGAGGACATCGCTTCAAGCGCCTCAATGACCGATTTCCTGATACGGTGTCTATTGCGCCTGCCCTCGTGCACTGTTTCAGCGTCCAATGCGCCGCTGCGGATCCACACTCTGACGGTAGAGGCTTTCACTCGTAGACGCTACGCTACTTCTTGCGGTGTCAAGTATTCTGCTTCCATGTCAGAATAAACGTTCTAATTGTTCTGATTGTCGCTGTTCGCCTCCTGAATATCATACGTTGTGGTTGAAGTCGCGAAGTCATCGATAGTCAGTTCTCGCTCCCGTTCATCTGCTCGCTTCCGAGCTGCTTCCAGTGACGCTGCCTCAATGACTTCCTCATGAGTCAGTATCCGGGTGAACGTCACTTTGAATTGTTTCATTGATCTATCCTCTCCGGGTCCACCGGTGTTTTTGACACTTTGCAATGCTTGAGTTTTGCTACCCCGATTATTAGGTGATCGGCTGTCTCCTGTAAGTGAGCTTCCCAATGGTTATTGTAACATGGCCTCGCGACAGAAATGGGCGAGTACCAGCGCTGGAACCCCTAAGACTACCTCGTATCATTTTAACTTGCGTGATGCGATTGCTATGCCGATAAGATAGACAACAAACAATCCTACTCCTAACAAAGCTAACCATTCATAAGGTGTCGTATCTGCATATTGGTTCGCATGTAACGCGACGATTATCACAAGCCAATCCCCGACGGCTAGTAGAAGGCCCAACAGAATTATTGACACCCGTTCGATCCAATTCTGATCCAGGGTGGTTGATAAACGTCGTTAGTAAGAGTATAAACTTATTGAAGAAGTTCCGTGTTTTTACCCTCTTTGGAGAGTAGCAATGCAATCTACAGATATCGCACAAATGATATTGCATCTCTTAAGCCATCCTGAATGGAATGGTGTAGCTGGCATAAGCGCGATTATAAGCATTCTCCTTTCAATGAACTCCATCCTTCGCTCTCGACACTCCGCCAGCAGCTCTCCTCAATTAACTTCAGGCATTTTAAAAAAAAACTTGAGCTTACTCCCCCCCAGATTCTGATCCTGATCAGCGAATTGACATTTAAAAGACCAATGGACTGATTTTTGAGAATACGAGGGTGTAGGGCGAAGCTAAAGCAGTGTGGGAATAATCTCATCATTTATAATATTGTGAGTATGATTGTTGGATTTTACCCAATAATCAGCCAAATTCCTTATGAATACTTTACGGACATATCGGGGTGGTACTCTAAAATTGCTGCTTATTTGCTACGAGCCTGACGCAACTCCCAACCCATCCATTTTCAAGGAACGCAAATTTCAGGTGCATAAAATGTACCCAATTCCGGATACTTTTCTCCAACACCCAACCGGTACCATACCCAGGCTCCACTTCGGGGAATCACACCATTCCCCCCGTACCCTACAAATCGCAACAAAAAAAAACAGAAAAAACACATAAGGAAAAATATTTTGAATGGGGCGGGGTGAGGAGGTGTTGGGGGAGAAAGAGGAATACTGGTTGATTCCCCGAAATGAGAGGAATATACTTGAGTTTACGCTGCTGGAGGAACCAATAGGAAAGAGCATACAGAGGCCATCAGATATCTTGGGTGCCTGGTTGGCAAATCAAACAATTAGTATTGTGGGGTAGTGCATGTAGACACATATGGTTACGCTCAATAAAACAGGTAAAAGTTACTTATGGCAATTATTAGCTCTTGGGATAATATACTTTATTATCGGTATTGGCTTATTGTATATGACCTTTACTTCTATCGCTTCTTTTTCCCTCTATGATCTTCCTCTTATGATTGTTGGAATGACTGCGGGATATCTTGCGGAAATACGTTTTGATGCAGGAGGGTGGGTGAATTATTATAATGATTATCGCGAGCGAACTAAAGATGACATTTCCCTAAATAACTTGGTCATAAAATATAAGAGCACCTTTCTTATGAAGCTTACAACTGGGTTGCTATTTGTCTTTATACTTCTCCTAGCTACTTTTAAGCATGACCATAATGGTAAAGTAAGTATTGCTGACCAAACAGTAGGAGATGTATTTTGGGTATTCATTATAACAATGATGACACTTGTAGGGGTTAAATATATATCAGCTTGGTGGAATATCAAGCGAAATATGAAATGATTCTGATCATGGATAATCAGCTTTCCTTATTTAAACGAAAAACCTTTCCAGCAGCTGCTTTGCAGCAGATCATTGAACCTGAAGCGCCGACAGGGGAGAGCAGTGTGATGAAAACGTTGCCTGCGTTTCTGGCGTATTTACGAAGCAGCGGCTATTCCGAGAGCACCACGGAAAAGTACTTTGCCGATGTCAAAAAATTTGCGGTGTTTATCCGGGAGAAGGAAATTGGAGAGGTGACAACACACGACGTGGAACAATGGATCAGCGAAATGGTGTCGCCAAAGGGGGAGGCTCTTGACCGCAAAACAGTCAACCGGAAGGTGAGCGCCATTATTAACTATTTCTCCTGGCTTGTCGGGTTAGAGGTCATAAAGGAAAATCCCACGGCAGCTATCCAAAACAGGCGGATACAATCAGCGTTGCCTGATTATCTCTATGAGAATGAAATACAGACGCTGTACCAGGAGGCAAGTCGTGATCCCCGGACCTATCTCATTGTCCTGTTGCTTCTTGAAACAGGCATGAAAAGCAGCGAGTTATTCACAGTCAAAACATCGGACGTGGATGCTTCTGATCCGTACGCGCCGGAGCTGTGGCTAAAACATACGGGCAAGGGGGTCAAAAAGGACCGGAAAGTAGCACTCCCGCAGCGCTTTCTCCCTGTCTACCAGGAGTATATTGCACAGTACAACGTATCGGATATTCTTTTCCCGTATACTGACCGGTTTGTCCAGTGGTTGTTTGCTGGCCTCAAAAAACAAATAGGGATCGACAAGGAACTGACACCAAAGACGCTCCGGCATACCCATGTGGTGAGAGCATACAAAAGGGGAGAGGACCCGGACAGAATTTTTGAGCGGATTGGGCTGGCTCCGGATTCGAGGAAAGAAGCGGATGAGGTGTATTCGAGGCTAGCGAGAAAGGGGATATAGAGGGACACCTGCTTTAAAATACGGAAGAGAAATACATATGGAACTCAACAAATATTTAAATCTAAAAGTCTTAAGAGAAATGAAATACCTCTATTTTGTCCTTTTGATTATTGCCTCTCTATTTCTCCTGATTACTGGTAACTATCCTTACATGACTACTCTCTTGGTGTCATTGGGTGTCTATATTATCATTTTGGAAGCATTTGAGAAAGACATTAAGCTGCTGAGATTAAAAGGGAAAGGAGTGGAGGTTGCTATTGAAATGTCAGAGGCGAAAGAGAAAATAAAGGAAAAAGCAGCATCTCTCACGCAAGCAATCGAACAGAAAGGACAAAAGGAGATGAATCAAGAAAAGGTACAGGAGCTTATTCAGAAAAATCTCGATGAAGCATTTGCCTGGGGATTAAAAATTGCCGGCTATAAACCATTCAACGAGGTTAAAGACGTAAAAATACTCAAAGATAACGATGGAAACGATGGTGTTACTTGGAGCGAAAACTGAATCTTGGCCTTCAGGTAGCAACAAGAAATGCATTTAGAAATGCATATGACCAGAAACAATCTGGTAAGCGTAATAGATAATATAGCATCCAATAATTCCAATAATCGTTGATAGAATTAGGCGGTTTATCAGCGATTTTACATACAATCTGTTCTTTTTGTTCTTGTTTGAGAAGATACAAAATGATAGAAGAAATGGGATTAAGAAAGGAATTATTATAAAAATAATGAGAGCCAGTAAGAATGCAAATAAAAGAGTATGATCATTACTGGGAAAAATATCAGCCATAAATAAAATATATCACAATAGATATCAAACTGTTTTTCTCAATTTTAGGGTACCGCCACGAACTTTGCGTAGATGTACGCTTCTGTATTAATATCTTCTTAGTATCCTCCTCCCATAGTAAATAAACGGAGCAAAAAGATACCACAATTCATATACTACAAAAAACGGGCGGGATAAGGTCTTTGTACGCTTTCGACTGTTTTTACAGATGCGATTTCCCTAAGACTCCTACTCGTCCGTTGTTTTTGTGGCGTGAAGACAAGCTGAATAGCCTGTTGCACCTGGCAGCTCTTTGCTGCGTACGGGATGCTCAAAAGCGGCGAGGATTACAGAGAGTAAAAGAAAATCTCCATAAAAAAGGAGTACTCAGCGCGTAAAAACGCTGTGTACTCCTTGTGTGGTTTTCCCATCGGGAGTAGTTCCAAATCAGCAGATGTCGAGGGCATGCTAGATTCTGAACATGAGTCAATGGCAACAATTCCCGCAATTCCAACCCGTTCACTTTTTAGTGTTCTTCTTGGTCTGGGCATTCGCCAAGGCAGTGCTACTTGTTCAATTTCGCCTCTAGCGTGTCCCGCAAAGCGTGTAGACCATAAAGAATCGTTTCGCGAACCATTTGGCTTATACCGTTATAAGAGGGAGCTTGTAAGTAGCGAAGAGAAATCACTCCGCCTGCATCGTTGCAGATTTGCCCCTTGGACGTGAGGTACAACGTACCAGTACGTGTTGATTCGTAAAATGGTACATCATATTGACCGATTTTCCAAGCCGCTCTGATGCGCCTGCGGATCGGTGAGAAAGGACCAAGAAGCAATACCCTTTCGTCAACTTCTAAATCTACCATATCCGGGTAACCCGAAGCTTTAAGTAGCCGTAGTACGTTAGGTATTAATTTGACTATCTCGCGATACTCGCTTACTCGACGGATAGCCGCTCGATTCGCCGCCTCAATTTGTTGCCTTCTTATACTTTCCTCATTTTGCCGTCTGCGTTCACGCGCGATGCGATCAGCTTCTGACCCGTACATAATCTACCTCCAAAATCTATCAAATCGGACAATAGAAAATTGCGCCAGACACCAACGTTAAAGCCTCATTGTAGTGAGAGTTTGCTGTCCAGCGTCCTTCCTATTGTCCTATGTTAAGGAGCAAATATTGCGTTGATGTTAGCAAAAAAAGACGAAAAAAACAACCTGGAGTAGTCTGGTTCTTGACATAGCCTGTCTAAGGCTTACGAAACCATTATCAAGTTAAAAATAAAAATGTGCGTGTTTCCATACACTATTCAGCCTGCTGCTTCCCCAAGTTCACATACCGGTAGAGGGTTGTGCGTGAGATGTGGAGCGTCTTGCAGATGTCTTTGACCTCGTTTGACTTGTCCGTGTAGAGTTTCTGCGCCATGGCAACTTTGCTTGACAGGTGGAGTGAATGTGGCCTGCCGCCTTTTCGTCCTCTGGCCCTGGCTGCTTCCAGTCCTGCATTCGTGCGTTCCCGGATGAGGTCGCGCTCAAACTGGGCAAGTGCTCCCATGATGTGGAAAATAAGTGTGCCGCCGGGGGTTGTGGTATCAATATTCTCGGTGAGGGAGATAAAGCCGATATTCCGATCTTGCAGTTTGGTCACCGTATCAATGAGATGCCGCAGTGAGCGGCCCAGCCGGTCCAGCTTCCACACCACAAGAGTATCTCCAGTACGTAGGTAGGAAAGCGCTTTTTCAAGTTCTTTGCGCTCAAATGTTGCGCCGGTCATTTTATCCGTGAAAATGCTCGTACACCCTTTTTCCCTCAACTTGTCCAGTTGCAGTTCTAAGTGCTGTTCGTGTTTTGAGACTCGTGCGTATCCAATCAGTGCCATGGCGTTACCTCTTTGTTGTGTTTTTTGCTATTTTCTCATCAGTTGTACCACAAAATGCCGGGAGCGTCAATGAAGTGGGACGTTGATTTGTGGGATGAGATAGTGGAACAGGGGAGTGAGCATACGTACTTTTTCAACCGTCGGTCATCGGACTGTTCCACCAAATGTTCGTTTAGTGAAACAGAGAAATAAGAGACGCAACATTCTATATGCGACGGGACGTACGAAATAAGCCCTCATGCATATCGTTTTCTCTAGTGAACTTGGAATAAAGTCATCTCGTGCAGTGTTGTAATATTAAGCTCTTCATTTTGGTCGCAGATGAAGGGCCAACAGACTGAGTGGCGTTAGCCACGCTGCTCTCCTAGATACACAGTGTGTTTAGGGATATGGCTGGAAGGTGTAATGCACATCTTACAGTTCATAAGTTTCCTAGCTACTATAGCAGCAAGCCTGCTGAGTGCTAGCGTAAACGGCATTCATCTCCTACGAGCGACCCGTAAGGAGCCTTGTAAAGAGTAGGTTTGCTTTCTAGGAGAGGCACCTGGACAATTCTGTCCAGGTGCTTTATTTGTTTGTGAACGATTTTGTGCTGTCGGTGGAAGAGGCTCTACCAGTTCATGTTCGACATAATCACCCAGCCTGTTGAAAAGCCTACTGTAGAGCTTTGTGATAAGACAAAAAGATTCATCCAGCCTATGTTGCCGTGAATTGTTTGCGCTGCTCGGAAAATTGACCGTTTGCTAGTATTCAAACGCGATCTCGCACGCCTTGCACCCCTTCCTTGACGGCACAATTGGCGCAACAGTACATAGCTCCCTGAGCTTCTACTCCATGACCAATGATCCTGCAACCACAGTGTTTACAGGTAGGAGCAAGGGCTGCGATTGCACATTCAAAGCTATCGAACACATGCGGGTTGCCAGCCATGACCACCTGAAAGGCCTTATCGTATTCATTACCACATACTTCACATTGTGCCATGCTCAGCACTCCTTTCTTGTCGCGTTTTCATCCTCCTTTTTCCTCACCATAATCAAGACGATACGTATCAGGAAAAAGTTTGCTTTCTGACTTAAAAAAACATGATAGTTGATATCCTCAGAAACTCAGCGGTTTTGTTTTTCAACACGCTGCACCGTTTTGTGAGACACTCTTTACGTGTCCGGAATTCCCTCGTTTTACGAACATCGCTGTTTTCCCTTTTCAAGTGGGGTCTGGTTGCAGCAGCGCTGGTACTACCCCGAGTATCCGTAAGTGTTGACTTTTAAGTCAACAAGCCAAGAATCCCTCTAAAACCCCCAATATCAGATCAAGAAAACCAATAACTTATCCCTTGATAGCCTCACAACATCATCATTTAGAACAAGGCCTGTACATCTTTGGAACACCTCTGAACTTACTGCATCCTCATAACTTCGGAACTCCTTCCCAAACATTCGGAACCCCAAATTGTCATGATAACGGGTATCAAGAAGAACGACCTGACTGGGTAAACAGTTTAGTGAATCGGCAACTTTACTCCGAACAGATTCTGTATCCTCTTCAGGAGATATATTTAGGGCCCTCAGAGATACCATCCTTAACTGAGGAGTTACTCTTTGAGTTACTGTATCATAAATTCTCTTAGCTTCCTTATCACCCGCATCAGTAGCTCTACTGACACTCAAACCGATTTGATAAAGGAATTCATCGTCGTCCAGACTTAACAGTGATCGCTCATCTTTTAGAAATGTAAAATTGATAAACCCTCTTTCAACTAACCGATCTACTAAGCGAGTTAATAATATTGACAACATTCTTCGAACTGGGTCTCCATAGATAGCGTTAAGAGCATGCACCGACCGATGTAGAGAACGTAATCCTTCTTGCAGAGCTTCTCTCTCCGAAGCTTTATCGATAAACCACAATGAAGAAAAGAATCTATAATCAAACCCACCAACATATCGGCCGGTATAATAGCTGTCTCGAAGAACATAATCAATAGTACTTGATAACTTTACTGGATCTAAGTAAGAGTATTCCTCGTATTGAGCAAACAATCCAAACCAGGATTCTTTGCGCAGATTAGACTCGAATAAGAACTTTTCCTCTTCTAGACTAGATCCAAGCTCAGGGCGCAGATAATTTGTATAAAGGCCAGAAGCATATTCAGGCCTAGATAAACCATACTTTTGGAAGATAAGTCGGGTACTGTATGAAAACGGCGGTGTACCAATTTCGGTTAGAAGAGCCGCTAGGATAAATCTATTTTGGGAAGAGATATCATGATTACCCAACTGCCGCATAAGTTGCAGTAAGATCGCAACAGTGCCTAAAGTATGCTCGAAACGAGTGTGAACCGCACCTGGATACCTAGCAAGAGTAAAGCCTAGTTGACGAACATTTCTTAATCGAGCAAGAACTGGTGACTCCACAACGACCCGGAATGCATCAGGGATAACTATTCTGCCATGGATTGGATCATTGTAGGTAATTGGCATATTAGCCCTCCCCAAATTCCTCGATCTCTAAGAAGCCTCTTTCAAATACGTTAACAGCAGTATTAAGAACTACTGATCTAGTTCTCTCATCAACCTGTGGATCGATGAAGATTTCCACGGCATATTGTCGAAGAAAGTCATCATGTAAAAAACGACCAAGTTCACTATTATCAGTCAGTGTTCCTCCTCCCTGGACTCCAAGTAATAGAGGTTTGGGAAGCCGAATTTCCGGTACACGAACAATTACATGTTTACTATCGACACCTGCTGTCCGAGCAAGGAAAATCTCAAGTCCACGACGAAACTGGAAATTCTGACTGGCTCCCTTAAGGGCCATAAGCCTATGTTTCACCAAATAGTGCAGCTTAACCCAACTCCATCTTGCAAGTGAATTAAATAAGCTGCCTCGACGAATACGTGTTATAAGATAACGAGCATCACTATGCGATTCTTCAATTCGTTTGAGTGCTTCGTAATCAACCATTCCATAAACTTCTAATAAAGTAGGTAAGGTATCTTTCACTTCTTTAGGTGCTTTCCAATCTACATGTGTCGCCACAATAGTTCGCAACAAATTGCCAAAGTGGGTAAGAGACTGAAAGGCAAAGTATAAAGCCTTCTCGAACATGCCAGTTGCCGACATATGCCTAGATTCAAATACAATACGCTGATAATTGACTCTCCGAAGTAGGAGCACGCCTTCTGCGTATCTTACTCCATCCTCGGTTAGTTCTGGGTAGAAACTTCTATTTGAAAGGTTAAGGTTCCATACATCTTCAAGTTCGGCAGGGTTTATGCTAATGTTATGCCGATATCCTGCATAATGGGCATCACGCTGGAGATAGTCAAGCCGATCAACATCAAAATCGGAGGATATTAGGTCTGCTACCCAGCCAGCCATTCTATCGGAGGTTGGTGTATGGGTAATAAGTGAGCCAATCAATTCTGGAGTGATGTTGAAGTCTTTAAATGGCTCGAAAGCGTAGCTCAAATGATGAATAAGTACCGCAGCTCCCATCTCTTCATGAGTAACTGAAGCACCTAACCCAAGCAGAACATTCTCAGACATATGTGAAAACGGTCCATGTCCGATGTCATGACATAGAGCAGCGAGCCGCAACATGTGAACAAGGCGGTTGCGCTCATAAGCGTCAATGACCTTCGACTTTTCAAAAGTTTGTCCTATAAACCCAGCTAAGTGAAAGGCACCCAGGCTGTGCTCAAATCGTGTATGATTACCTCCCGGAAACGACAAATAACACAAACCTAGTTGCCTTAAGTACTGAAGACGACGAAACGCTGGTGAGTCCACAATAGGCATATACGGTGGTGGTATTACAATCTGCCCATATAGAGGATCGTAAAAATCTGTCACCATACTACCTCACTATAGGGGAGCCGATTGTCAATGATGTTCTCAACGTAGGGTCCCCACGCCTGAATACCTACTGGTAACGCATACTGTTGTTCCAAATAGTGAATAAACTCTGTCGGTGATCCATAATGATCGTGGACGATTTTTTCAGATTGTAAGGCAGCTAGTCGGTCTAGTCCGGTGACCGCAATATAGTGCGGAGAATTAGCAATAACGGCGCGTCGCCCGACTTCTAAATCGAAAAGCCCAACACGCCGTAATGGATCGATCGCGCCATATGTGCCTCCACCATGCTCCTCGAGAGCAAGAGAGTGCGCCACAATGAAGTCCTCGGAGAGTTCATTAAGCAGGAGACCGTCACCAACACGATTTCTTGTAGGAAAACACTTGACTACCAGGACGATTCTATCTAAGTAGCGCGGCCCTAATCCTATTTGTCCCATGAAGGAGGAAACAGTTGTGTCTCTACTAGTGGGTCAACTGGCAATGGGATAGCCGTAAGGGAAATCAGATGGTACACTGTGGAGGTGAGGGAAGGAGAACGAGCATGGCACAGCCCCAGAAAGAGTCCTTACGGGCGTTGAGTGAGCAGGAAGAGCGAGAACTGAAGCGACTGGCGAAAGCAACGAGCGAGCGGCTCGACGTGGTACAGAGGGCCAAAGCCTTGGTCGCGGTGGCGAGCGGGAAGCCCTTTACGGAGGCCGCCCATGAGGCGGGGTTGAAGAGCGGAGACGGGGTAGGCAAGCTGGTGAAGCGCTTCAATGCGGGCGGCCTGACGGCGCTGTCGATCGCCGCCGGGGCTGGACGCAAGCCGACCTACACGAGCGAGCAACGGGCGCGCATCCTCGAGGAAGTGCAGCGGCAGCCCGATCGCAAAGAGGACCAGACAGCGACGTGGTCGCTGATGACGCTGCGCAAGGCCTTACGGGAGAGGGACCTGCCCGAGATCGCGGCGGAAACGATCCGTGAGGTGCTGCACGAGGCGGGCTACCGCTACCTGCGCACACGTACCTGGGTGCGCACCGGCTACGCGCTGCGGGTGCGTAAAAGCGGCACGGTGACCACCTATGATCCCGAGACGCCGGAAAAAAAAGACTGATCGAGCAAGCCTACGAGCAGGCAGAAGCGGCCGGGATCGTGCAGCTCAATGAAGACGAAGCTGGGCCGTATCAGGCCATCCCGCAGCCTGGGGCTTCGTGGCAGCCCGAAGGCCACCCGGCTTTGCAGCCACACGAGTACGAACGGGGAGGGACCGCCAAACTGCTGACGCTCTTTCGTCCGGCCACGGGCAAGATCCGCGCCAAAGGGGTAGTCTCAGTGACCAATGCTGTCTTGCATCCCTGGCTCAAAGAGCAACTCGCGGAGGTCTTGGCCGAGATCGAAAAAGCCCATCCACGAGAAACGCTCCCCCCTGAAGCAGAGCGTCCTGCTTGCGCGCGTTGGGAGACGTGGCTCGGCTATCGGCCGCGCAGTTGCGAACCCCCCTTGCGCATCGTGCTGGTGCTGGATAATCTCGCTGGGCATTTGTCGTATGACCTGGTGCGCTGGTTGTTTGATCATGGGGTGATGCCGCTCTACACGCCCGTGGGCGGCTCGTGGCTCAACATGGCCGAGTCGGTGCAGCGCATCATCGTGCGCCGAGCCCTGGCTGGGCAACATCCCCAGACCGCTCAAGAGGTGATCGACTGGCTGGAGCAGACGGTGGAAGGATGGAACAAGCACCCCAC
>Ga0207646_10002798_pt1 | contig 20321 bp, 22 predicted proteins | sample KBSK5502metaG_FD_184343 | JGI IMG/M metagenome (GOLD analysis project Ga0207646, IMG submission 184343) | Corn, switchgrass and miscanthus rhizosphere microbial communities from Kellogg Biological Station, Michigan, USA - KBS K5-50-2 metaG... | ecosystem: Host-associated > Plants > Roots >...
GGGCTGTGCTTCGTGCGCGCCTGTGAGAACGGCCAGATTGTCCTGACCACCTACGGTCGCTCCAGCGGCTTCTGCGTGGACCCGATCGAGAAGAAGCCGTTGAACCATTACCTGCCGGGCACGCCGATCCTGTCCTTCGGCACGGCCGGTTGCAACCTGTCCTGCAAGTTCTGCCAGAACTGGGACATCAGCAAGTCCCGGGAAATCGAGACGCTCGCCGATGTGGCCCCACCGGAAGTAATCGCGCGGGCCGCCAAGCAACTGGGGTGCCGGAGCGTGGCCTTCACCTATAATGATCCCGTGATCTTCCACGAGTATGCCATCGACGTCGCGCAGGCCTGCCACGAGATCGGCGTGAAGGCCGTGGCTGTGACGGCAGGCTATCAGTGCGAGGCGCCGCGCGCGGAATTTTACCGGTACATGGACGCGGCCAACGTGGATCTCAAAGCCTTCACCGAGCAGTTCTATAAGCAGATCACCATCGGCCACCTGCAAGCGGTGTTGGATACCTTGGAATATTTAAAAAAGGAGACGACCGTCTGGTTCGAGATCACGACCCTGCTGATTCCGGGCGAGAATGATTCGGAGAAAGAGATCGAAGAACTCACGCAATGGGTCATGGAGCACCTCGGGCCGGACGTGCCGCTCCACTTCACCGCGTTCCACCCGGACTTCAAGATGCTGGACAAGCCACCCACGCCGTCATCCACTCTAACCATGGCCCGCCGCATCGCGGTGAAAAACGGGCTCCGCTATGCCTATACCGGCAACGTCCATGATGAGGAAGGCGGCAGTACGTACTGCCATCACTGCGGACGGAAGCTGATCGGTCGGGACTGGTACGTGATGACCGACTGGCATCTGACGGATGACGGACTGTGTCTCTCTTGCGGGACGCCGTGCGCGGGGGTCTTCGAGGGCCCGCCGGGAAATTGGGGGGCCAAGCGCCTGCCGGTCCGGCTCAAAGATTTTGCCAGCTAGCTTTGCCCTACAACCGCCCGATTGACCTCAATAATCTTGCATGGTACCGTGACCTGCTTAGTGGCCCCGTAGCTCAGTTGGATAGAGCAGCGGTTTCCTAAACCGTTTGTCGTGAGTTCAATTCTCGCCGGGGCCACCAAAGTGTCACTGGTTAAGAAGCTCTCGAAGATTTGAGTTCCTCCTCCTCGCCAACGATTGTCTGGAGCCGTATGTAAGAAGTAATTACTTTTGACCTAAGTGAGGAGGCTGGTCCCTAGAAAAGGAGGGGACATCATGCTCAGGAAAACTTTAATGTGGGCTGCAGTGATTGCAACGATCGCAGTGCTGGCCATCCGCGGTGTCTTCGCCGTCGAGAAGGACGCAGGTGCCCCGAAGGGCATTCCCCCAAGCACCGTCGCCGACTATTTGCACGCGGTGATCGAGGCCGATCGGACCTTCTACACCGTCCACGTCGTCGAACGGCTACAGAAAAAAGGTGTTCTTGCCGCATCGGAAAATTGGCGGATCGAGAACACGCTGCCCCTACCCGCCCAGTTCCTCCGGGAGTCGAGCGAGTTGGCCGAAATGACCGGTACGAAAGTTCGCTATCGTCTGATCGGTCTTTGGCCAATCAACAAAGAAAATGGGGCGGCCACAGAATTCGAGCGACAAGGCCTTAAAGAGGTCCAGCTACACCCGGAACGTTCCTATACCGGCACACTAACGAGCGGGACAGAACAATTTTTTCAAGCGGTCTACGCCGACAGGGCTGTCACACAAGCTTGTATCGGGTGCCACAACACACATCCCAAAAGCCCGAAGCGAGATTTCAAGATAAATGATGTTATGGGTGGGGTCGTGATTAGTATTCCGCTAAATCACCAGACCAATTAAGCATAAGGTGCAAGGCGGCGGCGCGAGAGCGGAGCCACCTGGATCGTTGGAATTCAGATGAAGAACAACAGCCGCCCATGGCTGCAGATGATGTTGTACTTTGTCGTGGTATCGACCTGTCCGGTGCCGGGATATGCGCAACTACCTGATTCGGAGACAACATGGGCGATAGATAACGCGAAGGGGTGGGAAGCCTACACACAAGGTCGTTACAGTGACGCGCAGGAACTGTTGCTCGGCGCGCTTAAAAAAGCTGAACGTTTTGGGCCGGAAGACCCGCGCTTGGCCCAGACCCTTCACCGGCTGGGGCTCGTGTATAAGATTCGAGGCAATTATGCGGAGGCCGAGGCTTTTTATCTGCGCGCTCTTGCGATCAGGGAGAAAGTGCTTGGGGCGACCCATACCGATGTGGCCTCGACTCTGAACAACCTGGCGGCCTTGTATGAGACTCAAGGGGAATTTACGAAAGCAGAGCCCCTTTACCAGCGCGCTCTCGCCATTCGGGAGAAGACGCTAGGACCGAATCATTTCGACGTGTCCACGGTGCTGAACAACTTGGCAGTCATGTATGACGCCCAAGGGAACTACGCCGAGGCAGAGCCTCTCTACAAACGCGCGCTGGCCATCCGGGAACGTATACAAGGGCCAGACCATCCTGAAGTGGCTACGATCTTAGAAAACTATGCCGACTTACTCCAGAAGACGAATCGCGCCGAGGAAGCTGCACAATTACATGCTCGCACTAAGGCCATTCGAAGTAAAACTGCCCCGGAGAAGTCTGCCCAGTGAGTACACAGGGGCCGTTGTCCCCTCACGCAATTTCATTTCCTGCTATCCAATTCTTTGATCACACGGTCTGTCAGGTCGACTGATGGATGATTGAAGATGACCAGCATGTCGGTTTCATTATTCCCTTTGTCCAAAACAAGGGAGATCTTTTCCTTCTCGGCGATCTCTTTCACTACCTGTTCAATGGTTTTGGTGAATCCGCCCAACATCTCTGTTTTCTTGGCCTGAACCTCCACTTCGAGATCTCGAACCCTCCGCTGATAGGCCACCACCTTCTGGCGTAAGACCGTCTCTTTTTCCTGCTTGGCCGCGGGGCTCAAAGTCGCACCTGATTTGGCCAAGTCCTCCTCGATCTTTTTGAGATCATCGGCTTCGGAATCAAGAAGCCTTTGACGGGTCTTCACATATTCCGCCAGCGAGTCCTTGACCTTCTTGCCCGCTTTTGTGCCCTCCAAAACTTTTTGCGGTTCGACGACTGCAACCTTCAGATCCTCTGCCCACGCCGGCATCCCAAACGCCTGCGCCGACATGCCCATGAGAATGAGGATGCTCCAATACTTCTTCATGCGAAACCCGGGTCAGTCATGCGCATTTAGGTTCAGCGGACGATCACTCACACGCTCTGCTTTCTTAGACACTGGAAACGATAAAAGGTAACGCATTCTGGCTGTTTAGATCAAGTCGTGGTACAGTAAATTTCATCGGAGGAATGCTCTGTGAATGTGAAGCGGCGACTCGGAGTCTGGGTGCTGCTCGCACTGCTGGCAGGCCTGTCAGGCACGATGCTGTCCTGCAAGTCAAGCGCCAAACCCCCTGCCGTTTCTTCGCCGTCGGCAAAAGCACAGGACCAGGACAGCGCTCTGACAATCGCCAACGGCTACAAAGTCACGATGGACTTCAGCATCATCCTGCCGGATAATACCGTCGCCACCAGCAGCATCGGCAAGGAACCCTTATCCTTTACCCAGGGCAAACATGAAATTGTCCCTCCTGCTCTCGAGGCCGCTCTGGCCGGCATGAGAGTGGGCGAGCGGAAATCCATTCCTTTGAAACCGGATCAAGCCTTCGGACCCTACGATGAAAGCAAAAAGGTTGCGGTGAAGCGTGAGCAACTTCCAGCCGACGCGAAAGTGGGCAGTTCCGTCAAGACAAAAGACGGCCACGTGGCCAGAATTGTGGACCTGTCCAACAGTTCCGCGGTGCTTGATTTCAACCACCCGCTGGCCGGCAAAAACCTGGTGTTTGAAGTCACGATTCTCAAAGTTGAAAAACAGCCGTAAGACGCCATCGATCCTTTGCGGACGGAGCCATGACCAAGGCTGAAGGAACGGCGGAACACTGGCGTATCCTGGTGATCACTGGGCTGGCCGCCTGCATCTTCGCTTTGGATATTCTTACTCCTAAAGGCGTGTCGGGTGAAGCCCTCTACGCAGGGCTGGTGCTCATTGCGCTGTGGTCGCCTCGACCCAGGCTCATCATTCTGGTGGCGACGGGCACATCAGCATTGACTATTCTCGGACTCTTCCTCTCTCCTCCAGGAGGCCTCATTTGGATGGCAATCGTAAACCGCGTGCTTGCCATCAGTGCCATCTGGGTAACGGCCTCCCTCGCGCTGCTCCACCACCGGGAGACTCGGGACAGAGAGCGGCTGATCCAGCAATTGCAAGAGGCGCTTGCCCAGGTCAAAACGTTGCAGGGTCTCTTACCCATTTGCGCATCCTGTAAAAAGATTCGCGACGACCGCGGCTATTGGAGCCAGATCGAAACCTACATCGGCGACCATTCGGAGGCGGAATTCACTCACGGGCTCTGTCCGGAATGCGCCAAGAAATTGTATCCCGAGTATTTCGAGGATACCGAGATAAAGAAATGACACGGCTTTCCGAGACTGGGCTGGAGGAGATTATCGCAGCGGGTTCTCGTCGGGCTTCACGCTCCTGAGAAATGTTTCAATCTCTTTGACGACGATCTCGCGCTCGGCGGGCGTGAATTTCTCCCAGTCCCGCCTGAGCGGTTCCAGCATGCGCCGGATGGCGTCGTAGAGACTGTAGGCTTTCCCGCCATCCATCGGCATAGACGTCTTCCTTAGCGGAAAGAAACCCTTTCGTCAAGGCACAGGCTTGAAAAGCGCCCCCGACCTCCGTAGGATGACCCCCCGTGCTGCCCAATCCCGACATCGATCCCGTCCTGATCAGACTCGGCCCGATCGCCCTCCGATGGTACGGGCTGATGTATGTGTTCGCATTGACGGCGGCCTTCTTCATCATCAAAGCCCGGGCCGCCAGTCGCAAGGTAGCTCTTTCCATCAACGACTTGCATGACCTCATCCTGTACGCCGCCGTCGGGGTCATCCTGGGCGGCCGACTCGGTTACATCCTGTTCTATAATCTCCCCTACTATCTTGATCACCCGGCCAAGTTCCTGGCGATCTGGGAAGGCGGCATGTCGTTTCACGGCGGACTGCTCGGCGTGATTGCAGCGGTCTTCGTCTTCTGCCGGCGCAAAGGATATCCGTTCTACACGATTGCGGACCTGGCCACCCCGACCGTGCCGATCGGCCTGGGTCTGGGACGTCTCGGCAATTTCATCAACGGCGAGCTGTTTGGACGTGTGACGGACGTGCCCTGGTGCATGGTCTTTGAGAAAACCGGGGGTGGGCCTCTTTGCCGTCATCCGTCACAACTCTATGAAGCCTTTCTCGAGGGTCTCCTGCTCTTCGCGGTGATTTGGATCGTTGGGCGCCGGCCGCGCGCCACCGGCACGCTGTTCTGGACCCTCATCGCCGGCTACGGCGCCTGCCGGATTTTCGTGGAGCTCTTCCGCGAACCGGACGCGCACCTGGGACTCCTGGCGGGCTTGATCTCGATGGGGCAGGCGCTCAGCCTGCCCATGCTGGCACTGGGTCTGTTCATGATCTGGTGGGTGCAAAGAAAAGTAGAGTGTTGAATTGTGGAATTTGAGTATATGGAGGATTTCATGAGTCTCAAGAAAACAATTTCCGCTCTTTCATTCGCACTCTTGCTGGGAAGTAGCCTGGCCGGCGCGGAAGTGCCGCCCGCCGGGTATGGGCAGCCCGGCGGCGAGTTCGACATCACCCTCTCACGCGTACCTACTAATGATCGCGACGCCGCCAAGGCCCTGAAGCCGCCCTTTCAGCCGACCCCGAAGATCCTGGCCGAGGGCAAAGCCATCTTCCTGGGCCGCGGCACGTGCTTCCAATGCCATGGTCCGGCGGGCAAAGGCGACGGCGGCGCCGCCAAGATCCTGCCCATCCAGCCGAGAAACTTTACCAATCCCAAGTTCAACAAGGTTCGGACACCCGGCGAGATGATGTGGGTGCTGAAAAACGGCAGTCTTGGTCAGACCGGACAAATTCCGGGCACCGGCATGCTCCCCATCGTCGGCCAGTTCATCAGCGAGGAAGAAGGCTGGAAAGTGCTCCTCTACGAGCGCAGTCTCGGAAAATCCAAATAGTATCAAGTCTTAGAGACACCCTGGCTGGACACGCCAGGATAGCTTTTCCTCGCGGATCGGGCTAGACTAACAGCTCCTTTTTAGACAGCGAGAGGAGCCGCCGTGAGCACGGATTTCCTGCGTAGCGACGAGGCGACGAGGCGTGCCAGGGCTCCGAAGATTCTTGCCCTGAATCTTTTCCTGCTCATCGCGATCTTCGCCCTCGATCTCGCAACGCCCTTAGTTGGGGCAGTCTGGTTGCTCTATCTGGTCCCGCTGTTTCTTGCCTACATGTTCTCAGAGATGTGGTACCTGGTTGCGTTCGCGGCAGCCAGCACGGTTCTGACCGTCCTGGGCTTTTTCTATTCTCCACCGGGAATACAGGAGAGAATAGCCATTTTCAACCGCTCCCTGGGCATTGGTGTTTTTGCGACGGCAACATTCATTCTTTGGCAGCGAAAGCGGATCAAGGCCGTTCTTGCAAGGCAAGTGGAAGCCTTGCGAGAGAGTGAGACCTTGCTTCGCGCGGTTTTGGAACACAGTCCGGCCATCATTTTCCTGAAAGACACGCAAGGACGCTACCTGCTCTGCAACCGCGAATTTGAAAAAATTTCCCATGCGTCCAGCGAAGCAGTCATCGGCAAAACTGACGAAGACCTCTTCTCGCCGGAACAGGCGGCTTCGTTCCATGCCCACGACCGCAAGGTCCTCGAAACCGGCGTCCCGCTGGCATTCGAAGAAGTCGCACTCCACGATGATGGTCCCCATACCAGCATTGTCCACAAGTTTCCACTTCGTGACGCGGCGGGGAAGACGTATGCGATTGGCGGCATCGTCATAGATATCACGCCGCGCAAGCGGATGGAGGAACTCCTCCGCGCGCTTTCCCTCATCACTGAAAAACTGAACTCGACGCTCGATATGGAAACACTCCTGGACGAGTTGGTCCGTGAGGCCATGCGCTTGATAAACGCGGAAGGCGGCTGTGCAGGGCTCCGGATCCCGCAGGGCATGGCTTGCAACAAGTATTTTCAAGGGTCTGAAATCCTGCCGCTGGAATATTGTTGGTCGCCAGGGCATGGCTTGCCGGGCTGGGTCCTCAAATACAAGGTTCCGTACTTGACGAACGACGTGCCGAGGGATCAGCAGTTCCTGCATACCCTCTGGGACAAATTCGGAGTCCGATCGGCGCTCAGCGTGCCGATCCTGGACAATCAGAGAGAAGTTCTGGGGTTTTTTCAGCTTCACAACAAGCGCGGTCGTTCCGGGTTCACGCCGTCCGATCAGACCACGCTGATGCTGGTGGCTCAGGCCGCTTCAAGCGCGATTCAGCGGACCATGGCCTTCCAAAGCATTCAGCTTGCCGAAAAGTCTTTGCGTGAGAGCGAGGAACGGTTTCGATCCGTGGTGGAATCGGCCACCGATGCGATCGTGCAGGCCGATCAACGGGGCCACATTCTTTCATTGAACAAAGCCGCGCTGCGTTTCTTCGGCTACACGGCGGAGGAATTGCTGGGCAAGCCGCTCACCATCTTGATGCCGGCTCGATACCAGGCCGCGCATCAACAGGGATTGGAACGGCTCCGCACCACCGGCGAGTCGAGCGTGATCGGTAGACCGGTGGAGCTGCATGGGTTGAGAAAAGACGGCAGTGAATTTCCGCTGGAGCTGTCTCTGGGCACATGGAAAGCCAACGGTGAGAACTTTTTCAGTGGCATCATGCGAGACATCACCGCGCAAAAGGTGATGCAGCAACAAGAGGAGTATTTGAGACGATTTGTGGAAGGAGTAAAGGATTACGCCATCTTTAAGGTCACTCCTCAAGGGCTCGTCGACAGTTGGAATGTGGGCGCGGAGCGCATCAAGGGATATCCCGCCGAGGAAATTCTTGGCCGGCATTTCTCCCGTTTTTATCTACCGGAAGACATCCAAGCGGGAAAGCCAGAGGTGGCCCTCAAGATGGCCGCGGCCGAGGGACGATGTGAAGAGGCGGGTTGGCGGGTCCGCAAGGATGGGTCAACTTTCTGGGCGCAAGCGATCATCACGGCCGTGCGGGATGACGCAGGCCTGCTGCGCGGCTTCTTGAAGATCACGCAGGATCTCACCGAGCAGAGGATGGCGCAGCAGTCGTTGGAGTATTCGTTTGATCAATTACGCACGCTGTCCCGGCGTTTGGAAAATGTCCGGGAAGACGAACGGACTCGGATCGCCCAGGAGATCCATGATGAGCTGGGAGGCACGCTGTCCTATCTCAAACTCGACCTCATGAAGCTGCACGCCATGGTGCCGTCGGTCAGCAACAGAGAAGCCAGCTCCGCATTGCGGAAGACGATCGCCTCGATGATTCAGCTCCTCGATAACACGATTTCGACGGTGCAACGGATCGCCACCGAAATCCGACCCGGCGTGCTGGACGACTTCGGGCTCGTGGCGGCCGTCGAGTGGCTCGCGCGGGACTTTCAGAAACGAAGCGGCATCACCTGCACCTTTCGCTCGGAGATAGACGATGTGCAGGTGGAGAGGGAACCCGCCACCGCCCTGTTTCGTATCTGTCAGGAGGCGCTGACCAACGTCGTGCGCCATGCCCATGCGGACCGCGTCGCCATCCGTCTGGCGAAGACCGCGGATCAGCTCCTCCTCGAAATCAAAGATAACGGCAAAGGCGTCCCGGAGGCCAAGATCGCCCATTCGCTGTCGCTCGGACTGGTGGGCATGCGAGAGCGGACTGCACGGCTTGGCGGCGAGTTCCAGATCAGGGGCATTCCCAAAAAAGGCACCACGATCACTGCGAGTGTGCCGCTCACTGGGCCAAAGACTGAAGAAAACATGGCAGCCAGGGACGTGCGGGGGCCAGGCGAACGCCGCTCGCCCGGTGAACGAATCGGTGGAATCTGATGCTCAGGATCCTCCTTGCCGACGATCATCCCCTCTTTCGGCGGGGGCTCGTGGAGCTTCTCACCCGAGAATTCGGCGAGGTGACGATCGGTGAAGCCGGAACGGCCTCCGATCTGCTCGACCTCGTGCGGACCCAGGAATGGGATGCCGTCGTGATGGATGTGAACATGCCGGGGCGAAGTGGCCCCGAAATCCTTCGGGATGTGAAACAGGAACGTCCTCGCCTGCCGGTGCTGGTGTTGAGCATGTACACCGAAGATCAATACGCCGTGCGGATGATCAAGGCGGGCGCGGACGGTTATGTGACGAAAGCGTCCGCCTCTCGTGACGTGTGCACTGCGCTGAATCAACTCCTTGCCGGGAAGAAGTACGTCAGCGCCGAGGTCGGGGACCGCCTCGCGCGCGACGCCAATTTTGGCTCGGAGAAACCACTCCACGAGACCCTCTCCGACCGCGAATTTCAGGTGCTACGCCTGATTGCCTCCGGACAAACTGTCAAGCAGATCGCGGCGGACCTCTCGCTCAGCGCGGCCACGATCAGCACGTATCGCGCCCGTATCCTGGAAAAGATGCAGCTCAAGAACAGCGCGGAACTCACCAGGTACGCCATCCACCACGGCCTCGTGGAATAAGCCGTCCGGTCCCTCTGTCCTTCAGGTGCTCTTTTCCTACGCGTCTGTCATACAAATCACGAAAAGTTTGTCGGATAGACACTGACACAAACTCGCCTGAAATTTCGATACAAAAAACGAAGTTCTGAGGACAGTATTCGTTTTTATTTCTGTATAAGGTGTTCTTTAGAGGGGCCTAGACACGGTCCCGGTGACTCGGATGAACGATTGCAGCGGCAGGATCCCGGCCTCAAGAACGAATCGGGGTAACCTCATGCTCAGGATCCTCCTTGCTGACGATCATCCCCTCTTTCGGCGGGGGCTCGCGGAGCTTCTCAACCGAGAATTCGACGATGTGATGATCGGTGAAGCCGGGACGGCCCCCGAAATGCTCGATCTCATTCGGACCCAGGAGTGGAATGCCGTCGTGATGGATGTGAGCATGCCGGGGCGAAGCGGCCCCGAAGCCTTACAGGATTTGAAACGGGAACTTCCTAGCCTGCCGGTCCTGGTGTTGAGCATGCATGCCGAAGAACAATATGCCGCGCGGATGATCAAGGCAGGCGCGGACGGCTATGTGACGAAGGCGGCCGCCTCTCAGGACGTGTGCAACGCGCTGAAGAAAATTCTTGCCGGTGAGAAATATATCAGCGCCTCGGTCGGAGAACAGCTTGCTCTCGTTGTCAAATCCGGCTCGGAGAAACCGCCTCATGTAACCCTGTCCGACCGCGAGTTTCAGGTGCTGTGCCTGATTGCCTCAGGGAAAACGAGCAGGGAGATCGCGGAGGAACTCTCGCTCAGCGCGGCCACGATCAGCACGTATCGCGCCCGCATCCTGGAAAAGATGCAGATGAAGAACAACGCGGAACTCACCAAGTACGCCATCCAACAGAACCTCGTGGAATAAACCTGCCATACGCCAACCTGCCCTCCCGCTCCAAGTTCTCTTCCCTTATGTTCGGTAACGTACGTTGCTTGAAGCATTTATTTTGCAAATCCCAACGAAAATATGTTCGGTAACGTACAAAGACTCAAGCGTTTTTGCAAAAAATCCCCCCCAAATATGTAGTGCAAACATCGACACGCGATCACCTGAAAAGATGACACCCAAAAACGGATTCTGAGGACAGCATTCCATATTTTCATTCCTATATAACGGAGCAGCTTTGATCATAGATACGGAGGCTAACCATGGTACGGACACCGCAATACCTCAGGGTCTCTCCGCTACCTACGGACTTCGACGATGTCACCGCGCCGAAGCGAGTTTGGTTGCTCCCCATGCTGTATACATCGGTGACGCTGTTCATCCTAAGCATCGTGCTGATGGGATTTTTTCTCTTTAAAACATTTTGGACTTGACCGACGGGATGAGCACGAGACGGGCACTTCACCTGACCTGAGGGAGATCACCATGCAACCGGAAAACACAAGCGGATATCGTGGGGAATTCGAGGCAAGAGTCCTCCAGGAAATGGACCAGTTGGGCGCGTGCACATTGGATGAGCTTGTTCGGGCGCTGCATGATTACACCTGGGTCCAAGTGTTCATTGTGGTCGACCGTCTCAGCCGGAACGGTGCACTGATGCTCCGGCACCCCACTCCATTCGAGTACGTGGTGGAAGTTGGGACGCGACTGATGCTCCGGCACCCCACCCCGTCCGAGTATGTGATTGAAGCGGTACACGGCGCGCAAGCCGAGGCGTGATGCAGTGAGGAACTGGTAAGCCAGGAGTCTATCTAACATGGGCACGATGCTTATAGATGATCTTGGTTCTGACATACTCGATCAACAGATTGAGCGTGCGAATCTCCGGTTGGCCTGGCGCATGCGGTTTTCGGATTTCCCCCACGGCCAACTGACCCCTGCCCAGTGGTGCCAACTACAAGCCAAGTGCCTCCGAGTCTTTGGTCCACGCTGGCGGCAGGAAATAGAGAAGGACGACTGTGTCTGGGAGGCGATTACTTTAACCGCGCGGGCTGGGAGGTGAAGCCCATGGAACCCACAACAAAAACTGTGGGTCAGAATCGATCGGCGGGAAGAAGGAGGTCAGCCATACTACGCACGTCGAAAGACATGAATGACTCTCCATCACTCACGGACTTCGACAACTTCAACAGTCACGCCACCATCTATTTCTACTTTCCGGGACGCAATTGGTTGCTCGCCACATTCGTTGCGTCGGCGACATTGGTCGTCATCAATTTCGTGCTGATGGGATTCTTTCTCTTTAAGTTACTTTGGGCTTAACCGGCGGGAGAGGAGACATCAAGATGGCATCATCACGATCGCGCGCGAACGCGAGTGAGCCCGAGCGGTGCCCTCGCTGTGCAGGGTTGATGGTCCGCGAGCAGTTTTACGATGGCAATTGTATGAGCTGCGAGGAGTTCTGGGGGACACGCTGCCTCGCCTGCGGGGACATCGTGGACCCGCTGATCATCGCGCACCGCCGTATACGGCCCACGCCCATCAACAGCCACCGCAGGTGGTCTCCGCGCCTGCTCTTACGCTAGATGGGTTTCGTGCACGGCCCAACCGTGGGACTTTCGGCATTATTGGAGGATTGATGAATCTGTTGCGCGTGGCGTCGAATCGGGTCTGGTCTCTTATCCTGGCAGGCGGCGACGGCGAGCGTCTGCAGCCGTTGATTTACCGGTGGTTGGGCCACCACAAGCCCAAACAATACTGCACCTTCACCGGGACCCGTTCCCTGTTCCAGCATACGCTGGATCGGGCGGACATGCTGACCATTCCCGCGCACCGGATCACGGTCTGCGCGCGGGCTCATCGGCAGGAAGCCCTGGCGCAACTCCAGGGCAGATCGCCCGGCACAGTGCTCCTGCAACCGGCCAACCGGGGCACGGTGGCCGGAATCTTCCTCCCGCTGATGTATGTCCGTGCGTGCGATCCCGAGGCAACCGTGGTGGTCTATCCATCGGACCATTTTATCTATCCCGAAGACCGGTTCATCGAAATCGTGCAGCGAGCGGTCTGGACAGCCGAATGGTTGGAAAACCGGCTCGTTCTCCTCGGCGCTGCTCCAGACAGCCCGGAAGTGGAATACGGATGGGTGGTGCCGGGGCAGCATCTGGCCTGGACAGCCGGACGCCGCGTGCGAACCGTGCACACATTTCATGAGAAGCCTGATCTCGCCGGAGCGTGCACAGCCTGGTCAAAAGGAGCCTTGTGGAATACGATGGTCCTCGTCGCGAAGGTCAAAACGTTCTGGGACCTCGGCTGGCGCTGCGTTCCGGAAGTGATGCCGACGTTTGAACAGATCGCTCATGTAATCGGGTCCCCGCGGCAAAAAGCCGTGATGGACGCCGCGTATCACACCATGCCGGCCTTGGATTTCTCGACGAACGTGCTGCAAAAGGCCGCCGACCAGCTCACCCTGATCGAGCTGAACGACGTGATGTGGAGCGATTGGGGGAAAGAGAAACGGATCGTCGAGACGCTCCACAAAGTCGACAAGCAGCCGGCGTTCCCGCCGGAATTCGTGACCGCTCATCGGGAAGTCGTAAGAACTGCTTAGGACGGGGCAGCGACAGGAGAGGAAGTCCTGCCCTCGTCTGGGGTTACCCGCGCACAAAAATGGGGTTGCTCACAATCCGGTTGCCGGGCGAACCGATCAAAAGACGATAGTAGACGGTTTCGCCTGCAGCCGGAGCAACATCGTGGTATTCCACGTTGAACGGCGTCTTCTCGGTCAGCGACGCCATCACACGACCGGACCGGATGACCTGAACCGGCACAGACCGCGACGACCCATCGGTGGCCGTCACCGCCACATGGATTCGGACGTCTCCGGAAGCGGTCGTCCGCAATGTCTCTCCCGAAATAACCGGCTCGTCGGTGGCTGATGAGAGCAGCGAAAAGTCGCTCAGCACGAGACCATACTCCTTGGCCCGCACCAGCGCGTACATCCGTCCCTTGGCCATCGCATCCAGTAAAGCCGCCGGAGTCTGCTCTTTGACCCACAACACCGTCTCGACGGAATATAAGTAGGTCCCGGCCGACCCGGCTGCATGATAGGCCACCTCGCCCAGCCCCCAGGGCGGGTGAGCGCGCCGCCCCGTCGTATATTCATTCAGCACCGCATCCCACAGCCCGCCGGGATCGGTGACCGTAATGAAATGCTGATAGACCGCGCCGAATCCGGTGAACCCGGACGTCTGTAGGAGCGCCTCGGGATAGGGATCGGTTTCGATCGTCACCACTCCCAGACGACCGAAGGTATAGCGAGTGAAATCCTTGACCTCCGGCATGGACCAGAACGTGAGCCCGCCCCGCTCTCGGACGTAATCGATCAGACTCTGATAGGGACGCAGACCGTTCCCGTCCTGGTAGAGATCATAGAGGGGAGTGCCGAAGGGATAGTTGTTGACCAGCAGCAGGCCGGCCAGCGTCAGCAACACGACAATCGGAACCATGCGACGGGATCGCACTGTCATGAGTGTCCAGCCGGCCCCAACCTTTTTATAAACAGGGTGGCTGAATAACCAGAAGGCCGGGATGGCCAGCAAGACCGGTGAGAGCCAGACGGCGGTCATCCATCCGTATTCGTAGGCCGCTCGATTGCCGGAGACCGGGAGGCGCCTATAATCGTCCTCTGTCGGCAGCCCCATCACCAGGATGTTCTTCTGTGAATCGTGCATGGTGAGGTCCTTCTTGAAGACCGACCCGGTCCAGTAATAATGCGGGACCACTTCCACGCCCGGAATCAACATGACTCCGGGATGGCGAGCACCCGCCTCCCGGATTTGCGTCAGGTAGCGCCCCATACCGACCTGCATGATCGAGGGCAGTTCAATCGTCCGTTGAATCAGTCCGCGGAGAGGAAACAGCCCATACTCATAGCGGAGCAGAAAGTTATCGGTGAGGAAGATCGCGTCAATCCCTGCGGCTTGGGCCTGAACAGCCAGTTCATCCAGAGAATCGTTCCCTGTACTCAGGTTACTGTGGACATGAACCGCCGCAATGACAGGGCGCCATGGCGAGGAGGATTCTTGCGCTCCGACGGGAACGTTCCAGAGAAACGTCGTCAGCAAGAAAACCGCGCCGCTTAGGACCCGAGCGGATTCATGCATCCAGACCATAGGTCGCGGGCAAACTCCGTTTCAGTATGATCTATGATCTCTGGGGAAGGTTCAAGAGCTACTCGTAAATCACTTCAATTCGATTAAGAAAGGCTGACAAGGCATCTATTTGTTCCAACACCTCTGCATCATCATGTTTCTTCGCTGCCTGTTCTAGAGCGCTCCCGATCTCAGTGATGGCGTCAAAGCCGTAGCCGCCTCCAGCTCCTTTCATGCTGTGAGCCAAGACTCGGATAGTCTCAAAATCGCCCTGCTTCAAGGCGCCCAACATGACGGCGATGTCTTGGCGTCGATTCTCCAGGAAGCCGGGAATCAGGTCCGCGATGTCAGGATCCGCCTTGACGAGAATTTTTCCGTTCTGGCGGCCCCCGCTGTCTTGAGTCATATCACCGGGCTCCTCGTATGCTCCGAGATAGCGGCGAGCAGGATCGCCTTCTTGATCGGTTTGGTTAGGTGGGCCGTGCAGCCGGCCTCCAGACTTTTCTCGGCGTCGCCTTGCAGCGCGTGGGCCGTCAGCGCAATGATCGGCGTGGGCGGCCGGTGATTCGCCACCTCCCATTCCCGGATAGCCCTGGTCGCGTCATAGCCGTCCATGACCGGCATCTGCATGTCTATGAGGACCAGGTCGTAGCGCCCCACCTTGAACTTCCCGCAGGCGATCTCGCCGTTCTCGGCGATGTCCAGCCGGTGCGGGGTCTGCTTCAGGTACGCCTGGATCAACAGCCGGTTGTCCTCGGTGTCCTCCGCCAGCAGGATGTGGATCGGCGGCTGCGAATCCGTGGGCGTCTGGACCGTCGCCGGCGGCGCCTCCTGCCTCAATGGCTGGGACGCGCTCAAGGCGGAAGAGACGGCGGTGAGCAGTTCGTCACGTTTGACCGGCTTCACCAGATACCCGACCAAGTCCAACTCCCTGGCGCGCGCCAAGTCCCCGCAGCGGTTGTCCGACGTGAGCATCATGATCGTCACATTCGTCATCTCCTGCCGGCCTTTCATCGCCTCCACCACCTGAAAACCGTCCATGTCCGGCATCCGGCAATCGAGCAGCACCAGCCGATACGGGTCGCCGGCCTCCTGCGCGCGTCGCAGCCGCGCCAGCGCCTCCTCGCCGCCGGCCGCCTCCGACACCCGCGCCTTCCACCCAGCCAGCATCTCATGCAGTATGAGCCGGTTCGTGGCGTTGTCGTCCACGATGAGCGTGTGCAGATTGTGCATGTCCACGGGATGTCGCGCCACGCGCCGCTTGGGGCCGGTCCACACGCCCGCGCACAGCGTGAAGGCAAAGGTGGAGCCCTGGCCCTCCCGGCTCTCGACACAGATGTGCCCGCCCATTAATTCGACGAGGCGCTTGGAGATAGCCAAACCCAGCCCCGTGCCCCCATACCGGCGCGTGGTGGAGGAGTCCACTTGCGTAAAGCGTTCAAAGATCGCGTCCAGCTTGCCCGATGGGATGCCGATGCCGGTGTCGGACACGGTGAAGCGGAGGACACATTCTTCCGATGAACGATTAACGTTTACCGCGGAATCTTCACGTTCGAGCTCTATCCGCAGCACCACCTCGCCGCGCTCCGTGAACTTGATGGCGTTGCCGAGGAGGTTCAAGAGCACCTGCCGCAGCCGGTTCGGATCCCCCACCAGGTCGGTCGGCACGTCGGACATCACGTGGCTGGTCACCTCCAAACCCTTTTCGTGCGCCCGGACCGCCATGATTTCCATCACCTTCTCGATGACCTCGTGCAGGTCAAAGTCCACTTCTTCCAGTTCCATGTGCCCAGCCTCCACTTTTGAGAGATCCAGGATGTCGTTGACCAGCGTCATGAGGGAGCAGCCCGCACGATGAAAGGTCTCCACATATTTGCGTTGCTCGTCGCTCAGAGGCGTCTCCACAAGCAAGTCCGACATGCCGATGATGGCGTTCATCGGCGTGCGTATCTCGTGGCTCATGCTCGCGAGAAACTCACTCTTGGCCTGATTGGCGGCTTCGGCCGCTTCCTTGGTCTTCTGCAATTCCGCCTCCGCTCGCTTGCGTTCGGTGATGTCTCGCACGAAGGCGCTGAACTTCGCCGTTTCCCCGGATGTCAAGGGCGAGATCGTCAGCTCCACGGGAAACTCATGCCCTTCCCGATGCAGCGCCGTGATCTCGATACGCTTGTTCAACACCGGCCCCTTGCCCGACGCCATGAAGTGTTTCAGGCCGCGGATGTGCGCCTCGCGGTATTGTGGAGGGATGATCGTCTCGGCTAAGGAGCGCCCGATGGCTTCCACATGAGTCCAGCCGAAGATGGCCTCGGCTTGGGGATTCCATTCGGTGATCCGGCCGTCGGCATCCATACCGACGACGGCATCCAGGGCAGTGTTGACGATGAGGCGTGTGTGGGCGTCGCTTTCACGTGCCTCCAGCTCGGCCGCCGTGGCGCGCGCAGCCTCTTCCTGGGCAATGGTCCATTCCTTCCTCAGGCGCCCCGTGGACCACAGTAGAAACGCGAGTAACGGCACGAATACCGCGGCGCCGGCCAGCCCCAGTTTCCATAGGATCGCTCGGATCGGCCTCAGGATTTCGCTCCGGTCCATCCGCACCATGACCCCCCAATGCAGGCCCAAATAGTCTCCGCTCTGCTCGGTTTGGGCGTACCCCGTGATGACCGGCACGTGGCGGCGGAGATGCGTCTCTTCGATGTAGCCGGGCTGCGCCGATCCAGTCGACAGCGCGGACGGCAAGCCCAGTTGCTTGAGGTTCACCGTCCCTTCCTGTCGTAAGAGCGAATCGGCAATGACGTCTCCATCACGGCTCATGAACTGGTACTCGATCTTTGAGACGGATCGGCGCTGGAGCTGAAGTGCCTGAACGGTCTGCCTGAAGACATCTTCCAGAAGGGGAAGTGACACGTGCGAGGTCACGACGCCTTGGAACTCGCCGCGCGGGCCGAGGATGGGAGCGGTGAAGGCGACGGCCAGAACGCCGCCGGAGTCCTCAGAGGACTCCGCGTCTTGCACGTGGATGATGCGTCTGTCGCGGACGTCCTTGAACCAGCCCCTCTGGCTCCGGTCTTTCCCCATCGTGGCCGGGTCCGTTGCGGCCACGATTCGACCGTTCGCGTCTGTGACAGCCAGCCAGATGTAGTAGGGATAGGCCGCCTTGATGGTTTGGAGGAACGCGGTCTTGGCTGCTGCGTCGCGCCCTCGGAAGACGGGTGCCTGTGCCAAGACCTGGATGTCGCCGTAGCGTTCGGACAGGGTGCGGTCCAGCTTGTCCGCGATGTCCGCCGCCGCCAGGGCCAGGCTTTCTCCCGTGGATGCCACCAGGTGGTTCTCAACATACTTCAGGGTGGCGCTCCCAGTGCCCAGGGCCGTTACCATCATAACCATCATGATGACCGGCAGCGCTGCGTAGGGACGTCTGACTTTTTCTTTCGGCGTGGCTGTGTCCATGTGTCCCTCGGCTTACTTCTGTGACTCGGTTTTTCCCGCTTCGGGAACGGCCTTGTCCAGACAAACCGGGCAGATCGCGTGGCTGAAATTCGCGTCGGAGTGCGCGCTGACGTAGGCTTCGACCGTGTCCCAGTACCCGTCGTCGTTGCGAATCTTTTTGCACCAGGCGCAGATCGGGATGATCCCGCGCAGGACTTTGACTTCCCGCAGGGCGGCCTGCAATTCCTGGTTTGTCCTGAGCAATTCCTGTTCGCGGGCTTTGCGGGCATCCATCTCGAACTTCAACGTCAACGCCGAGCCGATGCGGGCCACCAACTCCTCCCGTATCACCGGTTTGGTGATATAGTCCCACGCGCCGGCGGCAAACGCCGCCTGCAGGCCGTCCGTATCATTCCGGGCGGTCACCATGAGGACGGGAATCTCCCTGAGCCTCGGCGTGGCCTTGATCCGACGGCACGCCTCGATACCGCTCATCCCCGGCATCTCGATATCCATCAGGATCAGATCGACCGGCGCCTTGGTAGGATCGGACGGCTCCGCGTCGAGCAGCGCAAAGGCCTTCTCGGCTGATTCCGCAAGCAGCACCTCTGCGTGTCCGCCCGCTTTTAAGAAGACCTGGAGCAGGAGACGGGAGTCCTTGGAGTCGTCAACGATGAGAATGACCATTTATTCCTCCCTTAGGCCGCGGCCAGAATGCACCCCAACTGGACGGCGAGTTCCACTCCTTCCAGGTCGAAGGGCTTGCCCATGACGTCCACAGCCCCCAGGTCCAACATCCCCTGTAGATCGCTCTCCTCCTGACTGCCGGTCAGCGCGAGCACCCCGCCAGCATACTGCTTCGCCCGCAATTGCCGCAACACCTCCAGCCCGTTCATCCCCGGCATTATGATGTCCAGGATGATCAAATGCGGCCGTTCCTCTTCCACCATCGCGAGGGCCCTCGGTCCATCCGAGGCCGTACGGACCCGATAGCCCCGCGAGGTCAAATACCGTGAGACCATGCTGCGGATATTCGGATCGTCATCCACAACCAAAATTGACTCCGACCCACGGTGACTGGAGGAGATCTTCTCGAACGCCGGTGCCATCGGCGGCGCATCGGTCGTTCCGGCCTGACGCTGCATGGCCCTGTCCATAGCCTGGATTAAGACCTCAGTCGGCAGTCCCTTGCGTAGAAAGTCCGTTACGCCCATACCGCGAGCCTGGATTTCCAGGGGACCCGTGCCTTCCCCGGTGAGCATGATGACGCCGGCCTCCTGATCGATCGCGCGAATCTGCTGGAGCACTTGGATGCCGTCCATTCCGGGCATCTGAATATCCAGCAAGGTAAAGCGCGGCTTCCGCTGCCGGAACAGTTCAACGCCCTCGTGTCCGCTCGTCGCCGTAAACACCTCGTGACCGTGCGCGCAAAACACAAAGCGCAGCAGATCGCAGATCATGGGTTCGTCATCCACTATAAGAATCGTCGCCATCGGGACCTCCTTTAGGGATTCGTATCCAGCACCCCGCGTATCTTGCTCGTCAAGCCTTCCGCCGTGAACGGTTTTTCAAGAAAGTTCACCCCCTTGGCGAGAACGCCGTGGCGGGCGATGGCGTCGCCGGTGTAGCCGGACACTAAGAGCACCTTCATATCGGGGTGAGAAGATTTCATCCGTTCCGCCAACTCGCGGCCGTTCATTCCCCGCATCACCAAATCCGTGACCAACAAATGGATCGCGTTCTTGTGCTGGCCGGCATGCAGGAACGCCTCTTGACTGTTGCCGGCTTCAAGTACGGTGTAGCCCTCCTGCTGGAGAATACGACAGATCATCGCCCGTACTTCTTTCTCGTCCTCCACCAGCAGGATGGTTTCCATCTCACAGTGACTGGTGGCACCGGTCGCGACCGGTGCCACCATCTCGGCGGCTTCTTCCGCGTGCGGCAGATAGATCTTGAAGGCCGCGCCTTGTCCCGGCTCGCTGTCTACCCAAATGTAGCCGTCACTCTGCTTGATGATGCCGAACACTGTGGATAGTCCCAGCCCCGTGCCCTGCCCCAATTCCTTGGTCGTGAAAAAGGGGTCGAATATGTGCGCTTGCGTCGCGTAGTCCATGCCGCAGCCGGTATCGCTGACGGCTAGCATGACGTAGCGGCCCGGCGCCATGGGCTTATGCCTCAGGACGAAGGCGTCATCGAGCTCAACATTCGCCGTCT
>Ga0207646_10002800_pt1 | contig 20309 bp, 14 predicted proteins | sample KBSK5502metaG_FD_184343 | JGI IMG/M metagenome (GOLD analysis project Ga0207646, IMG submission 184343) | Corn, switchgrass and miscanthus rhizosphere microbial communities from Kellogg Biological Station, Michigan, USA - KBS K5-50-2 metaG... | ecosystem: Host-associated > Plants > Roots >...
TTGGAAGCTTCCGGCTTCGCCTCTATGGTCTTGGCCTCGCCGCCCTCGGCCTTGATTTCTATCCGGCGCGCCTTGGTTTCTTCTCTCTTCGGCAGCACCACCCGCAACACGCCATTGCGATAATCGGCGGTCGCGCCCTCGCCGGAAACTGTGTTCGGCAGGGTGAATGATCGAGTGAAAGTGCCGTAAGCACGCTCAACGCGGTGATAGTTGTCGGTTTCGTCCTTCTTTTCAAACTGACGCTCGCCGCGCAGAGTAATGATGTTGTTCTCAACCGACAGGTCAAAGTCTTCGCGCTTCATGCCAGGTAACTCGGCCTCGAGCACGATGTGGTCTTTATTTTCATAGATGTCCACGTTGGGACTCCACGAACCACGCGCAATGCCTTCATCGTCGAAAGCGCGGGCCATGTTGCCGGTAAAAAGACGATTCACTTCTTCCTGAAGAGTTCGCAAATCGCGAAACGGGTCGTAACGAACGATACTCATAGTCCAAACCTCCTGAATTACTGGTTACTGATTTTGCCCCATGTACTCCCCTTCAGATTTCACTTCCCGGGAAGCCATGAGCGCAAGCGCATAATAAAGCTTGAGTGCGTACCTGTCAAGTCCGTCAGACGTCGTCTTGGACATAAGACTGAGCGGAAAAAGGGGTGCTGGCGTCGGGCCAACCAGAAGTGCTTCTGAGAAGGAAAAGGAAGGATATTCTGGGCGTTTGCGGTAGTCGGAGCAGGTCAACGAAGGCCGAAAAAGCGCTTGATCGAGCTCAGCAAACCGGCCGATTCTTCAATACTAGCCTGGGCTGCTTGTTGCGAGCCGGCAGCCAGGCTTGCCTTCCGTTCGGCGATCGTCCAACTGATTGATTCGGCCAGGTCGGGATTGGTCTCCAGGATTTGCTTCATGGCGGCGTGGCCGATCTCAAGAACTTCGGTTTCCTCTATGGCGACGACGCTGGCGGTGCGAGGTTCGCCGGTGAAGAGACCCATTTCGCCAAAGAAATTTCCTTCGGTCAGTACCGCTACTGTTCGGGGCCGGCCGTTCTCTGCGACTTGAACCTCGACTCGTCCGTTGTGAACGACAAACATGGAAGAGCCTTTGTCGCCCGCTCGAATCAGCGTCTCGCCGGGAGCGAATACGTGGCCCACCGTGGCCGTTGCCAATTGACGCAGCTCTTCGGTTGAAAGCGGTGAAAAGACATCCACCGCGGAAAGACGGTCCGCGATCTGTTCTTCAAGCGTTATGGGTCGGGTAGTGACCTTGCGTTCGAGGTGCAGGGTTCGTGTCGGGAAAGCGAATGTCAGGCCGCTCCTACGCAGGGCGTACCAGACTCTCTGGCGCACGAGCGCATCGGTGTCGTTATACTTGGCATAGTCTTCCAACCAATATTTAATTTCCCATTCAATCGAGGACTCGCCGAGATTCCTGATGCGCACAATCGGAGTAATCTTGGGTGAAACATTATCCGCGTCACGGACTGCTTCCCTGGCCACGTGGATCGTCTTGGCGGGAGAGTCCGTATAGAGCGTGCTAAAGAAGACCAGACGGGCATTCAAATTCTCACGCGGACACACCTCGATTGCTTCTTTCGCCGCGTTACTGTTACTGACTAGGACGATATGATTCTGAAAAGTGCGAATCTTGATTGCGCGCCAGGTAATCCCTTCGACGACGCCGGTGTGTTTTTGCTGGCCCACCACGATCACGTCGCCGACCTGGAATGGGCGGTCGGCGTGTAAGGAGATCCCTGAAAAGAAATTTCCCAGAGTATCTTGCAGAGCCAGGCCGATAATAACGCCAAAGATCGCGGAGGTAGTAAAAAGGGCCCCGAGGTTAACTTCGGTATAGATACGGTTGAAGATCAGAACGAAGAGAATTGTGAACGCAACCAGCGAAAAGACATTACGAACAAGCGTTGGTGCTTCGAAACCGCGGCGAATTCGAAATACAAAGTCAAAGAGGACGGTGTTCAAGGCCCGAACGCCCAGAAAGGCGAGCAGAGACCATAGAATTAGTTTGGGTATATTCAGGAGGTTGTCTTCGGCCGCCGGACGGCTACTCATGCGGGCATTAAGATAACCGCGCAGGGTGGGCTCGATCTTGTAGAAGACATAGAGGGCCAGCGCCGCGACTACGGTCGCAAAGATGAACGCTAACAGTCTGTTCCTTTTACTTGAGCGGCTAACAGCCATGCGCAGACTCGCTGGTTACGGACAACCGATTCGACGAACGAACGTACTTTTACCACCAAAATCACGGCTTGGCGAGACTGAAAACTCACCGCCGCATGACTACCCGATCGCCCTAACGAGCAAACCCGTCTTCTCCCGGAAATGGGATTGGGCGACTTACCTTGAGAAGAGGCCGGGGAAAACAGTGGCGATAATCAGCAGGATTGACAGCCCTGACACCACAATCGTGGTCAACCAGGCGACGATGTTGTAAAGCGGTCCATTGACATGTGGGCCCATCAATTCGCGATTATTCACCAGTCGCAGAATCGCTATCAGGACCACGGGCAAGAGAACGCCGTTGATGACTTGAGTTACCAGCAGGACCCGAATCAATGGCAACCCGGGCATCATCGCAATCAAAGCGCCCAGGGCCACCAGAAAGGTAAAAATTCCGAGAAAGATCGGCGCCTCACGGAAACTGCTGGAAACGCCTTTCTCAAAACCCAGCGCTTCGCTAATAGAATAGGCTGTCGCTAAAGGCAAGACCCCCGCAGCGAGCATTGAAGCGCCGAACAGGCCAATCGCGAACAGCAATTCCGCGTAGACTCCAGCCAGCGGCTTTAGCGCCTCCGCGGCTTGCGCTGCGGTCTCAACGTGTTCGCCCCGGACGTTCAGAGTAGCAGCCGTCGAAACGACGATGAAGAAAACGATCAGAATCGCGAATACGGTTCCGATCCAAACATCCGCACGCGTCAGTCGATAATTCTCAGCGCGGACACCCTTCTCGACCACTGACGATTGGATAAAGACCTGCATGTAAGGCGATATGGTCGTGCCGATCACGGCGACGAGAGTAAAGAGGTAGGAAGAAGTAAGTTCAAGATGAGGATAAATAATCTCCCTGGCAACGGTTCCCCATGGCGGATGTGCAAGAAACGCCGAGACCACGTACGCGACAAACACCAGTGACATGATGAGGAAAACGCGTTCGATCCGCTTGTAAGATCCCTTGACGACCAGCCACCAAATGGCTCCCGCCGCGATCGGTACTGAGATGTAACGCGCGACTCCCAAAAGTTCCGTGGCGGCGGCGATGCCGACGAACTCGGAAACGGTAACGCCGCCGTTTGCTATCAGCAGCGCGATCATCACGAACGCCGTCCAACGCACGCCGAACCGCTCGCGGATCAGGTCAGACAGACCTTTGCCCGTGACGGCCCCCATGCGGGCGCACATCTCCTGAACTATACCGAGACTGAACGTGAGCGGGAGCAGAATCCAGAGGAGTTTATAGCCGTGATCGGCACCGACTGAGGCAAACGTAGCAATCCCGCCGGCGTCATTTCCGGCGCTGGCGGCAATGACTCCCGGACCCAGAATGCCTAGATATAAAAGGACCCGGGGCCGCCGCGACACAGAGCGTCGCACTCGCGATACTCCCTGTGCACCGCGATGCAAAAGGCGGCGTCCCGCGCCCTGCACGTCTGATTTCGACGCTGACACTTGGAGGGTCCTCTGAATTCATTTCCGATTTTTGAATGCCGATTGCCGATTTGAAGATTCATTCGGCAATTACCAACTTGCTTCATCCCAACAAACGCGGGACTCTTTTCCGCCAGTCCTTTGGCAGAAGGATTTCAATGGCATCGTCAAACGTTACGATGCCGAGAATGTCCCCAGTCTCGTCTACGACCGGAAGAGCCAGCAGATTATACTCGGCGATCTTTTGGGCCACATCAACCGCCGCGTCGTCCGGATGCGCCACTTGCAGTTCAGTCCGCATGACGCGCTCAAGCGGAGCTGACGGATCGGACAGAATCAAACTACGCAGCGCGATTACGCCGACCAGGCTCCACGAATCTTCGCCCGCCACGATATAAAGGTAGTAGATCATATTCGGCGTCTTCGCCATTTCGCGCAGGCGCGCGAGCGCCTCGCCAGCCGTCAAATCACGGGGCAGAGTTACAAACTCGGTAGTCATCAATCCACCCGCGCTGTCATCTTCATAAGGCAGGAGTTCAGCGACTTCGAGTTGTTCGTCGTCCTCCATTCGGTTAAGCAAATCCTCTGCTTTGTCCTCCGGGAGATCGCCCAGCACGTCCGCAGCTTCGTCCGGCGACATATGTTCCAGGATGTCCGCGGCCCGCTCTTCGTCCATGTCGCCGATGATCTGGGCTTGCCGCGCGGCGGCCATTTCTTCCAGTGTCTCGGCAGCTGTTTCGTCGTCAAGTGACTCGACAATTTCCGCGCCCTGCTGGTAGGAAAAAACTTCAGCGAGCCGGGCGATTTCCACCGGATGCAGACGCGTGAGTTTTCCTCGCGACGATTTTAATTGGACGGTCGCGGCGTCGGTGGCGAGATAACCGACGTCGGCCCAGTCGATGACTTCGACCGGCCGGCCGCTGCGCAGAAACGCCGGCGCCAGGCGGCGCCATAATCCGGACAGGCTAACGTCCGCTCCGGTGACGCGCCATTCATTGGCGGCTTCAATAATCTGCACGTCGTTCACTCGCACCACGCGTTTTCCGTCAACGTCAATCAATTGTTTGTCGAGTACATCACGCGCCAGCAAGACCTCGCCTTCGCGGCGCATGAACGGCCGCAGGTCGAGAATGTCCGAATTCAAACGCACGCCCTCTTCACCAAAATGCGAGATGCGCCAGCGGGGCAGAAAAAAATCGCGCCGGCGATAGCGCGCGACAAATCCACTCACCGGCGGATGTTCATCTTCCCCCAGCCGGACGATGACGTCTTTGAGAGTTGCCACACGCTCGCCCTCCAGGTCGAGGATCGGCCTACCCAGCACTTGCGATAAGTAAAGCATGGTTTGGATTCACGCTTTCGCACGTGATCGAAGGGGATAATAGCACGAGGCACGGGCGACAGCTCGCCGGTTTTGCGAGTGCTCTCTACCGCGTCGGTGCTGCCTTTAAGCTAACGATCCGGTTTCGGCGGTTTGCGAAAGTTGTATCGCAGCAGCACGCGGATCGGTATCGCTATCCCTTCACGCATGGCCGGAAAAAAGTGGAGGTGCTTCACGGTATCAACGACGGATTGATCCAATCCGTAGCCCGCCCAACGCGCGATTTCCACGTGTCCGACTTCACCTCGAGCATCGATATCAATCAGCACGTCAACCGTCGCTTCCACTTCAGCGCGAGCCGCAGTCTCGGGATACGGCGGCTTCAAGCGTCGGAAAGGCCGGGGCGCTCGCACGTCCCCGGTTTCATCGGTCTCGTCGGACATCACCCGAATGACCGGCACGGCGGTTTCAATCGCGGATGCTCGTTCAGCGCTTTCGTCTTCCTGCGCGCGGGCAATGACTTTCTGGTAGCGCAGAAGCAGATCCGGCTCAGCGAGGTCCCGTAACAATGCTTTCTCTGCCGCGTCGGAACCAGGCCGGTGGACCGACACTCTCTCCCATGAAATCAGTTTTCCGGTGCGCCCGCTGACTAAGTAGATTGCCGCATAAGATTCGAAGTATGCCGGCCCCTCAGAGGGCGCCCGGCGCAGAGTCTGGGCATCGCCAGTGAAAAAGAAATCACACCCAATAGCCGAAGCAAGGTCGCGCGCTTCTTGCAAAGACATATTTAGCGAGCCCTGGTAGGCCGCGCCGACAGCCGCTGCACGCGTCTGATCGCGATCCATTATCTGAAATGCAGGCCTCTCTCGATCGTCCCCGACCAGGACTTGCGCGAGCTGGTCAGCGACCAGACTCCCGGTGGCAGTCTTACCAAAGTCGAGGAAGGCTATGCGTAAGGGGCGTTGGCTGGTTGACGCGAAATCAGGCGAGAAAACGCAGAAGCTGAAAGCTAGCAGAAATAAAACCCGAGACATGTTCACAGAGGTTAACCCGCGAGATTGTTCTTCAGACGCCTGTGCCTGCAACTTTGCGGGGAGAGGCGCCGTGGTAAAGCCGGTAAACTTCGTCTTTCACTTCCGCGGGGAAGCAGACGCGGTGCAGTTCATAACCGCGTCGCAGGCCGCGCACGGCCTCGCTAACCTCGCTGATTTCGCGAATCTGCGGATGCGCATAGCCGTCTTCGACGTAGATGCGCGTGCGTGGGTCGACACCTTCCGCCGTGTAGTAAATGTAGTAAGGCACATCGGTGGCCCGGTCTTCGATGAAATAGTATTTGGGCGCGAACCCCCCGCGCTCAACTACAGTCCGGGCGGCGTCCAGAAAATCTTTCCGTTCGGCTTCAGGCATGTCGAGATCGATGGCCTTAAAAAGACGCCGGCCCACGAAGCGCTGACTCAGATCGCTCAGCACCGGATCACTCGAACGTTGCCATTGCTTCATATGAAAGATGACGTCTGAATCATCCATCTCCAGATGCTCGGTGATGGTAAGCATCTGGCGGTGCAGAATGTTTTCAAACGAAGTGCCTGCCGCGCACCAGACGTGCTGGCCCTCTTCAACCAGCTGCAGTGCTCGGCGTAAAGCTGAGCGCAGGACGGCCTCGGCTGAGCGCAGCGAGCGATGAAAGTAAACCTGGCGAAACATGTAGTAGCGCGCTTGCAGATATTCCTCGACCGCATAGATGCCTCGCGCAGCTATGTAAATCCGATCGCCGTCCTCGTCGATCTGCAGGGCGTTAATGATCCATTCCAAATCGTAAAGCCCGTACTTCGCGCCGGTCATCAACGAATCACGCAACAGATAGTCCATTCGATCCACGTCGAGCTGAGAAGAAACCAACTGCGCTAAGGCTGCCGGCTTGAAGGTTCCTTCAATAATGGAAGAAACGCGGCCGGGCAATTCTACGGAATACGAAGACAGCGTTTGGCCCAATTTGGTTTCGGCCGAAAGAACGGCTTGCATCGTCAACTGCTCGTGATGTACGCCGAGGACGTTTTCCATTGCATGCGAGAACGGCCCGTGGCCGACATCGTGCAAGAGCGCCGCGGCCCGCGCCGCCGCGTGATCCCGGTCCGAAATCTGATAGCGGTCGCTGAGCTGATCAAGAATGCGCGTCATCAGATGCAGCGCGCCCAGGCTATGCGTGAATCGTGAGTGCTCGGCTCCCTGATAGGTGTAAAGGCCGAGTCCGAGTTGTTTGATCCGCCGCAGCCGTTGGAATTCCGGCGTGTCGATCAGACGAATCATCAACTTTCCTTCAGCGCTATCGTCGCGCAAAGGAATGATGTTGTGAACGGGATCGCGATAGATTCGCTGGGACAAACTCTCGGCCCTGTCTACTGTGAATTGGCTCGCAGTCTACCACACGGAGCTGTTTGCACCACCGGCAAAGGACCGTGTTCCTATGCGAGGTGTCACGAAACTGTCCCCGCGGCTTTTTACGGAATTTCGGAATAAAACCGAAATTTCGGATTTGCAATTCTCAAGAAACCGGCTTAAATCGGAGCTTTTGCGGCAAGGCCTGAACACCCCGTGTATGGCACCGTCATTGCCTAAGACTGACCGGAATCGAATATGGGCGAGTAAGGGTGATTGGTGAAGGCTCAAAGAGTCAGAGACAAGACCCCGAACCTGCCGACGAAATCGGAATAATGAAAAGGCCAACAATGCCACGGAATATTCGGTTTAGCGTTGTTGGCTATTAGATTGAATGTAGACAAATTGGACGTCTCGCTTGAGACGCTCTTTTTACGAAAGGAAAGAGAAGATGAAAAAAGTTTTCATGTTTGTCTTGGCGCTGTGCTTTGCCCTGGTAACAGCCTCGGCATTTGCGCAGGACATCCAGACATTAGGTTCCATCGGAGGCACTGTCACTGATCAGAATGGTGGCGCGGTCCCCGGTGCAACGGTGACAGTTACGGGCGTGTTGCTGGGGCAGGCTGGACGCACTGCGACTACTGACAGCAACGGCGTGTTTAAGGTAGACAACCTTAAGCCCGGACTCTATGACGTCAAGGTTTCAAATGCTGGGTTCAAGACTTCTCTGATCAGCCAGGTGCAAGTAGTGGTCGGTAAGGAGTCTAGTCAGACCATCAAATTAGAACCCGGCGAAGTCTCGGCGACTGTGACCGTAACCGCCGGGGCTAATATCGACAAAGCCAGCACGGCCGTTAGTTCAAATCTAACCGACCAGCTTTTCAACAACATTCCCGTGCAGCGCGGCGTCGCCAGTCTCTTCTATCTGGCGCCTGGAGTTACAGACAGCCTGGGAGGCGGGGGCAACAACCCTTCGATCTCCGGAGGTTCGGCGCTCGACAATCTCTACGTTGCTGATGGCGTGAACATTACTGACTCGGCCTTCGGCGGCATCGGTACGTTCTCGCGTTCGTATGGCGGTCTTGGGACCGGCATCAACACCGCTTTCGTCAAGGAAGTTCAGGTGAAGACCGCTGGCTTCGAGCCCCAGTATGGACAGTCAGAGGGTGGTATCGTCAATATCATCACGCAGTCGGGTGGCAACGAATTCCACGGGGCGGCTTACGGTTATTTTCGCCCCAACGGCTTTGAGGCCGCGCGCAAGCAGCCTGACGACTTCAAAACGAACAAAGTGGGGAAGCTTTTGCACGTAGCGAATTACGATGTCGGATTTGACATGGGCGGGCCAGTTGTGAAGAACAGGCTCTTCTTCTTTGGTTCATTCAATCCGTCGTGGCAACGTGATTTGGTTCGTGGGGCCACAGGTTCTGGTCTTCTGACGCAATTGGGTGATCATACGCGACGCTACCGCACGTGGAATTATGCGGCCAAGGGTGACTGGAACATCAACTCTAATCACCAAATTACTGCCTCGATCTATGGCGACCCGACCAAGACCAACGTCTCCAGTTTCAGGTCGCTGAATATCGATAACACTACCGCCCAGAGCAGCCTTGACTATGGATCGCGAAACATGGCGCTTCGCTACAATGGCTCACTCACGCCTACCTGGACGATGAGCGCCTCCGCGTCTTGGAGCCACAATCACTTCAACGAGAGCGGCTTCGCTAACTTTAATCAGATCGCTGATCGAACGAACTCTGTTCGCGGTACATTCATTGCTGTTGGGCTTGGCTTCTTCGAGCCGACCAAAAGTGATACAAAACGGTTGGATTGGAGCACGCAGAAGGTCATTACCTTGCCCTGGCACCTGGGCACGCACACGATCACGGTCGGGGATCAATATCAGCGTGGATACTACTCTGGTACGCGTGATCGCAGCGGCCCGCACTACACCGTGCCGGCGACGAACGCAACCGGCGTTTCGGTTGCAGCTCTTGGCGGCGGTCCAGCCATCGGACAAACTATGAACGCCGCGTGGTCACTCCGCAAAGCGGGTGCGTCGTGCACTCTCTGCCCTTTGATGACTGTGAACGGTGTTGACATTCCGGTTTTCCTACGCCAAGACCGCGGCGAGTATGGCCAACCGATTTTCAGCACCCTATCAAAGTACAATGCCATCTACGGTCAGGATGTGATTCGCTTCAACAAATACATCACGGCCAACCTGGGTCTTCGTACTGAACAGGAGCGCATTCTCGGCACCGGTACAAGCGCAAGCAAATACGGTGTAGCGTATACCTTCACCGACCAATGGGCCCCGCGGATTGGCTTTACCGTCGACCCGATGGGTCATGGCAAGACGAAGATTTTTTACAACTATGGCCGCTTCTTTGAGTTCATCCCGCTTGACGAAGCGGAACGTTCACTCTCGGCCGAGTTGGATATCATCGGCGCGAGGTTTGCCCCCGATTTTACAACCGTCGGCGGCGTACGTCGCGTAGTTCTTAATTCTTTTGGCACCGTCACTCCCGTGGTCGACTCGGCCCACTTGTTAACCGGCGCCGCTGGCGGAACCGGCTCCGGAATCGCTATTGGTACGCAGAGCGTTACGAGCCCGATTCTTCCCGGCACAAAACTTGGCTTTGCTGACGAACACACGATCGGGTTTGAGCAGCAACTTCCTCGGAACTTCGTGCTGTCGGTTCGTTTCATCAATCGCAGGTTGAAAAGAATCACTGAAGATGCGGCTGTGATTGCGCCCGAGGATTATCAGAACGGTCTCTTCGGCCAGGCGTACTTCATTGGCAACATCAACGCCAAGCTCGATGTCGCTGTTAATCCAATTGCTCATGTTTTTCCACATGGTGGAGCGGTGCCGGCAGTTTGCGATCCCAACCTTGTGGACTTCGATATTGAGGACAGCGATGGTAACATCTTGAACCAATCTGTCTGTTATGAGCCCAAGGGCAAGAATGGTGGCTTCCCTGGCGACTTCGGCGCTGACGGAGTTCCGGATGGCTTCCCCGATCCAGTACACAGGTACCGGGCCCTGGAAATCGAATTGAACAAGCGGTTCACGAACAACTGGCAGTTGCTGAGCAACTGGAGGATTTCCAGACTCATCGGCAACTTCGAGGGCCACTTCCGGAATGACAATGGCCAGACTGACCCGGGCATCAGCTCGCTGTTTGACTTTACGGCGGGCTCGGTTGGATTGCTCGGCGATCAGTTCAAGCCCGGTCCGCTTAACACGGATCGTCTCCATGTCGTCAACGTCTATGGCAACTATGAGTTCTCGAAGGAAAAGGGCTTCAAGAAACTTGCCGGCCTTAACCTTGGACCGGGAATTCACTTCGAGACCGGTGTGCCGATCAGCAAGTTCAATGCCCACCCGGCTTATCTCAATGCCGGTGAAGTTCCGATAGGCGGCCGCGGCTCACTCGGACGTACTAGTCCGTACTTCCGCTTTGACATGCACGTGAACTATCCGTTGAGGTTCAGTGAGAAGACGAAAATGAACTTTGTTGCGGACTTCTTCAATGTCTTCAACAGCACGAAGGTCCGACTTCCTGATCAGAGGGCCCAGTTAACGGTCGGTCAACCGAACGTAGACTTCCTGAAGCCCAACTTGTTCTACCTTCCCTTCAACATGAGGCTTGGCGTGCGGTTTGAGTTTTAACCTTAAATCCGCCGGCGGTGGATAATTAGAAGAGGGAGGAAGCGACGGACGCTGCCTCCCTCTTGTTTTTTTGGCTGAAATGAATATGATTCAACGGTCGCTATATTAGCTAGTCTCGCCCATCCTCTAACAGACTTCAGCGGGAGGAGGAATTCCATGGTTCGATCAGTTGTGAGCTTTTGCTTCAGCATCATCTCGTTGACAGTTCTCTCGCTCCCTGCGGCCGGACAAGAAACTTCTCGGAACAACTCGATGCCCCGGACCGTGCAAGGTCAGGTGCGGTTTGCTCAAGGTGGGACCCCTGCCGCGCGCGTCACTGTTCGTGTGGAGCGCTTTCACGGCGGCGTATGGGGTGAAGTGATTACTGACGCAACCGGCAAATACCAGTTTTCGGGGATGACCGCGGACATCTACGTAATCACGATCCGTTTTCCCGGATATGTTGAGCAGCGGCGCGAGATTGACTTGATGTCGGCAACCAACGGCTATGAACTCTTTCAGTTGGTACCGAACAGCCCTTCATCCACAACCAACCTTGGGCAATCACAGAGAATAATCAACGCAAACATACCAGTAGAAGCATCACGAGAATTCAACAGAGGTGAAACTGCTCTGGCGCGCGGTGGGGGCCAAACAAATCTGCAAGATGCAGTACGGCACTGGGAGAAAGCTGTGAATATCTATCCGGCCTTTCTGGAAGCACGTCTGCGATTGGGCACAGCCTACATGGACTTGAAACAGTTGGATAAAGCAGAAGCTACGCTGCGGCGCGCGATTCAGATCGATCCGAAGACCGCCAATGCCTGGTTTGCTTTGGGCGAACTATACCTGCAACAAAAGCGAATCGATGAAGCCGAAAGAGCTTTGCGTGAGGGCTTGGCAGTCGAGAATCGCTCCTGGCAGGGCCATTTCGCGCTCGGACGTCTTTACCTGGGGAGACGAGAGACTGTTAAGGCTGCTCGACAAATTGCGCTGGCGCTCCAACTTAATCCGAACCTGGCCGAAGCTCACTTGTTAGCGGGAAACATTATGCTGACCGCAGGAAAGCGCAAAGACGCATTGACTGAATACGAGGAATACTTGCGTCTCGCTCCGAATGGCGCGTACTCGACTCAAGTTCATGATACGTTGAAAAGACTGAAACCTTAGGATATGGAAAACCTAGATGTCTAGAGCATTTGTTCGTCTGGTTGCGCTCATTAACTTTGCTGTCTTAGCCGCCGCGACGACTGTTGGTCAAACTCGCGAGACCGGCAATATTAGCGGTCAAGTGAGATACGCGAACGGAAACGTGCCGGCATTTAATGTGCTGGTCAGTTGCGATGCCTATAGTGGCGGGTTGATAGCCCAGGAGAATACCGACCGTAACGGCAAATTCCACTTTCATGTATCGTTGGATCAGTATGTAATAACTATTCGGGTTCCGGGATACATAGAGGCGCGCGAAACGGTTGAACTCCAAAAATCACCCGATCAATATTTGGATATTCGGCTTAGGCCGGATGGATCCGGCGCACCCACCACGCCACCGCGCGCGGTGCTTAATGCAAACGTTCCTCCCGACGCGCAGCAAGAATTCTACAAGGCTGATGCGGCCTTCGCCGGCGGCTCGAAGCAAAAGACAGAGGAAGGCATTAAGCATCTCGAGAAGGCGATTGCTATTTATCCCAAGTTTCTTGAAGCTGAGCTTCGACTGGGCACGGCCTACATGGATTTACAGCAATGGGATCAGGCTGAGCAAGCTTTGAGAAAGGCCCTCGAGATTGATCCGAAGACAGTTAATGCCTCATTCGCCCTGGGTGAAATCTATCTACGCCACAAGAAGTACGACGAAGCCGAAAAGGTGCTGCAACAGGGACTCAGCGTCGAGCCAAAGTCGGCCCGCGCCCATCTGGCTCTGGCTCGCGTGTACTGGGAAAAGGTTGCGGGCGTTAAAGACGAGACTCAATGGAGACCATCACTCGAAAAGTCTTATCAGGAAGTTAGGCAGGCGGTGGAATTGGACCCAAACCTCGCTGAGGCACATTTATTAAAGGGAAATCTATATTTCAAGGTGCGCCGCGCCGAGGACGCATTGCATGAATTTGAAGCTTATCTACGCTTGGATCCGAAAGGCTCGTCTGCTGAGCAAACGCGAGCGATGGTTGACAAGATCAGGAAAGCTCTCGCGGAAACTAAAAGACCCTAACGCCTAGCGAAAGATCAGTACGCAGGACAAGTACGAGAAATGACCCACAAGATCAAAGGAGCTTGTCTCACAGAAACTTTAATACCCGTGTTCGGCATCAAGCTCGCCGGTTTTTGTCTCATGTCGTTGGCGCGAGCTTCCAAACTACGCCGAACTTGCGTTCCATTCAGGAGATGAAACCAGTGAAGACGATTATTTGCCGTTCAATACTAAAAACCAGTGCGGCATTTATAGCTGCGTTATGCGTATTGAGCCCGCTAAATCACCGGGCCGCGGCTCAGCAGCTTAATAGCGAGGACCGCTCGCGCGGCCATCTTATGCTTAACGCGATCAAAGAGGATCTCAAGAAGAACTATTACGATCCGACCTTTCATGGTGTTGACCTCGAAGCGCGTTTCAAAGCCGCGGATGAATTGATCAAGCAAGCGACATCGCTTGGACAGGTCTTTGGCATCATCGCTCAAGCCGTGAACAGCCTCAATGATTCGCACGTTTACTTTATCCCGCCACCGCAAACTGTTCACGCTGATTATGGATACGAGATGAAAATGATTGGCGACAAGTGCTATGTAATTGCGATTAAGCCTGGGAGCAATGCGGAATCGGTGGGTCTGAAGGTCGGCGACCTGATTCATAGGATCGGAGTGATAGAGCCCACCCGAGAAAACTTCGCTAAGTTGCACTATTTGTTCTATATATTAAGACCGCAACCCGGAATGCGACTGGTAGCTCAAAGTCCCGAGGGCGAGCCACGCACACTCGACGTGCTGGCGAAGGTGCGACAGGACAAACGAACTCTGAATTTCACCGGTTCAGATGATGGCCGCGACATATTTGACTACATTCGCGAACTCCAAAACGAGAGCCATCTTCATCGTCACCGATATTATGAATTGGGCGACGACCTATTTATCTGGAAGATGCCTCGGTTCGATCTTGCTGACAGAGAAATGGATGCGATGATCGACAAGGCGAGGAAACGTAAAGCCTTGATTCTGGATCTGCGAGGTAACGGCGGCGGAACTGAGGAGACACTGAAGCGGATGATTGGGAACTTGTTTGACCATGATGTGAAGATTGCAGACTTGAAGGGTCGAAAAGAGGAGAAGCCAGTTACAGCAAAGACTCGAGGCGAAAATGTCTTCTCTGGCAAACTTGTTGTCCTAATTGACAGTGAGTCAGGCTCCGCCGCTGAACTTGTCGCTCGCGTGATTCAACTGGAAAAGCGCGGCACCGTCATTGGCGATCGCTCCGCTGGTGCAGTGATGAGGGCAAAGCCGATCGTGCACGAGATAGGAATGGATATTAAAGTCTTCTATGGTGACCTTATCACGATTAACGACGCAATCATGTCCGATGGTAAGAGTCTCGAGAAAGTTGGCGTAACACCCGATGAGTTAATTGTACCGACGGGAGCCGACCTGGCAGCGCGCCGCGACCCAGTGATATCACGTGCTGCGGAATTCGTTGGTCTTAAGCTGACCCCCGAAAACGCTGGCGCCCTCTTCCCGATTGAATGGCAGAAATAGAACGTCCGGGTGGGCGAATGGGCCGAGAAAAGCGCTTCCCGAATCCCGAAGCAAAGAAAACCCCTAAGTATTCAGCAGATGCCCAAGCTTTTCCTTCTTGGTTTGCAGGTACTTCGCGGCTGGTTCGGAAGCTTCAACTTCAATAGACACGCGCTCTACAACTTGAAGTCCCGCCTCTTCGAGCGCGCGCAACTTTCCGGGATTGTTTGAAATCACGCGCACCTTGCACAAACCCAAATCGAACAATACGTCCGCGCACTGCAGGTACTCACGGGAATCAACCGCCAAGCCCAGACGCTCGTTAGCTTCGACCGTATCCGCGCCTTCGTCCTGCAACGCGTAAGCGCGAATCTTGTTGAGGATGCCAATGCCGCGGCCTTCCTGTTGCTGATAGACAATCGCTCCGCGGCCTTCCTTCTGAATCATCTGCATGGTGCGATGAAGCTGTGCGCCACAATCACACTTCGTAGAGCCGAACACGTCCCCGGTCAGGCATTGCGAATGAATCCGTACCAGGGTCGGGACATCCGGGCGCAATTCGCCTTTATAGAGGACGACGAATTCTTCGTCACTAATACGCGAACGATAACCCGCGATCTTGAAGTCGCCCCATTCGGTCGGCAAGTTCGCCATCGCCACGCGCTCGACCGTTAATTCCCGCGGTGAATTTGGACAAACAGGAGGCTCTACTGCTGTCTCAGTCAGGTTACATGCCATCAAAAGCTCCTCGGAGAAGTTCGGTTCGGCGAGTTGATGAAAACTCACCCTGCAACTCCTCGTCAATAATTGGCTGGCTGCTGGTAGTCAAAGGAAATTATAGAGGCACACGACCGCATCCGACAAGCAGTCCCTTTCCCATGGCGGGTTTGAGATATTGGCCCATTAAGTGTTGCCGTGAAGGGAAGCCCGCGATAAGATACGCGGCTTGGCACGGCGGATATCTGCAAATCAGTAGTTTCAAGCGAGCCCGACCATCAGGCTGTCAATGGCGAGCAATCCAGAAGACGCTTCCGGTCGCACCAGACTGAGCACGACTCAGAGCGGCGGCACCGGCGAACATTCGACCGAGCGGCGCCCGGCGCTGGTTTTTCTGCGCGGAGAATTGCTCGCGGTCCCGATTCCGCTGGAACGTAAAGAGGTAACTTTGGGTCGCGCGCTGGAAGCCGACATCCGCATTAACGACTCGCGTGCTTCGCGCCTTCATGCGCGGATCACGACCGAGCGCGACGAAGCCACCGGCGAAACCCGCTATCGCCTGAACGATCTGAAGTCAACCAACGGCACACTGCTCAACGGCAAGGCCATCGATCAGGAGTTCCTGCGGGACGGCGACAAATTCGAAGTAGGCGATCAGTTGATTCGCTTTGAGATGCTGGACGAGATTGACCGCGAATTCCAGCAACAGATTCACCGTCTGCTGGTCCATGACGAACTGACCGGTCTGCTCACCAGCAAGTCTTTCTTTTCCGAGATGCGGCGGGAAGCCGCGCGCGCCGAAGCTGAGTCGATGCCCTTCTGCGTCCTGATGATGGACATCGATCATTTTAAGGAAGTAAACGACACGTACGGTCACCTGGTCGGCAGCGAAACTCTGGAAGAAGTCGGCGCGGTGATCAAGAGGTCTTTGCGCGCCGGCGACGTCGGGGCCCGGTTTGGCGGTGAAGAGTTCGCCGCGTTTTTGCTGGATGCTGATTACGCGCAGGGATTGGTTGCGGCCGAACGCGTCCGATCGGCCATCGAGAAGCAAGAATTCCCCGCCGTGCGACGGGGCAGTAGTGAAGCGCCGCGTACGCACCGCATGACGATCAGCGTCGGCGTCGCGGCATATCCGGAAGACGCGCGCGATCCTATTCAATTGGTGGAAATGGCCGACTCCGCGCTTTATCGGGCCAAGCGCAGCGGGCGCAATCGTGTCTGCGCTTATCGGCCGGCCGTGGGAACCGAAGTTGTGCGCTTGCGGCCACGAGCCTAGCATCTTGTCAGTACCAACCGCGGTAGCGGATTGGGTTCATCGCACGCTTGTCAGTACCACCTGCGGTAGCGGGTGGGCTCGAGACGGTTCAGGAGAATGGGTCTGATGCCAGCAAAAGCTTACGCATTTATTTTTTGTCTTGTCGTGCTTACGGCCGGTTGCAGCTCGAACGATACCAGCACTACGAACACCGCCAACACGCCTGCGTCTGCCAGTCCGGGCGCGACAGCCAACCCGGCGACATCGCCCGCCACTCCGAACACGGCGGCAGTGAAAGCGAAAATTGATACGTGCAGCCTGCTCACCAGTGCCGACCTTAAGGAAGTCCAGGGCGAAGCTGTGAAGGAAGCACAAAGATCGGATCGGCAAGACGGGGGGTTCATCGTCTCGCAGTGTTACTATTCACTGCCGACCTCGTCGAACTCAGTGGTGCTGAACGTCACAACCGCGAGCGAAGGTGCCGGAGTCGCCAATCCCAGGACGTTTTGGAAAGACACCTTCGGCCGTAAAGAAGAGAAGGGCAAAGATCGTGGAGTGAAGGAAAAGGAAAAGAAGGGCGAGGAAATCGAGGAATCAGTTCCGCCACAGAAGATCGCCGGCCTCGGTGAAGATGCTTATTGGCTCGCCAGCCGTGTCGGAGGCGCCCTATACGTACTGAAGAAAGATCTCTTCTTTCGCATTAGCGTCGGCGGCGCCGGCGACGAGAAGTCCAAGCTGAAAAAGTCAAAGACGCTGGCTCAGCAAGTGCTGAAGCGAATCTGAAATCGGATGCTATTGCTTGTCAGAAGCCCGACCGTCAGGGACGGCATTTTGTCAGTACCACCTGCGGTAGCGGGTGGGTCTAATCGGATGATTCATCCAAAAGGAGATTCCTATCGTGAGACTATTCCTGCTTGCATTCACGCTGCTCGCCTTCGGCGCGCTTTCCGTTTCCGCGCAACAACCTGCCGAACAACGCGCGGGACTAGGCGAGGCGCCCACCGCTTACGATGCTAAAGGGGCCGCCGCACTAGAGGGGCGTTTGTTGACCACCGTGCTCAACGGGTCAGACGACTCACCGGTGACCAATGTGCGCCTGGCGGTAAAAAACATCAGCCCCAACTTCTACACTTACGTGACCGGTTGGGCGACGTTCTACGACTCAGGCGCCGTGCGCTGTGGTGAAGGACTGTTCAAGCTTGATGCCCTGGCGCCGAATGAATCCGCGGAAACCGACACGCCCGGTCTGCGTCTGCGCTGCACGCCCGCGAGTTGGCGCATCGTGGCGACTAATCTGTTGACTCGTACTTACGACGCCGCGAAGCCGACAGAAGCCGCTCCTCCTCCCGCTGAAACTCCGGTAGTTGAAAAGCCTGCGCCGGTTAACTTCATCATCAGCATCGACGGCGAGCGGCACCCGATTCAAGTCGACCGCCCGATCGTGCTGAAGTTGGGGAATCGGAATAGAAAGATCATTCTGCGCCCGGTGCCTTAGATTGCTTTTCAGTTAGTGGCGACACTATCTCATTAGCAGCGTCGCGTAAGCGCGGTGAAGTCTGCGTGATCTGTACAAACAGAAACCGTTGAACGGTTTCCTTTCCGAACTCGTCGTTAATCACCGGGCTAAAGCCACGGTGTGTTAATGAGAGAACCGCCAGGATTCAACCGCACGAGTAACCGCAACCCCGCCTAACGCGCTAATAACTCCAGCAACCAAGACGAACAATGGCTGATTCCGAAACTTCACAAACGCAACAGAGTCCGGTCGCTACACCGATCGCTTCTGACGTTGCCGCTCCTTCCGAGTCGATGAGTTTCTGGAGCGCGATTCGCGAGTCTCTGCGCGGCAGCCGACAGGACTACACGGTCGGGCCTATTGGCCGCTCGATCATACTGCTGGCGATCCCGATGGTGCTCGAGATGTGCATGGAAAGCATCTTCGCGGTCGTTGATATCAAGTGGGTTTCTTACCTTGGCCCCGACGCAATGGCGACGGTTGGTCTGACCGAGTCGCTGCTGACTTTGATCTACGCGATTGCGATCGGCCTGAGTATCGGAGCCACCGCGACCGTAGCGCGGCGGATCGGTGAACATAATCCGGACGGGGCTGCGCGCGCGGCGGTGCAGTCCATTGCGCTCGGTTTGATAGTGGCAATCGTGCTGGCGCTGGTGGGTGCTCCACTGGCGCCGAGGTTGCTGGCGGTGATGGGCGCGTCGTCGTCTGTCGTCGCGCACGGCGTGTGGTTTACGCGCATCATGCTCGCGGGCAATGTCACGGTCGTGATGCTCTTCATGATCAACGCCATCTTTCGCGGGGCAGGCGATGCGGCAATTGCGATGCGCGTCCTCTGGTTCGCAAACGCCATCAACATCGTGCTTGGTCCCTGCTTCATATTCGGTCTCGGTCCCTTTCCAAAGCTGGGCATCGCCGGTGCGGCAGTCGCGACAAACATTGGCCGTGGCACCGGCGCCCTCTATGCGTTTAGCCGCCTGGTTCGTAAAGGCGGACGATTTGAAATCAAGCGCCGGCATTTCCGGCTCGAGCCGGCAATCATGGGCCGTCTGGTGCGCCTGTCAGCGACCGGAACTTTTCAGGTTTTCATCGGCATGGCCAGTTGGATCGGCCTGGTGCGCACGATTTCGAGTTTTGGCACCGATGCCTTAGCCGGCTATGTCGTCGGCATACGCGTGATCATTTTCGCGCTGCTGCCGTCGTTTGGAATGAGTAACGCCGCCGCGACGATGGTAGGCCAGGCGTTGGGTGCCGGAAAACCCGAACGCGCCGAACGCGCGGTGTGGAAGGCTGGCTTCTACAACCTGATCTTCCTCGGGTCGGTGGGATTGATATTTATTGTCTTCGCCAGACAAATTATCGGACTGTTTACGCACGATCCGGCGGTCGTGCCCTACGGAGTGGATTGCCTGCGCATCGTGGCCTGTGGCTTCGTGTTCTACGCTTACGGCATGGTCCTGACCCAGTCGTTCAACGGCGCCGGCGACACCTGGACGCCAACGATCCTTAACCTGTTCGTGTTCTGGCTTTGGGAGCTGCCGCTGGCTTATGTGCTCTCCATTGTTCTTGGCTTCGGACCTCGCGGTGTCTTCCTGGCAATCACGATCGCGTTTTCCACGCTGGCAATTGTGAGCGCGATATTCTTTAAGCGAGGGAAGTGGAAGATGAAAGTTGTTTGAGAAGACTGTAGAGGTTGAGATTTGATCCAGACTGCTCCTGAGTGGGAACAACAAAGCGCACGGTCGCAACACCTTTGAGTTTTCGCCAGCGTCCGGAACCGAAGATCCAGATAGCGAACAGGGTTAAACCAGCCGCGTTAGGTTACGGCTTTCGTTGTCTTGCCATTGGGTCAGCTGAACGATGCACCGAAAATACGCCGCCGTATTGGGATTTGATCGGATGTCGGACCCGATGAGACCTGATGTCGCCTTTGATGGAACGTCGATTTACTTATTGCAGGATCGGCAGCAACGCCGCGCCGCGCGGCATGATGTAGCCTTTCACATCGGATCCGACATGCGCCAGCGCTTCATCGATCGAACTCACGGCATTCATCCGCATTCGACGCACATCATCGCCGCCCAGCTTCGTAACGAT